>Ga0070668_100003248_pt1 | contig 11988 bp, 6 predicted proteins | sample KBSS43metaG_FD_64661 | JGI IMG/M metagenome (GOLD analysis project Ga0070668, IMG submission 64661) | Switchgrass rhizosphere microbial communities from Kellogg Biological Station, Michigan, USA - KBS S4-3 metaG | ecosystem: Host-associated > Plants > Roots > Rhizosphere > Soil ... | reverse complement strand
CCGCGCCCCGCACCCGATACGGGCCGTCCACGATGGGGGTGATCGACGGCGCGTCGTGCTCGTCGGTCGGCAGCGCCAGCGCCCCGGACGGGCACCCGCGCACGACCTCGGCGATCCGCGCCGGCGTGGCCGCGGCCGGATCGACGAACGGCTCCCGGTCGGCGCGGAAGACCTCGGGCAGCCGATCGGTGCACTGCCCGAAGTGTGCGCAGACCTGGCGGTCGTCGGAGAGCTCGATGCCCTCCGCTCGATAGGTGCGACGATCGCCGGGCACGTGCGAGGCGGTCTCCGGCCCATGCCAGCCCTTGAGCCCGTGCGTCGCGTCGCAGAACGGCTTGTTCCGTGAGCCACCGCAGCGGCACAGGTGCCAGATGCCCTCGCGGCGCAGCTCGTTGCCCTCGGTGTTGCGGATCGAAACCGCACCCTCGACCCGGTACGGCCCGTCCTCGGTGACTCGGATGATCGCCATTCCATCCCCCGTTGAAACCGCGTAAGCATGTAATCATGTAACTATGCCACGCGGCCGAATCGGCGAGAAAGGCCCGGCGAGCTGTGGACAACGCCGCACCTCTCGCCGGAACGATGTCAGCTGACCAGCCCGTTGAGAATCGCGGCGACCTGGTCCGGGATGGTGACCATCGCCATGTGGCCGGACTTGAGCGTGACGATCTCGGCGCCTGTCCGCGCTGTCGACTTGGCCTGGAGATCGGGCGGATAACACTGGTCCTGTGACAGCTGCACATACGTCCGTGGGATGGGTAGTTCGTAACCGCTCAGGTCGACGGGTTCGGCGAGCATCGCGCCGGCGTCGTCGACCAGGCGGCTGAGGATGAACTCGGACTGGTCGTCGTCGGCATCGTTGCACAGCATGTACCTGGCAGCGTCGAGGCCGACCGTGTACACCCCGCCGGCGATGCCGGCCTCGACCGAGACGCGTACCTCCGGGTCGATTTGGTCCAGCACGCGGGTGCCGTTTTCCGGAACCACGGCCGACAGCAACACCACATGGCGGATCCGGTCGGGCAGCAGCGCCATGACCCGCGGCACGGTGACGCCGCCGAACGAGTGACCGACCAGGACGACGTCGGTCAGGTCACGGTCGACGATGTCGGCGACGACCGCCTTGCCGCAGTCTTCCAGGGTGACCGTACGGATGTCGGCGTCGGCGCGGCTGCCGCGGCCGGGCAGGTCGACGGCCAGCACCTCCCCGTCCAGCAAAGGGGTCAGCCGGTCCCAACTGTTGGCGCCCAGGGTGGCGCCGTGGATCAGCACGAACGGCATGGCGACTCCTCACCTCGATGGGGCGCTAAGCCTAACTGAACTCAACTCAATTTACGAGGGGCGGCGCAGCGCCGGCCCGGCAGCAACGAGGTCATCGGAGTCAGGCGAACCGTCCGGCGCCGCGCGGCGTCGGGGCGCCGATCGCGGAGAGGTATCCCTCCAGGGCGAAGGTCGCCGCGCCGAGGCTCACCGGGTCACCGTCGATCTGGCAGAGGGTGATCTCGGTGTTGGCGAGGGGGCGTGCCAGCGCGTGCCGGGCCAGCAGCGTCCGGCAGTGCTCCAGCAGCGGCTCGCCGAGCAGTGCGGCCACCCAGCTGCTGAGCACGATCACCTCGGGGTTGGCCATGTTGATCAGGTCGGCGATGGCCACCGCGAGATAACGGGCTGTCTCGGCCACGACCGCGACCGCGACCGGGTCACCGCTCCGGTAGGCATGGGCGAGCGCGTCGATGGTGGCGGTCTGGTCGCCGGCGTGCAGCAGCGCGCTGTCGGGGGCGATCTCGTGCAGGTGGGCCATGATGCCAGGCGCCCCCACGTACGCCTCGACGCAGCCGCGGCTGCCGCACCGGCACAGCCTGCCGTCCATCACCAGCGTGGTGTGGCCCCACTCGCCGGCGCTGTTCGTGGCGCCGCGATACAGCATGCCGTGGAAGGCGAGCCCGGCGCCGACGCCGGTGCCGAGGGTGAGCACGGCGACGTCGTCGTGGCCGCGGCCGGCGCCGAACCACAGCTCGGCCAGTACGGCGGCGCGGAGCGGGTTGTCCAGGTAGAGGGGCACGTGCAGCTCGGCGGCCAGCTGGTCGCGCAGGGGCACGTCGTGCCAGTCCCAGTTGGGGGCGTACACCGAGACGCCGCCGTCCCGGTCGACCTGACCGGGCACGCTGACTCCGACGCCGAGCAACTGGTCGTAGTCGACGCCGGCCCGGCGCACCGCGGACGACAGGCTCGAGACGATGTGTCCGACCACCTGCTCGGGCTGGTTCTCCTGTGGGTGCAGCGGCTCCTCGACGCCGGCCAGCACGTTCAGCGCGGTGTCGAAGAGCTCGACGTGCACGTACGTCTCGGCGATATCAACGCCGGCCAGCACCCCGCCGGACCGGTGCGGGGCGAGCAGGCCGCGCGGCCGGCCGCCGCCGGAGTCCTGGAATCCGACCTCCTCCAGCAGGCCGACCTGGAGCAGTTCGCCGACGAGGTTGGACACGGTCGCCACGCTCAGGCCGGTGTCGACGGCGAGCTGCTGCCGCGCCACCGGGCCGGCCGCGATGATGTGCCGCAGCACCGCGAAGCGGTTGGCGACCCGGATGTCCCTGGATGTGCGTTTCACGGCTTGCTCCACCCCCGCCGCAATCTCTCACACCGGTGCATGCCCGCCCGGCTCGCCGTGCGCCGAGGCGGCGTGTCGATGACGTTTCGACCACGTGACCACCCTTATTACAGTGCATTGACGAAGGGGTAACTGAACCCTAGGCTCGGCGATCATCCGGGCTGACCACCCACCCCATCCAGGGATGACGGATGCACCGCCGGCCGGCCCGACGCGACTTCGTCCGGGAGATGGCTTTGCGCAATCTGAGGAGATCCAACACAAGACTCGCCCGCGCGCTCGTGGCCGGGCTCGGCGCGGCCGTCGTGCTCGTGCTAGGCGGTTCCACCGCGGCATACGCGACGGCAGGCTACGACCGGCCGGCGGCCGGCACCAGCAACTTCAGGGGTGTCAACTGGGCGGACCCGCGGGACAACTACGCCGCCGACGCGGTGGTCCCCAGCGGGCTGGCGGTGACCGACAGCTACCGTACGGTCTACCGCACCGCCACCAAGATGGTGACGGGCTTCCGGAAGAACCTGGGGGCGAACACGCTGCGCCTACCGATCAACCCGGCCAGCGTCGGCACCGCCTGGTGGCGTTCCTACCGCGGCGCGATCGACGCCGCGACGGACAACGGCTTCCAGGTCATCCTCAGCTACTGGGAGGCCAACACCACCAAGGATGGCCTCGTCGACGACACCGCCGCGTGGAACAAGATGTGGGACACGGTGGTACGCGAGTACGGCCGCAACCCGCGGGTGTACTTCGAGCCGATGAACGAGCCGTTCGGCTACACCCTCGACCAGTGGGTCTCGGTCACCTCGAAGTGGATCGCCCGGCACCGCGACGTGCCCCGCGGCCGCATCGTGATCAGCGGCACCGGCTACAACGACAACGTCACCGGGGTCGGCGCGGCCAAGGAGCTCCGGGGCACCCTGCTCTCCCTGCACTTCTACGGATTCTGGGCGAGCGACAAGACGAAGGCGGCGTGGCTGGCCAACCTGACCCCCAGGATCGGCACGTACGCCGACCGGACCATCATCGACGAGGCCGGTGCGCCGATGACCATCGGCCTCAACTACGGCGCGATCGACGGCGACACCTACACGGCCTACTTCGCCGCGCTCACCGCGACCGCCCGCGCCAACAGGATGGGCATCGTCTACTGGCCGGGCCTGCGGTTCAACGACTCCTACTCGATCGAGTCGATCACCGCCGACGGCCGCATGGTGAACAACAGCGAGACGGGCGTCGCCCGGCTTCGCTGGGGCTGGGGCCTCGGCCGGACCGAACCGCTCAACGACCGGCCGCCCGCGCCTCCCGGCCAGCCGCTGGTCAGCATCCCGTCCGGCCAGTGTCTCGACGTGCCCGGCTTCAGCACCACCAACGGCACCCAGCTCGGCCTCTGGTACTGCAACGGTGGCGGCAACCAGTCCTGGAACTGGGAGGCCGACCAGGAGGTGACCGTCTACGCCGGCAAGTGCCTGACGATCGGCGGTACGGGCGGCGGCGCCGGCAATCCGGTGATCATCACGGACTGCGCCGGCAACCCTAACCAGAAATGGACCCTCAACGCGGACAAGACGGTGACCAGCGTCGCCGACACCACGCTCTGCCTGGAGACCACCAGCTCCGGGGTCAAGGTCGAGACCTGCGACGGCGTTGCCGAGCAGACCTGGGCCAAGGGCTGAGCCGAGCCGGCTGCGTCGACGAGTTCAGCCTGCAAACGACGGCGGCTTCGCCGAGGCCGCCCGCAGGCTGAACTCGTCAACCAGGCGAACCGCCCGCCATCGACGGTGGTGGTGATCTAATACCCTCGGCGCGCGTCGCCGGGAGGTGCCTGTTGGTCGAGGAAAGACCGGATGTTGAGTTCCGGGTGCTGGGGACGGTGGAGGCCCAGGTCCGCGGCCGGACCGCACGGCTGACCGGCATGCAACGCTCGCTGCTGGCGATCCTGCTGCTCAACGCCAACCGCGTGGTGCCGGGGACCAGCCTGGTCGACGGGCTCTGGGGCGAGCGGGCGCCGGCGAGCGCGTCGGCCCGGGTGCGGATGCTCATTGTGGATCTCCGCCGGGCACTCGGCGAGATCGGCGCCGGGGCCGATCTGATCGCTACCCGCTCCGCCGGCTACGTGCTCCGACTCGACGATGCGTGGCTGGACAGCGCCGCGTTCCTGACCACGGTGGCGCGGGCCCGGGAAGCGTTCGCGAGCGGCCGCCACGACGAGGCGCGCGACCTCTACTCGTACGCCCTTGCCCTGTGGCGTGGCCCGGCGCTCAGCGACGCGCAGGGCCCGGTCGCCGAGGCCGAGGCAACCCGCCTTGCCGAAGAGCATGCTTCGGCGATCGAGGGCGCCGCCGATGTCGATATCGCCGCGGGGAGGTATCGGGAGGCCGTGCCGGCGTTGACCGAGCTGACCAGGCGCCACCCACTTCGCGACGGGCCGTACGGCCGGCTCATGCTCGCGTTGCACCGGATGGGGCGCAGCGGGGAGGCGCTGGCGGCCTACCGGTCGATGCGCCGCCGCTACGCCGACGAACTCGGCATCGAACCCGGCCCCGAACTGCAGGAGCTCCATCAACGAATCCTGCAGGCGGACCCGGTGTTGCTGCGCTCGTCCGCGCCGGAGCCGCCCAGGATCAGGCCGGCTCAGCTGCCGCCGGACGTCAGCGATTTCACGGGCCGGGACGACCAGGTCACGACGGCCGTGGCCACGCTCGTCCCGCGGGCGGGCACGACGATGCCGGTGCTCGCCGTGAACGGCAAGCCGGGCGTCGGCAAGACCGCCCTCGCGGTCCACGTGGCGCATCGGATCCGAGCGGAGTTCCCCGGCGGGCAACTGCACGTCGACCTGCATGGCGCCGGCCCGCATCCGGAGGATCCACACGACGTGCTGGCCCGGCTCCTCGGCGCGTTCGGCGTGCCCGGCGACGCGATCCCGGACCATCCGGCGGATCGCGCCGCGCTGTACCGGTCGCGCACGGCGGACCAACGCGTGTTGGTGGTCCTCGACAACGCGGCGGACGAAACCCAGGTGTTCCCGCTCCTGCCCGGGACAGCGGGCAGCGCGGTCATCGTGACCAGCCGTGCTCCGCTGACGGCGTTGCCCGGCGCTCACCGCTTGGCGCTCGATGTCCTCGACGCCGAGGCGTGTGAGCGCATGCTGGCCGCGATCCTCGGCGCGGACCGTACGTCCGCGGAACGCACCGAGGTCGGACAGCTCGTCGAGCTGTGCGGCCGGCTGCCGCTGGCCCTGCGCATCGCCGCGGGCCGGCTCGCGGCTCAACCGCATTGGCTGGTACGGACCCTCGTGGACCGGCTCGGCGACCACCGGCACCGCCTCAATGAGCTGCGCCTCGGCGCCATCGAGGTGCGGGCCGGCCTCGACCTGAGCCGGCAGGCATTGCCGTCCGCCGCCGCGCGGGCCTTCGCGCTGCTCGGCGTGCTGCCGGCCGGTGACTTCGCCGGATGGGTTCTGGCGGCGCTGTCCGGCACCTCCGTCGCCGAGGCGGAGGACAGCCTCGACACGCTGGTCCGGGTCCAACTCGTCGAGTACGCCGGCCGGGACGGCACCGGCCAGGCGCGGTATCGGCTGCACGATCTCGTTCGGGCCTATGTCGTCGAACTCGCGGATGCGTGCGACCCCGGCGTTCGTCGTGCGGCGGCCCGGCGGCTCAACGGCGCCTGGGTCGCGATGATCGCGGATGCTGTCACGGGGCAGTCGCCGCGGCGCCCGCCCCGCGTCCCGCAGCCGGTCGCGCCGTGGCAGGTGCCCGGAGCCGAGAGGCTGACCGCCGACGGCGCGGCCTGGCTGGAGTCCGAACGACGCAACATCGTGGCCGCCGCATCCGGCGACGACGGGTTCTCCTGGCAGATCGCGGCGTCGATGTACGTGTTCCTGGAAACCTCCGGGCACTACGACGACATGCGCGCCCTGCACCTGGCCGGCCTGCGCGCGGCCGAACGAGCCGGCGACCGTCCGGCCGAGGCCGCGATGCGCCGCGGGCTGGCCGCCGTGCACCTCGCCCAGCTCAACCTGGTCGAGGCACGGCAGGGATACGAGCAGTGCCTGGCGATCTACCGGGAGCTCGGCGACGACTGGGGGCGCGCGCAGGCCGAGTTCGGGCTGGGCGAGGTGCTGCGCTGGACCAGGGACATCGACGGAGCGCTGGCGCTGTGCGACCGGGCGATGAAGCGGTTCGTGTCGGTGGGCGACGAACTCGAAGCCGCCTACGTCAAGCAGAAGGCCGCGGTCATCCGGTACGACCGTGGGGACTCCGACCGCGCGGTGGCGCTCGCCGAGTCGGCCCTTGCGGAGTTCGTCAAGGCCGGGGACAAGTTCGGCGAGAGTGTGGCATCGAGCGTGCTGGGTTTGGCCGTCGCGCGACTCGGCGACGGCGAGCAGGGCGAACGATGGCTGCGTCATGCCTTCGTCCTGACCGGCGAGAACGGCATGATCGTCCATCACGCGTACGCCGGCCGCTCCCTCGGCGATCACCTTGCCGCCCAGGGGCACACGGCCGAGGCGCGGCAATTGCTGGAGATGAGCCTGGACGTGATGCGCAGCGTCGGCGCTTTCGCCGGCGAGGCCGGAATTCTGCGCCGGCTCGCGCGCCTGCTGGCCGGCGAGGGCGAGCTCGACACCGCCCTGACCTTCGCCCAGCAGGGGGTCAGCATGGCCGAGTCCGGTGACGGTGCGCTGTCCGCGCACGCGTTGTGGGCACTCGGCGACGTGCATGCCGCGCGCGGCGAGGACACCGCGGCCCGGCACGCGTGGAAGCAGTCGCGGGAGTTGTTCGACCAGATGGATTCGAAGGAAGGCCCGGCGGTGTGAGGGGGCGGGGGCCCGCTCCCGATCCGGAACGGGCCCCCGCGGCTCATGGGCGCTTCGTGATGGCGCCGGGGAACGCCTTTTCGGCGCGTACGACTTCGCTGAACCAGCTCACGCAGTCGTCGCCGTCGAAGCGGCCCGCGAAGTGGTCGCTGCCGCCGCCGCTGGCCGCGGAGATGAGGCCCTTGGCGACGATCTTGCCGTTGCGTGCCGTGGTGTAGACCGGGCCGCCCGAGTCGCCGCCGTAGAGGCACCACCCCTTCTTGGTGCCCCGGAACATGTTGCGGGCGACAGCGCCGGTCGAGTAGGTCACTCGTGCCGCGATCTTGGTGATCTTCCAGTTGCAGATCACGCCCTTGTTCCGACCGCCGGTGCAGTACTTCTTGTTCTTGTACGCGAGTTCGGCCCGGGCGACGTCGCGGCTCGTGTTGGAGGTCCGGTTGCCGGTATAGATCTTTCCGATCGTTTCGTTGGCGCCGTACATCCGGACGAGCGCCGCGTCCCCGACGTAGGTGTTCTGGCCGGACAGCTTGATCGAGCCGGTGTACCAGTCGTAGGTGTCCCACTTGGTCCAGGTGCCGATCTGCGCACCGTTGGGCTGCAGCCACTTGTGCTGCGGACTTGCCTGGTCGTCGCAGTGCCCGGCGGTCAGCATGTACTCGGTGCCGCCGTCGTTCCAACCGAAACCATTGGTGCAATTCTTGGCCGCGGAGCCACCCTTGTGCGGGTTGCTGTCATTGTTCCGGCTCGCCGGCGTCGGCCGCCGTGACGTCGGGTCCAGGTGGATGGCGACCTTGTCGGCGCCGTACTTGGTGGCCAGCGCGGTGCGCATGGCCTCGGTGACCGCGTTGGCCTCGACGACGACGCGGTTGCGGTCCTCCTGGATGTACGTGGCGACGATGTTCTCCTTGCCCGGCACGTCGGCGGTGATCGCGTCGTCGGCCGTGGCGTCCAGCGCCGCTTTGCTGTATTTCACCTGCCGGACGACGGGGTAGAAGGTCTTCGTGCCGGTGGTCGGCAGCGGGTCGGCCGCGACGAGCCGGGTGGGCGCGGCCGCCGGTGCCTCCTCGCCGGGCGGCGGTGCCTCTTCCGGCTCGTCGGCGACGTCGGTGCCGGAATCCGGCAGGGTGGCGTAGTCGACGGTGATCGGCGCCTCGGCGTCGGCGGAGGTCTCGTGAATGGTCGGCGCGTTCAGCTTCTTGGTCGTGGGGTCGATGTACGGCGGTGCGAAGTCGTCCGGCTTCGCCTCGGCGCGGGCCAGCGCGGTGCCGAGCACGAACTGGACGTCGTCCGCCAGCTCGGGTTCGCCCGCGGACGGGTCGGCGGTGAAGACTTCCACCGCGGTGGGGGTGGCCGGTTGGTCGCTGGTGACCGCGGCGTTCGCCGCGAGGGTCGGGCCTGCGACCACACAGACCGACGCGGCCACGCCCAGCACGGCCGCTTTCGCAACCGATACGCGTGTCGTTCTGGACATCCTGGTGGATCCCTCCAGTGTGGAACGTCTACGGGGGAAGCGAGGGAGAGCCTTCCAGCGGCGCGCACGAAATCCGTATGTGTCCTGCATGCCTACGGGGTGCCGAACCAGCCGTGCACGTCCACGAGGACGTGGACCGGCCCGGAACTGCCGTTCTTGATCCGCACCTTGCCGCCCGTGCCCGGCGCGAGGACCACGGTGTTCGCCCGCGCATGGCCCGCGTTGAAGTCCATGAGCGTGACCGCGGGCTGCGCGTTGCCGACCGGCCAGGCCATGAGCCATCCGGCCGTTTCGGGTGCGGCCGCCGTCAGGTTGAGTACGACTCCCGCGACATTGCCGGCCGGCACTTGGCCGACCCCCGCCACCTGCACGTCGATCGTCGCGCCCGCGGCCACCGGCTGTCCCTTCCCGACCGTGCGGGTGTCGAGCAGCCTGCTCGCCGCCACCGGCCGAAGCCCGGTGTTCGGGGCGGTGTCCGGCGAGAAGTAGCCCTCGACGGTCACCACCAGGTCGATCGGCGCGGAACCCTTGTTGTGGAACGTGACCCGCCCGTCCGGCCCCAGCTTGACCACGGCCCCGGACTGCGTCGCGCCCACCACGTAGTTGAGCACGGCCTTGCTCGATGCGGTCCCGGGCGGCGCGGCGGCCAGCCATCCGGCACCGGTGGCACCGGGCACGAGCAGGTTGACGAAGGCCGCGACCGCCCCGGCCGGCACGGTCGCGCCGGTCATGGTGACCGTGCGGCTGCCACCGGCGGGGATCGTGGCGGTGGTGGTGCCCAGACCGCTGCGGGTGTCGATCAGGCGGGTGTGGCTGACCGGGACGTATCCGCCGCCGGCCCCGCCGGTCGTCGCGGTGAAGTAGCCCTGCACCTCCACCACGAGGTAGGTGTTGCCCTTGTTGTTGTAGACCGCGAGACTGCCGTTCACTCCCGGTGTCACGACCGCGACGTTGGAGATGCTCTCGCCCGCCGCCGCGTTGAGCGTCGACACCGTGGTCGGGCGGGTGCTCTGGTCCGGCCACACGGTCAGATAGGTCGCGGCCGACGGCGCGACCGCCGCGACCCGGACGAGCACCGCCGTGACACCGGCCGACGGGATGCCGCCGACCCCCAGGACCGGGAACGAGGTGGTGGTTCCCGCCCCCATCTGGCCGCGCGTCCCGCCGGTGCCGTCCCGGGTGTCCAGCACTTCCACCGGCACCGCGAACGGCATGAACTGCGGCGGTGGGGCCGGCGAAACGGCCGGATCCACGCGTAGCAGCAGATTCGGCGAGCCCTCGCCGGCATCGGTGACCACTCCCGGCGTCGCTTGCCCGACCAGGTGGTCCCGGACCTGGCCGGGGGTCCAGCCAGGGTGGCGGGAGAGAAGCAACGCGGCCGCACCGGCGACATGAGGCGCCGACATGGAGGTGCCGCTTCGGGTGTTCGTCGCGATGTCGCCGGACCCCTCGGCGGCCCGGATGTCGGTTCCGGGCGCGAAGATGTCCAGGCAGCGGCCGTAGTTCGAATAGGGCGCCCGGGCGTCGTCGGTCTCGGTCGCGCCGACCGTGATGGCCTCGGGCACGCTGGCCGGCGAACGCGTGCAGGCGTCGTCCGCCTGGTTGGACGCGGCCACCGCGTAACCGACGCCGGACGCGATCGACCTGGCCACCGCGGCGTTCACCGCCGCGTTCGTCGTTCCGTTGAGGCTGATGTTCGCCACCGCGGGCTTCACCGCGTTCGCCGTGACCCAGTCAACGCCGGCGATGAGCTGTGCGAACGTCCCGTTCGCCGAGCAGTCGAGCACCCGGACCGGCACCAGCGACACGCCTTTGGCCATGCCGTAGCGGGCGCCGCCGAGGATGCCGGCCACATGGGTGCCGTGCCCGTTGCAGTCGTCGGTGCTGGTCCCGTCGATCGCGTCGAACCCGCTCCGGACGCGGCCACCGAACTCCTCGTGGGAGGGGCGGATGCCGGTGTCGAGGACGTACGCGTGCACGCCGTCGCCCGTGTCCGGGAACGTGTATGCCCGGTTGAGCGGCAGATCGGCCTGATCGGTGCGATCCAGCCCCCACGCCGGGTTCCATTGGATGTCCGCCGCGGAGACCGTGTGGTTCTGCTCGACGTAGTCCACCGCCGGGTCCGCGGCCAGCCGCCTGGCCCCCGGCTCGGTCAGCTGCGCCTCGAATCCGTACAGCGCATCCGTGTAGACCCGCCGCACGCTGCCGCCGTGCTCGTCCGCCAGGCGTCGCGCGCGGTCGGCGACGGCCGTCCCGTCCTTGAGCACCACGATGTAGCTGCCGGCGACCGCGGTCGCGCCGCCCGCCGACCGGATGTCCCCGAGCGCGTCCGCGGCCAGCGCGGCGGTCGGGACCGACGCGGCCGCCACCAGAGCCGCCGATCCGGCGGCCGCCAGCCGAAGCCGGGTCTTGTGCAATAGCCTCATCCGCCGGAGTCTTCCGGCGGGGCGCATGAATCCTGTACGAAGCCTGTACGCGCGCGAGCGGTCCGGAAGGCGCCCTTCGACACCCTTTCAGCCTGCTCACAGCTTCCCGCCCCACCATGATCCGCGACAAGCGCTTACCCTTGAACGTGCAGCACGTTAGGTGCCTCAACCTCAGGGAGGCTGGACACAGTGAAGACAACCAACCCGGTGCTCTCGCGCCTCGGCCAGGCCGCGGAACGGGAGCGAACCGCCGGGTATGGGGCGTATGGCCCCACCGGTGCCCCGGGTTACGGTCAGCCGTACCCGACGGCTCCGGGATACCCCGCGGCGGCCCCCGCCGTACAGCCCATGACGATCGACGACGTCGTGGTCAAGACCGTGACGCTGCTCGGCATCACGGGCGCCTCGGCTGTCGTCGCGTGGAATGTCATTCCCGCCGCGGCGACCGGCCCGGCCTGGATCGGTGCCGCGGTGGTCGGCCTGGTCCTGGGCTTCATCATCTCGTTCTCGCGGATGGCCAACCCGGCTCTCGTGGTCACCTACGCGGTGGTCGAGGGCGTTTTCGTGGGCATGGTCAGCAAGGCCTACCAGGAGATCCTGGGCTATGAGGGCATCGTCCTGCAGGCGGTGACGGCCACCTTCGGCGTCTTCTTCCTGATGGCGATCCTCT
>Ga0070668_100003246_pt1 | contig 11988 bp, 8 predicted proteins | sample KBSS43metaG_FD_64661 | JGI IMG/M metagenome (GOLD analysis project Ga0070668, IMG submission 64661) | Switchgrass rhizosphere microbial communities from Kellogg Biological Station, Michigan, USA - KBS S4-3 metaG | ecosystem: Host-associated > Plants > Roots > Rhizosphere > Soil ... | reverse complement strand
ATTCGCAAGCTCCGACGGATTTCCAAGCCGGCGCGGCGATGAAACGAGGAGCCGTCGGCCTCGCATGATGGCCGGCCCCGCTGCACCCGCGGATCCGCGCCGAAGCACCACCCGCTCACGAGCGGTCCGGCGTCGCCTTCGAGGCGCGCCCGCCGGATCCGCGTGCGACTTTTCCTCGGAGGGAGGTTCGGATGGAAAACCTGGCCACCAAGTCTCCGGCTCGCCCTGCCACGGGCGCGGCCGACGACGCGCAAAAGCCCAAGACCACCGACGCCGGCGCGGCCGACGCGGAGCGCGTCGAGACGGACGGCTTTCGTCTCGTCATCGACGCCCTCAAGCTCAACGGCATCGACACGATCTTCGGATTGCCGGGCATCCCGATCACCGACCTCACGCGGAAGCTGCAGGCGGCGGGAATGCGCGTGATCTCGTTCCGGCACGAGCAGAACGCCGGCTACGCAGCGTCGATCGCGGGTTTCCTGACGCAAAAGCCGGGCATCTGCCTCACGGTGTCGGCGCCGGGCTTCCTGAACGGGCTCACGGCGCTCGCGCACGCGACGACCAACTGCTTCCCGATGATCCTCATCAGCGGCTCCTCCGAGCGCGAGGTCGTCGACCTGCTGCAGGGCGACTACGAGGAGATGGACCAGCTCGCGATCGCGAAGCCCCTCGCCAAGGCCGCGTTCCGCGTGCTCCACGCCGAGGACATCGGCGTCGGCGTCGCGCGCGCGATCCGCGCCGCGGCGTCGGGCCGCCCGGGCGGCGTCTATCTCGACCTGCCCGCGAAGCTCTTCCCCCAGACGGTCGAGGCGGCGGCGGGCACCCGTTCGCTGATCGAGGTCGTCGATCCGGCGCCGCGGCAGATTCCGGCGCCGGAAGCCGTGAAGCGAGCGCTCGACCTCCTGAAGAGCGCCAAGCGGCCGCTCATCATCCTCGGCAAGGGTGCCGCCTACGCGCAGGCCGACGCCGACATCCGCGCGCTGGTCGAGAAGACCGGCATCCCGTACCTGCCGATGTCGATGGCGAAGGGTCTGCTGCCCGACATCCACGAGCAATCGGCGTCCGCGGCGCGCTCCTACGTGCTGCCCGAGGCGGACGTGGTGATGCTGATCGGCGCGCGCCTCAACTGGCTCCTGTCGCACGGCAAGGGCAAGACGTGGGGCGGCAAGACGCCCAAGGACTGGGGCGGGCAGAGATTCATCCAGGTCGACATTTCGCCGCAGGAAGCGGACAGCAACGTGCGCATCGACGCGCCCGTCGTGGGCGACATCGGCTCGTGCGTCTCGGCGCTTCTCGCCGGCATCGATTCGAGCTGGGCGAAGCCGCCGGCGGAGTGGGTCGGCGCGATCACCGAGCGCAAGACCAAGAACGTCGCGAAGATGGCCGAGACGCTGGCGAAGAACCCGTCGCCGATGAGCTTCCAGAGCGCGCTCAACGTGGTGCGCGACATCGTCAAGGCGAATCCCGACGCCGTGCTCGTCAACGAGGGCGCCAACGCGCTCGACTTCACGCGCAGCATCGTCGACATGTACAAGCCGCGCAAGCGGATCGACGTCGGCACGTGGGGGATCATGGGCATCGGCATGGGCTACTGCGTCGCCGCCGCCGTCGTGACGGGGCAGCAGGTGATCGCCGTCGAGGGCGACAGCGCGTTCGGCTTCTCCGGCATGGAAACCGAGACGATCTGCCGCTACAACCTCCCGGTGTGCATCGTGATCATGAACAACAACGGCGTGTATCGCGGCGACGAGACCAACCCGACCGGCGGCAAGGATCCGTCGCCGCTGGTGTTCGTCAAGGACGCCCGCTACGAGAAGCTGATGGAGGCGTTCGGCGGCGTCGGCGCGCACGTGACCACGCCCGACGCGCTGCGCGCGGCGATGGAGGAGGCCATTCGGTCCCGCAGGCCGACGCTGATCAACGCGGTCATCGACGAAGGTGGCGGCACCGAGAGCGGCCGCATCACCAGCCTCAATCCCACGGCCAAGAAGAAGTAGAAGCGGCGCGACCGGCAACGATCGCGTCTCGAGCGAATCAACCAGCGAGGCAGATGAATGAGCAAGGCTCTGGATGGCGTGAAGATCCTGGACTTCACGCACGTGCAGTCGGGTCCGACGTGCACGCAATTGCTGGCGTGGTTCGGCGCCGACGTCATCAAGGTGGAGCGGGCGGGCGAAGGGGACATCACGCGCGGCCAGCTGCGCGACATCCCGGATGTCGACAGTCTCTACTTCACGATGCTGAACCACAACAAGCGCTCGGTCACGATCGACGCCAAGAATCCCAAGGGCAAGGAAGTCCTCGAGGCGCTGGTGAAGAAGTGCGACGTGCTGGTCGAGAACTTCGCGCCCGGCGCGCTCGACCGCATGGGCTTCACGTGGGAGCGCATCCAGCAGCTCAATCCGCGGATGATCGTCGCGTCGGTCAAGGGCTTCGGCCCCGGTCCGTACGAGGACTGCAAGGTCTACGAGAACGTCGCGCAGTGCGCGGGCGGCGCCGCGTCCACCACCGGCTTCGACGACGGCCCGCCGCTCGTCACCGGCGCGCAGATCGGCGATTCCGGCACCGGCCTGCACCTGGCGCTCGGCATCGTCGCGGCGCTCTACCAGCGCAATACCACCGGCCGCGGCCAGCGTGTGCTCGCGGCGATGCAGGACGGCGTGCTCAACCTGTGCCGCGTGAAGCTCCGCGACCAGCAGCGCCTCGACCGCACGCAGGTGATGGAGGAGTACCCGCAGTACCCGAACGGCCAGTTCGGCGACGCCGTGCCGCGCGCCGGCAACGCGTCGGGCGGGGGCCAGCCCGGCTGGATCCTGAAGTGCAAGGGCTGGGAGACGGATCCCAACGCGTACATCTACTTCATCACGCAGGCGCCGGTCTGGAAGGACATCTGCAAGGTGATCGGCCGCGAGGAATGGCTGACCGATCCGCGCTACGCGACGCCGAAGGGGCGGCTTCCGCACCTGATGGAGATCTTCGGCGAGATCGAGAAGTGGACGATGACGAAGACCAAATTCGAGGCGATGGACCTCCTCAACAAGTACGACATCCCGTGCGGGCCGATCCTGTCGATGAAGGAGCTCGCCGACGAGCCGTCGCTGCGCAAGACCGGAACGGTGGTCGAGGTCGACCATCCGAAGCGCGGCAAGTACCTCACCGTCGGCAACCCGATCAAGATGTCCGACAGCCCGACCGAGGTCCTGCGCTCGCCGCTGCTCGGCGAGCACACCGAGGAAGTGCTCGCCGAACTGGGCTACACCACCGACCAGGTCGCCGCGCTGCGCTCTGCCGGCGCAATTTGAACGGCCAAAAGTAAAAACCTGCTTTTGGCCGGAGCGAGTCACCTTTGAATCGCCGGCAGAGCCAGACGATTCAAAGTCGAAAGAACAAGGAAAAGACAAATGGCACACGACAAGACTGCGGTCCGCGGAATCCTGGACAAGGTGAAGGCCGAAGGGCGCACGTCGCTCACGGCGCCGGAGGGCAAGCTCGTCTGCGACGCCTACGGCATCGCGGTCCCGAAGGAAGGCGTCGCGGCGAGCGCCGCCGACGCGGTGAAGCTCGCGAACGGCATGGGCTATCCGGTCGTGCTGAAGATCGTCTCGCCCGAGATCCTGCACAAGACCGAGGCCGGCGGCGTCATGGTCGGCGTGAAGTCCTCCGCCGACGTCGAGAGCGGCTTCGCGACGATCATGGCCAACGCGAAGAAGTACGACGCGAAGGCCAATCTGCTCGGCGTGCAGGTGCAGCAGATGCTGATGGGCGGCCAGGAAGTGATCGTGGGCGCCGTCACCGATCCGTCGTTCGGCAAGCTCGTCGCGTTCGGCCTGGGCGGCGTGCTGGTCGAAGTGCTGAAGGACATCACGTTCAGGCTCGCGCCGGCGACGAAGGACGACGCGCTGTCGATGCTGGACGGCGTGGCGGCCGCCGAGATCCTGAAGGGCGTGCGCGGCGCCGACCCGGTCGACCGCGACGCGCTCGCGGCGATCATCGTCGGCGTCTCGCAGCTCGTCGCGGATTTCCCCGAGATCGCGGAGATGGACCTGAACCCCGTGTTCGCGACCAAGAGCGGCGCGATCGCCGCGGACGTGCGCATCGTCGTCGACTGGAACCCGGCCCCGGCGCGCTTCCGCCCGAGCCACGACGACATCGTGAAGTCGATGAACCGCATCATGAAGCCCGACGCGGTCGCCGTCATCGGCGCGTCCGCCGAGGACGGCAAGATCGGCAACTCGGTCATGAAGAACCTGATCAACGGCGGCTACCAGGGCGAGATCTATCCGATCAACCCCTCGGCCGACGAGATCATGGGCCGCAAGGCGTACAAGAGCGTCAAGGACGTGCCCGGCAAGATCGACGTCGCCGTGTTCGCGATCCCCGCCAAGTTCGTCGCGGCCGCCCTCACCGAAGTGGGCGAGAAGGGCATCCCGGGCGCCGTGCTGATCCCGTCCGGCTTCGCCGAGACCGGCAACGTCGCCGGCCAGGTCGAGCTGCAGGAGATCGGCCGCAAGTACAACGTGAGGCTGATGGGCCCGAACATCTACGGCTTCTACTACACGTGGAAGAACCTCTGCGCCACGTTCTGCACCGCCTACGACGTCAAGGGCCACGCGGCGCTGTCGTCGCAGTCGGGGGGCATCGGCATGGCGATCATCGGCTTCTCCCGCTCGGCCAAGATGGGCGTGTCGGCGATCGTGGGCCTCGGCAACAAGAGCGACATCGACGAGGACGACCTGCTCACGTTCTTCGAGCAGGACGAGAACACGCACATCATCGCCCAGCACTGCGAGGACCTGAAGGACGGCCGCGCGTTCGCCGAGGTGGCGAAGCGCGTGTCGAAGAAGAAGCCGGTGGTCGTGCTGAAGGCAGGCCGCACCAGCATGGGCGCGCGCGCCGCGAGCTCGCACACCGGGGCCCTCGCCGGCAACGACAAGATCTACGAGGACGTGCTCAAGCAGTCGGGCGTGATCCGCGCGCGCAGCCTCCGCGATCTGCTCGAGTTCGCGCGCGCGATTCCCGTGCTGCCCACGCCCAAGGGCGAGAACGTCGTCATCATCACGGGCGCGGGCGGCTCGGGCGTGCTGCTGTCCGACGCCTGCGTCGACAACGGCCTCTCGCTGATGGCGATGCCGCCCGACCTCGACGCGGCCTTCCGCAAGTTCATTCCGCCGTTCGGCGCCGCGGGCAACCCGGTCGACATCACCGGCGGCGAGCCGCCGAAGACCTATCAGAACACCGTGCGCCTCGGGCTCGAGGATCCGCGCATCCACGCGCTGATCCTCGGCTACTGGCACACGATCGTGACGCCGCCGATGGTCTTCGCGAAGATCATGGTCGAGGTGGTGGAGGAGATGAAGGCGAAGGGCATCAGCAAGCCCGTGGTCGCCTCGCTCGCCGGCGACGTCCAGGTGGAGGAAGCCGCCGAATACCTGTTCCAGCACGGCATCCCGGCCTACCCGTACTCGACCGAGACGCCGGTCGCGGTGCTGGGCGCCAAGTACAAGTGGGCCCGCGGCGCCGGGCTGATCTGACCACGTCGCAGAAGGACCTGCTGCACACATTCCGGATGGAGGAGTGACGCCCCTGCCGCAGTAAACCCAAGCCCGCTGCGCCGGCGCGCCCGCCAGGGACGCCGCGCGCCGGGCACCCGATGGTTGGACAGATTCCAAGAACAAGAGTCCGGGTTGGAGGAGTTGGACATGGCAACGCCATTGCCGGAGCCGGCGTCACTGATGACGCGGCCGGCGTCGTATCGCTGGATGCAGTTGTTCCTCGGCATCGTCTGCATGGTGATGATCGCCAACCTGCAGTACGGGTGGACGCTGTTCGTCAATCCGATCGCGGAGAAGCACGGCTGGACGCGCGCCGCGATCCAGGTCGCCTTCACGATCTTCGTGCTGACCGAGACGTGGCTCGTCCCCGTCGAAGGCTATCTCGTCGATCGCTTCGGGCCGCGGCCGGTGGTGCTTTGCGGCGGCTTCATGTGCGGCCTGGGCTGGGTGCTGAACGCGTACGCCGACAGCCTCACGCTGCTGTACGTCGCCGCGGCGATCAGCGGCGTGGGCGCCGGCGCCGTCTACGGCACCTGCGTAGGCAATGCGCTCAAGTGGTTCCCGGATCGCCGCGGCCTCGCGGCCGGATTGACGGCCGCGGGCTTCGGCGCGGGCTCGGCGCTCACCGTGCTGCCCATCCAGGCGATCATCAAGTCGATGGGCTACGAGACGGCGTTCCTCTACTTCGGGATCGGGCAGGGCATCGTCGTGATGCTCGTGGCCCTCGCGCTGACCGATCCGCGCCGCGTGGTGAGCGCAGCACTCGCCAAGAAAGCCGGCGCCGCATCGCCCAATCCGCGCATTCCGCAGACGCGGCGCGACTACCGCCCGATGGAGATCATCCGCGAGCCGGTGTTCTGGGTGATGTACGTGATGTTCGTGCTCGTCGCCGCCGGCGGCCTGATGGCCGTCGCCCAGCTCGCGCCGATCGCCAAGGATTTCAAGATCGGCGACGTTCCCGTCAGCATCCTCGGGATGACGCTGCCGGCGCTCACGTTCGCGCTGACGATCGATCGCGTGCTGAACGGCTTCACGCGGCCGTTCTTCGGGTGGGTGTCCGACCAGATCGGCCGCGAGCGGACGATGCTGATCGCCTTCGCGCTCGAAGGCATCGGCATCATGCTCCTGTACCAGTTCGGCCGCGATCCGGTGCTGTTCGTCGTGCTCTCCGGCCTCGTGTTCTTCGCGTGGGGCGAGATCTACAGCCTGTTCCCGTCGACCAACGCCGACACGTTCGGCAGCAAGTTCGCGGCGGCCAACGCAGGCTTACTGTACACGGCGAAGGGCACGGCGGCGCTGCTGGTGCCGCTGTCGAGCGTGCTGGTCGACGCCACCGGCAACTGGCACGCGGTGTTCGTCGTCGCGGCGGCGATGAACATCATCGCGGCGCTGATGGCGTGGTTCGTCCTGCGCCCGATGCGCCGTGCGCTGATCGAAGGCAGCAAGCGGGCAAGCGACGCGATGGGAATCGCGCACCCCGCGTGACGCAGTTGCAAGGTTAGAATCGAACGCGAAGCGACGCATCACCTCGCGCGGCCGGAAACGACCGGCCGCGCGGGTCTACGAGAAGACGCGGTTACCTTAGGAGGAATCATGCCGAAGCACGCAAAGACACACTCAGTCGCACTGTCCCTCATCGCCGGCGCGATCATCGGCACGGCGCCGGCCGCCGCGCTCGCGGCGTGGGAACCGACGAAGCCCGTCGAGTTCATCGTGCCTGCCGGCACCGGCGGCGGCGCCGACCAGATGGCGCGCTTCCTGCAAGGCGTCATCGCGAAGAACAACCTGATGAAGCAGCCGCTCATCGTCGTCAACAAGTCGGGCGGCGCGGGTGCGGAAGGCTTCCTCGACGTGAAGGGCGCGCAGGGCGATCCCAACAAGATCATCATCACGCTGTCGAATCTCTTCACGACGCCGCTCGCGACCGGCGTCCCGTTCAACTGGAAGGACCTGACGCCGGTGGCGATGCTGGCGCTCGACGAGTTCGTGCTGTGGGTCAACGCCGAGGCGCCCTACAAGACGGCCGCCGAGTACGTGGCCGCGGTGAAGGCCGGCACGGCGAGTCAATTCAAGATGGCCGGCACAGGCTCGAAGCAGGAAGACCAGATCATCACCGCCGCGCTCGAGAAGAAGGTCGGCAAGAAGATGACGTACGTCCCCTACAAGGGCGGCGGCGACGTCGCGGTGCAGCTCGTCGGCAAGCACGTCGACTCCACGGTCAACAACCCGATCGAGGCGGTGGCGCACTGGCGCTCGGGCGCGCTCCGTCCGCTGTGCGTGTTCGACAGCCAGCCGATGCCGTATCCGACGAAGGTGACGGCCACGCAGTCGTGGCAGGACATCCCCACGTGCAAGTCGCAGGGCCTCGAGGTCGAGTACCTGATGCTGCGCGGAATCTTCATGCCCGGCGGCGTCACGCAGGAGCAGGTCGACTACTACGTCGACGTGTTCAAGAAGGTGCGCGAGCTGCCGGAGTGGAAGAAGTTCAGCGAGGAAGCCGCCTTCAACAACACGTTCATGACCGGCAAGCAGTACGCCGACTGGGTGGGCAAGGCGGAGACCGAGCACAAGGGGCTGATGCAGGAAGCCGGCTTCCTGGCGAAGTAGGCCAGGCATGGACAACCGGGTGAGCCCAGGCGCGGGCGACGTACAGACGCGCTGGATGGAGCTGGCCGTCGCGCTGCTGGTGGTGGCGGGCGGGATCGTCGTCGCCATCGATGCCCTGCGGGTGGGCATCGCGTGGGGCGACGACGGTCCGAAGGCCGGCTATTTTCCGTTCTTCATCGGCTGCGCGCTGATGGTCGCCGGCGGCTGGATCGCCGCGAAGACGCTCTACGCCTGGCGGTCGCTGGCCGGGAACGTCTTCGTCACGCGCCCGGAGCTGCGCCCGGTCTTCCAGATGCTGCTGCCGACGATCGCCTTCGTGATCGCGATCTACTTCCTCGGCATCTACGTCTCGTCGGCGATCTACATCGCCGCGTTCATGCTGTGGCAGGGCAAGTTCAAGTGGCCGGTCACCGCCGCCACCGCGCTCGGCGTGCCCATCGCCATCTTCCTGCTGTTCGAGATCTGGTTCCTGGTGCCGCTGCCCAAGGGACCGTTCGAGAGGCTCATCGGCTATTGACGTTCGCTGCCGCAAGGCAGCATGAGAAAGGTCGCCTGTGCTCGAGGATGTCAACAATCTGATGCAGGGGTTCGCGGTCGCGCTCACCTGGAAGAATCTCCTGTTCATGCTGGTGGGCATCCTGCTCGGCGTGCTGATCGGCGTGCTGCCGGGCCTGGGCGGCGCCAACGGCGTCGCGATCCTGCTGCCGCTGACGTTCTCGATGTCGCCCACTTCCGCGATCATCATGCTGTCGTGCATCTACTGGGGGGCGCTGTTCGGCGGGGCGATCACGTCGATCCTGTTCAACATACCGGGCGAGCCATGGTCGGTGGCCACGACGTTCGACGGCTACCCGATGGCGCAGCAGGGACGGGCGGGCGAGGCGATGACGGCGGCGTTCACGTCGTCGTTCGTCGGCGCCCTCTTCGCGGTGATCCTCATCACGTTCCTGGCCCCGCTCGTCGCCAAGTTCGCGCTGAAATTCGGTCCACCCGAATTCTTCGCCGTGCAGTTCCTCACGTTCTGCAGCTTCGTCGGCATGGGCCGCGAGCCGCCGGCGAAGACAATCGTGTCGATGATGCTGGGCTTCGCGCTGGCGGCGGTCGGCCTCGACACGGTCACCGGCACGCTGCGGATGACGTTCGGCGTGACCGATCTGCTGCAGGGGTTCGACTTCCTCGTCGCGGTGATCGGCCTCTTCGGGCTGGGCGAGATCCTGCTGACGATGGAGGAAGGCCTCGCGTTCAAGGGCACCAAGGCGAAGATCGACTTCAACGTGGTCTGGAAGACGTGGAAGACGCTGCCCAAGTACTGGATGACGTCGCTCCGCGCGTGTCTCATCGGCTGCTGGATGGGCATCACGCCCGGCGGCGCCACGCCCGCCTCGTTCATGAGCTACGGCATGGCGAAGCGGTTCTCCAAGAACGGCGACAAGTTCGGCGACGGCCAGATCGAGGGCGTGGTGGCGCCCGAGACCGCCGCGCACGCGGCGGGCACGAGCGCGCTGCTGCCGATGCTGACGCTCGGCATCCCGGGCTCGCCCACGGCGGCCGTGCTGCTCGGCGGCCTGCTGATCTGGGGCCTGCAGCCGGGGCCGCTGCTGTTCGTGGAGAAGCCCGATTTCGTCTGGGGGCTCATCGCCAGCATGTATCTCGGCAACATCGTCGGCCTCATCATCGTGCTCACGACGGTGCCCTGGTGGGCCGCGATCCTGCGGATCCCGTTCGCCATCATCGCGCCGGTGATCGTCGTGATCTGCGCGATCGGCGCCTACACCGTCCACAACAAGATGTTCGACGTGTCGATGATGGTTGTGTTCGGCGTGATCGGCTACGTGTTCAAGAAGCTCAAGTATCCGCTCGCGCCGCTGGTGCTGGCGCTGGTGCTGGGCGACATGGCCGAGACGGCGTTCCGGCAGTCGATGCTGCTCTCCGGCGGCACCATCAGCGTCTTCTTCAGCAACGGCCTCGTCGGCTCGATCATGACGCTCGCGCTGTTCATCCTGTGCTGGCCGCTGCTGGGCAAGATCCGCGAGCGGATGCGGCCGAAGCCGCCGGGCAGCCCGCGGCCCGCCTGATCGTTCGCGGGTAAGCGAGGTGCGGGGCCGCCACGGCGGCCCCGCGTCGTTTCTCAGGCGGCCGCGTAGCGCTCGCGGAGCAGGTTCTTCTGCACCTTGCCCATCGCGTTGCGCGGCAGGTCGTCGCAGAAATGCACGCGCTTCGGCACCTTGAACGTCGCGATCTCCCTCTTGAGCGCGGCGATGATCGCGCGCTCGGTCAGCGTGTGTCCCTGCCGCGCGACGACCACGGCGGTCACGGCCTCGCCGAAGTCGGGGTCGGCGACGCCGATCACCGCCGACTCGACGACGCCAGGCATCGCGTCGATCCGCTCCTCGATCTCCAGCGGATACACGTTGAGGCCGCCGGTGATGATGAGGTCCTTCGCCCGGCCGACGAGCCGAAGATAGCCGCGGCCTTCGCCGTCGGCCACCCACGCGCCGACGTCGCCGGTGCGGAAGTAGCCGTCCGGCGTGAATTCCGCCCGCGTCTTCTCGGGCATCCGCCAATAGCCGGAGAAGACGTTCGGTCCCTTGACCTCGACGCCGCCGATCGCACCGCCCGCGCACGGGCCGCCGTCGTCGGCGGCCACGATGCGCACGTTGACGCCGGGCAGCGGCAGGCCCACGGTGCCGCCGACGCGCGCGGCGTCGAGCGGGTTCGACGTGATCATGCCCGTCTCGGTCATGCCGTAGCGCTCGAGGATCGCGTGGCCGGTGCGCGCGCGAAACGCGTCGAACGTCTCCGGCAGCAGCGGCGCCGACCCGGACACGAAGAGCCGGATCGAGCGGCAGGCGTCCCGGGTGAACGCGGGCTCGGCGAGGAGGCGCGTGTAGAACGTCGGCACGCCCATCATCACCGTCGCGCGCGGCAGGCTCTCGGTGACCGCCGCCGCGTCGAAGCGCGGGAGCCACAGCATCCGCGCGCCGGACAGCAGCGCGCAGTGGATCGCAACGAACAGCCCGTGCACGTGATAGATCGGCAGCGCGTGGAGCAGCACGTCGCCGCGGGTGAAGCCCCAGTGCTGCACGAGCGTCGCGGCGTTCGACGCGAGGTTGCGATGCGACAGCATCGCGCCCTTCGACCGGCCCGTGGTCCCCGACGTGTACAGGATCGCCGCGAGGTCGTCCGGCGCGGTCATCGCCGTGTCGAAGTGCGGCGACTCGGACTCGGCGCGGTCGAGCAGCTCGCCGCCCGTGGCGTCCTGCGTGAACACGGTCGCGCCGCCGGCGAGCGTCGCGACGAGCCCGAGCGACTCCGGCCGGCAGACGATCACCCGGGGCTCCGCGTCGCCGAAGAAATACGCGAGCTCCGCCTTCTGGTAGCCGATGTTCAGCGGCAGGTAGACGAGGCGCGCCCGCAGGCAGGCGAGATACAGCGCCACCGCTTCCCAATGCTTGTCCACTTGCACCGCGACGCGGTCGCCGGGGTGGCAGCCCGCGCGCACCAGCGCGTTGGCGATGCGGCCCGACAGCGCGTGGAGATCGTCGTAGTGGACGACCGGACCATTGGGGATGAGGAGGCAGGGCTCATCCGCCGTGGCGGCGAAATGGCCCTCGAACAGTGAGTAGAGGTTGGCGTTCATTGCGACGCTCTTCGATTTTTTGCGCGGGTCCGGCGCGGCCGCCGGACATGCGAACCGGCCCCGGGGTACGCTTGCGGCCGGATTATTCCACAAATGACCGCCGGCCCCTCCCACCCCGACCTGACCGCTCCGGCGGGCGACGGCAGCCCGGATGCGCGCCTGCGGGCGCTCGCCGATGCCGGCACGTTT
>Ga0070668_100003245_pt1 | contig 11989 bp, 12 predicted proteins | sample KBSS43metaG_FD_64661 | JGI IMG/M metagenome (GOLD analysis project Ga0070668, IMG submission 64661) | Switchgrass rhizosphere microbial communities from Kellogg Biological Station, Michigan, USA - KBS S4-3 metaG | ecosystem: Host-associated > Plants > Roots > Rhizosphere > Soil ... | reverse complement strand
GCCTGACACCCCTTTCGAAACGGCCCCCGCCTCCCGCGGGGGCCGTTTTGCTGTGCGCGGCGTGTCGTCCACCCAGGTACGCGTGCCGTCCGCCTGAGTACGCGAGCCGACCCTCCAGGTACGCGAGCCGACCTCCCAGGTACGCGAACCGACCGTCCAGGTGCGCCAACCGACCCTCTGGGTAGGCTCGTCCGGTGGTTGAACTGTTGGGACCTGCCGAAATCCGCGGGCTGGCGGCCGAGCTGGACGTGCGGCCGACCAAGAAGCTCGGGCAGAACTTCGTGCACGATCCCAACACCGTCCGCCGGATCGTCGAACTCGCCCAGGTCGGCCGGGACGACGTCGTCCTCGAGGTCGGGCCAGGGCTCGGGTCGCTGACGCTGGGGCTGCTCGCCACCGAGGCCAGCGTCGTGGCCGTCGAGATCGATCCGGTGCTCGCCGAACGGCTGCCGAAGACCGTCGACGAGCGAGCGGCCGAAGCCGCCGGCCGGCTGACCGTCGTCGGGGCCGACGCGCTGCGCGTCACCGCGAAGGACCTGCCCGCCGAGCCGACCACCCTCGTCGCCAACCTCCCGTACAACGTCGCCGTGCCGGTGGTGCTGCACCTGCTGGCCGAGCTGCCGTCGCTGCGCCGCGGCCTCGTCATGGTGCAGACCGAGGTCGCCGACCGGATGGCCGCCGGGCCGGGCAGCCGGATCTACGGCGTGCCGAGCGTCAAGCTCGCCTGGTACGGCAGCGCACGGAAGGTCGCCGCCGTGCCACGCTCGGTGTTCTGGCCGGTGCCCAACGTCGATTCCGCGCTCGTCGCCTTCGAACGCGGCGACGTGCCGGCGTCCGAGGACCGGGAACGGCTCTTCGGCCTGGTGGACGCCGCCTTCTCACAACGCAGGAAGACGCTCCGCGCCGCGCTCGCGGGCTGGGCGGGCTCGGCCGAGCGCGCCGGCGAGCTGCTCGTGGCCGCCGGGATCGACCCCAAGACCCGCGGCGAGCAGCTCGGCGTGCACGACTTCGCCCGGCTCGCCGCAGCGCGTTAGCTCCACAGTGGAGACGGGTGAAATTACCCCTTCATCGCGCTCGATCCCGCGATTCGGACACCGCCAGTCGTGTGATCTGGGCCAACAGGCTTGCTTTCGCTCCTCGGGATCGGTTTTACTCAGTACGTCCATCCCGAGCGACTGAGAGACCTGGCTCGCCGAAGTCGCAGCAACCACCCTCCACAGGGCAGGTGCTACCGCCAGGACCGATGGAGGCCGTTTCGATGAAGAGGGTAGCTCGCCCCCTGCTGCTGACCAGGCGTCGCGTTGTCGACGAAGGCCGCCGCTCCGTGACCGCATGTCGACGCTCCCGTTGAGCTAGTCCGAGCCGTCCCACCCTTCTTCACGCACCGTCCACAACGGACGGACATTCGCTTGCGGCCGGGCGCGCCCACGTGTGGAGCAGCGCCCTGTTTTCTGGAGCCTTCGTGATCACGGTCGAAAATCTGTCCAAGTCCTTTGCCCTCAACGGAAATCCGGTCGTCGCGCTGCGCGACGTGAGCGTCGACGTCCAGGCCGGCTCGCTGTTCGGCGTGGTCGGCCCGGCCGGTTCCGGCAAGTCCGTCCTCGCCCGCTGCATCGCGCTGCAGGAGCGCCCCGACCGCGGCGTCGTCCGGCTCGACGGCCTCAACACCGGCACTCTCGACGGCCGCCGCCTGCGGGAGATCCGCCGCCAGCTGGGTGTCGTCTCGACGAAGCCGGAGCTGATCGCCGAGCGCACCATCGCCGGCAACATCGCCTCCCCGCTCGAGCAGCTCGGCATCGACGGCCCGCAGCGCCGCAGCCGGGTCGGTTCGCTGCTCGACCTCGTCGGCCTGACGCCGCGCGCCGCGCAGCGTCCCGGCGAGCTCACCGCTGGTCAGCTTCGCCGCGTCGCGGTCGCGAAGGCGCTGGCCGCGGCCCCCGCGGTGCTGCTCGCCGACGACCCGACCGCGGGTGTCGACCCGGAGGAGGCCGGCGCGGTGCTGACCGTCCTCGACCGGGCGCGCTCCGAACTGGGCGTCACCGTCGTGCTCACGACGCCGGACGCGGGCGTGGTCCGCCGGGTCTGCGACGACGTCGCGGTGCTCGAGGACGGCACGGTCGTCGAGCGCGGCACGGTGCTCGACCTGATCTCGGACCCCGGCAGCCGCACCGCGCAGGCGTTGCTGCCCGCGATCGAGACCTCCCGCTCGCAGGTGGCGCGCTACGACCGCTCGGCCGACGTCGTGCTGGTCGGCTTCGCGTCGGTCGGCGCGCTGCTGCCCGAGGCCGCCGGCCGCTTCGACGTCGAGTTCGCCACCATCGGCGGCGGCCTGACCCGGATCGGCGACACCCCGGTCGGCCGGTTCCGCCTCGGCGTCCGCGGCGAGCGGGCCGACGCGGCGCTGGCGTGGGTCGCCGAGCGCGGCGGTCACGTCACGCACACCGCCCGCGGCCCCCAGGGTGTGGCCGCCGCCTGACCCGCACCTGGCCCCAAGCGCCCCAATGTGGCGTTCGGTGCGTCCAACGCACCCAATGTGGCGTTCGGTGCGTTGGACGCAACCAACGCCACATTGGGGCGCTTTCGCGGCCACGTAGGCTGGTCGGGTGCTCGCCGTAGTTCCGCCCCCAGTCACCGTCCGGGTCCCGGCCAAGGTCAACCTGCACCTATCGGTCGACGACCTGCGCGAAGACGGTTACCACGAGCTGGTGACCGTGTTCCAGGCGCTGTCGCTGACCGACGAGGTGACCGTCGCGGTCACCGAAGAGCCCGGCATCGAGGTCTACGGCGAGGGTGAGGGCACGGTCCCGACCGGCCCCGAAAACCTGGCCTGGCGGGCGGTCGAAGCGCTGGCCGCGCACGTCGGCCGCAGCGGCGAGCCGAAGATCCGGGTCGTGCTGCGCAAGGGCATCCCGGTCGCCGGTGGCATGGCGGGCGGCAGCGCCGACGCGGCCGCGACCCTGGTCGGGCTCGCGAGCCTGTGGAACCTCGAGATCACCCGGGACGAGCTGGCCGGGATCGCCGCCGGGCTGGGCAGCGACGTCCCGTTCGCGCTCTACGGCGGCACCGCGCTGGGCACCGGCCGCGGCGAGCACCTGGTCCCGGTGCTGTCGCGGCACACCTTCCACTGGGTGCTGGCCTTCGACGAGGGCGGTCTTTCGACGCCGAAGGTGTTCGGCGAGCTCGACCGCCTGCGCGCGGAGGGCAACCCGCCGCGGATCGGCTCGCACACCCCGGTCGTCGAGGCGCTGGCTTCGGGCGATCCACGTCAGCTCGCGCTGCTGCTGGGCAACGACCTGCAGGCGGCGGCGGTTTCGCTGCGGCCGGGGCTGCGCCGGACGCTCCGGGCGGGCGTCAACGCCGGCGCGCTCGCGGGCACGGTCTCCGGCTCCGGCCCGACGTGCGCGTTCCTCTGCGAGGACGCGCACGCGGCGGTGGAGGTCGCCGCGGAACTGTCGGGCGCGGGGGTGTGCCGCACGGTGCGCGTGGCGCACGGCCCGGTCCCGGGCGCCCGGGTGGTCGGCGGGGACGACGCGCCGCGCCCGGCGCCGCCGCGGGTGCACGCGTGAAGCACGCCGAGTTCGCGTTCCCCGGCCCGCTGCGGGACAAGCTGGTCGCGGCGATCCTGCGCGGGGAGAAGACGTCGACCACCGGCCTGGTCGCCGAATACGAGGTGTACGACGAAGACCTGCCGGTCGTCGGCGAGCGCGAGCTGATGATCGACTCGGCGGGTAACGGCGTCGCGGTTCTCGAAACCACCGAGGTGCGCGTCATTCCACTGTCCGAAGTGGACTTGCAGCACGCGCTCGACGAGGGCGAGGGCTTCACGACTGTCGCCGAGTGGCGCGCCGACCACGCAGCCTACTGGCAGGGCGCCGAAATGCGCGCCGCGCTGAAGAACCCGGAATTCACCGTGGACGACACGACTCAGGTCGTGGCGACGCGGTTCGTGATCGTGGCAGTGTCTCCCAAAGAGAGGATCGGCTGAGCGGATGGCCAACCTGGTCAACCTGGAGGCGGTGAGCAAGTCCTACGGGGTGCGCCCGCTCCTGGACGGTGTGTCGCTCGGCGTCGCGGCGGGACAGCGCATCGGCGTCGTCGGCCTCAACGGCGGCGGCAAGACCACGCTGCTGGAAGTCCTTTCCGGACTCGCGGAGCCGGATTCCGGGCGGGTGAGCCACGTCGGCGGCCTGCGGATGGCCGTGGTCACCCAGCGGACCGAGCTCCCGGACGGCAGCACGGTCGGCGACGTCGTGCTCGAACGCTACGGCACCGAGCACGAATGGGCCGCGGACGCCCGCGTCCGGTCCATTGTGGACGGGCTGGGCATCACCGCGATCGGGTTGGACACGCCCACCGCCAACCTCTCCGGTGGCGAGCGGCGCCGGGTTTCGCTGGCCGCGGCGCTGACCGGCGAACTCGACCTCGTCGTGCTCGACGAGCCGACGAACCACCTGGACGTCGAAGGTGTCCAGTGGCTCGCCGACCACCTGCTGACCCGGCGGATCGCGGTCGTGGTCGTCACGCACGACCGGTGGTTCCTCGACACCGTCGCGAGTGTGACCTGGGAGGTCGCCAACGGCCGCGTCGAGAGTTACGAAGGTGGTTACGCCGACTGGATCTTCGCGCGCGCCGAGCGGGCGCGGCTGGCCGCGACGGCCGAGGAGAAGCGGCAGAACCTGGCGCGCAAGGAGCTGGCGTGGCTGCGCCGCGGCCCGCAGGCGCGCTCGTCCAAGCCGCGCTACCGCATCGAGGCGGCCGAAGCGCTGATCGCCGACGTCCCGCCGCCGCGCGACTCCGTGGAGCTGCAGGCCTTCGCGAAGCGGCGGCTCGGCAAGACCGTGCTGGAGCTGGAGGACACGACGTACACGGTGGGCGAGCGGACGCTGCTCGACCACGTGACGTGGCGGGTCGGGCCGGGCGACCGGATCGGACTGGTCGGCATCAACGGCTCGGGCAAGACGTCGCTGCTGAAGCTGCTCGGCGGCGACGTCGAAGGCTCGACCGGGCGCCGGATCGAGGGCAAGACCGTGGCGCTCGCGCACCTGCGCCAGGAACTCGACGACCTGCCCGGCGATCTGCGCGTGCTGCAGGCGATCGAGCAGGTCGCCGGGCGTGTCGTGTTCGGCAAGCAGGAGATGACGGCGTCGCAGCTCGGGGAGAAGCTCGGGTTCCCGCAGGCCCGCCAGTGGACGCCGGTCGGCGACCTCTCCGGCGGCGAGCGGCGCCGGCTGCAGCTGTGCCGGCTGCTGATGGCCGAGCCGAACGTGCTGCTGCTCGACGAACCGACGAACGACCTGGACATCGACACCCTGCAGCAGCTGGAGGACCTCCTCGACGGCTGGCCCGGCACGATGATCGTCGTCTCGCACGACCGCTACCTGGTGGAGCGGGTCTGCGACACGATCGTCGCGCTGTTCGGCGACGGCCGGATCACCCACCTCCCCGGCGGCATCGAGGAGTACCTGAACCGCCGGGCGCTCGCCAAGGAACCGGCGGCCGCGGCCGCCCCGACGGCGGCGAAGGCCGAGGCGAAGAAGTCCGCGGCGGACCTGCGAGCCGCGCAGAAGGAGCTCGGCCGCCTGGAGCGCAAGCTCGACCAGCTGCACACCAAGGAGAAGAAGCTCCACGCGGCACTGCTGGAGGCGGCGACCGACCCGGCGAAGCTGATGGAGCTCAACGCCGAGCTGAAGGGCGTCCGGGGCGAGATCGAGGACGTCGAAGGCCGCTGGCTGGAGGCTTCGGAACTGCTGGAATGACCTGCGGGTGGGCGGGTCCGCAGGCCCGGACAGTAATCTGACGCGCATGAGCAGGTTCGTGGACACGCTCGTCGCCACCGCGACGGCGCGAGGTCAGCAGCGGGGCATGGTCACCGGTGAGCCGAAGGAGCCGGTCCGGCGGACCTGGGCCGAGGTGCACGAGGAAGCCCGGCGGATCGCCGGTGGGCTCGTCGCGGGTGGGTTCGAGCGTGGGGGTGCCGTCGCGGTGCTGGCCGCGGCGCCCGCGCTGATCGCGCCGACCGTGCAGGCCGTGTGGCTGGCCGGCGGCAGCGTCACCATGCTGCACCAGCCGACCCAACGCACCGACCTCGCGGAGTGGGCCGAGGACACCGTGCGGATCCTCGGGATGATCGGCTCGGACCTCGTTCTCCTGGGCGAGCCGTTCGACCAGCTGGCTCCGGTGCTCGAGGAGAAGGGCATCGGCTTCAAGCTGATCACCGACCTCGCCACCGCCGAGCCGCTCGCCGACGTCGTCGTCACGGACGAGGGCGACACCGCGCTGCTGCAGCTGACGAGCGGTTCCACCGCCGACCCCAAGGCCGTGCGGATCACCTACGGGAACCTGTACTCCAACGTCAAGGCCATGGTCGACCGCGCGGAGTTCGACTTCGACACCGACGTGATGGTGTCCTGGCTGCCGACGTTCCACGACATGGGCATGGTCGGCTTCCTGACCGTGCCGATGACCTTCGGCGTCGAGCTGGTCAAGATCACGCCGGTCGAGTTCCTGTCCGGGCCGCTGATCTGGCCCCAGCTGATCACCAAGTACCACGGCACGACGACGGCGGCGCCGAACTTCGCGTACGCGATCGTCGGACGCCGGATGGCCCGCGTCGACGAAGACGACGCGTACGACCTCTCCAAGCTGCGGATCGCGCTGAACGGCGCCGAGCCCGTCGACGAGACCGCCGTCCAGACCTTTGTGGACGCCGGTGCCCGGTTCAAGATGCCGGCCGAATGCGTGTTCCCGGCCTACGGCATGGCGGAGGCGACGCTCGCGGTGTCGTTCGCGCCGCTGTTCACCGGGCTCACGCTCGACGTCGTCGAGGCGGACGCGCTGGAGGCCGAAAACCGCGCCGTGCCGGTGCCGGCGGACGACCCGCGGCGCGGCACCGACAGCGTCCGGTCGTTCGCGCTGCTCGGCCACCCCCTGGACGGGCTCGAAGCGGAGATCGTCAACGACGCCGGTGAGCGGGTCGGCGAGCGTGCGGTCGGCGAGATCCGGCTGCGCGGCGAGGCCGTGACGCCCGGCTACCTGACGATGGAGGGGCCGCTCGACACGCAGGACGCGGACGGCTGGCTCAACACCGGCGACCTCGGCTACCTGGTCGACGGCCAGATCGTCATCTGCGGCCGCCGCAAGGACGTCATCATCATGGGCGGCCGCAACCTGTACCCGACGGACATCGAGCGCGCGGCGACGTCGGTCGAGGGCGTCCGCGCGGGCAACGCGGTGGCGGTGCGGCTCGACGCCGGCAGCCGTCGCGAGCGCTTCGCGGTGGTCGTCGAATCGAAGCTGGCGGGCGACGCCGAGGCCGAGAAGAACCTGATGAAGCAGGTGTCGGCCCGGGTCCGCGACGCCGTCGACATGCGGCCGTACGCGGTGGTGGTGCTCCCGGCGGGGAGCCTCCCGAAGACGCCGTCCGGCAAGGTCAAGCGAGCGGCGACGGCGACCCAGTTCGCGGACAGGATCAAGAAGAACGCCGACGCCTGAGCGCCCGGGCCCAAGCGCCCCAATGTGGCGTTCGGTGCGTCCAGCGCACCCAATGTGGCGTTCGGTGCGTTGGACGCAACCAACGCCACATTGGGGCGCTTGAGAGCCGGGGTCAGGGTTGGGGGATGCGTTCCGGCTGGAGCGTCGGCGGGGCCGCGCGCTCGGCTGTGGCTTGCTGCGAGGTGCGGGCGCCCGGGAGGTCCGGGGCGTGGCCCGAGCGCGCCGCGAGCTGGTCCTCCACCTGGTCGAGGAACGTGTCGACCTCGCGCTCGTCGTAGCCGCGCTTGCCGATCAAGGGCTTCGCGAACACCACGTGGTGCACTTCGGCGGCGGTCAGGTCGTCCTCCTCGGCGAACGTCTTGGCGATCCGCCGGACGAACTCGTCGACCTCGTGCTTCGCGTAGCCACGGCGGCCGATCGGGGCGTTACCGAAGGTGACCTCGGCGAGGTCTTCGGCGGTGAACGACATGGAACTCTCCGATTCCGGGGGTGGGCGGGTGCGAACTCCCGCACTCCGTCCTAACCCGTGACCGGGTCCGCCGGAAGGGCCAGCCCCGAAGCTCACTCCCATGGGCGCCTCGCGCCCGCCTTCGAGTGATCCGGGACTACCCAGCGCCATGTGGCCGGTTTCACACCCGGGTTCAGCTGCGGCCGAACCACTTCCGGGGGCCCGGCGGCCGCTGGTCCTCGACGACCGGCGGTGGCGGGGGCGGCGGGTTCCGCATTTCGACCAGCGCCGCTTCCGCCTCGTCGAGGAACAGGTCGACCTGCGCCTGGTCGTAGCTGCGCATGCCGACCGGCATGATCGTGAACTCGACGTAGTGGATGTCGTCGGCGGTCAGGATGTTCCGCCCGGCCAGCGCCTCGGCGATGAGGTCGAGGAACGCGTCGACCTCGTCCTCGTTGTAGCCGCGACGGCCGAACCGGGGTTTGCCGAACGCGATCGCCCGGACTTCCTCAGGGGTCATGCCTTCACCTCGCCACCCATGTCAGCCCGCGTGAAAGGAGTTCTGCGCGGCCACCAGGCCGGTGCCGATCAGCGCTTCGGTCGCGTCCGCGCACCGGTCCACTTCGAACGAGAGCTCCTTGCGCTCGACCGTCGAAAAGTCCTTCAGCACGAAGTCCGCCGGATCCTGCCTGCCGGGCGGGCGGCCGATCCCGAACCGCACCCGGTAGTAGTCGCGGGTGCCCAGCGACTTCGTGATCGACCGAAGCCCGTTGTGGCCGTTGTCGCCGCCGCCGAACTTGAGCTTGAGCGCGCCGAAGTCGACGTCCAGCTCGTCGTGCACCACGACCAGGCCGCTCGGCGGCACCTTGTAGAACCGCGCCGCACCGACCACCGGCCCGCCGGAGAGGTTCATGAACGACCGCGGCTTCACCAGCACGACGCGGCGGCCGGCCAGCCGGCCTTCGACGACTTCGCCGCCGGACTTGTGCGTCTTGAACTTGCCGCCGACCCGGGCGGCCAGCTCGTCCAGCACCATGAAGCCGACATTGTGCCGGTTTCCGGCGTACTGGGGTCCTGGATTGCCGAGGCCGGCGAGCAAGATCAGCTCGCCGGCCCCTGGCAGGTCTTCGGTCACTCGGTGATTCTATTCGGCGGCGTCGGCCGACTCGTCGCCCGCTTCGGCGTCGTCGCCGGACTCTTCACGCTGCGGCTCGTTGACGGCCACGACCAGCGACTCGGGGTCGGTGACCAGGGTGGCGCCCTGCGGCAGCTCGACCTGGCCGGCCAGGACCTGGGAACCGATCTCGAGGCCCTCGATCGAGACCTCGACCTGCTCCGGGATGTGCAGCGCCTCGACCTCGACCTGCAGGGTGTCGACGTCCTGGTTGACCAGGCCACCGGGGCCGGGGTTGCCCGTGACGACGACCGGGACGTCGACGACGATCTTCTCGCCGCGCTTCACGACCAGCAGGTCGACGTGCTCGATGTAGTTCTTGAGCGGGTGCACGACGATGGTCTTCGTCAGCGCGAGCTCGTCGGAGCCCTCGATGGCGAGGGTGATGACGGCGTTGGAGCCGTTCTCGCGGACCACGCGGGCGAACTCGATGGCCGGCAGCGCGAAGTGCCGGGGGTCCGAGCCGTGGCCGTACAGCACGGCGGGGATCTTGCCGGCGCGACGCGTGCGACGCGCGGCGCCCTTGCCGAACTCGGTGCGCGGCTCGACGGACAGACGTACCTCGGACACGGTGTGGCACTCCTTCAAATCACGAACATGGTGCGGTGAACAGCATGCTGCGGCGGGGGATGCGGGTTTGTTCTGTTCAGGCGGTTGCGTTCGGCGGCGAGTTTCCGGGCGTGCACGACAGCCGGGGGCTACTCCGAGCCGCCGCGTCGATCACGCCGGGCACCCTGTTAGGGCCCCGCCTCGCCGAGACAACCTCAAGAGTGTAAACCAACCTCATCACGGTGGGTTGCGGCGGGTGCCCACACCAGGCTAGAACCCTCCTTGACCCCGGTGCGTGACGACACAAATCCGGTGGCGAAACTTCGCCGGTCGAGGTGTGCTCGGCGCAGCGGGAGAGCAGGGGGCGGACATGCGGGCTCGATGGAGCAGAGTGGCAGCGGTGCTGCTGCTGGGTGGGCTGCTGGCGGGCTGCCAGGTGGCGGTCGCCGGCACCGCCGGCGTCTCCTCGGCCGACCAGGAGACGGCGAACCGGCGCGCCGAGCAGCGCGCCGCGGTCGACGCCGCTCTCGCCGAGCTCGGCCAGGCACCCGCGCTGGCCCTGAAGTCCACGACCCAGGGCGCCGAGCAGCAGTTCCGGGTCACCCGTGGCGGCACCGCCTTCGGCGGGCTGCCGCTCGACGGCCGCGTCGTCCAGGTGACGGCCGTGGGCGGCCAGTTCTACCTCCAGGCCGACGCCGACTACTGGAAGGCGCACGCGATCGACGAAGGCACGCAGTTCGGCACGAACTGGGTGCGCTCGCTCGGCTCCGAACTGCCCTTCGACCCGGGGGCCCGGTTCGCGCCCGCCGCGCTCGCCGACGGGCTGCGCAAGGCGCTGACCGGGCTGAGCCAGACGGGGATGCCGGCGCGGGCGAAGCTCCCGGACGGCACCGAGGTCTACCGGCTCGGCGCCGCCCCGAGCGTCCTGAACGTCACCACGGCCAAGCCGTACCGCGTGGTCAGCTTCGCCCCGGCGCTGCTCGACCCGCAGGCCGGGCCGAAGTTCGGCGCCGAGTTCCGGGTCGACCCGCTCGCCGGGGACGCGCTGAAGGCGTTCCACACCGACCTCGACGCCACCGTCGGCGGCATGGGGCAGCCGTTCGAGGGGCTCGTGCAGGCCAGCGCCGTGGTCACGGACGACAAGCTCGACTGCAAGGACTTCGTCGGCTCCTGCACGACGACGGTCGACGTCTCCAACAGCGTCGTCGGTTCGCCGTCCTCCGGCCAGAAGAGCGTCGTGCACATCAACCTCTCCGTCGAGGTCAGCGCCGATTCCCTCGGCGCCCAGACCTGCACGGCGGCCGGCGACGCCGAGCCGTACGCGACGATCAAGCTGTCCTGCACGGTCAAGTTCAAGCTGCCCAACCGCACGGCCAGCTACCAGGTGCTGTCCAAGCCGAACGCGACGGCGGAGGTCCGCGCGGCCCTCGACGCCAACGCGGTGAAGCAGAAGGTGGCCGAGGAGTTCGCGACCCTGGGCGGCTGACCTGGACACCTACCCGGGGGTGCGTTGCTTCCGTTGAAGTAGGTGATCTTCCGTTCTTAGCATCGGCTGCAGCAGCCGAATTCGAACGGGAGAAAAACATGGCCAAGCTGGTGGTTTTCGGAGCGACCGGGTATGCCGGAGGCAAGATCGGCGCCGAGGCGCTGCGGCGCGGGCACGAGGTGGTCGGCGTCGCGCGGAACACCGGCTCGGTGCCCGACGGCGTCGACGCGCAGCAGGGATCGCTGCACGACGAGGAGTTCGTCGCGCAGGTCGCCAAGGACGCGGACGTCATCGTGGTCGCCACCCCGGCCCGCGCGATCGAGGGCAAGAAGCTGATCGACGCCGTGCCGGCGCTGGCGCGGATCGCGCGCGAGAACGGCGTCCGGCTGTCGTTCGTGGGTGGCGCGGCGAGCCTGCACGTCGCCGAGGGCGGCCCGCGGCTGTTCGACACCCCGGAGTTCCCGGGCGAGTACAAGGAAGAGGCCGGTAACCACGCCGAGGTGCTGGGTCTGCTGCGCGAGCAGGACGAGGACCTCGACTGGTTCTACGTCAGCCCCGCCGCCGTGTTCGGCTCGTGGGCGCCGGGCGAGCGCACGGGCGAGTTCCGCATCGGCGGCGACGTGCTGCTGACCGACGAGAACGGCGAGTCGAAGATCGGTGGCGACGACTACGCGATCGCCTACGTCGACGAGATCGAGCAGCCGAAGCACCGCCGCGCGCGGTTCACGGTCGCTTACTGACGTCACTTTCGCCGTGAAAGTGATGTGGAGGTCGTGCCTCCGTAACACTTTCACGGCGAAAGTGATGTACGAGAAGGCGGCGCGGTGCTCGGTTTCGTCGT
>Ga0070668_100003243_pt1 | contig 11991 bp, 5 predicted proteins | sample KBSS43metaG_FD_64661 | JGI IMG/M metagenome (GOLD analysis project Ga0070668, IMG submission 64661) | Switchgrass rhizosphere microbial communities from Kellogg Biological Station, Michigan, USA - KBS S4-3 metaG | ecosystem: Host-associated > Plants > Roots > Rhizosphere > Soil ... | reverse complement strand
CCTTGAGGTCATGGAAGTCGACCGGACGCGCGGCACTGTCCCATTGCGCCAGCATCGCGTCTCCGCAAGCCACCGCCGCGACGCGCTGCGTCTCGACCGGCGCTTCCGGCTTGTTGTCCCTGAACACCTTGCCGAGTTCGAACAAGCGAACGCGCGGCTGCTGACGCGCGACGTTGCGCGACAGCGCGGCCGCCAGGCCGGGCAGCAGCTGGGTGCGCATCACGCCGAGTTCGGCGCTGAGCGGATTGGCCAGCGGCACGGCACCTTCCATCGCAGTCCACTGATCCAGCAGCGCGGCATCGACGAAGGCGTAATTGATGGTTTCGAAGTAATCCCGCGTCGCCAGGCGACGGCGGATCGTGCCCTCCTCGACGACGGTTTCGCTGGGCGCCGCCACGTGCGTCGCGCCGCCGGGCAGGGTCGCCGGGATCGCGTCATAGCCATGGATGCGCGCGATCTCCTCGATCAGGTCTTCCTCGATCGCCAAGTCGAAGCGCCGCGTTGGCGGCGTCACCTGCCAGCCTTCGGCATTGGCCTGCACGACGAGCCCCAGCGCGCGCAGGATCCGTTCGACGTCGGCGTCGCCGACCTGGACGCCGAGCACGCGCGCCAGGCGGGAACGGCGCAGCATGATGGGCGCGGGCTGCGGCAAATGCTCCGCGAGCACCGCCTCGGTCACCGGACCGGGCGCGCCGCCGGCGATCTCGACGATCAGCCGCGTGGCGATTTCGATCGCCTGGCGCGGCAGTTCCGGATCGACGCCGCGCTCGAAGCGGTGCGCCGCGTCGGTATGCAGGCCGAGCTTGCGGCCGCGACCGATGATCGCGGCGGGCGCGAAGTGCGCGGCTTCGAGGAACACGTTGCGGGTCGACTCGGTGACCCGGGTATCGAACCCGCCCATCACGCCGGCCAGGCCGACCGCGCGATCGGCATCGGTGACCAGCACGAACTCGTCGTCCAGCACGACCTCGCGACCATCGAGCAACTTGAGGGCCTCGCCGGCGCGCGCGCGGCGCACGCCGATCGGCCCGCGCAACGTGTCGCGATCGAAGGCGTGCATCGGTTGCCCGATGTCCAGCATCACGTACTGGGTGATATCGACCAGCAGCGACACCGGCCGCACGCCGCTGCGACGCAGGCGCTCGGCCATCCACACCGGCGTGGCGCATGAGGCATCGACGCCCTCGATCGCGCGTCCGACATAGCGCGGTGCGTCGGCGCCCGCGGCCAGCACGATAGGCAACGCTGCGTCGCCGAGCGCCGGCATCGGCGTGGCATCGAGCGGCGCGACCTGGCTGCCGAACGCGGCTGCGACATCGAAAGCGATGCCGCGCACGCTGAAGCAGTCGGCGCGGTTCGGGGTCAGCTTCAATTCGATGCTGGCGTCCGGCAGGCCGAGATAGTCGGCGAGCGGCGTGCCGATCGGCGCGTCGCCGGGCAGTTCGAGCAGTCCCGATGCGTCCGCGTCCAGTCCCAGTTCCTTCGCCGAGCACAACATGCCGTTGGAGTCGACGTTGCGCAGCTTGGCCGCCTTGATCGTGATCCCGCCGATCCTGGCGCCGACGGTGGCGAGCGGCGCGACCAGTCCCGGACGCGCATTCGGCGCGCCGCAGACGATCTGCAGCAACGCCCCCTGCCCGGCATCGACCCGGCAGACCTGCAGGCGGTCGGCCTCGGGATGTTTTTCGGTGCTGACGATGCGTGCGACCACGACGCCGTCGAGCGCCTCGCCGAGCGGCGCGAGCTGCTCGACTTCGAGGCCGATCGCGGTCAGGGTCGCGGCGAGCTGGTCGCGCGTGGCCGCGGTCGGGACGTGCTGGCGCAGCCAGTTTTCAGAAAATTTCATGTCATCACCGTAGGGCGGGTCTTGACTCGCCTCTGCATCCGTTTATGGCGGGTCAAGACCCGCCCTACGCAAACTGCTTCAAAAAACGCACGTCGTTGTCGAAGAATGCGCGCAGGTCGTTGACGCCGTAGCGCAGCATCGCGAAGCGCTCCACGCCCAGGCCGAACGCGAAGCCGGTGTAGCGCTCGGGATCGATGCCGCAATTGCGCAGCACTTTCGGATGCACCATGCCGCAGCCGAGCACTTCCAGCCAGCGCGTGCTGCCGTCCGGCTGCTGCCAGGCGATGTCGACCTCGGCGCCCGGCTCGACGAACGGGAAGTAGCTCGGCCGGAAGCGCATCTCGAAGTCGCGCTCGAAGAACGCGCGCACGAATTCCGACAGCGTGCCCTTCAGATCGGCGAAGGTCGAATGCTCGTCGACGAGCAAGCCTTCGACCTGGTGGAACATCGGCGAATGGGTCTGGTCGCTGTCGCTGCGATAAACCTTGCCGGCGGCGATCATGCGCAGCGGCGGCGCGGCGCCGTTGCTTAAAAGCCGGCCCATGTAACGCACCTGCACGCCGGACGTGTGCGTGCGCAGCAGGCGGCTGTCGCCGAAATAGAAGGTGTCGTGCATCGCGCGCGCCGGATGGTGCGGCGGGAAATTCAGCGCCTCGAAATTGTGCCAGTCGTCCTCGATCTCGGGACCGTCGGCGAGTTCGTAGCCCATCCGGCCGAAAATATCGACGATGCGCTCGAGCGTGCGGCTGACCGGATGCAAGCCGCCGCTCGCGGCGCTGCGTCCCGGCAGGGTGACGTCGATGGTTTCGTTGGCCAGGCGCGCGTCGAGCGCTGCGGCGTCGAGCACGTCCTTGCGCGTCGCCAACGCCTCGCCGATGGCGTCGCGGGCGCGATTGATCGCTTCGCCCGCGCCCTTGCGCTGGTCTGCCGGCAGGGCGCCCAACGACTTCAGCTGCGCGGTGATGCTGCCGTTCTTGCCGAGCAGCGCGACGCGCAGAGCCTCGAGCGTGTCGAGCGTCTGGGCGGATGCGATATCAGCGAGTGCTTGTTGGCTGATTTGTTCGATGTCGCTCATTGGATGTCGCTCGTTGGCTGACGAAACCCCACGATCTTCGAGATCGTCATCCCGGCTTGACCAGCCTTTCGGCAGTTAAAAACCGCCGGGACGACGTCCAAAAAACAATGGGGAAGGACTTGCGCCCTTCCCCATGCGTGAAGCGTTCCCGAAACCCGCGCAATTTGCGCAGGATCCGGGACGTTGCATCAAGCTGCGAGCGCGCCCTTCGCCTTCTCGGTCAGCGCCGCAAACCCGGCCGCGTCGTGCACGGCGATATCCGCCAGCACCTTGCGATCGAGGGTGATGCCGGCCTTGAGCAGGCCGTTCATGAAACGGCTGTAGCTCATGCCGTTGATGCGGGCCGCGGCATTGATGCGCGTGATCCACAGCGAACGGAAATTGCGCTTCTTCTGCTTGCGGCCGATGTAGGCGTACTGCAGCGCCTTCGTGACCGCCTGCTTGGCGACGCGGAAGACCTTGCGGCGGGCGTGGTAATAGCCCTTGGCCTGCTTCAGAACTTTCTTGTGGCGGCGACGCGCCGTTACACCACGTTTGACTCGAGCCATTGTTCAGTCCTCCTCAAAGATACGGCAGCATGCGGTCCAGACGGCCCGCGTCTTCGGGACGAACATGGTTCGTCTGCCGGAGATTGCGCTTCCGCTTGGTCGCCTTCTTGGTGAGGATGTGGCTCTTGTTGGCGTGGCCGCACTTGTACTTGCCGGAAGCCGTCTTCCGAAAGCGCTTGGCCGCCGCCCGATTGGTCTTGATCTTGGGCATTGCGAGGTCCTTGGGGTCTTTTCTAGTACTGGCGCGGGCGGTGGCCGGAGCCACGCTTTCCATCCTGCCCAAACCGGTTTGTAAGTCGTTGATCCATTTGAGGATCGAGACAGGTCCTGGGTATCTCACGAGCAACCCGATGAACCGGGCCGCGCATTATGCAGGGTCTGGGAATGCCTTGCAAATCAGGGGGTTTGGCTGCCCTCCCTCGCCCTGCGTAGCGGGAAGAGGGCGGCGCGTAGCGCCGGGTGAGGGGTGCGTGGCTCGACGTGGAAGCGCCGAGGCGATTGGGCTATGCCCCTTCGCTCGCCCCGCATCCGCCTTGCCACTGCCTGATGGCAACGCCGCCTTTCTCCCGCGCGGCGGGAGAAGGGAAAAGCAGGATCAAGAGCGCCCCTCACCCTGTGCCCTCTCCCCGCTACGCGGGCGAGAGGGGAACAGTCGGTATCGTCGGCTACGCCGACGATTATTTCTTTTTGGGCGCGATCATCATGACCATCTGCCGGCCTTCCAGGCGCGGGCGCGACTCGACCACGATCTCGTCGCCGAGGTCTGCTTCGATCCGGGCGGCCATTTCGCGGCCCAGTTCCTGATGGCTCATCTCGCGGCCACGGAAGCGGATGTTGACCTTGACCTTGTCGCCTTCTTCCAGGAAACGGCGCATGTTGCGCAGCTTGATCTGGTAGTCGCCGTCGTCGGTGACCGGACGGAACTTCAGTTCCTTGATCTCGACCTGCTTCTGCTTCTTCTTGGCAGCATTGGCTTTTTTCTGTGTCTCGAACTTGAACTTGCCGAAGTCCATCACGCGGCAGACCGGCGGATCGGCATTCGGCTGGATTTCGACCAGGTCCATGCCGGACTCTTCGGCCAGCGCCAACGCAGCCTCGCGCGACAGCACGCCGACCATCTCGCCGTCGGCACCGATCACGCGCACTTGCGGTACGCGGATTTCCTGGTTCTTGCGATTCTGCTTTTCAGGGGTAGTGATGTTTGGATCTCCAAGGCGGCTCATGCCGATCGCTATTGTAGCGGTCGGGCCTGCTCAGCTGCGGCTATGCGCCGGATTGTTCCGCGCGCAAGCGTGAGGCGAACTCGGCGACCGGCATCGTCCCCAGATCCTCCCCTGCCCGCGTACGTACGGCGACTGCCCCGTTTTCCTTCTCGCGGTCCCCCACCACCAGAAGGTACGGCACCCGCTGCAGCGTGTGCTCGCGGATCTTATAGCCGATCTTCTCGTTCCGCAAATCCGCGGCGACCCGGAAGCCTTGATTTGCAAGGCTTTTCCGGACCTCCTCGACATGGTCGGCCTGGGCGTCGGTAATGTTCATCACCACCGCCTGCACCGGCGCCAACCAGGCCGGGAAACTGCCCGCGTGGTGCTCGATCAGGATCCCGATGAAGCGTTCCATCGAGCCGACGATCGCCCGGTGCAGCATCACCGGCGTGCGCTTCTGGCTGTACTCGTCGATGTATTCAGCTCCGAGGCGGCCCGGCATCATGAAATCGACCTGCATCGTGCCGAGCTGCCAGGTCCGGCCGATCGCGTCCTTGAGGTGGTATTCGATCTTGGGGCCGTAGAACGCGCCTTCCCCGGGCAGTTCCTCCCATGCCACGCCGCAGGCGGCCAGCGCGTTGCGCAGGGCGGCCTCGGCCTTGTCCCAGGTGGCGTCGTCGCCGAGCCGCGGCTCCGGGCGCAGCGCGATCTTGAGCTGGACCTCGGTGAACCCGAAGGCGGCATAGACGTCCATCGCCTGACGATGGAACGCCGTGACCTCGGATTCGATCTGGTCCTCCAGGCAGAAAATGTGGCCATCGTCCTGCGTGAAGCCACGCACGCGCAGGATGCCGTGCAGCGCGCCGGAGGGTTCGTTGCGATGGCACGAACCGAACTCGCCGTAGCGGATCGGCAGGTCGCGGTAGCTGTGCAGCCCCTGGTTGAACACCTGCACGTGGCCCGGGCAGTTCATCGGCTTCAACGCATAGGTGCGCTTTTCCGATTCGGTGAAGAACATGTTCTCTTTGTAATTGTCCCAGTGGCCGGATTTCTGCCACAGGCTCACGTCCAGGATTTGCGGGCAACGCACTTCGCCGTAGCCGCTGGTGCGGTAGACGCCGCGCATGTACTGCTCGACCACCTGCCACACCGACCACCCCTTCGGATGCCAGAACACCAGGCCGGGCGCTTCCTCCTGCAGGTGGAACAGGTTTTGCTGTTTCGCGATCTTGCGGTGGTCGCGCTTGTCGGCTTCCTCGATGCGCTGGACGTACGCGGCGAGCTGCTTCTTGTCCGCCCATGCCGTGCCGTAGATGCGCTGCAGCTGCTCGTTCTTCGAATCGCCGCGCCAGTACGCGCCGGAGATGCGCGTGAGCTTGAAGGCCTTCAAAAAACGCGTGTTCGGCACGTGCGGGCCGCGGCACATGTCGACGTATTCCTGGTGGTAGTACAGGCCCATCGCCTGCTCGTCGGGCATGTCCTCGACCAGGCGCAGCTTGTAGTCCTCGCCGCGCGACTTGAAGACCTCGATCACTTCCGCGCGCGGCGTGACCTTCTTGACCACGTCGTATTCGGTATCGATCAGCTCGGCCATGCGTTGCTCGATCGCGGCCAAGTCCTCGGGCGTGAACGGGCGTTCGTACCAGATGTCGTAGTAGAAGCCTTCCTCGATCACCGGGCCGATCACCATCTTCGCGGTCGGATACAGCTGCTTGACGGCGTGACCGACCAGATGCGCGGCGGAGTGGCGGATGATCTCGACGCCGTCGTCGTCCTTCGGCGTGATGATCTGCAAGGTCGCGTCATGCTCGATGCGGTCGCTGGCATCGACCAGCTTGCCGTCGACCCTGCCGGCGACCGTGGCTTTGGCCAGGCCGGGCCCGATGGCCTGGGCCACGTCCATGACGCTGACGGGATGTTCGAATTCGCGGCGGCTGCCGTCGGGGAGCGTGATCGTGATCATGTAGGGTCGTCTGGATATCGTCGGTTGGCGGCGTCCGCCGGTGTCGGCGGCTCGGGCAAAACAAAAGGCGCCGAAGCGCCTTGCGGAATTCGCGGCGTCGGCGGGATCAGTGCGGGTGCTGGGTAGTCCTCATGTCGCACGCTCGGCCTCTGGCCACCTTTTTCTGGATTTCCGTGCGGTCCGGACCGCCAGAACACCTTGGCCGGAAACACCGCAACCGCCTGCCCACGGCAGGATTTGCAGGATAGTCATCCCCGCGCGGCGCGGCAACCTGCCTGACGCAGGCCGCATTCACGGTCGCAAAGCATTGCCGATGCGAGGATGTCCATCCGGCCGCTCGCCTCCACGCCGTTCCCATCGGATGCCCGCTTGACCCCGAACCGCAAGATGCTCCGCGCCTGGTTGCGCCTCGGAAGACTGCTTGCCCCCCGCGTTAGAGGCGCTGCGGGCCATGACGCGCCGCTGCGCGCGCAGCTGTTGAGCGCCGAGCAGATGGAACGCCACGGCCGCTCGCTGGCGCGCGCGCACCGCCTGCGCGGCAAGCCCGCGCCGGACCGGCTGCTGGCCCGCCTCAGCGATAACCAGAAGGTGCTCGACCAGGCATGCACCCTGCTCACCGATGCGGTGCAGGCCAACCGCCGCCTGACGCCGGCCGGCGAATGGCTGCTCGACAACATCTACCTGATCGAGGAACAGATCAGCATCGCGCGCCGTCACCTGCCGAAGGACTACAGCCGCGAGCTGCCGCAACTCGACCAGGGATCCTCCGAAGGCCTGCCGCGCGTCTACGACATCGCACTCAACGCCATCTCGCACGGCGATGGCCGCGTCGACGCCGAAAGCCTCAGCCGTTACGTGGCGGCCTACCAGACCGTTTCGCCGCTCAAGCTCGGCGAACTCTGGGCGATCCCGATCATGCTGCGGCTGGCGTTGATCGAGAACCTGCGCCGGATCGGCGCGCGCACGATCGACGACCGCATCGACCGCAACCTGGCCGACGTCTGGGCCGACCAGCTGACCGAAGTGGCCGAATCCGACCCGAAGAGCCTGGTGCTGGTGATCGCCGACATGGCGCGATCGAAGCCGCCGGCCACCAGTTCCTTCGTCGCCGAGTTCGCCCGCCGCCTGCAGGGACAGAGCTCGGCGCTGGCGCTGCCGCTGACCTGGGTCGAGCAATGGCTTGCCGACGACGACGAGAGCATCGAGCAGATGGTGCAGGCCGAAAACCAGCAGCAGGCCGCCGCGCAGGTCTCGATCAGCAACAGCATCGGCAGCCTGCGCTTTCTGGCGATGATGGATTGGCGCGAGTTCGTCGAGACGATGAGCGTCGTCGACCGCACGCTGCGCGAGGATCCGTCCGGCACCTACGGCACGATGGATTTCGCCACGCGCGACCGCTATCGGCATGTCACCGAACTGATCGCGCGCCGTGGCGGACTCAACGAGACCGACGTCGCTTCCAAAGTACTGGAACTGGCGCGCGCGCGCGCAGAGCGCGCAGGCGGCGACGACCTGGCCGCGCACGTGGGTTATTACCTGATCGACGATGGACGCCGCCGACTCGAGGAAGCGCTGCAGCTGCGTGGCGTCACCCGCAAGGTGCGCAAGACCGTGCGCCGCTTGCCGTTGCTCGCGTACACGGCGCCGGGCACGCTCATCGTCGCGTTGTTCGCGTGGGGGATGCTCGGGCACGTTCCCTTGGCGGGGCAACAGGCTTGGTTCTGGATCGCCGTCGCGCTCTCCGTCGTCGCCTTCAGCGAGCTCGCCGTCACGCTGGTGAACTGGGCAGCGACCTTGCTGGCGCGGCCGCACACGCTGCCGCGACTGGATTTTTCCGACGGCATTCCGGCGCAGATGCGCACGCTGGTGGTGGTGCCGACGATGTTCGGCAGCGTCGAAGCCATCCAGGATCTCGCCGAGGCGCTGGAAGTGCGCTTCCTCGCCAATCGCGACGACAACCTGCATTTCGCGCTGCTGACCGACTTCTTCGATGCCGGCGAAGAAACCCTGCCGCAGGATGCGGCGTTGCTGGATGCGGCGGAGCGCGAGATCGAAGCGCTCAACGCGCGCTATGCGAGCGAGGCACACGACCGCTTCTTCCTGTTCCACCGCCCGCGCACCTGGAATCCGCGCGAAAAGGCCTGGATGGGCTTCGAGCGCAAGCGCGGCAAGCTCGCGGCGCTGAACGCATTCCTGCGCGGTGGCGGGCTGGACGCGTTCGTGCGGATCGCGGGCAATACCGAAGCACTCGGCAACGTGCGTTACATCATCACGCTCGACACCGACACGCAGCTGCCGCGCGATGCGGCTCGCGAACTGGTCGGCACCCTCGCGCACCCGCTCAACCGCGCGCGCTTCGACGAGCGTCGCCGCATCGTCACCCGCGGCTACGGGATCCTGCAGCCGCGCGTCGGCATCAGCATGAGCGGCCAGCGCCGCTCGCGGTATGCCAGCCTGTTCGGCAGCGAGCCGGGCATCGATCCGTACACGCGCGCCGTGTCCGACGTGTACCAGGACCTGTTCGGCGAAGGCTCGTTCGTCGGCAAGGGCATCTACGACATCGATGCGTTCGAACATGCGCTGGCGCAGCGGATGCCGGACAACAGCATCCTGAGCCACGACCTGCTCGAAGGCTGCTACGCGCGCGCCGGGCTGGTCAGCGACGTGCAGTTGTACGAGCACTATCCGGCGCGCTACGCGGTCGACGTCAAGCGTCGCCACCGCTGGATCCGCGGCGACTGGCAACTCCTGCCCTGGCTGCTCCCGAGCGTGCCGTCGCGCGCGGGCGCGCCGCGCGAACGCAATCCCTTGTCGATGTTGTCGCGCGGCAAATTGCTCGACAACCTGCGTCGCAGCCTGGTCCCGGCCGCGCTGACCGCATTGCTGCTGATCGGTTGGGTGCTGGCGACCGATCCGCTGGCATGGACGCTGTGGCTGCTGTCCATCGTGCTGATACCGCCGCTCGTGGCATCGCTGATCGACCTGTTCAAACGGCCCGTGGACCTGCCGCTCGCCACGCACCTGCGTCAGGCGACGGCGGCGATCGGCCGCACGTTCGCCCATGCGCCGTTGACGCTCGCCTGCCTGCCTTACGAAGCCTTCTTCAGCCTCGATGCGATCGTGCGCACGTTGTGGCGCATGCTGGTCACGCGCCGGCGGCTGCTGCAATGGAGCCCGTCGAGCGAAGTCGAGCGCACGCTCGGCGACGCGCCGATCGATGCGCTGCGGACGATGTGGTTCGCGCCGTTCCTGGCTGGCGCGACCGTCGCGTCGTTGCTGCGCGTCCAGCCCGCCGCGCTCTGGGTCGCCGCACCCATCCTGCTGCTGTGGGCGGGCTCGCCGCTGCTGATGTGGTGGCTGGGCCGGCCGCGGGCGCGCCAGCGCGCAGCGTTGAGCGATGCGCAGATCCGCTTCCTGGGGCGGTTGTCGCGCCGCACCTGGAATTTCTTCGAGACCTGGGTGACCGAAGCCGATCATTGGCTGCCGCCGGACAACGTACAGGAGCATCCGACCCTGGTGGTCGCGCGCCGCACTTCGCCCACCAACATCGGCCTGTCGCTGCTGGCCGACCTGGCGGCCTACGATTTCGGCTACGTCACGGTCGGCGACATGATCGTGCGCACGGCGAATACCCTGCGCACGCTCGAATCGCTGCCACGTCACCGCGGACACTTCTACAACTGGTACGACACCGCGACGCTGGAGCCTCTGCCGCCGCATTACGTGTCGTCGGTGGACAGCGGCAACCTCGCGGGCCATCTGCTGACGCTGCGGCAAGGCCTGCTTGCGCTGCGCGACGCGCCGATCTTGTCGACGTGCGCATTCCGGGGCCTCTTCGACACGTTCGGCGTGCTGCTCGAAGCTTCCGCCCCCGGGACGCGCAGCGCGGCGATCGCCGCGTTTCATGTGCGGGTCGAGGCGATCGGCGTCACGCCTCCCCGTACGGCATCGGAACGTGTCCGCGCGCTCGCCGAGCTCATCGAGCTGGCGCGCGCCATCGAGGACGAAGCATCGCCACGGCCTGGCGATGCCGCCGGGGCCGAGACGCCTGCAGGCGAGGTGCGCGATTGGGCGCACGCCCTCGTGCAGCAATGCCTTGCTGCGCGCGAAGACCTCCTGCGCTTCGCGCCTTGGCTCGATGAAAGTCAGGCGATGCAGGCGCCGGCGCATTTGTTCGATCGCGTACCGACCTTGCGCGAAGTTGCGACGCTGCAGGTCCGCGACGACGCGGCCGATCCGGTCCTCCTGCAGGCAAGCCAATCCGCGCAGGCCCGCATCCTCGAACTCGAGCGCCTTGCCCACATCGCCGGGCAATGCGCACAGATGGACCAGCGCTTTCTCTACGATCGCGCGCGCCATTTGCTGTCGATCGGCTACAACGCCGACGACCATCGGCGCGACCCCGGCTATTACGACCTGCTCGCTTCGGAGGCGCGCCTGGGCAACTTCGTCGCGATCGCGCAGGGGCAACTGCCGCAGGAAAGCTGGTTCGCGCTCGGCCGGCTGCTCACCGAAGTGGATGGCGACGCCACGCTGCTGTCGTGGAGCGGTTCGATGTTCGAGTACCTGATGCCGCAGCTGGTGATGCCCAGTTACGAGGGCACCCTGCTCGACCAGACCGCACGGCATTGCGTCGAGCGGCAGATCGAATACGGACGTCAGCGCGACGTGCCGTGGGGCATTTCAGAATCGGGCTACAACGTCGTCGACGCGCGCATGAACTACCAGTACCGCGCGTTCGGCGTGCCGGGGCTCGGCCTCAAGCGGGGGCTCGGACAAGACCTCGTCGTCGCGCCCTACGCTAGCATGATGGCGCTGATGGTCGCGCCGGAAGCGGCATGCCAGAACCTGCAGCGCCTCACGGACGCCGGATTCAGCGGCCGCTACGGCATGTACGAGGCGATCGACTACACGCCCGCGCGCCTGCCGCGCGGACAGAACCACGCGCTGATCCGCTCGTTCATGGCGCACCACCAGGGCATGGGCCTGCTGTCGCTCGACTATCTGTTGCGCGAACAACCGATGCAGAAGCGTTTCGTCGAAGATCCGGAATTCCAGGCGACGCTGTTGTTGCTGCAGGAGCGCATTCCGCGCACCGGCGTCTTCCATCCGCATTCGGCCGAAGTCGCCGCGGCAGCACCCATCGGCGATGTCGACGACGGCCAGCTGCGCGTCTTCCGCAGTCCCGACACCGCGCGGCCCGCCGTGCAGATGCTCTCGAACGGCCGTTACCACGTGATGCTGACCAGCGCCGGCGGCGGCTACAGCCGCCTCGGCGAAATGGCGGTCACGCGCTGGCGCGAGGACGGCACGCGGGACCATTGGGGCAACTTCTGCTTCCTGCGCGACGTGGA
>Ga0070668_100003240_pt1 | contig 11994 bp, 10 predicted proteins | sample KBSS43metaG_FD_64661 | JGI IMG/M metagenome (GOLD analysis project Ga0070668, IMG submission 64661) | Switchgrass rhizosphere microbial communities from Kellogg Biological Station, Michigan, USA - KBS S4-3 metaG | ecosystem: Host-associated > Plants > Roots > Rhizosphere > Soil ... | reverse complement strand
TGATGACGTTGCGCCGGCGATCCTGCGGGTCGGGGGAGCGGGCGACATACCCGCCGGCCTCCAGCTCGTTCAGCGCGGCGACCATGTCGCTCAGGTGGATGCCGGTGCGCCGGCCCAGCGTCGCCTGGCTGGCCGGCCCGGCCGTGAGCAGCGAGTCGAGCAGCCGGTAGTGGTAGCCCCGCGCGCCGGCCGCGGCGAATCCCTCGATCACCAGCCGCTGCGCGTGCGCGGCGGTCTGGCTCAGCAGCCAGCTCGGCAAATGATCCATGTGGCCAGCCTAACATTTGCGCCCCTAACGTTAGGGCGACTAACGTTAGTCGCATGAACGATATCGAGCCCTTCGAGATCCACGTCCCGCAAGCCGACCTAGACGACCTCCACGACCGGCTCGCGCGCACGCGCTGGCCCGACGAACTACCCGGCGCGGGCTCCGACTACGGCATCCCGCTGTCCCGCGTCCGCAAGCTCGCCGACGCCTGGGCCGCCCTCGACTGGCGCGCCAAGGAGCGGGAGATCAACGCGTTCCCGCAGTTCACCACGGTGATCGACGGACAGAGGATCCACTTCATCCACGTACGGTCGCAGGCGCCGGACGCGGTACCGCTGATCCTCACCCACGGGTGGCCCGGCTCGGTCGTCGAGTTCCTCCAGCTGATCCCGCTGCTGTCCGGCCGCTTCCACCTGGTCGTACCGTCCATCCCCGGCTTCGGCTTCGCCGGCCCCACCATCGAGCGCGGCTGGGGCCAGGAACGGGTGGCCCGCGCCTGGGCCGAGCTGATGGCCCGCCTCGGCTACGACCGCTACGGCGCCCACGGCGGCGACTGGGGATCGGGCATCTCCCGGCTGCTGGCCTCCGTCGCGCCGGAGCACGTGCTCGGCGTCCACGTCAACTTCCTGCCCAGCCTCGGCACCCCGCCCGCGCCGCTGAGCTGGTCCGACGAGGAACGCCTGGAGAAGACCCGGAAACTGGCCGCCAACCGCCACCCGCATCAGGTGCTGTTCGCCGCCACACCGCAAACCATCGCGTACGCCCTGACCGACTCGCCCGTCGGACAGCTCGCCTTCATCGCCGAGAAGTTCGCCGCCTGGGCCGGACCGGACACCCAGGTCCCGGACGACGTGATCCTCACCGACGTGATGCACTACTGGGCGACCGGGACGGCGGGCTCGTCCTCCCGCCTGGTGAAGGAGAGCGGTCTCGGCGCCGGCCCGATCCCGTGCCCGGTGCCGCTCGGGGTGGCCGTCCTCCCGTACGACATCGTCCAATCCATCCGTCCGCTCGTCGAGATGCGGCACGACGTGCGGCGATGGACGGAGTATCCGCGCGGCGGCCACTTCGCGGCGCTGGAGGTCCCGGAACTGCTCGCGGACGACCTCACCGCGTTCTTCGACGGGCTGCCGGCGCGGGCATAATTCCCTCTCATGAGCGACTCCCCGTTGATCGACAGCCTGACGGCCGCCGTGCAGGCCCGGCCCGACGATCTCCCGCTCCGGCTGCACCTGGCCGAGCTGCTGGTCGGGGCCGGGCGCGGCGCCGAGGCGATCGGTCACGCGGCGCAGGTGCTCGCCCGCGAGCCCGGCAACACGGCGGCGCAGCGGCTCATGACCGTGGCCCTGAGCGGCGGCCCGCCCGCGCCGGCCGCGCCGCCCGCCCCGGCCGCGCCGGCTTCCCCGGCCGCGCCGCCCGCCCCGGCCGCGCCGGCTTCCCCGGCCGCGCCGAAGAGTGACGACGGCGTCGACTGGGCCGCCATGGAGGAGGAACTCGGCGACATCGTGCCGCCGCGGTTCGCCCGGGCCGGCGAGGAGCCCGACCCGATCGAGGGGCACGCCGACCGTACCTTCGACGTCGAGACGTCCACGGTCACGCTCGCCGACGTCGGCGGCATGCAGGAGGTCAAGAAGCGGCTCGAGATCTCCTTCCTCGGGCCGCTGCGCAACCCCAAGCTGCGGTCGCTGTTCGGCAAGAGCCTGCGCGGCGGCCTGCTGCTCTACGGCCCGCCCGGCTGCGGCAAAACCTTCCTGGCCCGGGCGGTCGCGGGCGAGATGGGTGCGTCGTTCATCTCGCTGTCGATCACCGATGTGCTGAACATGTGGGTCGGCAGTTCCGAACGCAACCTGCACGACCTGTTCCAGTCGGCGCGCGGTCACGCGCCGTGCGTACTGTTCCTCGACGAGATCGACGCGCTCGGCCACAAGCGCAGCCAACTCAACTCGTCATCCATGCGGACCGTGGTCAACCAGCTGCTCACCGAACTCGACGGGGTGGACGGCAACAACGACGGGGTCTTCGTGCTGGCCGCCACCAACGCCCCGTGGGACATCGACTCGGCGCTGCGCCGTCCGGGGCGCCTCGACCGTACGGTGCTGGTGCTCCCGCCCGACAAGGCGGCCCGATCCGCGATCCTGCAATACCACCTGCGCGACCGCCCGGTGGCCGGCATCGACCTCGGCAAGGTCGCCGACGCGACCGAGCACTACTCCGGTGCCGACCTGGCGCACCTGTGCGAGACCGCGGCCGAGTTCGCGATGCGCGACTCGATCGCCACCGGCGAGATCCGCATGATCTCCCAGCAGGACATGCTCGCCGCCGCCCGGGAGGTGCGGCCGTCCACCGACGCGTGGTTCGCCACGGCCCGCAACGTGGCGATGTTCGCCAACGAGAGCGGCGAGTACGACGACCTGGCGGCCTACCTGAAGAAGCGCAAGCTCCGGTGACCGACGAGGCCTATCGGCGGGCGCAGCGGCTCGCCCAGGTGGGCCGGTACGACGAGGCGGAACGAGCAGCCCGTACGGGGTTGGCGGCGGCACCCGCCGACGGGGAACTGCTCACCCTGCTCGCGTCCGTCCAGCGGTTGCGCCGCGACTACGCGGGGGCGCTGGCCACCGCGGAGGCGGCGGTCGCCGTCGTGCCACACTTCGCCGACGCGCACGCCGAACGGGCCGAGAGCCTGATCGCCCTGCTCCGCGCCCGCGAGGCGGTGGCCGCGGCCGAGGAGGCGGTGCGGCTCCAACCGTTCGTGCCGGGCGGCCACCTGGTGTTGGCCCGCGCACTGGCCGCCGCGCACGACCTCGACCGGGCCCGAGCGGTGGCCGCGCACGGGCTGTCCCTCGACCCCCGCTCGGTGGAGGGCCTGCTCACGGTCGCCGACGTGGAACGCGACGCGGGCAACCGCGAGGCGGCGACCGCGGCGGCCCGCGCGGCCCTGGCCCTGTCGCCGGGAAACACCTACGGCCGGTGGCTGATCGCCATGCTCGACGCCGAACGCCTCAAGGTCCGGCGCTCGATGCGGGCCCTGCACGACGTGGCCCGGGACAACCCGGCCCGCGCCGACGTGGTGTCGATGACCTGGCCGATCCGCGGCGTGCTCAGCGGCCTGCGCCGGGGCCTGACCGCGAGCGCCGCGCTGATCTGCGCACTGCTGCTGGTGGCGCTGTGGTGGTGGGAGCCGGCCGGGATGTTCGCCCGGGTGGTGTCGGCGGTGCTCGGCGCGGTGATGGCCGGCTTCGCGGCCCGGGTGCTGGTGCCGGCGGGCCGCCTGCCGTGGCGGTGCCTGCGCATGCTGCCCCGGCTGATGCGCCGGGCGGACATCGCCGCCCTGGCCCTGACCGGTATGGCGCTCGGCGCGGTGCTCACCCACGCGGCGACGGGCTGGTGGCCGCTGCCGGTCGGTGCACTCGCGATCGCGCCGGTCCTGTGGGCGCTCGCGTTCACCGAGATGCTCGGGGCCGGGCTCGACGATCCGGGCTTCCGGCAGGCACTGGGCGGCCTGGCAGGGGAGTTCCGCGAGTGGTGGCAGACAACAAAGCGCGAACTCCGCGAAGCGTGGTCGACCCCGCCGGAGAAGTGAACGCACCGCAGCCACTCGGCCGTGGGGGTTTCGGCACACTGGACGGTGATTCGCACCCTTCTGGCGCAGTTCCCGCAGCGTGCTCCCGCTGCGCACGCGGCCGGGTGGCATGATGCGCCCGTCCCGGCCGCGTGGCCGCCGTGATGCTCCGTCAGCAGTTGCGTAGTTCGGGGGACTGGTTGAGCAGCTGTCCCCGGGGCGAGATGAAGCGCTGGTAGCGCTCGCCGCCGACCGCGTCGAAGCTGAACGCGGCCACGCGATGGCAGTTCTGGAAGGCGAGCTTCGCGCCGAAGTGCCGTTCGAGGCCACCGCGGATCGCGTCGCTGGCCAGGGCCCGCAGCAGTTGGCCGCGCTCCACCTCGGACGGCGGGGGCACCTCGTGATCGGCGAAGCCGCCGCCGGTCGCCCGCAGGCCGGTCATGACGCGGCTGACGACCTCCCAGGCGTACGGCAGAGACTCGCGCACGCAGGCGACGAACTCGGCATCGGTGACCTCCCCGCGCTCGGCGGTGGCAAGCAGATCATCGGAGACGTTGAGCGACATTTGTTTCCTCTCGGACGGAGTTACTCACCCATCCTCTTGGAAACGATTGTCGTTATCAAGTGCCGTCACCCGAAGGGGCGGCCGTGGCGGCCCATTTCTCCTCGATCCGCGCGTACCGCCACACCAGCACCGCCACCAGCCAGGTCACCAGAAACAGGCCGACGATCACGAAGCCGACGTAGTCGAGGTCGAGTCCGCCGATCGCGGCGAGCGGGCCGGTCGTGATGCCCAACTGCCCGGTGACGACCGAGACCAGCTCGATCGTCCCGATGATCAGGGCGACGGCCACCGACAGGCCGGTGACGGTGAGGTTGTAGTAGATCTTGCGGATCGGCCGGGCGAACGCCCACCCGTACGCGTAGTTCATGAGAGCGCCGTCGATCGTGTCGAGCAGGCTCATTCCGGCCGCGAACAGCACCGGCAGGGTGAGGATCGCATACCAGGGCAGGGCGAACGCGGCCGCGCCGCCGGCCAGCACGAGCAACGAGATCTCCGTGGCCGTGTCGAAGCCGAGGCCGAAGAGCAACCCGATCGGATACATGTGCCACGGCTTGGTGACCATCCGGGTGGCGCGGGACAGGATCCGGTTCAGCAGGCCGCGGTTGTTGAGGTGGTGCTCCAGTTGCGCCTCGTCGAAGTCGCCCTGCCGCATCCGCCGGAAGATCCGGGCGATGCCGAACAGCAGCACCAGGTTGACGATGCCGATCAGGTAGAGAAAGACACCGGAGACGCTGACCCCGATCACCCCGGTGATCTGCTGCAGGGTCGACGAGTCGCGTTCCACCTGCCCGGCCAGCGACCGCACGCCGAAGCCGAGCAGCAGGCACAGCGCGAACACCACACTGGAATGCCCCAGCGAAAACCAGAACCCGACCGAGAGCGGCCGCCGCTCCGACCCCAGCAGCTTGCGCGTGGTGTTGTCGATCGCGGCAATATGGTCGGCGTCGAAGGCATGCCGCATGCCCAGCGTGTACGCGGTGACGCCGAGCCCCACCCCATAGACCCCCGCTGCCCCCACCTGGTAATGCGCCGGGACAACGACGAACAGCAGCAGCCCCCATCCGACGACATGCAGCAACAGGATGAAGGCGCTCATCCCACCCAGGCTGGCCATTTCGCGCGGCCCGGCCGCCGCCCGCATCCGTGCCAGACCCAACATCGCCACCTACCCGTCCTAAAAAGGCTGTTGCACATAGCTTGCAACAACCGCCCGAGCAGCGAAGTGGCCCGCCTCACGTCCCCGCCCTACTTCGTCCTCCGCACCCCGCCGAAGTGGCCACCCTCACGTCTCGGGCCCGGCTCGTCGTCCGGGTGCCGCCGGCAACCTGAAGACCCACCCTCCTCCCGTCCCGCGGCCCAGCTCGTCGGCCCGTGTGCCGCCGGCAACCTGAAGCGCCACTCTCACGTCCTGCGGCCCGGCTCGTCGTCCCGCGCGCTGTCGGCGTCCTGAGGCGGCCACGTTCGCGTCCTGCGGCGCGCGGGCTCGGCCGCCCGCGTGCTGTCGCCGGGCCGGGGCGGCCCGCGCTTCATGTCGTGCGGGCCGGCTCGGCAGCGCTTGCCGCGCACGCGAGCCGGGTTGCCGGTCTCGGCCCGCGGGCCGATTTGGCTGCTCGCGAGCCGTCGGGCGAGCCAGCCGGCCTCTCGTCCCGGCAGCCCGGCTCGGGTGCGTGGGACTAATCGACAGGCGGGCAGCCCGCCCCTCACGTTCGCGCGGTGCGGCTCCACTGCATGGATAGGCCCGTGGCTGCCCGCTCCGTGCGGATTTCGAGCACGCTGCCGAGGATCGTGGCTCGGTCGAACACCAGCGGGACGTCGTCCAGGCCGTAGGTCATGCGGTCGGAGACGAAGGCCGGAGTGCCGCGGGGATGGCCCAGCAGCGCCGCCTCCGCCTCACCGAGCAGGCCGGGGCGCACCACCTCGGACGCCTTGTGCACCGCGACGCCGAGGTCGGCCAGGGCGGCGTAGAGCGACGTGCCGCTCAGGTCGGTCTCGGCCAGCGTGGTGCCGCGGATCCAGGACAACTGGTGCACCGCGGGCCGGCCGGCGATCAGGCGCAGACGTTCCAGCCGGACGGACTTTTCCGCGCCGAACTGGGGCGTCAGCCAGGACGGTGGCCGCCGCACCGTCTGGCCGAGGATCTGCGTGCTCACCGTCTGGCCCTGGGCCAGCAGGTCCTCGGCGAAGCTGCGCAGCGAGTCGAGGCGGTAGGCGGCCCTCGGCTCGGCCACGAACGTGCCCCGGCCCGGCTGCTGGGACACCAGCCCGTCGTCCTCCAGTTGGCGCAGCGCCTGCCGCAGCGTCGCGAGCGTCACCCCATACGCCGCGCTGAGCTCCCGTTGCGGCGGCAGGGCCGAGCCGGGCGGCAACTCGCCGGCGCGGATCTTCGCGGTCAGGTCGGCCGCTATGGCCTGATATTTCGGCGTACGCGGTGCGGTCAGCGCGAGTCTCCCTACATAGGCCCAGCCTCCCGGTCGGCCAGGTCGACGGCGGCGCGCAACGCCGCGACCTCATGCCGCAGGTCGTCGGGCGTGGCTCCGTCCAGCACCCTACGCATCAGCGCGGACGCAACGACCACCCTGTCCCCGGCGCGTCCCGCCGCGGCGGCCTGTTCCGGCGTGGAGACCCCGAACCCGATCATCACGGGCAGGTCGGTGGCCGCCTTGATCCGGGCGGCCAGGCGGGCGGTCGAGTCGGCGAAGGTGGCCCGCTCGCCGGTCGTGCCCATCACGCTCACCGCGTAGACAGAACCGCGGCTGTGCGCCACGATCTCGGCCAGCCGCGCCTCCGGCGTCACCGGCGCGACCAGGAGGATGAGGTCGATCCCGGCCTCCGCGGCGGCCGCCTCCACCTCGGCCGCCTCGTCGACCGGCAGGTCGGGCACGATCAGGCCCCCGATGCCGGCCTCGGCCAACTGCCGGCAGAACTCCGGCGCGCCCCGGCGGAACACCAGATTGGCGTAGGTCATGGCGATCAGCGGCACCCGCATCCGGTCGCGCACCCGAGCGACATCGCCGAGAATCGATGCCACGGTGACGCCGCGGGCCAATGCCCGGTCGGCGGCCTGCTGGATGGTGGGGCCGTCGACCATCGGGTCGGAGAAGGGCAGGCCGATCTCGATCGCCCCAGCCCCGGCGTCCTGGTAGGCGAGCAGGTAGTCGGTCCAGTCCGGGGTGATGCCGCCGGTCACGTAGGGGACCAGGCTCTTCGTCGGGCTTTGCCTCACTGGAGTGTTCCTCGCTGGGCTTTTCCTCGCTGGGCGCCGCCGATCAGCGTGGCCATGTCCTTGTCGCCGCGGCCGGAGAGGGTGAGCAGCACGGTGGAGTCGTGGGGCAGGTCGGGCGTGCCGGCCGCGCGGAGAACCCAGGCGACCGCGTGTGCCGACTCGAGTGCGCAGATGATGCCCTCGGCACGGGCCAGGCGGCGCATCGCCCCGACCACCTCGTCGTCGGTCACCGTGCGATAGTCGGCTCGGCCGATGGCCCCGAGATGGGCATGCTCGGGGCCGACGCCGGGGTAGTCGAGGCCGGCGGCGATCGACTCGGCCTCGGCGACCTGGCCGTCGGCATCCTGCAGCACCATCGACCGGGTGCCGTGCACCACGCCGGCCGTGCCGGCCGTCATCGCGGCGCCGCCCGCCGCCTCCACGCCGACCAGCCGGGCGGTTGTGTCGATGAAGCCGGCGAACGTCCCGGCCGCGTTGGAGCCGCCGCCCACGCAGGCGACCACCACGTCGGGGACCACCGGGCTCTGTCGGCGCGCCTCGTCGCCGATCACCCGCTGCAACTCCCGGACCATCCACGGGTAGGGGTGCGGGCCGCCGACGGAGCCGAGCAGAAAGTGTGCCCCGTCCACGTCGGCGACCCAGGCCCGCATGGCCTCGTTGGTGGCGTCTTTCAGCGTGCGGCTGCCGGTGCCCACCGGGACCACCTCGGCGCCCAGCGTGGTCATCCGCAGCACGTTGAGCTGCTGCCGCTCGATGTCTCGCTCGCCCATGTAGATGGTGGCGCGCAGGCCGAGCAGCGCGGCCGCGGTGGCGGTGGCGACGCCGTGCTGGCCGGCGCCGGTCTCGGCGATCAGCCTGGTGCGGCCCATCCGCCGAGCCAGCAGCGCCTGACCGAGCACATTATTGATCTTGTGGGAACCGGTGTGCGCCAGGTCTTCCCGCTTGAGCAGCAGGGTGAGGCCGAGCTCCGCGGACAGGTTGCGGGCCGGGCTGAGCGGGGTGGGCCGGCCCGCGTAGACGGCGAGCAACTCGTCGAGCGCCGCGCGGAAGGACGGGTCGGCCCAGGCGTCCCGGAACGCGGCCTCGAGCGCCGCGCACGCCGGCACCAGGGACTCGGGAACATATCTGCCCCCGAACTCGCCGAATCGGCCACCGGCCGGCTCGGTCATCAGGTCGGGTGTCGCCAGGAAAGGCATTGCCGCCTCCAAAAGTTATAGAACTCTCCGCCACAGTGTTGCATAACGTGGCGGAGAGTTCTAGAACTATATGGGTGCGACTACTTCTTGCCCGCCGCTTCGAAGAGCTTCTCCGGAGCGACAGCCCCGGCGAAGACCCGGCCGTCGTCGGTCACCAGAGCGCTGAAGAGCGAGCTGGTGAGCAGCCGTCCGCTGCCCCAGGTGCCGCTCACCTTCGGCAGCGCCTCGATCACGCCGGTCAGCTGCTGGGCCTCGGTGCCCTCCGCTTTCGGCATCTTCGCCGTGACGATGGTGGTCCAGCCCGTACCGATGGTCTTGGGCTCGTCGCCCGCCGGCTTGCTGGCCTCGGCGGCCTTCCTCTTGGCCTCGGCGGCCTTGTGCTCCTTTGCCAGCTCCTTCTCGACCTGCTGCGGGCTGGACTCGGTGACTTTGGTGCCCGGCGGCGGGTTGAACGCGAACTGCTGAGCGTCCGGCACCGCAAAGCTGATCTGCTGGAACGCCACCCGCACGGCCGGGCTCGTGGCGTTCTTGGCATAGACGTCGACGCGCAGCGGGATGTGCTTCTCCGCGTCGATCGCCAGCCGCACCTGGCCGATCAGCGACGCGGTGTCCCGCGGGCTGAGCACCAGTTCGTATGCGTCGCGGCCGGCCACCTTTGCCGCGCCCGTCGTACTGACCGCGGTGGTCGGGTCGATCGCGGCCAGCGCCGCGTCGGCGGCCTCCTTCGGGGTCGACGGCACGCCGGCGGGCAGCGCCTTCGGCTCCTTGCCGGCGTTCGCCGGCACCTTCAGGTGCGTCGCCGTCTTCTCCCGGCTGCTCCACATCCACACGTCCGGGCCGTTGCGGACCAGATCGGCCTCGCCGAGCGTCCCCATCAACGCCACCCGGACCTTGTCCTCACCCGCGTACCAGACGCGAGCCGTGTTGCTCCCCGTGATGAGGCGGGTCAGATCGGCGTCGCCCTGCCCACCGGTGATCCCCGCGATCGCGGGCAAACCAAGGTCGGCGCTCTGCACGACGGTGCCGGAGAGCCCGTCGATCTTGGCGCTCTGCACATCCACGAGCAGTTGAGCCGCGCTGCGGTCGGGCAGCGACGGGTCCGCGCTCGCGACGATCGTGCCAGCCGCGGCGCCACCCCCGATGACGACCACCGCAGCAGCGGACGGTACGAGCCAGCGAAGCGCCGGCCTGGACCTGAACACGGACACGATGTCCACCTCCCGTTTCCTTGCCACCCAATGTGCGCCAAGGGCGCTGTGACCGGGCTGAGAGCCGCCCCTAGGGGAAGCCCCTCGCATGCAAAGGTAATGGGGTGCGGTTGCTGGTGGTGGAGGACGAGGCGCGCCTTGCGGCGGCCCTGCAACGTGGTCTGCAGGCGGAGGGCTTCGCGGTCGACGTGGCGGGCGATGGGCAGCACGGGCTGGACATGGCCCGGCACGGTGGCTACGACGCGATGATCCTGGACGTGATGCTGCCGCGGCTCAGTGGCTATCGGGTGGTCCGGCAGCTGCGGGCGGAGCGTAACTGGGTGCCGGTGCTGATGTTGTCAGCCAAGGACGGCGAGTACGACCAGGCCGACGGCCTGGATTGCGGTGCCGATGATTACCTGACCAAACCCTTCTCGTACGTCGTGTTGCTCGCCCGGTTGCGCGCGCTGCTGCGCCGTGGCGTGCACGAGCGGCCCACCGTGCTGACGTTCGGCGACGTGGAACTCGACCCGGCCGAGCGGCGGGTCACCGTGGCCGGCAGCGAGGTGGTGCTCACCGCCCGCGAGTTCGCCCTGCTCGAATACCTGATGCGCCGGCCCGGCGAGGTGGTCAGCAAGATCGAGCTGCTGGACCACGTCTGGGACGCCGCGGTGGAGACCGCGCCGAACGCGGTGGAGGTCTACGTCGGCTACCTGCGCCGCAAGATCGGGCGCGAGCGCCTGGAGACGGTGCGCGGCGCCGGCTACCGGCTCGCGGTGGCGGCGGCCGGCTAGTGCGCCGTCCGAGCGAACTGAGCCTGCGAGCCCGGCTTCTGCTGGTCTCCGTGCTCGCGCTCACCGCGGGGCTGGCGGTCGGCGGTGCTTTGCTCGTCGCGGCGCTCAACTTCGCGGCGCTGCGCGCGATCAACAGTGAGGCGCTGGACACCGCGGAGGCCGTCGCCAAGCTCATCGAACAGCGGTCGCTGCCCGAACCCATCGCGGTCAACCCGGCCATGCAGGTGCAGGTCATCGACTCGGCGGGCCGGGTGACCGCCACCTCGCCCGGCGCCGACCGGCTCGTACCGATGCTGTTCGCCGACGAGCTGCGCGACATGCGTTCGGGCAGCGTGACGGAGATCCCCGGCAGGCGGATCGGGCTGGACGGCGAGGCCCGGGTGGTGATGGTCACGGCCGGGCCGCCGACCGATCTGGTACGCGTGCTGGTGGCCCGCTCCACCGACGACCTCAACCAGGGTGTGCACATCCTGCGCAACACCCTGCTGATCGCGTTCCCGCTGCTGGTGGGGCTGCTGGGGGCCGTGCTGTGGCGGGTGCTGGGCGCCGCGCTGCGCCCGGTCGACGCGCTGCGGGCCGGCGCCGAGGAGATCACCGGCGGCACCCGCGCGGGCCGGCTGCCGGTGCCCGAGTCGCGCGACGAGGTGCACCGGCTCGCGGTCACGCTCAACGACATGCTGTACCGGCTCGACGCGGCCCGGGCCCAGCAGCGGGCCTTCGTCGCCGACGCGGCCCACGAGTTGCGCAGCCCGCTCACCAACATGCGCACCGAGCTGGAGGTCGCCCAGCGGCTGCCGGACAACGACTGGCAGGGCCTCTCCGCCGACCTGCTCACCGACGTCGAACGGCTCAGCCGCCTGGTCGACGACCTGCTGCTGCTGGCCCGCGCCGACGACGGCGCGCCGAGCCGGGTGCTCGCCGCGCCGTTCCAGGAGGTCGATCTCGGTGCGCTGGTCGGCGATGTGGTGTCGCGCTACCCGGACGTGAGCTACGTGCGGCCTGTGTCGCCGGTCACCGTGGCCGGCGAGGGTGACGCGCTGGGCCGGGTGGTGGCCAACCTGCTCGACAACGCGGTGCGGCACGCCCATTCGCGGGTACGGGTGGAGGTGACCGACGACGGCACCCACGGCACGATCGTCGTGTCCGACGACGGCCCGGGCATCCCGGCCGCCGACCGCGAGCGGGTGTTCGACCGATTCACC
>Ga0070668_100003239_pt1 | contig 11998 bp, 10 predicted proteins | sample KBSS43metaG_FD_64661 | JGI IMG/M metagenome (GOLD analysis project Ga0070668, IMG submission 64661) | Switchgrass rhizosphere microbial communities from Kellogg Biological Station, Michigan, USA - KBS S4-3 metaG | ecosystem: Host-associated > Plants > Roots > Rhizosphere > Soil ... | reverse complement strand
GGGCCGCACGTTGCGCCGCACGAGCTCCGGCAGGATTTCTGCCGCGTTGCCGACGAGACCGACCGAAATCGGTGTCCGCGCGGTGCACGCCGCGTGAATGCGCGCCAGTGCGTCGTCGAGATCGCTGGCCTGCACATCCAGGTAACGTGTCCGCAATCGCATCTCGATGCGGCTCCGCTGGCATTCGATCGCCAGCATCGACGCGCCGGCCATCGTCGCTGCCAGCGGTTGCGCGCCGCCCATGCCGCCCAGGCCGGCTGTAACAATCCATTTGTCCGCGAGGTCGCCGCCGTAGTGCTGACGACCGGCCTCGGCGAAAGTCTCGAACGTCCCCTGCACGATGCCCTGGCTGCCGATGTAGATCCACGAGCCGGCCGTCATCTGGCCGAACATCATCAGGCCCTTGCGATCCAGTTCGTTGAAGTGTTCCCACGTCGCCCACTTCGGCACGAGATTCGAGTTGGCGATCAGCACGCGCGGCGCGTCGGTATGCGTCCTGAACACACCAACCGGCTTGCCCGACTGCACGAGCAGCGATTCGTCGTCGTCCAGCGCCCGCAGCGCGGTGACGATCGCATCGAAGCATTCCCAGTTGCGCGCAGCGCGCCCGATGCCGCCGTAGACGACCAGCTCGCGTGGATTCTCGGCGACGTCGGGGTCGAGGTTGTTCATCAGCATCCGCAGCGCCGCCTCGGTCTGCCACGATTTCGCCGTGCGCTCGGTGCCGCGCGGCGCCCGGATCGTGCGCTCGGCACGGCGCGTCCCGATGGACGCAGCAAGCTGTTTTGGATCGTCGCGGCGCATGATGCCTCCTGGATCGGCGGTGACCGGTATCCGGCCACCCCAGCTGTCGATTGTCGCGTATTGTCGCACCGGCTTCAGCCGGCGAAGAGGTCCGGTGCGTACGCCACGAAAGCGCCGCGCTCGACTTGCGCGCGCAGCGCCTGCAGGTCCGGCGCGAACACGCGGTCGCGATCCCAGTGCGCGGCCACGGCGCGAATCTGCGCGTGCGCGTCGCGCAGCGGCGCCGATGTCACCAGCGGCTGCCGCAAATCGATGCCCTGCGCGGCCGCGAGCAGCTCCACTGCGACGATCGCGGCGAGGTTGCCTGCCATCGGCCCCAGGCGCAGCGCAGCGTTGGTGGCCATGCTGACGTGATCTTCCTGGTTGGCGGACGTGGGCAGCGAATCGACGCTGCGCGGATGCGCGAGCGCCTTGTTCTCCGACGCCAGTGCCGCCGCCGTGACCTGCGCGATCATGAATCCGGAATTGACGCCGCCGTCGACGACCAGGAACGGCGGCAGGCCGGAAAGCTGCCCGTCCATCATCAGCGCGGTGCGCCGCTCGGACAGCGCGCCGATCTCGGCGATCGCGATGGCCAGGACATCGGCGGCGATCGCAACCGGCTCGGCGTGAAAATTCCCGCCCGACAGCACGTCGCCAGTCTCGGCGAACACCAACGGATTGTCGCTGACCGCGTTGGCCTCGGTGACCAGCGTCGCGGCCGCGCCACGCAACGCGTCCAGGCAGGCGCCCATCACTTGCGGCTGGCAGCGGAGGCTGTACGGATCCTGTACGCGCGTACAGTCGACATGCGATGCTCGGATGCCGCTGCCTGCCAGCAGCGCGCGATAGGTCGCGGCGGTATCGACTTGGCCGCGGTGACCGCGAACCGCGTGTATGCGTGCGTCGAACGGGGTGTCGCTGCCGAGGCACGCGTCGACGGTCATCGCGCCGGCGACCATTGCCGCTGCGAACGCGCGCTCGGCCGCGAACAGCCCGACCAGCGCGAGCGCCGTCGACACCTGCGTGCCATTCAACAGCGCGAGACCCTCCTTCGGCCCCAGCACCACCGGCGACAAACCGGCGCTGCGCAGCGCCTCGGCGCCGGGCAGGACGTTGCCGTCGACGATCGCCTCGCCTTCGCCGATCAGCACCAGAGCAAGATGGGCCAGCGGCGCGAGATCGCCCGACGCTCCGACCGAGCCTTGCGCCGGAATGCACGGGACGATGCCGGCGTTGGCGACGCGCACGAGGAGCTCGATCAGTTCCCAGCGGACGCCCGAGTGCCCGCACGCCAGCGACACCGCCTTCAGCGCCATGATCAGCCGCACCGACGCGGCATCGAGCAGCGCACCGGTGCCCGCCGCATGCGAGCGCACGAGCGCGTTCTGCAGTTCCGCAAGGCGCGGCGTGTCGATGCGCGTACGCGCCAGCAGCCCGAAGCCGGTGTTGACGCCATAGACGGTGCGCCCTTCGGCGACGACGCGCGCGACGGTCGCGGCGGCCGCATCGACCGCTCCTTTGGCGGCGGGATCTAGCGCCAACGTCTCTGGCGCCGTCCACAGTTGGCGCAGTTGCGCCAGCGTGAGCTCGCGCGGACTTAGTAATACAGGGGGCATGAGCCGTAGCGTGCCACGGCAGCGACCCCGCGTACAACCCAAAGCCCGGACGCCTTGCTCGTTGCCGTGCCGCGCGCCTGCACGCGCCGGGAGAACGCCGTCACGCGTGAGTCCGCACGAGAGGAACACCGGAATCTGCTAGAGTCCCGCGAAGGGTGCCCGTCCGCGGCGCCTACGATTGTTCGCCCTCCTCGTGACCGGCCCCACCGCTTCCCCGCAGCGCATCGTCATCGTCGGCGGCGGCGCCGGCGGACTCTCACTCGCGACCCGGCTCGGCAATTCGCTGGGCCGCCGCGGAAAGGCGGACGTCACGCTGATCGATCGCAGCGCGACACACATGTGGAAGCCGTTGCTGCACGAGGTGGCGGCCGGCAGCCTCGACGTTCACGCGCATCAACTCGATTTCCTCGCGCAGGCGCACTGGCATGGGTTTTCGTTCCGCCTTGGCGCCGTCGAGGCGCTCGATCGAACGCGCAAGACGGTCACCGTCGGGGCGGTTCCCGACGACGACGGCGCGCCGATGCTGCCGCGCCGCGTCGTGCCGTACGACACGCTGGTGATCGCCGTCGGCGGGACCGTCAACGACTTCGGGATTGCGGGCGTGCTCGAGCACGCGATCGCGCTCGACCGACCGGAGGAAGCCGAGCGCTTCCATCGCAAGCTGATCGCCGCCTGCGTGCGCGCCGACGCCGCCGGCGAAGCCGGTGCGCGGCCGCAGGTCGACGTGGTGATCGTCGGCGCCGGCGCCACCGGTGTCGAGCTGGCTGCCGAACTGCGGGCGACGACGCGCGTGCTCGCGAGCTACGGCCTGACGTCGTTCGATCCGCGCGCGCAGATGAAGATCACGCTGCTGGAGGCAGCGGCGCGAATCCTGCCGCCGATGCCCGAGCGGGTCGCGACCGCGACCGCCGAACTGCTCGGCGAATTGGGGGTCGATATCCTCGCCGACGAGCGCGTTGTCGAGATCACCGCCGACCGCGTCAAGACCGCGAGCGGCAAGTCGTTGCCGATGGACCTCTGTGTCTGGGCGGCCGGCGTCAAGGCGCCCGACTGGCTCGCCGGATTCGGCGGTCTCGCGACCAATCGGGCCAACCAGATCATCGTCCGGCAAACGCTGCAAAGCGAAACCGACGACGATGTGTTCGCATTCGGCGACTGCGCCGAATGCCCGTGGCCCGAAAAAGAGCGGACGCTGCCGCCACTGGCGCAGGCCGCGCACCAGCAAGCGTCGCACATCGCAAAGCAGATCCGGCGCCGGATGGCGGGCGAGCCGTTGAAGCCGTTCCGCTACTCGAACTGGGGCTCGCTGGTGTCGCTGGGCGGCTGGTCGGCCGTCGGCAACCTGATGGGCGGATTGATCGGCGGCAATCTGTTCGTCGAAGGATCGATTGCCCGGTTGATGTACATCTCCAACTACACGCTGCACCTCGCCGCGCTGCACGGCTGGCCGCGCGTCGCCCTGCACAGCCTCGGCCGCTTCCTTCGCGAGCGCACCGAGCCCCGGGTCAAGCTGCATTGACGATGACGGCGCAATTGATTCCGTCCGCGCATCGCTGCTCCGCGCGAATACCGGGCATCGCGCTGCTGGCGCTGACATTGGTCGCGGCTTCGGGGTGCGACCGCAGTGCCGCCGACGCCGAGCGCAAGTCGCGCGACGAAGCGATGGCGAAACTGGTTCAGCAGGCGCGCGACGAAGAGCGCGACAAGGACCGGCGGATGCGCGAGCAGGCGATGAAGGACGCCGAGCGCCTGATGCCGCAGGAGCCGACGGCCGACGCTTCGCGCCCGGCGGCCGACGCGGCGATCGTCGACACCGCGGCGAACACATCGACGCGGCAGGAACAGGGTGCGGCACCGTTCCTGGCGCGGCTGAAGGCCACGCTCGTCGATCCCGAGTCGATGCAGATCCGCGACCTGAGCCTGCGCGAGAATGCGAGCGCGCTCTGCGTCGAGATCAATGCCCGCAACAGGGCCGGCGACTATATCGGCTACACGCCGGTCATCGTCACCGGTGACCGCGTGCTCTTCTACCCGTTCGCGCGCGATGTCTTCGATGCCCGGCAGCCGACCGCGGCGCCCGAATTCCTGATCATGAACGAGCGCGTTCGCTGCTGGGCCGTCGAGAGCGCGAAGAAATGAACCGGGCCATGACGCTGCCGCTCGAGCCGCACGCGACGTCCACCGCAAGCCACACGCCGATGATGCGCCAGTATCTGGCGGTCAAGGACGAGCATCCGGACAAGCTCGTGTTCTACCGGATGGGCGACTTCTACGAGTTGTTCTTCGCGGACGCCGAGCGCGCCGCGCGGCTGCTCGACATCACGCTGACGGCGCGCGGCCAGTCGGCAGGTGCACCGATCCCGATGGCGGGCGTGCCTTATCACGCCGTCGAGCAGCATCTCGCCAAGCTGGTGAAGGCCGGTGAATCGGCGGTGATCGTCGAGCAGTACGGCGATCCCGCGACGAGCAAGGGACCCGTCGAGCGCCGCGTATCCCGGATCGTGACGCCGGGCACCGTCACCGACGCCTATCTGCTCGACGCCAAGCGCGATTGCCTGCTTGCCGCGTACGTGACGTCGAGCAAGCGTGCGGGTATCGCCTGGCTCAACCTCGCCTCCGGTCGCCTCGCATTGACGGAAGTGCCGCTGTCCGATGCGCCGCAAGCGCTCGATCGTCTGGAAGCCGCCGAGCTCCTGCTGCCCGACGACGCCGCACCGCCGCCGATGCGCAACGCCGACGTGCCCCAGCGAAAGCTGCCGGCGTGGCATTTCGATTCTGTTGCAGCCGCGCGCGCGCTGGCACGGCAGTTTGGCACGCAGGATCTTGCAGCATTCGGCGTTGCCGATACCCCACTCGCAGTCGGCGCCGCGGGCGCACTGCTCGGTTACGCCGGCGCGACGCAGCTGGCGGCGCTGGCGCACGTGCGATCGCTGGAGGTCGTCACCAGCAGCGAGTTCGTCGCGCTGGATCCGGCGACGCGCCGCAATCTCGAAATCACGACAACGCTTGCCGGCGAGTCGTCGCCGACGCTGCATTCGCTGCTCGATGCGTGCGGCACGGCAGCCGGCAGCCGGCTGCTCAGGGCGTGGCTGACGCAGCCGCTGCGCGACGCCGGCCGCGCCGCCGAACGCCACGCGGCGATCGACGCGCTGGTCGCCGACGGCCGCGCGCGCATCGCGCTCGCCGGTCGCTTGCGGCACACGTCGGATATCGAGCGGATCGCGGCGCGCATCGCCTTGATGTCGGCGCGGCCGCGCGAACTCGGCGGACTGCGCGACACGCTGGCCGTGCTTCCCGAGTTGCACGCCGCGCTGGCCGCGCTGCCCGCGCCGTTGCTGCGCGCGAACGCCGCCGCGCTCGACGTCGACCCGGCGTGGAGTGCCCTGCTCGCCCGCGCGCTGACGGCCGAACCTGCGGCCCATGTCCGCGATGGCGGCGTAATGGGGACCGGTTTTGACGCCGAGCTCGACGAATTGCGTGCGATCGACGCCAACTGCGGGGCGTTCCTCGTCGATCTCGAGCGCCGCGAGCGCGTGCGGACCGGCATCGCCAGCCTCAAGGTCGAATACAACCGCGTGCACGGGTTCTACATCGAGGTGACGCACGCGCAGGCGGTCAAGGTGCCCGACGATTACCGCCGCCGGCAGACGCTGAAGAACGCCGAGCGGTACATCACGCCGGAGCTGAAGACCTTCGAGGACAAGGCGCTGTCGGCGCAGGAGCGTGCGCTGGCGCGCGAGAAGCTGCTGTATGAAAAGCTGCTCGCCGATCTTGCGCCGGCCATCGCCGCGCTGCAGGCGGCTGCCGCTGCACTGGCAACGGCCGATGTGCTGGCTGCGCTCGCCGATCGCGCGGAGGCATTGCGGCTCGTGCGCCCGCGGTTCACCGCCGAACCGGGGATCGACATCAGTGGCGGGCGCCATTTGGTCGTCGAACGCCAGGTGACCGACTTCGTACCGAACGACGTCGTGATGGGCAAGGGCCGCCGGCTGCTCGTGGTCACCGGGCCGAACATGGGCGGCAAGTCGACGTACATGCGGCAGACCGCGGTGATCGCGCTGCTCGCGTACTGCGGCTCCTTCGTGCCGGCGGCCCAGGCGACACTGGGTCCGCTCGATGCGATCTACACGCGGATCGGCGCGGCCGACGATCTCGCCGGCGGCCGCTCGACGTTCATGGTCGAGATGACGGAGGCGGCCTTCATCCTGCACCACGCAACGCCGCAAAGCCTGGTGCTGATCGACGAGATCGGCCGCGGAACCTCCACGTTCGACGGTCTGGCGCTTGCGTGGGCGATCGCGCACCGGCTGGCCGAAGGCAACCGCAGCCTCACGCTGTTCGCGACGCACTACTTCGAGCTGACGGCGCTCGCCGCCGAAATCGAGGGCTGCGCCAACGTGCACTTCGATGCGGTCGAGCACAAGGACGGCATCGTGTTCCTGCACGCGGTCGCCGACGGCGCCGCGAGCAAGAGCTACGGATTGCAGGTCGCGAAATTGGCCGGCGTTCCAGCCGAGACCGTGCGCCAGGCGCGTGCGTACCTGGCGCGGCTCGACCAGTTCAGCTCGCGGGCTGACGGGCAATCGGACCTCTTCGCGACGCCGGCCGCGGACACTCGCACCGCAGATCCACGTGCCAGCGCGCTCGCCGAACGTCTCGCGACGCTCGACCCGGACGCGCTGTCGCCGCGCGAAGCGCTCGACGCGCTGTACGAACTGAAGCGGCTATTGAACGATCAGTAGCGGGACGCTTGCGAACGCGTCGGCGTCCCGAGTCGCTTCGATTGTCCGCTTGGCTGTCCAGCCGTTGAGCGTGACTGGCGCAGGGCCGATCCCAAGCCAGTCACGGAAATTTCCCTCGCGCAAAGCATCGTGCGCCCGCGCGTTGCGGGCGCGAAACTTTGCGCGAAACACGCTAGTGGTGATGCCCGCCCGCTCCGTGGACGTGGCCGTGCGCGATTTCCTCGGCGGTCGCGGGCCGGATGTCGACGACCGTGGCCTCGAAGCGAAGCCGCTGTCCGGCCAACTCGTGATTGCCGTCCAGCACGGCTTTGCCGTCGGCAATGTTGGTGACGCGCCAGACGACTTCCTCGCCATCCTGGTCGGCCACCAGGTAACCCCCGACGACCACATCCGGGGGCAACGTTGCCACCGGTTCCATCCGGATTTTCGACGCGTCGTAGTCTCCGAACGCATCGTCCGGCTCCAGCGTGACCGACACCGAATCGCCGACCTCCTTGTGCGCCAGCGCTGCCTCGACTTTCGGAAAAATGCCTGAGTATCCGCCGTGCAGGTAAGTGATCGGCTCCTGCGTTTCCTCGATCAGCGCGTTGTTCGCATCGAAGAGCTTGAAGGTGATCGATACGGCAGTATTGGAAAAGACATTCATGAGGGCTCGCGCGGGGGTTGGGTTGGCGCCCGGGCGACCGCCCCGGCGCCCGCATTGTAGCGTGCGACGCCAGCCGCTCGACGCGCCCTTATACTTCGTCGATGTCTGCCGCTGCCACGCGCCGATTGCTCGGTGATCTTGCCCCCGCGGATTTTCTCGCGCGCTTCTGGCACAAGGACGCGCGGCTGATTCGCGGCGCGATCGAAGATTTCGCAGGTCTGTTCACGCGCGCGCAATTGCAGGCGCTCGCGCAGCGCGACGACGTCGAGTCGCGCCTGGTGGTACGCGACGGACGCCAGTGGTCATTGCGCCACGGTCCGTTTCGCCCGAGTGACTGGCGACAGCTCCCGGCGCGCAACTGGACGCTGCTCGTGCAGGGGACCAACCTGCACGATGCGCGCGCCGACGCGCTGCTGCGCCGGTTTGCATTCGTGCCGTACGCGCGGCTCGACGACCTGATGGTCAGCTACGCCGCGGCCGGCGGCGGCGTCGGCCCGCACGTCGACTCGTACGACGTGTTCCTGCTGCAGGGCGATGGCCAGCGACGTTGGCGATGGAGTCGCCAGCAGGATCTGGCGCTGGACCCCCGGTCGCCGCTCAAGATCCTGCGCCGATTTGCCCCGACCGAAAGCGCGGTCCTCGGTCCCGGCGACATGCTCTACCTGCCGCCGCACGTCGCACACGAGGGCGTCGCTGTCGATCCGTGCACGACGTATTCGATCGGCTTCCGTGCGCCGTCCGCCACCGAGCTGGCGGAGGCGTTCCTCGATTTCATCCGCGACGAGCTCGCACTCGAGGGCCGCTATGCCGATCCGGGACTCGCAGCGACGCGGACGCCGGCGCGCATCGGGACGGAGATGCAGCGCCGGGTCGCCGATACGCTCGCGAAGATTCGCTGGAACCGCGCACTCGCCACCCGCTTCCTCGGCACGTGGTTGACCGAGCCGAAGCCGCATGTTTTCTTCGAGCCGCCAGCAGCGCCGCTGTCGCGCGCGGCGTTCATCGCGCGGGCGTCGCGTGCCGGCGTCACGCTCGACCTGCGGACGCAACTGCTCTACGATGATGCGCACGTGTTCGCGAACGGTAGCGCCGATGCGTGGCCCGCCGGAGGTGCGGCAGAACTCGCCCGCCTCGCCGACGGACGTGCGCTGTCCGCAGCCGACTGTGCGCGGTTGCCTCGATCAGCCGCAACGCTGGTTTACCGCTGGTATCGCGATGGCTATCTCCACGTCGCCGCCCACTGACCGCGAACCCGCGCCACGCGAGGACGCGCTCGAGACGGTCGCCGCACAGGTTGACGCGATCGACGAGATCGTCGGCTACGCGCGCCAGCGCATCCAGGTGTTCGACGTCGATCTTTCGGAACACGGCTGGAATCGCGCACCGCGCGTCGACGCAATCGGGCGGCTGCTGCGCAGTTCGCGCACCGCGCGGCTCGACATCATCGTGCACGAGACCCGCTGGCTCGAGGCGAACGGCGCGCGACTGATGGCGCTGCTGCGCAAGTCGGGCAACGCAGTCACCGTCTACCGCACCGGCAACGAGGCACGCAGCGCGATGGATCCGCTGATCATCGTCGACGGTCGGCATTGCCTGCACCGGTTTCACGCAGAGCGGCCGCGCGCCGCGCTGCTGGTCGCAATGCCGGCGCTGGTGAAGCCGCTGGTGACGCGCTTCGACGAGATTTGGGCCACGGGAGAACCGGGGCTGCCTGGGACCGTGCTCGGTCTCTGAAGGATTCGTGCTGCTACGCACAATCTCATTGAATTCTATAGGAATTGTGGTACAATCTACGTTGTGTCGCAGGTCGCCAGGGATGCCGCTGTTTGCCCCTCGCGCCGCTGCGAACGCAACCTTCCCTCACTGAATTGCAAGGATCCAAAGAATGAACAAGACCCTCCTCATCGCCGCGCTCGCCGCGGTCGCCCTGTCGGCCTGCGGCAAGCAGGAACCGCCGAAGCCTGCCCCGACGCCAGCGCCTGTCGTCGTCCCGGCGCCGACACCCGCGCCTGCCCCGGCTCCGGCACCCGCGGCCGATGCAGCGAAGCCTGCCGATACCACGCCGCCGGCCAACACGGTGGCGACGCCGGGCTCGGACGCTTCCAAGGCCGCCGCCGACAAGGCTGTCGAAGCCGCGAAGGCTGCCTCGACCACGCCGGCGCCCAAGCAGTAAGGGCCGAGAACGCGACGAAGGGCCAGAGCACTAACGCCCGACGCGCCGTTCGCAACAAGCAAAAGGCCGACCCTCGCGGGTCGGCCTTTTGTTTTATCTAGTCCCTAGTCCCTAGTCCCTAGCCTCTAGCCTCTAGCCTCTAGCGGTTAGAGCGGCACTCCAATCCGCCGACCCACCTCGCGGTAGTAGTCGATCACGCTGCCAAGATCGCGGCGGAAGCGATCCTTGTCCATTTTCTCCCCGGTCTTCGCGTCCCACAGCCGGCACCCGTCGGGTGTGAATTCGTCGCCGAGGACAATGGGACCCGCAGGATCGCTCACCGGGTGGCCGAACTCGAGCTTGTAATCGACGAGGTCGATGCCGGCGTCGGCGAACAGCGGCTTCAGCACGCCGTTCACCTTGTGCGTCAGCGCCTTCATCTGCGTGATCTCCGCGGCGGTGGCCCAGCCCAGCACGCGGATGTGCTCGTCGTTGCACAGCGGGTCGTGCAGCGCGTCGCTCTTCAGGAAGAATTCGAAAATCGGCTCGGCGAGCTTCGTGCCTTCGGCAATGCCGTAGCGCTTCGCCATCGATCCCGCGCAGACGTTGCGCACCACGCACTCGACGGGGAGCATGCGCATCGCCTTCACCAGCGACTCGCGCTCGTTCAGGACGCGGACGAAATGCGTCTTCACGCCGGAACCCGCGAGCCGTCCCATCACGTACGCATTGATCCGGTTGTTGGTTTCGCCCTTGCCGTCGAGCTGCGCGACCTTGACCCCGTCGAATGCCGAGACGTCGTCGCGATAGTGCATGACGAGCAGGTTCGGATCGTCGGTCGCGTAGACGGTCTTCGCCTTGCCTCGGTAGAGCTCCTGCCGCTTCTCCATTCGTCTCTCTCCGGATCAGACTTGGCGCCAGCCGAAGCCCTGCGCCTGGTCGGCGACGCCGATCCAATCGGGTGCACATACGAGTGCGGCGGCCAGCGCCGCGCGCGCCAGGTCCGGCGTGTTGTTCTCCTGCGACAGATGCGCAGCGATGATGTGCTTGAGCCGCGAGTTGTCGAGCGATCCGAGCAGCGCCGCGGCGGTTGCGTTGCACAGATGTCCAAACGGGCCGGCAATCCGCTGCTTCAGCGACGCCGGGTAACTGCCGCGGGTCAGCATGTCGGCGTCGTGATTGCATTCGAGCACCAGCGCGTCGCAGCCGGAAAGGCTCGCCCGCACGTGCGGCGTCGACGTCCCGATGTCGGTCAGCACGCCGATGCGGACCGCACCATCGGAAACGACGAACTGCACGGGCTCGCGGGCGTCGTGCGGCACCGGAAACGGCAGGATTGCGAGATCGTCGATCGCGAACCCGTCGTGGCTGTCGAAGCCATACACGCGGCTCATTCCCTCGAACCGCTCGGCGACGACCGACAACGTGCCGAACGTCAGCCACACCGGAATATCGTAGCGGGCGGCGAACGCCGCGACGCCGCCGACGTGGTCCGCGTGTTCGTGCGTGACGAGGATCGCCGACAACGACTCGGGCGCGAGTCCGATGCGCGCGAGGCGGGTCGCGCAGTCGCGCACGCCGAAGCCGCAATCGATCATCACCCGCGTATCGCCGGATTCGATGACGAGGCCGTTGCCTTCGCTGCCGGAACCGAGCGACGCGAAACGCAGCATGCGCTCAGCCGGCGATTCCGGGATGCCGGCGGCGCGCCGGATGCGCAACCGCGGTCGCCCGGAAGCGCAATCCGACTTTTTTCATCTACTTGAGCTGGTCCTTGAGCAGCGTAAGGATCTTGTCGCCGGTCGCCGTGCGGTCGGGACCGCCGTTGGGGTCCTGCACGCTGACGAGACTGCGCGGCGCCGCTTCGGCGACGAGGATCCGGTATTGCTCGGGCTTGTCGGGCTCGTCCTTCTTCCAGAACATGAGCTTCGACAGGAATCCGCTTTCGCGGTCCTTGCGCGCCATGTCGCTTTCGGGATCGGCGTACCGGACGAAGTAGACGCCCTTCGACCGGTCGCGGTCGACGACGGTGAATCCGGTCCGGTCCAGCGCCAGG
>Ga0070668_100003237_pt1 | contig 12002 bp, 15 predicted proteins | sample KBSS43metaG_FD_64661 | JGI IMG/M metagenome (GOLD analysis project Ga0070668, IMG submission 64661) | Switchgrass rhizosphere microbial communities from Kellogg Biological Station, Michigan, USA - KBS S4-3 metaG | ecosystem: Host-associated > Plants > Roots > Rhizosphere > Soil ... | reverse complement strand
GCGAACGCCTCCTCGGCCCCGAACACCCCGACACCCTGAACGCCCGCGCCAACCTCGCCACCTCCTACTGGCAGGCAGGCCGCACCACCGACGCCATCACCATCGAAGAGCAGGTCCTCGCCGACCGTGAACGGCTCTTTGGCCCCGAACGCCCCGACACCCTGCGAGCCCGCGCCAACCTCGCCGCTTCCTACTGGCAGGCGGGCCGCACCACCGACGCCATCACCAGCTTCGAGCTGGTCCTCGCCGACAGCGAACGCCTCCTCGGCCCCGAACACCCCGACACCCTGAACGCCCGCGCCAACCTCGCCGCCTCCTACCGCCAGGCCGACCGCACCACCGACGCCATCACCATCCAAGAGCAGGTCCTCGCCGACCGCGAACGCCTCCTCGGCCCCGAACACCCCGACACCCTGATCGCCCGCGCCAACCTCGCCTACTCCTACCAACAGGCAGGCCGCACCACCGACGCCATCACCAGCTTCGAGCTGGTCCTCGCCGACTTTGAACGCCTCCTCGGCCCCGAACACCCCAACACTCGTGCGGTAAAACGGGCGCTCAAGGCGTTGACCGCGGACGGATGAGCGCCGCGCGCAACCATTGCGCGACAGCGCCCTGGGCGCGTTCCCGAGGAGAGCCTGGTTCACATTGGACAGCACCGTGGCGATGCGCGGAGTCGCCGGGACGAGCGCGCACACCCCCCAACGCGCAACCATGAGTTGCGCATTCGGTCGCCGCCGTTGTAGGTTTGCGCAACCAAAGGTTGCGAAAGGTTGGCGAGCATGGAACTGGGATCCATCGAGCGCGACATCCACGTCGACGCTTCTCCCGAGGTCGTCTTCGAGGTGATCAGCCGGCCCGAGCACATGCGGGAGTGGTGGCCCGACGAGGCCCGGTTCGAGCCGGTCGCGGGCGCCGCCGGCGAGCTCCTCTGGCGTGACGAGCAGACCGGCGAGACGATGACCGTCGCCCTCGCCGTCGTCGAGGCCGACCCGCCGAAACGATTCTCGTTCCGGTGGTGCTACACCGAGCCGGATCGTGTCGGCCAGTCGCTGCTCGTCACGTTCGACCTGACCCCGGCCGGCGCGGGGACCGACATCCGGATGACCGAGACCGGGTTCCGCGAGATGGGCTGGGAGATCGCCCTCCTCGAGGAGCAGTACAAGGACCACGTCAGCGGGTGGGACCACTACATCCCGGCCCTGGGCCGGTATGTCGCGCGGCTGGCCGCCACGTCATGAGCGCCGCGGTCGACGACGACCTGTGGTCGGCCATCGGCGATCCGATCCGGCGCACGATGATCGACCTGCTGCTCGCGGGCGGGCCGGGCACCGCCACGTCGCTGAGCGAGCGACTACCCGTCACCCGCCAGGCCGTCTCGAAGCATCTGGCCGTCCTCGACCGGGTCGGTCTCGTGCACGCCACCCCGGCCGGCCGGGAGCGGCACTACCAGGTCGACGAGGCGCAGCTGGGCCGCGCCGTCGCGCAGTTGTCGGCGGTGGGCGCCACCTGGGACGCCCGGCTCCGCCGGATCAAGCGGATCGCCGAGGCCATCGAACGCAATCGCACCACCGACAACCAAGGAGAATGACATGGTCGACATCCTGCATCGGGTCGGCGTGGTCGCCCCGCTCGACGACGTCTATCGCGCGGTCGCCACGCCGGAGGGCATCGCCGGCTGGTGGACCACCGACACGGTCGGCAAGAGCGCGGTCGGCGAACAGTTGGCGTTCCGGTTCGGCGACGCCGGCGGCTTCGACATGGAGGTCCTGCGGCTCGATCCGGCCGGCCAGGTGCGCTGGCGGGTCACCGACGGCCCCGCGGAATGGATCGGGACGGAGATCGACTGGCGCCTCGACCAGCGCGGCGACTACACGATCATCAATTTCAAGCACGAGGGCTGGCGCGAGCCGGTCGAGTTCATGCACCACTGCAGCACCAAGTGGGCGACGTTCCTGTTGAGCCTCAAGGAGCTGGTGGAGACCGGCCGCGGCCGCCCGGCACCGGACGACGTCAAGATCAGCGACTGGCACTGATCAGGGTCGCGCGGGGGTGCGCAGATCGGACAGGGTGGCCACCACGTCGTCCGGCAGGGCACCCAGTTCGTGGGCGCTGAACAGGTAGAGCGCGTCGCCGGCGTCCAGTTCCAGCATCTCGCTGCGCAGGCCGCGGTGGGTGCGGCGGTCGACGCGTACGCGCTCTACCTGTTGCCACGGCAGATGCCGGCGGCCGGCGAACCCGGAGATCACCGTGACGCCGTCGGCGTCCGCCGCCAGGCGGATCGGCGCGAGGAGATCGCGCAGCGCCCAGATCGCCAGCGCGACCGACACCACCACGGCGAGCGCCCACCGCACCGGATCGCGCCCGGCGAAGGCGACCGCCAGGACCACGACGGCGACCGCGCCCATCAACTTTGTGACCGGCAGGACCGGCTTGATGCGCCACTGCATGCCCACCACTATGCAGTGCGGGTTACGGTCTATCCATGCGTGATGCGGTGATCGTCGGGGCGGTGCGGACTCCTATCGGCCGGCGCAAGGGCGGCCTGGCCGGCGTACATCCGGTGGATCTCTCCGCGCATGTGTTGCGCGCGCTCGCCGAGCGGACCGGTTTCGACCCGGCCGAGGTGGAGGACGTGGTCTGGGGTTGCGTCTCCCAGGTCGGCGAGCAGTCGTGGAACATCGGGCGCAACGCGGTCCTCGCGGCCGGCTGGCCGGAGGCGGTGCCGGGTACCACGCTCGACCGGCAGTGCGGTTCGAGCCAGCAGGCGCTTCATTTCGCCGCCGCGACGGTGATCGCCGGGCACAACGACTTCGTGGTGGCCGGCGGCGTCGAGGCGATGACCCGGGTGCCGATGGGTTCCAGCGGCATCGGCGCGGATCCGTACGGACCGGCCGTCCGCGAGCGGTACGGGGTGGATTCGTTCAATCAGGGCGTCGGCGCCGAGATGGTCGCCGAGCGCTGGGGTTTCTCCCGCGCCCAGCTGGATGAGTATGCGCTGGCCAGCCACGCCGCGGCGATCCGCGCGCAGGACGCCGGCGAGTTCGACGCCGAGATCGAGCCGATCGCCGGGGTGAAGCAGGACGAGGGCGTCCGGCGGGACACCTCGCTGGAACGGCTGGCCGGGCTGAAGACCCCGTTCCGGGCGGACGGCGTGGTCACCGCGGGCACGGCGTCGCAGATCTCGGACGGCGCCGCGGCGCTCGCCGTGACCACCTCCGAGTGGGCGGCGGCCCACGGGCTGCGGCCGCTCGCCCGGGTGCACACCGCGGTGATCGCCGCGGCCGATCCGGTGATCGTGCTGACCGCACCGATGCCGGCCACCGCCAAGGCGCTGGCCAGGTCCGGGCTCACCATCGCCGACCTCGGGGTTTACGAGGTGAACGAGGCGTTCGCACCGGTGCCGCTGGCTTGGCTCACCGAGACCGGCGCCGATCCGGCGCGGCTCAACCCACGGGGCGGGGCGATCGCGCTCGGGCACCCGCTGGGTGCCTCGGGCGCCCGGATCATGACGACGATGCTGCACCACATGCGGCAGAACGGGATCCGCTACGGGCTGCAGACGATGTGCGAGGGCGCCGGAATGGCCAACGCAACAATTGTCGAACTCCTGTAATCCGACATTCATCGGCCGTCGGCCGAGCCTTCTCCCGCTCGGCCGCCGTTAACGCCATATGGACGTGTTCTCCCGTACGTTCCTCCCCGCCGCAGCCGAGGCCGGTGTCCCGATCCCGACCGTGAGCCGGCACATGCCGATCTTCCGCCGCTGTGTGGAGCCCGACGACACCACCGTGCTGGTGAGCCGGTGCTACCGGCCGGACGCGCCGATGTCCGGCGAGTTCATGCTGCTGCTGACCTACCGGCGGCTGGTGGTCACGCACGAGACGAAGGTGCTGCACCGGCTCCGGCTGCACCTCAACGCCAATCTGCGGCACCTGAGCAACGTGACCTGGAATCCCGACCTCGGCCGGTCGGCGCTGGAGGTCGCCGCCACGGCCGTGGACGGGGTGCGCGAGCGGTTCCGCCTCCGGCTGGGCGAGCCGGAGGCGGTCTGGCGCTCCGACTCCCTGCTGCAGCACGTCTTCCGCTCGTCCCGCGCCGCCGCGGCCTGACAGCCGAGCCCCGGCGGCTTCGGCGACTCAACCGAGGAAACCGCTGATCGAGGCACGCAGCCCGGCCGCGTCCAGGCCGTGTGCCCGGGCATGGTCGCGCCAGGTGCCGTAGCGACGGACCTCGGCCCGGCCGACGCCGAGATGAAGGGCCCGGTGCGGTACGCCGCTGAGCGCCGCGCTGACCTGCCGCGCCGACGTGCCGGACAGGTACGGCTCGACCAGCACCACCTCGCCCTCGGTGAGCAGCCGCAGGCCGTCGACGTCCAGCGGCCGCGGCGTGTGCGTGTAGGCGACCGTGACGTCCAGGTCGCGGGTGGCCTCCAGGACCGGGTCCAGCATCGGGCCGACCGCCACGACCAGCGGTCCGCCGCGCTTCATCACCCGCAGCAGCCCGGCGTCCGGGTAGGCCCGGCTGTTCTCCTGCAGGGCCAGCCGGACGTAGACGCGGTCGTCGTGGTGGGCGGCGTTCCGCAGCATCGCCGACACCTCGTCGCGGTGGCCGGGCACGTGCACGGTCCAGCCGTCGAGCGTGTCCAGCAGGGCCACGTCCCCGGGCGACTGGTGGGTGTACCCCTCGGCCGCGCCGTCGTAGGACGCCCCGATGCTCACCAGCACGGCGCCCGTGTCCTGGTGGCCGAAGTCCAGCTTGATCTGCTCGTACGCCCGGTCGACCACGAACGGCGCGTAGGAGTGCACGTACGGCCGCAGCCCGGTGAGCGCCAGCCCGCCGGCGACCCCGGTCATCAACTGCTCCCGGATGCCGACGTTGAGCACCCGGTCGGGGTGCCGGCGCATGGCCGGGCCGAACGCGTCGGCCGAGATGTCGGCGAGCACGACCGCGGTCCGCGGGTCCTCGTCGAGCAGGGCCGTGGTGGTGGCGACGAACGTCTCCCGCATCATGGTCAGCCTCGCTTCGGTTCGACGGTGGCCACGACCACGTTCGGCCGGTCGTGGCGCCGGGCCAGAGTTTGTTCGAGCCCGTCCTGGTCGCGGCCGTCGACCACGGCGGCGATCCAGCCGGGGAAGCGCGCGGCGATCCCACCGGGCCAGCCGTGCGTCGCGGACTGGTTGTCGATCACCACGGCGGTGATCGGCAGCCGGATCGCCGCGGCGTACGCGATGGCCTCGTGGTTGGCGCCCTCGTCCAGTTCGGCGTCGCCGAGCAGGACCACCGTCCGGGTGTCGGCGAAGCCTTGGGCACGCAGGCCGAGCGCGACTCCCACGCCGAGGCCGAGGCCGTGGCCCAGCGAGCCGGTGCCGACCTCCACGCCCGGGATCAGCATCCGGTCGGGGTGGTGGCCGAGCGGGCTGTCCCAGGTGCCGAGGTGATCGAGCCACGACTCCGGGATGAACCCCTTGGCGGCGAGCACCGCGTAGTAGGCGGCGGGCCCGTGGCCCTTGGAGAGCAGAAACCGGTCGCGATCCGGCTCGTCGGCGGTTTCCGGGCTGATCCGCAGGATCCGGTCGTACAGCACCCAGAGCACGTCCAAGGTGGAGTGCGCGCTCGGCGCGTGTTTCTCGTCGCCGGTGATCCGGCGCAGGAGGTGCCGGAGCCGGTCGGTGGGCAGAGCGGTGACAGTCATGACGATAGGCTGCAAGTTAAAGTTCACTTGAGCTCAAGGGCAGGTATGGAGACGCTCACCATCGGCGATTTCGCCGCGCGCAGCGGGGTCGCGCCGTCCGCACTGCGCTTCTATGAGAAGGAAGGCCTGATCCGGGCCGCTCGTACGGCCGGCAACCAGCGCCGCTACCTGCGTTCCGAGCTGCGCCGGGTGGCGTTCATCAAGATTGCTCAGCAGGTCGGCGTCTCGCTTGAGGAGATCCGCGAGGCGCTCGCCGCGCTGCCCGACAACCGAACGCCGACCAAGGCCGACTGGGCCCGGCTCTCCGCGCGCTGGCGGCGCAAGCTGGAGGACCGGATCGCCCTGATGGAGCGGCTGCGCGACCAGTTGACCGGGTGCATCGGGTGCGGCTGCCTGTCGCTTCAGCGGTGCAACCTGATCAACCCGGCGGATCGGCTGGCCGAGCGCGGCCCGGGCCCCCAGGTCATCCTCAACCCGTGAGCATCTGGGTACGCACCAGGGCGGCGACCAGCAGCAGCACCAGCACCGCCGTGCAGCCGATCGCCTGGATCCGGCTGCGGTTCTGTCGCGGGGCGTAGGCCAGGATGATCGCCACGACCGCACCGGCCGCCAGGCCGCCCAGGTGGCCGGCGATCGAGACGTTCGGCACGGTGAAGGTGAAGAGCAGGTTGACCACCAGCATGGGGATCAGCGCGCTGGTGTCGAGCCGCAGCCGCCGGTTGACCACGAACATCGCGATGACCAGGCCGAAGATCGAGGTGGAGGCGCCGGCGGCCGGCTGGTTCTGCGGGGTGAACAGGTAGGCCGCGACGTTGCCGCCGAGGCCGGCCAGCAGGTAGAGCGCGCTGAACCGCAGCGGGCCCAGCTTCTCCTCCAGATACCGGCCCAGCTGCCAGAGCAGCATCATGTTCAGCAGCAGGTGCAGCACGCCGTAGTGGAGGAACATCGCCGTGCCGAGCCGCCACCACTCGCCGGCCGCGATGCCGTGCAGCGGGCCGCCGAGCACGTACGGGGCATAGCCCAGCACCTCACCCCACCGGGTGACCGGCGTCTGGTCGCCCATCAGGCCGAACCAGCCGCCGGCCCCGGCGATGGCGCGCGCGCCGCCGAGGATCGCCGAAACGACCATGACGGCCACGTTGACACCGATGAGGGCACGCGTCGCATAGCCGGCATGGCCGATCCCGCTGCCGCCGAACGCGGTGCGGGCCGGCCGCTGGCTGCGTTTGCCCTCCGCGACGCACTCCGGGCACTGGTGACCGACCGACGCCTCGTTCATGCAGTCGGGGCAGATCGGCCGGTCGCATCGAGTGCACCGGATGTAGGTCTCCCGCGACGGATGGCGGTAGCAGCTCGGTGCCGTCGAGGGAGCCTCACTCATGCGTCAACGGTACGTCAGGCGCTCACCCGCTCGATTTCCACGCGCTCGACCACGACGTCCTCCCGAGGCCGGTCGCCCGGACCGGTCGGGGTGTTGGCGATCGAGTCCACGACCTTGGCCGACTGCTCGTCGGCGACCTGGCCGAAGATCGTGTGCCGGCGGTTGAGGTGCGGGGTGGGCGCCACCGTGACGAAGAACTGCGAGCCGTTGGTGCCGGGCCCGGCGTTTGCCATCGCGAGCAGGTACGGCCGGTCGAACTGCAGCTCCGGGTGGAACTCGTCAGCGAACTGGAAGCCCGGTCCGCCCCGGCCGGTGCCGGTCGGGTCGCCGAGCTGGATCATGAAGCCGGCGATGACCCGGTGCGAGATGGTCCCGTCGTAGTACGGGCCGCTGCCCTTCTGCCCGGTCCGCGGGTCGACGTAGTCCTTGGTACCTTCCGCGAGCTCCACAAAGTTGCGCACCGTCGCCGGCGCGTGGTCCGGGAACAGCTGGAGCCGGATCGGGCCGTGGTTGGTGTGCAGGGTGGCGTAAAGCTTCTCGGCCACGGGTACTCCTGTCTGTGTCACGGTCGCCGCTTCGTACGCCGAAGGGGCGATTGGACAGTTCTTTGCCATTCGGATCCTCCCCCATGTGCCTGATCCGGCAGCGCGGGGGTACCCGGAGAGGGCACCATGACGTTGGGAGAGAACCACAGGAGGTGGGCACTGGTGTTCGCAACTATGCGCCGTAGGAGCCGTAGCCGGCGGATGAAGAACGAGCTCGGGCAGAGCGTGGACCACTTCAAGCGGGCGGCGTCGCTCGCGGCGCAGGAGACCAGCGCGACCGTGGGTCCGACGCTGCATGCCGCGGTCGACCGGGTGCAGCCGGCCGCGGCCAAGGCCAAGGATGTCGCCTCGAGCGGCTGGGATAGCGCCCTGGCGACCATCACCCCGTTGGTCACGGCCGCCACGGACAATGTGCGGCAGACGGGAAAGGTGAGCAAGCGGACGGCCAAGAAGACCGCGAAGCAGAACCGGAAGAACGCGAAGAAGCTGGAGAAGCGGGCGAACAAGGCGCTCGGCCGCAAGACCGGCCGCCGCCGTTCGAGGCTTCTCGGGTACGCGCTGCTCGGCACCGCGGTCGGTGTCGGCGCCGCGTACGTGGCGAAACGCCGCCGGGCCGCCCAGTGGGACGAGTACGACCCGGCCACCCCGGTCACCTCCGGCGGGGCGGACGATGCCGCGTTCGAGCCGACCGAGCCCGGCGCGTTCTCGTCGCCGAACGGCACCACGCCGGATCCGGCCCGGCAAAACCCCCGGTAGCGCAACATTCACCCGGTCGGGCGGGCGTCGGCGACGGCGTCCGCCCGCCGGTGTGTCCAGCGTTACAGCCAGCCGTTGCGCCGGAAGGCTCGGTAGAGCAGCACCGAGATCCCGAGCATCACGCTGACCATCGCGGGGTAGCCGTACTGCCACTTCAGCTCCGGCATGTGCTGGAAATTCATGCCGTAGAGACCGGCGATCGCGGTCCAGACCGCCGAGATGCCGGCCCACGCGGCGATCTTGCGCATGTCGTTGTTCTGGTCGACGGTGACCTGCGCGAGCCGCGCCTGGAGGATCGAGTTCAGCAGGTCGTCATAGGACGACACCTGCTCCACCGTCCGGGTCAGGTGGTCCTGTACGTCGCGGAAGTATTTGCCGATCCGCTTCGGCACGATCGCGACGACCGTGGACAGCGGCCGCTGCAACGGCACCACCGCCCGGCGGAACTCCACCAGCTCGCGCTTCATCTGGTAGATGGCCTGGATCGGGCTGGCCGTGTCGCGGGAGAAGACGCCCTCCTCGATGATGTCGAGGTCGGCCTCGACCTGGTCGGCGACCACGAGATAGTGGTCGACCACCCGGTCGGTGACCGCGTAGGCGACCGCCCACGGGCCCTGCTCGATCAGGGTGGCCCGCTCGGTCTCCAGGTCCTGCCGGACCGAGCCCAGCTCGGAGGCGTCACCGTGCCGCACGGTGATGACGAACTGATCACCCACAAAGATCATCATCTGGCCGGTCTCGACCACCTGGGACGTCTCGGTGAGCTCCCGGTGCGGCACGTACCGCGCGGTGCGCATGACCAGGAAGTGCACCGACCCGAACTGTTCGAGCTTGGGCCGCTGCTCGGCCTTGACCGCGTCCTCCACGGCGAGTTCGTGCAGGCCGTAGGTCTGGGCGATGGCCGACATCTCGGCCGCCGCCGGCTCGTGCAGGCCGAGCCAGACGAAGGCGTCGCTCTGCGAACTGGCCACCCGCAGCGCCTCGTCCGGGGAGAAGGTGCCGGGCAGGCGCTGGCCCGCCGCATACACCGCGCAGTCGACCACCGAGCTGGCCTGGCTGTGGCCGGCGCGGTCGCCGCCGGCTCGGCCGTCGGCGGTGCCCAGAAAGCGGTTCATCGCCCGGACCGGGGCGGCGAGGGCTCGTGACAACGGCTTGCCCCGGCTCCAGGTGCCGGACTCACGCTCGCTCATTACGACCTCCCCCACAACGCACGACGGCCGGCATGAGGCTACTTCACCGGCGGGCCGGCTCCGGGCACGCTGCGCCCGGAGCCTCGTCAGCCGGGAGCGGTCAGCCGCGTACCTCTTCGATCGCCTCGGCGAGCCGGCGGACGCCCTCGTCGATCTGGTCGACGGTCACCGCCGAATACGCCAGGCGTAGCGAGCTGTTGCCGCCCTCGAGCAGGAAGTCGCTGCCCTTGACGATCGCCACGCCCTTCTTCATCGCGGCCGGGAAGAGCTTGTCCACGTCGACGTCCGACGGCAGGTCGACCCAGAGGAAATAGCCGCCGTCCGGCTCGGTAAACGTGGCACCCGGGATGTGCTTGCGGATCGACTCGGCCAGCAGCTGGGCGCGCTCGCCGAGCGCGGTGCTGACGGTCCGTACCGACCGCTCGATGTCGCCCGAGACGCAGAACTGGTGCACGATCGCCTCGGAGACCATACCGGGCGAAATGTAGAGGTTAGTGGCCTTTTTCGCGATCGCGTCGATCAGCGCGGCGGGGCCGACCAGGTAGCCGACGCGGACGCCGGGACACACGGTCTTGGTGAAGCTCGACGCGTGCACCACCACACTGTCAGTGTCCATCGACAGCATCGAGGGCAGCGGCTCGCCGCGGAAGCGGATGTCCACGTACGGGTCGTCCTCGAAGATCGTGAAGCCGTACTCCACGGCGAGCGCGAGCAGGGCGCGGCGCTTCTCCAGCGACAGCGTGATGCCGGCCGGATTTTGGTAGTTGGGGATGATATGGGCGAGCTTCGGGCGTACCCCGGACTCGAGCAGACCGCGCAGCTCGTCGACGTCGATGCCGTCCGCCTGCAGGGTGACCTGGTGCACACGCGCGCCGAGGTTCTGCAGGCCGAGCAGCGTACGGTCGTAGGTCGGCTTCTCCACCACCACGTCGTCGCCGGGCTGCACCAGGTGGTTGAAGAGGAACGCGTCCGCCTGCAGCGAGCCGTTCGTGACGATGACCTGGTCGGGTGAGACGTTGTGCTTGTCGGCGATCCACTTCCGCAGCGGGATGTAACCGACGGACGTGCCGTAAGCGGTCACGCCGGCCGGGTCGGCGTCGAAGGCGCGCGCGGCGGCGGCCTTGAGGCCCTCGACGTCGATGATGTCCAGCGACGGAGCGCCACGGGCGAAGGAGATCAGCTGCTCAGCGGTCATGCTCAACAGCTTACGAGCAGGCTCGATAGAATTTTCCGGTGCCTCGTGCGGTCCGGGCAGTGAGACACGGACCGTTACCCTCGTCGGGCGACACCTCCGTGCCCTCGATTGGAGATCCACCCCATGATCGGTCTAGTCCTCGCCGCCGGCGCCGGCCGTAGGCTCCGTCCATACACGGACACCCTGCCCAAGGCCCTCGTCCCGGTCGACGGAGAAACGACCATCATGGATATCTCGCTGCGCAACCTGGCGGCGGCCGGGCTCACCGACGTCACCATCGTGGTCGGCTACCGCGCGGACGCGGTGGCCGAGCGCCGGGCCGGTTTCGAGGAGAAGTACGGCGTCAAGATCAGCCTCGTGCACAACGACAAGGCCGAGGAGTGGAACAACGCCTATTCCCTCTGGCTCGCCCGTGACCACTTCGCGCAGGGCGCGTTGATGGTCAATGGCGACACCGTGCACCCGGTGAGCGTCGAACAGACCCTCCTCGCCCATCGCGGCCCGAGTGTCCTGCTCGCCATCGACAGTGTTAAGAAGTTGGCTGACGAGGAGATGAAGACCGTCTTCAACTCGGATGGACAGCTCACAAAGATCACGAAGCTGATGGAGCCCGCCGAGGCATTCGGCGAGTACATCGGCGCCAACATCATCGAGGCGTCGGCGGCCTCCGCGGTGGCCGACGCTCTCCAGGCGACCTGGGAGCGCGACCCGAACCTCTACTACGAGGACGGCTTCCAGGAGTTCGCCAACCGCGGCGGCGACGTTCGGGCCGCGGTGATCGGCGAGGTCGACTGGGTCGAGGTCGACAACCACGACGACTTGGCGAAGGCCCGAGGCATCGCATGCCGCTACTAGCCCGCAGCGTCCAGGCGCCGCTGCACATCCACGTCCGCCGCGGCGCGGTCGCCGACCTCGGCCGGATCCTGTCCGACGGCCGCATCTCGGCCGGCGGTGACGTCGCGGTGGTGGTCGGGCCGGGGCTCGGCGAGCGGGTCGCCGAGCTGATCCGTCCGTCGCTCACCACGGCCGACGTCTTCACCACCACCGGCGGCACGCTGGACGCCGCGCTCGAGCTGGTCGGCAAGCTGCGCTCCCGGCCGTACGACGCGGTGGTCGGCATCGGCGGCGGCACCACCATCGACATCGCGAAGTACGCGGCCAACCGCTGGGGGCTGCCGATGATCTCGGTGGCGACCAGCCTGGCCAACGACGGCATCGCCTCGCCGGTGGCCAGCCTGAT
>Ga0070668_100003233_pt1 | contig 12007 bp, 11 predicted proteins | sample KBSS43metaG_FD_64661 | JGI IMG/M metagenome (GOLD analysis project Ga0070668, IMG submission 64661) | Switchgrass rhizosphere microbial communities from Kellogg Biological Station, Michigan, USA - KBS S4-3 metaG | ecosystem: Host-associated > Plants > Roots > Rhizosphere > Soil ... | reverse complement strand
TGCTCGACGCCGTCACCGGCATCAGCGGCAGCGGCCCCGCCTATGCGTTCTACTTCCTCGAGGGACTGGAAGACGCCGCGCGCGAGCTGGGGTTCGGCGACGCCGACGCGCGCAAGCTCGCATACGCGACGTTCGCGGGCGCGATCAAGCTCGCGCAGGCGTCCGACCTCGCGCCGGCGACGCTTCGCGCGCAGGTGACGTCGAAAGGCGGGACGACGGAACGGGCGGTGTCGGTCCTCGACGAGCACGCGGTGAAGGCGAAGTTCGTCGCGGCGGTCAAGGCCGCCGCCGCGCGAGCGAAAGAGCTGGGCGACGAGCAGGACGACGAGCAGGGCTAGAGCATGGGCGACCAGATCCTCAAGTACCTGATAGATGTCGTCTTCGGACTCTTCACGTTCGCGCTCCTGCTGCGATTCGTGATGCAGACGATGCGCGCGCCGTTTCGCAATCCGCTCGGCCAGGCGGTGATCGCGCTCACCGACTGGATCGTGAAGCCGCTGCGGCGCGTGTTCCCCGGTTACAAGGGGCTCGACTGGGCGTCTCTGATCGCGACGATCCTGTTCCAGTTCCTGTGGGTGCTTGCGATCAGGCTCGTCTTCGGCGGCTTCGGCTTCACGGGCGACGGCGTCCTGTTTCTTTTGGTACGTACCGTGTTCGAACTGATCGACCACGTGCTGTGGCTCTTCATCGTGATCGTCATCGTGCAGGCGATCCTGTCGTGGGTCGCCCCCGACGGTCCGCTCTCCGGCCTCCTGAACGCGCTCACGTTCCCGCTCTTGCGCCCGATCCGAAAGGTGGTGCCGCCCATCGGCGGCACGCTCGACCTGTCGCCGCTCGTGTTCATCGTCGTGGCGCAGATCCTCCTCATGCTGCTCGCCAGCGCGCAGGGGCAGATCATGGCGGCGTTCCTGGTGCGGTGATGATCGATTGAGCCTGGTTTTAACGCTGTACGTGCAACCGGGCGCGTCACGCACCGAATACGCCGGACTGCACGGCGGCGCGCACAAGATTCGGCTCGCGGCACCTCCCGTCGAAGGTCGCGCCAACGAAGCGCTGATCGAGTTTCTGGCGCGAGCCTTCGGCGTGCGCCAACGCGACGTGGCTATCGTGAGCGGCGCCTCGGCACGCCACAAGATCGTTCGGATCAGCGAGCCTTCGAAGCAACCGCCGTGGCTTTGACGGCGTCGGTCAGCCGCACGAACTCGGCAACCGAAAGCGTCTCGCCGCGCGATTGCGGATCGATGCCTGCCGCAGCGAACGCGTCGGCGTCGGCAAGCGCTGAAAGGGCGTTGCGCAACGTCTTGCGCCGCTGCATGAACGCAGCGCTGACGACGCGCGAGAACAGCGCAGCGTCGGCAATCGCGGGCGCGTGCTCGCGCAACGGCACGAGGCGCGCAACCGCCGACTCGACCTTCGGCGCGGGACGAAAGGCGCCCGCCGGCACGACGAACAGCCGCTCGACGCGGAACGTTGCCTGCAGCATCACGGTGATTCGCCCATAGTCCGCGGTGGCCGGCTGCGCCGTCATGCGCGCGACGACTTCCTTCTGCAGCATGACGTGCACGTCGCGCACGATGTCGGCGACGCTCGCGATTCGGAAGAGGAGCGGCGAGCTAATGTTGTACGGCAGGTTGCCGACGATGCGCAGGTCGCGGCCCAGGGAGGCGAAGTCGAACGCGAGCGCGTCGGCCTCGTGCAAGGCGAGGTGCGCCGGCGTGAACTGCTCGCGCAGGCGAGCCGCGAGGTCGCGGTCGATCTCGATCGCGGTAATGCGGCTCGCACCGAGGATCAATCCTTCGGTGAGCGCCGCGAGGCCGGGGCCGATCTCGACGATGTTGTCGCCCGGCCGCGGATCGACCGCATCGACAATGCGCGCGACGTAGCGCGGGTCGGCCAGGAAATTCTGTCCGAACCGCTTGCGTGCGCGATGGCCCTCCATGGCCGTGAGAGTAAGCTATCGCAGGCGACCTGGACACCGGAGACTGGCAGTGACACGTCTTCCCTTTCGGCTTTTCCTCGTGTTTTCGGCTCTGGTTGCGGCGGCCTCCGACGCATCTGCGCAGGGCAAGTGCACGGCCAGCGGGCAGATGGCGGGGCAAGCCTTCAACCTCACGTATTGCGAGGTCGCGCTTTACGAGGGCAGCCCCGGCGTCACGATCTGGTTCAGCAGCACGCCGATCACGGCGGAGGAGCGCGATTTCTTCCAGATATCGAGCACCGCCGACCGCTTCAAGAAAGGCCGCACGATGGTGCACCTCTCGTTCTGCCCGGGCGGCGGCACCGCAGTGCCTTCGCCGGCGGCGGCGAAGAACGTGGAGCTTGGATTCAAGCATGCCACGGTGATGGACTTGGGCACGCAGGATCAGTGGGTGTTCGATCCCGCGAAGGACAAGCAGATCAAGTTCGAGGCGCTTGCGGGCGACCTCAGGAAAGGCGGCAGGATTTCCGGCAAGGTCACGGGAGCGATCGCCGGCAAGAAGCCGCCGTTCAACTGGGACCTTCAGTTCGACCTTCCCCTGCCGCAACGTGCGGCGGGAGCCGGGCCGGGCTGCTAGTGTCCCGAGTCAGAAATTCGCTCGCAAGTTCGCGGCGAAATCGGCCGCCATGCTTCGTTGGTCGGCCTCACCGTATCACGGGATACGCTATCGGCCTCCCGCCTCGCCTGACGGCCGATTTCATCCGCTCCTTTTGCTTCGGAACTTCTGACTCGGGACACTAGCGCGGCGCAAGCTCGATCGCGAGCTCGACGGCGGCGACGAGGCTGCCCACGTCGGCGGTACGCGCCCGCGCGTCGTCGGCGGCGAGATCGAGTGCCGTGCCGTGGTCGACCGACGTGCGCGTGAACGGCAATCCCAGCGTCACGTTCACGCCGCGGCCGAAGCTCGCCGCCTTGAGCACGGGCAGGCCCTGGTCGTGGTACATGGCCACGATCGCGTCGTACTTGCGCGCGTGATCGGGTACGAACACGGTGTCCGCCGGCAACGGGCCTTCGATACGCGCGCTCGTCGTGGTCGCCACGTCCGCAATGGCCGGCGCGATGATCTCGATCTCCTCGCGACCGAGATGGCCTCCTTCGCCCGCGTGGGGATTGAGCCCGCACACCGCGATGCGCGGCGCGGCGATGCGAAAGCGCGACGTCAGCTCGCGCGCCACGATGTCGAGCGTCTCGCGCACGGCAACCGGCGTGACCGCTGCCGGCACATCGGCAAGTGCCAGGTGCGTCGTCACGAGCGCCACGCGCAACTGCGCATCCGGCTCGCCGCCGACCAGCATCATCACCACGCGCGGCGTGTGCGTGCGTCCTGCCAGGTATTCCGTGTGACCGAGGAACGCGATGCCCGCGTCCATCATCACGCTCTTCTGCATGGGCGCCGTGACGAGCGCGTCGAACGCGCCGGTGGCGCAGGCGTCCGTAGCAACGCCCAGCATGTGCAGAACGCTGCGTGCGTTCGCGGGATCCGGCTCGCCCGGCGTCACGCGCGTGGACAATGGGTGGTGCCACACTTCGAACACGTCGCTCGGGGGCGCAAGGCCTATGCGACGCGCGCGCGCCTCGAGAAGAGCACGATCGCCGATCAGGACGATGCGCGCATTGAGCGGCGCTACCGCGTGACGCGCCGCAAGCATGGCGCAAAGCTCCGGTCCGATGCCCGCCGGCTCGCCGACCGTGACCGCCAGCGTGGGCGGCAGCGTTCTCACTGCTACAGTTTCGCGACGGGCACGGGCACGTCACCCCACACCTGCGTGGTCACGCCTTGCGCCGCGTGTACGCCCTGTGCATCGATGCGCAGCTGCGAGAAGCCGCCCAGCGCCATGGTCGGCGGGCCGAATATCCACAGGAGCTCGATCGGGCGCTCGACGTCGATCTCGCCCGTGTGCTGAACGGCGCGCCCGAGCGGAAGCACGTAGCCTTCGCGCGCGAAGACGGGAAATTGATCGAGCTTCGCGCGATAGCGCAGCACCTGGTGCCCGGCAATGCGCTGGCGCGTGTTGAGGTCGAACCAGTTGCCGGGCGGGAGCGCCACTTCGACTTCGCCGCCCGCGCGCACGATGGGCGCGACGAGCAGCGCGTCTCCGCACATGAATTGCGTCTCGTAGCTCCGCAGGAGCGAATTGTTCGGGAACGCGAGCGGCATCGCGCGCATGACGGGCATGCCGGTGTCCGTTGCAACGTCGATCACCGACTCGAGGTAAGGGATGAGCCTGTAGCGGAACGTGAGCCACTTGCGGCAAATCGCCTCGGCTTCCGCGCCGAACGCCCAGGGCTCGCGCTCGCCCTGAACTTGCATGCCCATGTGGGTTGCAAACACGGTTGCCTGGAGCCACCGCACGTAGAGCTCCGCAGACGCCTGCTCCGATCCGTAATGGCCGCCGATGTCGCTCGTGTGGTACGGATTGCCGCTCATGCCCCACGACAATCCGCCGCGGATCGACGCCGCGAGCCCTTCCCAATCGCTTTGCGGCTCCCCGCCGGAACCTATCGGATAGCGCTGGCTGCCTGTCCACCCTGCGCGGCTCCACACGAGCGGCGGCGCGTCCTCCTGCGACTGGAACTCGCGCGTCGCCTCGAACACGCACTGGTTGTAGAGCAGCGGATAGACGTTGTGAATCCGTCGGCCCCAATCTCCGCTGTAGCTCACGGCGTCGTCCGGGACGTGCTCGCCGAAGTCGCTCTTGATCACGCTCACGCCGTCCTCGAACAACGCGCGGTGGCGGTTGCCCCACCACTTGAACGCCTCGGGATTCGTGAAATCGACGATGCCGCTGTCGGGAAACGACGTCGCTCCCGCCCCGAATGCGCTTGCGGCGTGCGACCTGCTCCACGCGAAGACGTAGGGCTCGCCGTTCGCATGGCGCAGCAGGTAGCCGCGTTGCGCGAGCTCGCGGAAGAGGCGCGAACGCGCGGACACGTACGGGTACTCCCAGACGCACACACGCAGATTGTGCTCGCGAATCTGCGCGAGCATTGCCTTGGGATCCGGGAACCGCTGGGGGTCCCACTCGAAGTTGAAGCGCGTCTCCGCCTCCCAGGCCGCGTCGCCGTCGAGCACGAGTACGTCGCACGGAATGCGCCGCTCGCGCAGCTTGCGCGCGACGTCGATCGCCTGGTCCGGCGTTTCGCAGCGCGCGCGCGAGACCCAAAGGCCGAGGCTCCATCGCGGCACGGAGGGCGCGCGTCCGGTGATCTCGGTATAGGCGTCGAGGATGCCGGAAGGCTCCTGCGCGGCGAACAGCACAAGGTCCAGCGCCTCGTCGTCGACGACGACCGCGTAGCTGCGATGCGACCAATCGGGATTTCCGACGCCGTGCGTCACCATGCCGGGCGTGTGCACGAGCAGGCCCCACGCGCCGCTGCCGTTGCCGGGGCCCCACGCGAACGGCGTGTTCTTGTACGAGAGGCCGGTGTTGACGCCGAGCGCATCCTCGACCTGCGAGTGAACGAGCTGCCCGCGCTTGTCGAGCGAGCCGAATTTCTCGCCGAGCCCGTACACCGGCTCGCCCGACGCGAGCGCGAATGCGGCCGTCCAAAGGCCTCCGCGCGGCGCGCGCCCGAAAGTCGGCAGCCGCGTCCACCCCAGGACGTGCTCGTCGGTGACGGACGTGAAGACCGGTGCGCCTTTCCACAGGAGACGGAGGCGCAGCGGCGTGCCGCCAAGCTCGAGCGTTGCGTCGCCGTTGACGAACGACCACAGGCGCGGCCCGGGCTGCGACGTAGTGCACACTCGCGCACGGCTGACGAGCAGTCCGTAGTCGGGGCGCGTGTTGGGGCCGAGCCGCATGCGAAACGCGCCCCCCGCGTGCGCAGTGACTTCGAGGATGTCGCCCGTCGACGTCGCGAACGACGCGCCGGTGCTGGTCGCGCCGAGGCTGCCCTCGATCTCGAGTCGCAGATACGCGGCCGGGTCGAGAAGCATCAGCCTGCGAAATACGGCTCGGGCAAGCCGGGCACGTCCACCGTCATGGCGAAGATGCCGCCCGATTGCGGCAGGCGCGCAAGCTCCTGCGCGTCACGGCCGCCGCGCGCGGACGTCACGTACAGCGTGCGAAGGTCGGGGCCGCCGAATGCGCACATCGTCGGGCACATCGCGGGGACCGGGTATTCGGCGAGCGTCTCGCCGCGCGGCGAGATCTGCACGACCTTGCCGCCGCGGTAGAACGCGCTCCAATAGTTGCCGGCGCTATCGACCGCCGCGCCGTCGGGGCGATCGGTCTCGCCTTGCCATTGCTTGAAGACGCGCTCGTTGGCGATCTTGCCCGTCGCAACGTCGTAGTCGAACGCGCGCACGATGTGCGCCGGCGTGTCCGAGTGGTACATCGTGCGGCCGTCCGGGCTCCATCCAAGGCCGTTGCTGATCGTGAATCCGGCGAACACCTCGGTCATCCTGCCGGAGGCATCGACGCACATCAGCGCCGCGGAGGGCGCGTCGCGCTTCTCGTTCATGTAGCCGACGAAGAAGCGGCCTGCTGCGTCGCATCGGCCGTCGTTGAAGCGATGGTGCGCGGGATCGTAGGGTGCTGCGAGGATGCGCCGGTCGAGCGTGCGGTCGGCGCGCGCGAGCCAGATGCCGCTGCGCAGCGCTACGATGAATCCCGCGGGCTTGCGCAGCGCGAAGCTGCCGATCGACTCCGGCATGCGCGTGGCGCGGTTCTCGCCCGTCGCGGGATCGAAGCGATTGAGCGTTGGTCCGTCGATGTCGCACCAGTACAGCGCCTTGTCGCGCGCCGACCAGATCGGGCATTCGCCGAGCTTCGCCTGGATGTCGAGGACGCAGCGAAACGACATCAATACGCGCTGGGCTTCGACGTCGACGGCGCGAGGCCGCGGGCCCTGGCGAGCCACTCCTGGCCGCGGCTCAGCATGAATCCCATGTCCGAGCCGATGGCGATCCAGTTGTAGCCGTACTCGACGTATCTCGTGACGAGCTCGGGGTTGGCGCCGATGATGCCGACCGGCTTCCCGAGCGCCCGACACTGGCTCGCGGCGTCGCGCAGCGTCGCCTGCACGTCGGCGTGGCCGATGTTGCCCAGGTGTCCCATCGACGCGGAGAGGTCTGCCGGTCCGATGAAGATGGAGTCGATGCCGGGCACGGCGGCGATTTCGGACAGCTTCGCGAGCGCGGCCATCGTCTCGATCTGCACCATCACGCACAGCTCGTCGGTCGCGGTCTTGAAGTAATTGGCCACCGTGCCCCAGCGGTTGCCGCGATGCGCCCCCGCCACGCCGCGCACGCCCTCGGGCGGATAGCGCGTGTACGAGACCGCGCGCTGCGCTTCCTCGGCGTTCTGCACGAAGGGCATGAGGATCGACTGCGCGCCGCCGTCGAGCGCGCGCTTGATCATCACCATGTCGTTCCAGGGCATGCGAACGACGGCCGACGCGGGCGTCCCCGCGATCGTGCGCAGGGTGTCGATCATGTGATGCGTCTCGAGCGGCGTGTGCTCCATGTCGACGACGAGGAAGTCGAAGCCCGATACGCCGAGCGCCTCGGCAGTCGCCGGCGTCCCGCTCATGAGCCAGGCGCCGAACACCGTGCGACCTTCGTTCAGTGCGTGCTTGAAGCCATTGGTGTAGCTGTCCATGACGGTTGCCTCCGATCGTCCGCGATCATTTTACGCGGGCTTGCCGAGCGTCGTCATCACGATGACGGCGGCGCCCTGAATCAATGTATCAGCAGGAGGCCGGCGCCGCTTGCGATCAGCAGCACGCCCACCGCGCGTCTGAATACGACGGGGTCGAGGCGATCGTGCAGCTTGTCGCCGATCACGGTCCCGATCGCGACCGGGAGGAACGACGCGGCGATCAGCATCGCGTCCTCGAGCCGGAATACGCCGGCGCCCACGTAGCCCACGGATCGCGCCACCGCGAGAACGAGGAGCGTGGCCGACATCGTCGCGCGGAAGACGCCCTTCGACAGGCGGAGCGCGTCGAGGTACGTCGCGTAGATGGCTCCCGCCAGTCCGCCGAAGATCGTCGCGACGAAGCCGCCCACGGCCGCGACCGGATGCACGAGCCAGCGCGGCAGCGCGACGTTGCGCGAGAAGAGCCTTTCACCGAAGAGGCTGTAAGCCGCGTACAGCAGGATGTAGCCTCCGAGCGCGCGCGCCAGCAGGACCTGGTCGACCGTCTTGAACGTATAGAGCCCGAACAGCACGCCCGCGAGCGAGCCCGGAACGAAGATCGCGATGCGGCGCCACTCGACGAGCTGCCAGTCCTTCACGACCTGGCGCAGCGCCTGGAACATGCCGATCACCGTGATGAGCGGCACCGTCACCGGCAACGGCAGCACGAACGTGAGGAGCGGCGTGGCAATGACGCCGGCACCGAAACCAGATATCGCGCGCACCGCGTATCCCGCGGCGAGCGCGAGCGCGCACCATGCGGTCTCGCCTGGAGTGAGGGACCAGGTCAAAACTTCTGATGGAGACGCACCCGCGTGGCGGGTGCGCTTCTTAAATTGGTAGGCAATTACTCATGCGTACACCGGAACGGGTTGCGTGAAGTACGCGTGCAGGATGTGATACACCATGACGTAGTTCTTCTGCTGGAAGCTCGCGTGCGAGATGCCCGCCATCACCGTGAACTGCTTGTCGGGATTGGGCAGGCGCTTCCAGAACTCGACCAGGTCGTCCATCGCGGCGATCCCGTCGTACTGGCCGCGCAGCACGAGCGTCGGGACGATGATCTTCGCGGGGTCGACGACGGGAAGCTTCGAGCACATGTCGATGTAGGTGCCGTTGGGCATCGAGTCGTCGAGCGCGAGTATCGCGTCGGCGAAGGCCTCGACGACGCGCGGCTCCGCGCAATCGGGATGGTCGCGAGCGAAGATCGACCGCACGAACGCGCGATCGATCGGGCGCCGCTTGGTCGCCAGGAATTCGGGAAGCTTCTTGCGGCGCTGCTCGAGCGTGGGCGCGCCCTCGCCGGTCCACACGAACGCGTCGAGCGCGAGCCGCGCGACGCGATCCGGATGGCGCTGCGCGAAAAGCGCCGCGCGCAAGGCGCCTGACGAGATGCCGTAGGTGACGAAGCTCCTGATGCCGCGCGTCCTGGCGATGTAATCGGTCGCGGCCGCGAGGTCGTCGGCGCCGTTGGCGATGTCGCAGTAGATGTCGCGCGTCTTGTCGGACCGGCCGTAGCCTTCCATATCGACGGTCCAGCACACGAAGCCGCGCCGGGCGAACCAGTCCATGACGGAGGAATCGGGGCGGTCGGGCACTGCGAGATCGAACGTGGGCTGCGAGGCCATCGACGATCCGTGCACGAACAGCACCGCGGGCTTGCCGTCCGGCGCGCCGACGAATTTCTCCCAGAGAAAAAGACGCACTTCACCCTTGTGCGTCCAGTGCTCGCGTCCTGCGACTTCGTTGCTCATATGATTGGATCAGTCGGCCTTGGCGCCGGTTTCCTTGATGATCTTTGCCCACTGCGTGCGCTCGTGCCGGTAGAACGCGCCGAACTCCGCAGGCGTCGACCCGACGATCTCGATGCCCGCCGTCGCCATGTACGACTTGACCTCGTTCCCGGCGAGCACGTCTTTGACGTCGCGGTAGATCTTGTCGATGATCGCGGGCGGCGTGCCTTTCGGCGCGAGCAATCCCATCCACACGTACGCCTCGTACCCTGCGACGCCTTGCTCGGCGACAGTTTGCACCTCCGGAAGCTGCTGAGAGCGCGTCGAACCGGTGACGGCGAGCGGCCGCAGCTTCCCTGCCTTGATGTGGCCGACCATGCCCGCGGTGCCGGGGATCGATGCCATCACTTGCCCCGCGAGAAGATCGGTCGTCGCCTGGCCGCTGCCCTTGTAAGGCACGTGCGAGAGCTGCATCCCCGTCATCGACGCGAGCATCGCCATGAAGAGGTGTTGCCCGCTGCCGTTGCCCGACGACGCGTAATCGACCTGGCCGGGGCGCGCTTTGACGTACGCGATGAATTCGGGAAGCGTCTTGACGGGCAGCGCGGGATTGACGACCAGCACGCCGGGCTCGCGGCCGATGAGCGTGACGGGCGCGAAGTCCTCGATCGGGTCGAAGGGGAGCTTCTGGTACAGCGTTGCGCTGATCGCATTCGTCTGCGATGCAAGCAGCAGCGTGTAGCCGTCGGGCGGCGACTTGGCGACGATCTCCGTGCCGATGGTCGCACCCGCACCGGGCTTGTTCTCGACGACGACCTGCTGCGCCCAGCGCTTGGAAAGCTCCGCCGCGACGAGGCGCATCGGGCCGTCGACTGCGCCGCCCGGGGAGAACGGGACGATTACGCGCACGGGACGCGCGGGATAGTCCTGAGCGGCCGACGCGAAGGCGGCAGCGAGGGCGACGACGTAGACAGCGGCGCGAACGAGTCGAGGGATCATGCGCGAATGGTAGCGCGGCCCGGCCGGGCGGAGACGCAAGGGCTTCACTGATAGAATTCGCGGTCCGGATCGCCGAAGTACGATGGATACCGCGAACTCGCGCAACGCTCCGTGTCCTTGCGGCAGCGGAAAGCGCTACAAGCATTGCCACGGCGTGGCGGCGGGCGCCGGTGACCCGTCGGGCCTGCTCGCGCAGGCGCTCGCCGAGCAGCGCGCGGGCCGCCTCGAAGCCGCCGAATCGCTGTACCGCCGCGTCTTGGAGGAAACCCCGGGTCACCACGACGCGCTGCACATGCTCGCCGTCGTGCGACTTGCGCGGGGCGCGCCGCGCGACGCGCTCGCGCTGATCTTGCCAGCGCTCGACGCCACGGGCTGGCGCATCGACGGCATGCGGACGAACCTGGGTCTCGTTCTTGCCTCGCTCGTCGCGCCACGTGCGCCGGCGGGACATGCGCGTGCGCTCGCTCGCGACGACTCGACGCGTGCGGACTCGCCGCTCGTCAGCGTCGTCGTGCCCTCGTTCAATCACGGCCGCTTCGTCGAGCGTGCTCTCGCTTCGGTGCGTGCGCAGGATTATACGAATCTCGAGCTCGTCGTCGTCGACGACGGCTCGACCGACGATTCCGTCCCCGCGATCGAGCGCGCGCTCGGCGACATGCCGTTTCCGGCGCGCCTTCTCGCGCGCGAGAACCGCGGTGCGCACGCCGCGCTCAACGAAGGCCTCGCGCAGTCGCGCGGCACCTATGTGCAGTTCCTGAACTCCGACGACATGCTCGCGCCCACGCGCGTGACGCGCATGGTCGACGCCGTCGCAGCTGCCGGCGCGCAATGGGGCTTCTCGGGCATCGCGGTCGTCGACGCCGACGATCGCCCGCTCGCGCGCACGACGGGCTCACGGGCGGACACGCTGCTGCTTGCGATCGAGGACATCGACCGCGAGGAGACGGTCGGCCTCGCGCTCGTCGGGGCGAACGTCGCCGTGTCGTCGGGCAACGTCTTCGTCCTGCGCGCGCTCGCGGAATCGATCGGCGGATTTCGCGCGTACCGCTACAACCACGACTGGGACTTCTGCCTGCGCGCGCTGGAGCGCTCGGAGCCCGCGTTCGTGCGCGACCCGCTGTACGTCTACCGGCTGCACGGCGCCAACACGATCGTCGAATCGGCGGAGCGCGCGCGCGAGGAGTCGCACCAGCCGGTGACCGAGTATCTTGCGCGCGGGACCTCCGGCGCCGCGTTCGACAATCCGCTGGCGCCGTCGGGCGACGCTTTGCTCACGGTCGCGTTCTCGCGCGGCATGGCCGCGCTCCTGCCGGTCGGCGTGCTGCAGCAGGTCGCAAGGGAAGCGGCGGCTTAAGTGAACGCGACGCCGCGCAACGCGCCATGCCCCTGCGGCAGCGGCAAGCGGTACAAGGAGTGCCACGGGACGCTCGCGAGCGCGCGGTCCGCCGTCGATCGGCTCGGCGGTGCGCGCGCTGCCCTCGAAGTCAACGATCTCGACCGGGCCCGCGCGATCTGCGACGAGGTGCTGCGCGAAACTGCGGACCATCCATACGCGCTCGAGCTCTTCGCGCAGGCCGTAGCGGCATCGGGCAGCGTGGCGCGCGCGCTGCGGATGCTGCTCGTGGCGGTGCACGCGCTCCCGCGCTACAGCTTGC
>Ga0070668_100003231_pt1 | contig 12011 bp, 9 predicted proteins | sample KBSS43metaG_FD_64661 | JGI IMG/M metagenome (GOLD analysis project Ga0070668, IMG submission 64661) | Switchgrass rhizosphere microbial communities from Kellogg Biological Station, Michigan, USA - KBS S4-3 metaG | ecosystem: Host-associated > Plants > Roots > Rhizosphere > Soil ... | reverse complement strand
TGGCGGGCTGCCGCCCGACAGCGTGGTGCAGGACGAGGACACGATTTTGGCCGACAGCGAACGCGTGGTGGCAAAACACCACCAGCGCGGCGAGGACGCGATGGTTCAGATCGCGCTGGCACCATGCTCGCCGTTTTCAGTGACGACCTCGCTGATGCGCGCAACTGCCGACCTTGCAGACAAGCTCGACGTCCGCCTGCATACGCATCTGGCCGAGACCGAGGACGAGAACAAATTCTGCGAGCAGATGCATGGCTGCCGGCCGCTGGATTATCTCGAACAATGCGGCTGGCTCAACGCCCGCACCTGGCTGGCGCACGGCATCTTCTTTAATCCGGACGAAATGAAGCGGCTCGGCAAGGCCAGGACCGCCATCAGCCATTGCGCCTGCAGCAACCAGATCCTGGCGTCGGGCTGCTGCCCGGTCTGCGAGATGGAGGAGGCGGGGGTTTCGATCGGGCTCGGCGTCGACGGCTCGGCGTCGAACGATGAATCCAACCTGATGCAGGAAGTCCGCGCTGCATTCCTGCTGCAAAGGGCACGCTACGGTGTTGGCCGTGTCAGCCACAAGGACGCACTGCGCTGGGCCACCAAGGGCTCGGCGGCCTGCATCGGGCGGCCCGAGCTCGGCGAAATCGCGGTCGGGAAGGCCGCCGACCTCGCGCTGTTCAAGCTCGATGAATTGCGTTTTTCCGGTCACGGCGATCCGCTGGCCGCGCTTGTGCTATGTGGCGCGCATCGTGCCGACCGGGTGATGGTCGGTGGAAACTGGGTGGTGACGGATGGTGCGATCCCGGACCTCGATGTGTCCGACCTGATCCGCCGCCATAGCGCCGCCGCGCGCGCGATGCGCGCGGGCTGAGATCAAAGAAACGGTCCGGGCGTTGCCGCCCGGACCGCAATCTTTCGATATCCTGCCTACTTGCCGGGGATCTTGTCGTCGATGCCCTTGACGTAGAAGTTCATGCCGAGCACCTGACCATCGTCGAGATGGGTGCCGCCCTTGCATTCGACTTCCTTGCCGTCCTGGCCGACGATCGGGCATTTGAACGGCTGCAGCTTGCCTTCGGTGATGGCGGCTTCGGTCTCCATCGCCAGCTTCTTCACGTCGTCGGGCATGTTTGTATAGGGCGCCATGACGACGAGCTTGCTCTTCAGGCCACCCCAGAAATCTTCCGACTTCCAGGTGCCGTCCAACTCGGCCTTGACGCGCTCGACATAGTAGGGACCCCAATTGTTCATGATAGAGGTGAGCTGCGCCCTCGGACCGAACTTGATCATTTCGGAATCCTGGCCGAAGGCCAGCTTGCCGCGCTCGGCGGCGACCTGCATCGCGGCGGGGCTATCGGTGTGCTGCATGATGATGTCGGCGCCCTGGTCGAGCAGCGCCTTGGCAGCGTCGGCTTCCTTGCCGGGATCGAACCAGGTGTTCGCCCAGATGATCTTGATCTTGATGTTGGGATTGATCGTCTGCGCACCGAGGATGGTGGCGTTGATGCCCGAAATGACTTCCGGGATCGGGAACGAGGCGATATAGCCGAGCACGCCGCTCTTCGACATCTTGGCGGCGATGATGCCCTGGATATAGCGGCCCTCGTAGAACCGGCCGGAATAGGTCGACATGTTTTTGTCGCGCTTGTAACCGGTCGCGTGCTCGAAATGCACGTTCGGATATTTCTTGGCGACTTTCAGCGTCGGCTCCATATAGCCGAACGATGTCGTAAAGATCAGCTTGTTGCCGGCGCGCGCCAATTGCTCGATCGAGCGTTCGGAGTCGGGACCTTCGCTGACATTCTCGAGGAATGTGGTTTCGACCTTGTCGCCGAACTCCTTGACCATGGCCTGGCGTGCGAGATCATGCTGGTAGGTCCAGCCGAGATCGCCGACCGGGCCGATATAGATGAATCCGACTTTGAGCTTGTCCGCGGCGGAAGCGCCGAACAGCCCCGCTCCGGTGACAAGCATCGCTGCGGTAGCCGCGATCAGAATCTTTTTCATGGATTTCTCCGTTTTTACTGACGGGTGGACGCGATCCCCGATGCGCGGCGCCCCGTCGCGCGCGCTTCGGGCATGTTACCGGTCGGGCACGAACACGGTCCCGAGCGCCGCAGGCGCGGTCGAGCCACCGGTTCGTGCACGTGAAATCAGAACGAGGACAATGACGGTCGCGAGATAGGGCAATGCCGACATGAACTGCGATGGGATACCAATGCCCCAGCCCTGGGCGTGAAGCTGCAGGATCGTCACTGCGCCGAACAGATAGGCGCCGATGATGAGCCGTCCCGGCAGCCATGACGCGAACACGACCAGCGCGAGCGCGATCCATCCGCGCCCGGCGGTCATGCCCGGAATGAAGAAGGGTGTGTAAGCGAGCGGCAGATAAGCGCCGGCGAGCCCGGCGCAGGCGCCGCCAAACATCACCGAGAGCATCCGGATCTTGAGGACGGGATAGCCGAGCGCATGCGCGGAGGCGTGATTGTCGCCGGCGGCCCGCAGGATCAGGCCGGGGCGCGTCTTGTACAGGAAGAACCAGACGCCGCCGACCAGCGCCAGCGAGAGGTATACGAAGGCGTCCTCGCCGAAGAAAATGCGTCCGATCAGCGGGATGTCGGTGAGGCCGGGAATGCGCAACTTCGGAGCCGGCGTAATCCTCTCGCCGACGAAGCGGGCGCCGATCAGGCCGGAAAGGCCGACACCCAGAATAGTCAGCGCGAGGCCGGCGGCGACCTGGTTGACCGCGAGCCCGAGCGTCATCAGCGCAAAGATCAGCGACATCAGCACGCCGGCGACGATGCCGCACAACGCGCCGACAATGATCGAGCCGGAAAGCCAGGCGCCGCCGAAGCCGCAGGCAGCGCCCACGATCATCATGCCCTCGACGCCGAGGTTGAGTACGCCGGAGCGTTCGGTCACGAGCTCGCCGGTCGCAGCCAGCAGCAGCGGCGTGGAGGCCGCCAGCACCGCAAGGATGATGGCCTCAATGAGCCCCACGGGATACCTTTGGTGACGCGAAAATAAGCTTGAACCGGTACAGAATGAGGGAGTCGCAGGCGAGCACGAAAAACAGAAGAATGCCCTGGAAGACCTTGGTAACGTCCAACGGGATTTTCATTGCGATCTGCGCCTGCTCGCCGCCGATGAAGGTGAGTGCGAGGAAAAGTCCGGCAATTAATATTCCAACCGGGTTCAGCCGCCCCAGGAAGGCGACGATGATCGCGGTGAAACCGTAGCCGGGCGAGATGCCGGGCTGCAGATGCCCGACGGGACCTGCGACCTCGATGATCCCGGCCATCCCCGCCAGCGCGCCCGAGATCGCGAAAGTCAGGAGGATCAACTGGTTGGAGTTGAAGCCGCCGAAGCGCGCGGCGCGCGGGGCGGCGCCGACCACGCGGATTTCAAATCCCTTGATGGTCCGGCTGAGCAGCACCGCGCCCGCCGCGACCGCCACCAGCGCAATGATGCCGCCAAGGTGCAGCCGGCCGCCCTCGATCAGCACCGGCACGGTCGCGACCGGATCGAATTCGGCCGTGGTCGGAAAGTTGAAGCCTTTGGGATCGCGCCAGGGACCGCGCACGAGATAATCGAGGAAAAGATCGGCCACGTACACCAGCATCAGGCTGGTGAGGATCTCGCTGGCCCCGAACCTGACCTTGCAGATCGCCGGGATCAGGGCATAGAGCGCGCCGCCTATGGCACCCAGCAGCAGCATCGCCGGCAAGACCCAGGGACCGGCGTCGGTGCCTTGCGTCTTCACCGCAAGCCAGCTGCCGGCGACGGCGCCGATCAGGAACTGTCCTTCGGCGCCGATGTTCCAGGCGTTGGCGAGGTAGCAGAGCGACAGGCCGATCGCGATCATCACCAAGGGGGTCGCCTTCACCGCGATCTCCTGCAGTGAATAGCTGTCGGTCAGGGGATCGATAAAGTAGACGCCGAGTGCGGAGATCGGATTTTTGCCGAGAATCGCAAACAGGATGCTCATGGTGACGAGCGTCAGGCCAATCGCGATCAATGGCGAAATCAGCGCGATCGTGTTCGATCGCTCGGCGCGCTTTTCAAGCACCAACTGCATGCGCCGCTTCCTTATGCTCCAGGGTGCTTCCGCCCATCAACAGGCCGAGCTTCTCGCGGCTTGCCTCGCTGGTCGCCATCGGCTCCGACAGATGGCCGTGGAACATCACGGCGATGCGGTCGGTGATTTCGGCGAGTTCGTCGAGGTCCTGGCTCGTGACCAGCACTGCGGCGCCGCTGGCGGCGAGATCGAGCAGGGCCTGCCGGATCACGGCGGCCGCACCCGCGTCCACCCCCCAGGTCGGCTGGCTCACGACCAGCACGGCGGGGTTGCGAAGGATTTCGCGGCCGACGATAAACTTCTGCAGATTGCCGCCGGAGAGGCTGGCGGCTTCCGGATCGCGCTTGGCCTTGCGCACGTCGAAGGTTTCGGTGGCGCGATCGACGGTCTTCAGGGTCGCGGCGGTATTGACGAAGCCGTGCTGGACCATGCCGCTGGCGGCATGACCGGTCAGCAGCGCGTTCTCGGAAAGCTTCATACGCGGCGCGGTGCCATGGCCGAGACGTTCCTCGGGAACGAAGGCCGCGCCAAGCTTGCGCCGCTGGGTGATCGAAAGGTGCCCTGCGGCTTGCCCGTCGATGACGATCGTGCCCGGGTCCTGCGCCTGTCGTTCCCCCGACAAAGCGGCAAAAAGTTCGTCCTGTCCATTGCCGGCGACACCGGCGATGCCCAAGATTTCGCCACCCTTGAGTTCGAAGGAGATATGCTGAAGCCGCACGCCGTGGGGATCATCGGGCTCGAGGTTGAGCTCGTTGACGACGAGCCGTGGCACCGTGGTTTGCCGGTTGGCTGCGGCCTTCACTTCCTTGATCTCGCCGCCGACCATCATGCGTGCGAGCGAGCCCGCGGTCTCCGCCTTCGGATTGCAGGTCGAGATTTTCTTTCCGCCGCGCAAGATGGTGGCGGTGTCGCAGAGCCGCTTTACCTCTTCCAGCTTGTGGCTGATGTACAGGATCGCGCGTCCCTCGGCCTTCAACCGATCGAGCACGACGAACAACTGGTCGGCTTCCTGCGGCGTCAACACCGCAGTCGGCTCGTCGAGGATCAGGAATTTCGGATTCTGCATCAGCGCGCGCACGATCTCGATGCGCTGGCGTTCGCCGACGGACAATTGCCAGACCTCGCGCCTGGGATCGAGCGGAAGCCCGTAAACACGGGATACTTGTTCAAGGCGCGCCGACATGTCCTTGAAGGATTCCTTGCCGTCGAGCCCCAGCGCGACGTTCTCGGCAACCGTCAGATTGTCGAACAGCGAGAAATGCTGGAACACCATGCCGATGCCGCGGCTGCGTGCTTCCGACGGCCCGGAGAGAACCATCTTATCGCCTTGCCAGCGCATCTCGCCCTCGCTGGGCTGGATCAATCCGTAGATGGCTTTAACGAGCGTTGATTTGCCGGCACCGTTTTCGCCCAGCAAGGCGTGGATTTGCTGCGGCCAGATATCGATATCGATCGCCTCGTTGGCGAGGAACGTGCCATAGCGTTTGGTCAGGCCAACCGTCTGGAGCAGCGGCGTGGCGCCAGTGTGCAACTCGGCAGGCGTCGAATCCGGCATTCGCGATCACGCATCTGAGGGACGGATGCCTCAATATTGAGCTAGTTTCGGTGTGCGCGTAAGTAGGGAAAAAGCGCCAGCCCTTGCTCAACTGTTCGGCAGACGGCGAGCGTGCGTGATTTCCGGTTGTCTCGATGTTTGAAGTGTTTGCGGATCGTCGCGCCGCTCTTGCCTCCGTATGAACACCGAAATGCTTGTTGCAGAATTGTAACGGTCCAGACAATTTGAAACTGCCTAGTCAGTGCTGACGCGAAGTTGGGCAGTTTTGTCGCAGCTGTGTACGCGTTGCCGGAGCCGCAGCTTTGCATCAGTTGCTCTGCGCCAGATGGTCGCAGAAAGCCAATGGACTCAGGCCTAACTCGAATAATCCGGTTCCACTGAAAGTTTGTTTTGCCTGGTTCGCCAATCCATTGACTCGGCGCGCAACGCGTTGATGCGCCGACGGCTCTTGATGAAACTCGCGCCAAGCCGTGGAGAAAGTTGAGGCTTCTCACTTTATTCGATGCGCGCAAGGGTCGCTTCCAATGGCCTCGATCATTCGGTCGTCAACTTGGGGGTAAATTGGAATGTCGCGTCTTCGCAGAACATTGGCAGCAACGGCGCTGTCACTCGCTACGCTGGTTTCGGCTGGTTACGCCAGCGCCGCCGATATGGCGGTCAAGGCGCCAGCACCGGCGGCCGAGCTTCCATTCTTCCTGGTGATCGACAACCGGGTGTCCTTCTCGTGGATGCCAAAGGGTACCGATCCCGGCATGTTCTCGATCAACCCAGATGGCTCAATCAACGGCACCACCGCCAAGCAGGTCTATTCGTTCACCCACTTCGACGCCTGGGCCTATGGCACCAACTTCTTCACGATCTCGCTGTTCAAGTCGGGTCAAAACGATCCCGCTTCGCCATGCGTAGCGCCCGGGGTCACTATCACCGGCGGTGCAGCCAATTGTGCCGGCGCAACCGAAATCTACGGTCTGTTTCGCTCGACATTCGGCTTCAACGAAATCTTCAATACCAAGGCCTTCACCATCGGGCCGCTGCGCAACGTCTCGTTCGAAGTCGGTATGGACGCCAACACGGAGAACAACTTCCTGGCTCCGGCCAAACGCGACGTCGTCGCTGGTCTGCAGTTCGCCTTCGACCTGCCGTACAAGGGGTACGTCAACGTCGCCCCGTTGATGTACTGGGAGTTCTCCAATCACAACTCATTCACCCAGTGCGGGCTGTTTGGTCCCGGCATTCCCGGAACCACCTGCAACTCGGACGGCAATGTTTCGTACCGGCCGACTTGGGCGGTCGAGGTCAACTATTACATGGATCTAGGTTTCCTACCGCCCTCCATGCAGTTCTTCTCAATCAGCGGCCGCGCTGGCTGGTACGGATCCAAGGGCGATTCAAACGGACTTCCCGCGCTTTCGGGTCCAGGGCGGTTCAGCACCGCGACCAAGACCGAGTTCAACAGCGAACCGATCCGTCTGACCTTCGACGCCAGCAAGGCGTTTATTGGCCCGAAGTACTCTCACTTCGTCGACCTCTGGGTGGCCTATCGCTACTGGCAGAACAAGTTCGGCCTCGATCACAATGCCATGCCGGGCGTCTGCACCCTCGCGGCAAATGGCCAGAGCACCAACTCCTGCACTGAGTCGACCGTCTATGGTGGCGTGACGGTAAAGTTCTAACCGCCTGGCCGTTCCTCCAGGTGACAAGCGATGGCGCCGCGATGTTCCCCGCGGCGCCATTTTGCGAGCGGATTCTGCCGCTGAGAGGCTACCTGTTCCAGACCCCGGCGTGAACCGCCGCGGCCTCGTCCTCAAGCAGCGGGCCTACCACCTCGGTCGCGCGTTGCCCGCTGGCGAATACGTCGCGGCAGGGCAGGTTGAGGGTCGGATTTTCCGGATGGTTGCCGGTGAGATCCCGCAGCCGCCGTTCGCTCAGGCCATAGACCAGGCGGCCGATGCCGGCCCAGTAGATCGCGCCTGCGCACATCGCGCAGGGTTCGGCGGACGAATACAGCGTAGCGCTGCGCAGGATATCAGGCGCGACAGTGCTGCACGCTTGTGTCGCCAGCAGGCGCTCGGCATGCGCCGTGCCGTCATGCGACGCCATATAGCCGTTCTCGACCTCGATCAGTACGGAGCCGCTCAGGTCGACGAGCAAGGCGCCGAAAGGGTGATTGCCATGGGTCATGGCGCGTCGGGCGACGTCGAACGATTGTCGCAGGAAATGCACGTCGCGTTCCAGCGCGCTCAGCGAGGAAATATCGACCATCGGCCCTGACCGTCAATGCCCCGCCATGTGTCGCCCGATTTCGGTGAGGTTGGCCTCGCTGGCGCGGGCTTCGTGGACGAACTCTCCGTGAAACATGACGACCAGGCGGTCGGACAGTTCGAGCAGTTCGTCGAGATCTTCGCTGACCAGCAGCACGGCGGCGCCGCGATTGCGGGCCGCCATGATCTCGGCGTGGATCTGCGCGACCGCGGCGAAATCCAGCCCGAAGCAAGGATTGGCGGCGATCAGCACCTCGACTTCGCCGCCGAGTTCCCGCGCCAGCACCGCGCGCTGCACGTTGCCGCCCGACAGCGCTGAAATCGGGGTGTCCGGCGTGCGGGTCTTGATCTTGTAGAGCCCGATCTTGCGCTCGGCGTCTTTCCGGAACGCGGACCGGTTGAGCCACCAGCCGCCGCTGGCGAAGGGCGCCCGGTCGAATTCGCGGAACGCAATATTGTCGGCGACGCTCATGCCGCCGACGCAGGCGTTCTTCAGCGGTTCCTCGGGGAGCAGGGACATCTTGTGCCGGCGCATCTCCTCGCGGCTCGCCGAATAGAGGTCACCTCGGATGTGGATCTTACCGCTTTCGGCGTCGCGCTGGCCGGCAAGCACTTCGACCAGTTGCCGCTGGCCGTTGCCGGAGACGCCGGCGATCCCGACGATTTCGCCGCCGCGAACGGTGAGCGATACGCCGTGGACGGCGATGGTACCGGTATCGTCGAGCGCGGTGAGCTTGCTCAGCTCCAGTCCCGGTTCGCCGACCTCGCCAACCCGCGGCGGCTGGACTGTCAACTGCTCAGCGCCGATCATGGTGCGGGCCATATCGTCAGGCGTGAGTTCGGCGACCTTGCCGTGCCCGGCCAGCTTGCCTCGGCGCAGGATGGTCACCTCGTCGGCAAACGCCATCACCTCGCGGAATTTGTGCGTGATCATCAGGATGGTGAGGTCGCCCGCCACGACCATGGCGCGCAGCATCCCCAGTACCTCGTCGGCCTCGCCCGGCGTCAGCACGGAGGTTGGCTCGTCGAGGATAAGAAAGCGCCGCTTCAGGTAAAGCTGCTTGAGGATCTCGCATTTCTGCCGCTCACCGGCGGAAATGTCGGAGACCTTGGCATCCAGCGGCACCTTGAACGGCATACGCGACAGGAACGCCGCGAGCGCCTTCTTCTCCTTCGCCCAGTCCACCACGGCCGGCACGTCGTCGCGCGCCAGCACCAGATTTTCGGCGACCGTCATCGCCGGTACCAGCGTGAAGTGTTGGTAGACCATACCAAGGCCAAGCGCATGCGCTTCCTTGGGATTCGCAATCGCCTGTTCGCGGCCGCCGACCATCACGGCACCTTCGGTCGCGCGGTAGTAGCCCATGATGCATTTCACCAGTGTGCTCTTGCCCGCGCCGTTCTCGCCAAGCAGCGCGTGGAAGGAGCCGGGCCGCACCTTGAGTTCGACATTGTCGAGCGCTGTAAAATCGCCGAACCGCATGGTCATGGCGAGGGCGTCGACGCCAAGCGCTCCACTCGGTAGCGGCGTTTCGCCGATAATCATGACAGGGCCCCGATCAGCGCCGATGAGGTCGCAACCGCGCCGAACACGCCGCCCTGCATCTTGATCATCTTCAGCGCGTGGTCGTGGTTGCTCTTGTCGGTGGCGGCGCAGCAATCCTCAATCAGAACGCATTCGAAGCCGCGGTCGTTGGCTTCGCGCATCGTGGTATGGACGCAGACGTCGGTAGTGATGCCGGTCAGCACTATGTTCTCTATGCCGCGCAGTCGCAGCATCAGCTCGAGGTCGGTGGCGCAGAACGATCCCTTGCCGGGCTTGTCGATGATCGGCTCGCCGGGTAGCGGCGCCAGGTCGGGGATGATCTCCCAGCCGGCCTCGCCACGCACCAGCACGCGGCCGCACGGGCCGGGATCGCCGATACCGGCCCCGATCTGCCGCGAGCGCCATTGCTTGTTGGCGGGCAGATCCGTGAGGTCAGGGCGGTGCCCTTCGCGGGTGTGGATGATATGAAATCCTTGTCCGCGCATCACCGCGAGCAGTTTCTTGATCGGCTCGATCGGGGCACGGGTCAGCGAGAGGTCATATCCCATTTTGTCGACATAGCCGCCGATGCCGCAGAAGTCGGTCTGCATGTCGATGATGATGAGCGCGGTGTTTTTCGGACGCAGGTCGCCATTGTAGGGCCAGGCATAGGGTTCGGATTTCAGATAGCGCTCGGGCATGGCACGTTCTCGCTTATCGGGTAATGGACAGTTCGGCCGGTGCGCCGGTCAGCGTGCGCTTCGGCGAACAGGTGATGATCATGATCGCCAGTGTGAGAATGTAGGGCGCAGCGTTGAACAGATGATAGCCGGAGGTGACGCCGACCGACTGCAGGGCCGGCCCCAGGGCCGCTGCTCCGCCAAAGGCCAGCGACGCCCACAGGCACAGCATCGGGTCCCATCGCGCGAAGATCACCAGCGCCACCGCGGTGATACCCTGTCCGCTGGAAAGACCCTCGTTCCAGCTGCCGGGATAGAACAAGGACAGAAACGAGCCGCCGATACCGGCGAGGAAACCGCCGACCATGGTGGCGCGCAGGCGGATCAAGAGCACAGAATAACCCATAGCGCGCGCGGCATCCGAGCTTTCGCCGGCTGTACGGATCAACAGGCCCCAGCGCGTAGTTCGAAACGCCCAAAACAGAATCGGCGCGATTGCCACCCCGATCAAGAACAGCACATTGATCCGGAGTGCGGCACGCACCTGCGGAATGTCGCTCCACCAGCCGAAATCAATCGCTGGCAGGCGCGGGGCGGTCGGCTCGATCAGCGGCTTGCCGAGATAGAACGCCAGCCCGGTACCGAACAGCATCAGCGCGATACCGACGGCGATGTCGTTCACCCGCGGCAGCGAGCAAATGCCGGCATGGAGCGCGCCGAGCAGCGCGCCCGTGATGCCGGCCGCGAGCACCCCAAGCCAGGGCGAGCCTGAGAGATAGGAGATGCCATAGGCGCTCATCGCGCCCATGATCAGCGTGCCTTCGAGGCCGAGATTGATGCGCCCCGAGCGCTCGGTGATGCATTCGCCAAGGCTGACGAACAGGAATGGCGTCGAGACGCGGATGGCGCCGCCGAACACGGCGAGCGGGACGGTCCAGAGTCCGATCGTTCCATCCGCCATGTCAGGATTTTCCCTTCAGGAAGCCGATCCGCCCATACAACGCGTCGCTGGCCAGAACGAAGACGAAGATGATCCCCTGCAATACCAGCACGGAGGCGTCAGGCAGTCCAAGCCGGCGCTGCAGCAGGCCGCCGCTGGCGCTGATACCACCGAGCAGGATGGCGACTGGAATGACGGCCAGCGGATTCTGCCGCGCCAGGAAAGCGACGAGGATACCGGTAAAACCATAGCCGGCCGCGAGATTGGCGTTGGTGCGGCCTTGCACCGCGGCGACTTCGATCATGCCGGCAAGGCCAGCCGCGCCGCCCGCGAGAAAGCAGATCGTCAGAATCAATTTGCCGACGCCGAGTCCGACGATCTTTGCCGCGCGGATGTTGCCGCCGGCCACGCGCGCGGCGAAGCCGAACACGGTGTGATAGATCAGGATATAGGACGCAAGGGCCGCGACCACGCCGAACACCAGCCCCCAATGCACGTCGGTGCCGGGAATGCTGCCGATCATATTGGCGGCGCCGATTTCGCGGGTCGAGGGCTTGTTGAGACTGGACGGATCGCGCATCGCGCCCTCGACCAGATGATTGAGGATCGCGAGGCCGATATAGACCAGGAGCAGGCTCGAGATCGTCTCGTTGACACCGCGGTATTGCCGGAGCGCGCCCGCAAGCGTGATCCAGAGCCCGCCGCCTACGACGCCGGCGCAAACCATCGCAATTTGTACCACCAGCGGCGGCGCCCACGGCATGGCCAGGGCGATCGATGTCGCGGACAAGGCTCCGATCAGCAGCGCGCCTTCACCGCCGATGATGACCATGCCGAGTTGCGCGGGCAGGGCCGTACACAGAGCCGTCAGGATCAAAGGTGCCGCGCGTGTCAACGTGTTCTGCCAGGAGAACCAGGTGCCGAACGCGCCCTGATACATGTAGAAATACAGATCGAGCGGGTTCTTGCCGAACAGGGCCA
>Ga0070668_100003230_pt1 | contig 12013 bp, 7 predicted proteins | sample KBSS43metaG_FD_64661 | JGI IMG/M metagenome (GOLD analysis project Ga0070668, IMG submission 64661) | Switchgrass rhizosphere microbial communities from Kellogg Biological Station, Michigan, USA - KBS S4-3 metaG | ecosystem: Host-associated > Plants > Roots > Rhizosphere > Soil ... | reverse complement strand
CTCCCAGCTGGTCGTGGTCGGCAGCCGCGGCCGGGGTGGTTTCACCGGGCTGGTGCTGGGCTCGACGAGCCAGGCCCTGCTGCATCACGCGTCGTGCCCGGTCATGGTGGTCCGCACCGAGAAGGAGAAGTGACCATGAACGCCGGAATGGTGTCCGCGGTGATGACCGCCGACCCGATCACCGTCTCCACGAAGACGCCGTTCAAGGACATCGCCGAACTGCTCACCGGCAACGGGATCAGCGCGGTCGGGGTCCTCGACAAGACGGGCACGCTGGTCGGCGTCGTCTCGGAAGCCGACCTGCTGCCGCACCTGTGGGAGGACCGCAAGCCCCGGTGGTGGCGCGACCGCCGGCCGGCCCGCAAGGCGACGGCGTGCGTCGCGAAGGACCTGATGACCAGCCCGGCCGTCACCATCGACGCCGAGGCCACGCTCGCCACCGCCGCGGCGGAGTTCGCGCGCACCGGCGTCCGGCGGTTGTTCGTGCTGCAGAACGGAAAGGTGGCGGGTGTGCTGTCCCGCCGCGACCTGGTGGCCGTCTTCACCCGCAGCGACGCCGACCTCGAGCGTGAGGTCAGCGACCGCGTGCTGCGCGAGCGGCTCGGCCTCGGGCCCGACCGGGTGCGCGTGGCGGTGCGGGCCGGGGTGGTGACCGTCGTGGGACGCGTGGACCGGCGCAGCGACATCGACCCGGTGACGCGGTTGATCCAGGAGCTGTCCGGCGTGGTCGAGGTGCGCAACCGCCTGGACTACGTCTGGAACGACGTCGCCTGAGCGACCGGCCGAGGCCTCCGTCCAGTTCGGACGGAGGCCTCGGCCTGGTTCACCGGCCGCGCAGCTCTGCCGGTACCGGGAGACCGATGCCGTACGGGTGGGCCACCGGCCGCACGACCTCGCCGAGCGGACGCCGCGGTGTCGCCGGGAGCGGGGCTGCTCCCTCCGGGAGGTACCCGATGCGCACGACGAGCTGCGGCTCGCCGTGGCCGTCGAGGACGCAGTCGCGGATCAGGCCGCGGGTGGAGGTCAGCTCGAGCGGTTCGGTGTACACGCACGACGCGAGGTTCAACAGGGTCGCGGTCAGCAGGACCGCGCTGGTGGCTTCGCCCGCGCGAAGGCGGTCGAGAGCGCTGTCCCTCGCGGTGGACAGCACGGTCAGCACGGCGCCGTCACGGCCCTCGGTGTCGTCGAGCCGCGCGCCGGCGAAGTCGCGGACACGCAGCTCGCGGACAGCCGTGGGGGTCTGGATCGTGTTCTGCGCGGGCACGCCGTCCGGGGTGTAGCGCCGTCCGCTCCAGGCGGCCAGCTCGATCGCGTAGTCCGGGTCGGCCCGGTGCAGCCCGGCGGCCTCCGCGGCCGCGCTCGTGAGCGCCGACAGCCGTGGTGCTTCGACGACCACACGCAGCGCGGCGCCCTGGTCGGCGGCGCTCTTCTGCAAGAAGACCTCATCGCGCACGAGCAGCGGGCGGTCGGCGAAGCGGCGCCGGTCCGAGCGGCGGCGCGGGATGGCCGCGGCCAGCGCGATGTCGCCGTCCCGGGTGTCGTGCGGCACCAGGACGATCCGGGCCAGGAGCCCCGGCTCGGCCGGGTCGGGCAGCCGGTGGACCTGCGCGGCCCAGCCCATGGCCGCCGCGGCGACCGTGAAGTGGTGCAGCGCGGAGCCGCAGCTGACCAGCAGGTCACGGCCGTCGGGGTCGGCGTTCCGCAGGTGACGGCGTGGGTCGGAGCGCAGCTCGACCGTGCGCCCGGTGAACCGCCAGTCCCACGGCTGGGTGTTGTGCACCGAGGGGGCACGCACCGCGAGGGCGATGGCCGCCCTCACCGTGTACGCGTCGGGCATCGTGTGGTCCATCGCTTCCTCCTCGCCGGTCTGATGCCCCCATGCTCGTCATGCCGGGACCGCCGGCCCCAGAGTCGAAGGGCTTCGCGGAGGTGACCCGGTCGAGGCCCAAAGGCCCTTTCCGGGAAAACACCAGGGGCCGAACCTGGGGTTCGCCCAGACAGCGGGAGGAGCCATGCAACACCCGAACGACCTCGTCCCACACACGGGAAGCACCACGGACCGGCGTTCGTCGCGGCTGCGGGAGGCCGCTCTGCTCGGCCTCGTCGTGCTGCTCGTGGCGGCCGGCGGTGTCGCGTGGTGGGCGGGCGCGCCGACCGCGGCGGACGTCATCTGGGCGGCCGCGGACGTGCTCGCCCTCGGCCCGGCCGTGGTGTGGGTCGTCGCCGACCTCCGGGCCCGGCGCTGGGGAGCGGACCTGCTGGCGGTGCTGGCACTGGCGGCCACCCTGGCCGTGGGGGAGTACCTCGCGGGCGCGATCGTCGCGGCGATGATCGCCACCGGCCGGGTCCTCGAAGCCGGGGCGCGGCGGCGGGCGAGCCGGAACCTGACCGCGTTGCTCGACCGGGCTCCGCGGGTGGCTCACCTGCGCACCGCGTCCGGCCACGAAACCGTGCCGGTCGACGAGGTGCGGTCCGGTCAGCTGATCGTCGTGCTCCCCGGCGAGGTCGTGCCGGTGGACGGCGTGCTGCCGGACGGCGGGACCTTCGACGAATCGGCGCTGACCGGCGAGCCCCTGCCGGTGTCCCGCCCCGCGGACGACACCGTCCACAGTGGAGTGGTGAACGCCGGTGCCGCGGTCGACGTGCGCGCGAGCGCGGCGGCCGCGGAAAGCGCCTATGCCGGTGTCGTGCGGCTGGCCGAGCAGGCCGCGGCCCGTACCGCGCGGGTGGCCCGGATCGCCGACCGCGTCGCGCTCTGGTTTCTGCCCGCGTCCATGCTGATCGCCGCGCTGGCCTGGGTGCTGACCGGTGATCCCGGCCGGGCGGTGGCGGTGCTGGTGACCGCGACGCCGTGTCCGCTGCTGCTGGCCGTCCCGATCGCCGTGACCGGCGGCATGTCCCGGGCGTCGAAAGCCGGGGTGGTCGTCAAGGACGGCGCCGCGCTCGAGGCCCTCGGCCGCGCCACGGTGCTGCTGATGGACAAGACCGGCACCGTCACCCGGGGCCGTCCCGAGATCACCGACGTCGTTTGCGCCCCGGGGCACGACGTGGCCGAGGTCCTCGCCGCCGCCGCCGGGGTGGAGCAGTACTCGCCGCACGTGCTGGCCGCGGCCGTGGTGCGGGCCGCGGCATCGGCGGGAGTCACGCCGGCGCCCGCCGAGGACGTCACCGAGGAGCCCGGATCCGGGGTCGAGGGCCGGGTGGGCGGCCGCCGGGTCCGCATCGGCCGCCCGAGCGTGACCGGGCTGCCGGCGTGGGCGCGGGGGGCGGCCCGCCGGGGCCGGTTGGATCTCGCTTCCGTGCTGTGGGTGGAGTTCGACGGCGAACCGGTGGCCGCGCTGCTCGCGAAGGACCCGATCCGGGCGGACGCCGCGCGCACGATGCGGCGGCTTCGCGCGGCCGGTATCGGCGAGGTCCGGCTGCTGACCGGTGACCGGGTCGACAACGCCCGCGAGGTCGCCGAGTTGCTCGGTCTCGACGACGTCCACGCCGAAGTGACGCCCGCGGAAAAGGTCCGCGAGGTGGAAGCCGCGAGCGCGCGCGGCGTGACCGTGATGACCGGCGACGGCGTCAACGACGCGCCCGCGCTGGCCGCCGCGGACGTCGGGGTCGCGCTCGGCTCGCGAGGCGCGACCGCGGCCGCGCAGGCTGCCGACGCGGTGATCCTCGACGATCGCCTCGACCGGCTCGCCGACGCCGCCGAGATCGCCCGCCGCTCGCGCCGGCTCGCCGTGCAGAGCGCCGTGGCCGGGACGCTGCTGTCGCTGGTGGCGATGCTCGCCGCGGCCGCGGGCTTCCTGGTACCGGTCGCCGGGGCCCTGGTGCAGGAAGCCATCGACGTCGCGGTGATCCTGAACGCCTTGCGCGCGCTGGGCGGCGCGAAGCGCGGCGGACCCGCCCCCGCCGAGCTGATGCGGCGGTTCGAGTCCGAGCACGAACGCCTCGTGCCCGCGCGGATCGCGGTCCGGCAAGCGGCGGACGCCCTGGCCGGCGGTGCGACCGCGGCCGCGGACAACGCCGTTCGCGCGGCGGCCCGGCTCCTGGCCGAACAGCTGCTGCCCCACGAGCAGGCCGAGGAGACCGAGCTGTACCCGGCGCTGGCACCGGCGTTGGGTGGCCCCGAGGGAACGGTGACGATGAGCCGCGAGCACGCCGAGATCGGCCGGCTCGCGCGCCGGTTGCAGCGGCACCTGGCCGAGGCGCCGGACGGGATCCAGCCCGACCAGGTCGACGACCTGCGCGCGACGCTCTACGGCCTGGACGCGGTGCTGACGCTGCACTTCGCGCAGGAGGAGGAAGCGTATTTCACGCTCCCGTCAGCGTGATCCCGTTCCGCACCACCCCGGAGGGGGTCATTTCCGGGTGGTCCGGCGGGGGCGTTCCGGCTGGGTCGGAGCCCAGCCCCGACGGGTGACGGGGGCCCCGTCCCGCGAGCGGTAGACGATGTAGGGCCGGACCAGGTAGCTCAGCGGCGCCGTGAAGGCGTGGACCAGGCGGGTGAAGGGCCAGATCATGAACAGCGCCATGCCGATGAGGACGTGCAGGTGGAAGGCGAACCCCGCGTGGCTCATCGCCTCGACGTCGGGGTTCAGCGTGAACAGGGAGCGGAACCACGGGGAGACCGTCAGCCGGTAGTTGTGCTCTTCACCGCCCGCGGCGCCGAGCAATGTCGTCGCCAGGCCCGCGACGATCGCGGCCACGAGCACCAGGTACATCAGCTTGTCGTTGGCCGTGGTCGCGCGGAACACCGGCCCGGTCGTGCGCCTGCGGTAGATCAGAATCCCGATTCCGGCCAAAGTGGACAGTCCGGCGATCGTGCCCAGGACGAGCGCCTGCACGTGGTAGGCCTCCTGGCTGAGGCCGAGCGCGTCGGTGAGGCTCTTCGGGATGAGCAACCCGATCACGTGGCCGACGATCACCACGAGGAGCCCGAAGTGGAACAGCGGGCTGCCGATCCGCAGCAGCCGTGACTCGTGCAGCTCCGACGAGCGTGTGGTCCAGCCGAACTTGTCGTAGCGGTAGCGCCACACGGTCCCGCCGACGAGCACGGCGACCATGACGTACGGGGCGATGCCCCAGAGGAGGAAGTTCATCGGGGGCCTCCGGCGGGGACGGTGCCGAACGGGGCGAGATCCAGGCCGACCTGTTCTCGCGGCGGGCCGCTGCGCGCGAGGGCCTTGGCCGCGGCGACGTCGTCGGGGGAGGGGCCGGGCAGCAGCGCGCAGACGGCTTGCACGGGCGCCGCGTAAGGCGTGGCGGCGTCGAGCAGGGCCAGGCGGAGCAGTTCGATCCCGGCCCGGTGTTCCTGCAGGAGCGCGAGGCCGCCGGCCAGGTCGGCCGTGGCGGCGAACTCGAGCACCACCGGCAGGTAGTCGGGCAGTTCGGTGCTGTCGAACTCGACGCCGGCGGTCCGGTAGCGGGCCTTCAGCGCGGCGAGCGAGCTGCCGCGGCGGCGGGTTTCCCCGTCGCTCCACCAGGTCAGGTACAGGCAGCAGCGGCGCCGGGTGTCGAACACCCGCACGTAGTGCTCGGCGAGATCGCCCGGGGACATCGACGCGGTCTCCGCGAGGAAGGCCCGAAGGCGGTCCCGTGGTTCTCCGGTGGGGAGCGCCTCGACCGCGGCGCGCACTGTCGGCAGCGTCGCCCGCAGATCCTCGTCCGGGTACTGCAGGCAGAGTGACGCGGCTTGCAGCACGACCGCGTGCTCGCGGGCGGACAGGTCCGGGTTCATCGTTCGCTCCTGTCGCCGCGGGGCGGGAACAGGCCGGCGGGCCGGCCCTTGCCGTCCCAGTTGAGAAGGTTGATCCGGGCGCCGGGGCGGCCGGTGTCGGTCACCTCGTCGCTGGTCTGCCGGTCGCGGAGCGCGTGGAATGTCTCGACCGAGACCGGGGTCGCCCGGCCGGAACCCTCGCCGAACGGGCCGCTGCCGACCATGCCGGGGCCGCCGTCGACGTCGAGGCTGCAGCCGAGCTCTTCGAGCTGGTGCGCTTCGCCGGTGTAGGCGGTCGGGATGACGTACCGCTCGTCGTACTTCGCGATGCCGAGCAGCCGGTACATCTCGACGAGTTCGCCGCCGGTCATGCCGACGGCCTCGGCGATCGACTCGTCGCGGGGCCGGTCGAGGCTGACGTCGCGCATGTAGGAGCGCATCGCGGCCAGCTTCCGGAGCACCCGGTCGACCGGGGCGATGTCGCCGGCGGTGAAGAGCTCGGCGAGGTAGCCGATGGGGATGCGCAGGGCCTCGATCGCGCCGAAGAGGTTTCCGGCGGCTTCGCCGTCGTGGCCGGTGTCGGTGAGCCGGTCGACCACCGGTGACAGCGGCGGGATGTACCAGACCATCGGCATCGTGCGGAACTCCGGGTGCAGCGGCAGCGCGACCCGGTAGTCCTTGGCGAGCTTGTACACCGGCGACCGCCGCGCGGCGTCGAGCCAGTCTTCGGCGATACCGTCGCGACGCGCCGCCGCGGCGACTTCGGGGTCGTGCGGGTCGAGCAGCAGATCCAGCTGTGCCTCGTAGAGGTCGTGCTCGTCGGCCACGGACGCCGCTTCGGTGACGCGGTCCGCGTCGTAGAGGAACAAGCCGATGTAGCGCAGCCTGCCGACGCAGGTTTCGCTGCAGACGGTCGGGAGTCCGACTTCGACGCGGGGGTAGCAGAAGGTGCACTTCTCGGCCTTGCCGGTGCGGTGGTTGAAGTAGACCTTCTTGTACGGGCAGCCGGTCACGCACATCCGCCAGCCGCGGCACTGGTCCTGGTCGACGAGCACGATGCCGTCCTCGGCGCGTTTGTACATCGCCCCCGACGGGCACGAAGCGACACAGGCCGGGTTCAGGCAGTGTTCGCAGATGCGCGGCAAGAAGAACATGAACGCCTGCTCGAACGAGAACTTGACCTTCTCCTCCGACTCCTTGCGCAACCGCTCGACGATGGGATCCTGCGGACCGTGTTCCGGGGCGCCGCCGAGGTCGTCGTCCCAGTTCGCGCTCCACTCCACCGACATCGGTTTCCCGGACAGCAGTGATTTCGGCTGGGCGACGGGAAAGTCGTCGCCCAGTGGCGCGTTGGTCAAGGTTTCGTAGTCGTAGGTCCAGGGTTCGTAGTAGTCGCGGATGTTCGGCAGGACGGGGTTGGCGAAGATGGTGAGCAGCTTGCGGAAGCGGCCGCCCGCCTTGAGCTTCAGCCGGCCCCGGGCGGTGCGGACCCAGCCGCCCTTCCACTGTTCCTGGTCCTGGTAGCGGCGCGGATATCCCTGCCCGGGACGGGTTTCGACATTGTTGAACCAGGCGTACTCGACGCCGGGGCGGTTGGTCCACGCCTGCTTGCAGGTCACCGAGCAGGTGTGGCAGCCGATGCACTTGTCGAGGTTCATCACCATGCCCATCTGGGCCATCACGCGCATGTCAGTACTCCACCTTCTGGCTGCGGCGGCGCCGGATGACCGTGACCTCGTCACGCTGGTTCCCGGTCGGGCCGAGGTAGTTGAACGCGAACGACAGCTGCGCGTAGCCTCCGATGAGGTGGGTGGGCTTGACGAGGATCCGGGTCAGGGAGTTGTGGATGCCGCCGCGACGGCCGTTGTGCTCGGACTTCGGCACGTTCACCACCCGTTCTTGAGCGTGGTAGACGAACACGGTCCCGGCCGGGATCCGGTGGGTGACGATCGCGCGCAGCACCATGACGCCGTTGCGGTTGACCGCCTCGACCCAGTCGTTGTCGCGCACGCCGATGGCGGTCGCGTCGGGTTCGCTCATCCACACGACGGGGCCGCCGCGGGAGAGGGACAGCATGAACAGGTTGTCCTGGTACTCGGAGTGGATCGACCACTTCGAATGCGGGGTCAGGTAGCGCACGGTCACCGACGCGCCGTTCTCGTCGCCGGGGCCGGGGTCCCCGATCTCGGGCTCGCCGAATAGGCGGTGCATGTCCAGCGGTACCCGGTAGATCGGCAGCGTCTCGCCCATTTCGTGCATCCAGTCGTGGTCGAGCAGGAAGTGCATGCGCCCGGTCAGGGTGTGCCACGGCTTGCGCCGCTCGACGTTGACCGTGAACGGCGCGTAGCGCCGCCCGCCGGTTTCGCTGCCCGACCACTCGGGACTGGTGATGACCGGGACCGGGCGAGCTTGCGTGTCGGCGAACGAGATCCGTCTCTCTTCGCTCCCGGCGGCGAGATCGGTCAACCGGACGCCGGTGCGGCGCTCGAGCTGTTCGAAGCCCTGCACGGCGAGGCGGCCGTTGGTGGTGGCCGACAGCGCCAGGATCGCCTCGGCCATCTTGGCGTCGGTGTCGATGGCCGGGCGGCCGTCCCCGGCGCCGCCGAGCATGACGCCGTTCTTCGCCGCCAGGTGGGCGATCTCCTCATCCGGGTGGTAGGTGACGGCCTTGGTGGTCATGCCGAGCCGGTCGATCAGCGGGCCGATGGCGGCCATCTTGTCGGCCACCGCGGGGTAGTCGCGTTCGACGACCACGAAGTTCGGCATGGTACGGCCCGGGATCGCCGCGGTCTCGCCGGCGCGCCAGTCCAGGACCGTGCCGCCGGGCTGGGCGGTTTCGCCGGGGGTGTCGTGCTGCAGCGGCACGGCGACGATGTCGCGCCGGACGCCGAGGTGGGTGGCGGCCAGTTCGGAGAACCGGCGCGCGATGGCGTGGAACGCGTCGAAGTCGGTGCGCGACTCGAACGGCGGATCGATCGCCGGGGTGAAGGCGTGCACGAACGGGTGCATGTCGGTGGTGTTGAGGTCGTGCTTCTCGTACCAGGTCGCGGCCGGGAGCACGACGTCGGACAGCAGCGTGGAGCTGGTCATCCGGAAGTCCAGCGACAGCAGCAGATCGAGCTTGCCTTCGGGCGGTTCGTCGCCGCGCCACTCGACGTCCCGCGGGCGGCGCTCCGGCGACGTCTGTTCCGCCTGCAGGCTGTTGTGTGTGCCGAGCAGGTGTTTGAGGAAGTATTCGTCGCCCTTGGCGGAGGAGCCGAGCAGGTTGGCCCGCCACAGGGTGAGGCACCGGGGCCAGTTCTCCGGGGCGTCGGGGTCGTCGATCGCGAACTTGAGCGTGCCGTTCTGCAGCCGCTCGGAGACGTGCGCCGCGACGTCCCGGTCACCGGCTTCGTCGGCCAGGTCGAGGGGGTTGACGTCGAACTGCGGGTAGGACGGCATCCAGCCCAGCCGGGCGGACAGCGCGATGGTGTCCATCGTGTGCATGCCGGCCAGCTTCCCTTCGGCCAGCGGGGAGGTGAGCGCGTCCGCGCGGTAGCCGTCGTAGCGCCACTGGTCGGTGTGGGTGTACCAGTAGGCCGTGCCGATCATCTGCCGTGGTGGGCGTTGCCAGTCGGTGGCCATCGCCATCGTGGCCCAGCCGGTGACCGGGCGGCACTTCTCCTGCCCGACGTAGTGGGCCCAGCCGCCGCCGTTGCGGCCCATCGAGCCGGTGAGCATCAGCAACGCGAGCACGGCGCGGTAGGTGGCGTCGCCGTGGAACCACTGGCAGATCCCGGCGCCCATGATGATCATGGTCCGGCCTTCCGACTCCTCGGCGTTGACCGCCATCTCCCGGGCGATGCGCACGACCTGCCCGGCCGGGACGGAGGTGATCGCCTCCTGCCAGGCTGGTGTGTAGGGCTCGGTGGCGTCGTCGTAGCCGGTGGGCCAGGTGCCGGGGAGGCCGTCGCGGTGGACACCGTACTGGGCCAGCATCAGGTCGAACACCGTCGTGACGAGCTTCCCGGCCACGCGCCGCGCGGGCACGCCCCGGCGCAGCACACCGCCGGAGCCGTCGAGGGCGTCGAACCGGGGCAGCAGCACTTCGACGGCGTCGGCATCGGGCCCGTGCATCGTCAGCTGCGGGGAGACGTCGCCGAGTTCGAGGTTCCACTTTCCGGCGCCGCTCTCGGTGTAGCGGAAACCGAGGGAACCGTTGGGCACTACGGGTTCGCCGGTGGTGCCGTCGATCAGCGCGGTCTTCCAGTCCGCGCCCTCCGAGTCGTCACCGAGAGCGGCCGCGGTCAGGAACTTCCCCGGCACGTAGGCGCCGTCGCGCTCGGTCAGCGTCACCAGGAACGGCAGGTCGGTGTTGCGCTGCACATAATCGACGAAGAACGGGACCCGGCGGTCGACGAAGAACTCCTTCAGCGTGACGTGGCCCATGGCCATCGCCAGGGCGCCGTCGGTGCCGGGCTGGGCGGGCAGCCAGGTGTCGGCGAACTTCGTGTTGTCGGCGTAGTCCGGTGACACGACGACGACCTTCTGGCCCTTGTACCGGGCTTCGGCCATCCAGTGCGCGTCCGGGGTCCGGGTCACCGGAACGTTGGAGCCCCACATCAGCAGGTAGGTGGCGTTCCACCAGTCGCCCGACTCGGGCACGTCCGTCTGGTCGCCGAAGACCTGAGGCGAGGCCACCGGAAGGTCGGCGTACCAGTCGTAGAACGACGTCATCGCGCCGCCGATCAGCTCGATGAACCGCGAGCCCACCGCGTGGCTGACCATGGACATCGCCGGGATCGGCGAGAACCCGGCGATCCGGTCCGGGCCGTGGGTCGCGATCGTGTGGACGTGGGCGGCGGCGACGATTTCCGTGGCCTCGTCCCACGAGACGCGGACGTGGCCGCCCTTGCCGCGGGCCGACTGGTAGCGGCGCCGCTTCACCGGGTCCGTGGTGATCTCGGCCCACGCGGCGACGGGGTCGCCGAGCCGGGCCTTCGCCTCGCGGTACATCTCGACGAGCACGCCGCGGGCGTAGGGATAGCGAACCCGCGTCGGCGAGTAGGTGTACCAGGAGAACGCGGCGCCGCGCGGGCAGCCGCGGGGCTCGTACTCGGGGGAGTCGGGGCCGACCGACGGGTAGTCGGTCTGCTGGGTCTCCCAGGTGATGATCCCGTCCTTGACGTAGACCTTCCAGGAGCACGAGCCGGTGCAGTTGACGCCGTGGGTCGAGCGCACCACCTTGTCGTGGCTCCAGCGGTCGCGGTAGAAGACGTCGCCGTCCCGGCCGCCCTCCTTGAACACCGCCCGCAGGTCGGCGGAGGTTTCGCGCCGGGTGAAGAACCGGCCGGTCTTCAGCAGGGCGTCGGCCAGCGGGCCGTCCGTCCCGGCGGAATCCTTCGGTCGTCGCGCCATTGCGCCTCCCACGAGTTCGATCTCTGCGGAAACGATGTCAGGGCCGGACGTCCCGAAGCTACGCCGAAGGTCCTCGATCCAGAAGACGAAGGACCATTACGCACCGGCTCCGGTGCTCCGACGATGGAGACGACCGTCCACATCCGAGGAGCCAGCCGTGACAAAGTCCTTGCCCCGCGGGGGAGAGCCCGCCGCCACCCCGTCGCGGCCGGATTCCGGCGCCGGACTGATGCTCGCGATGGCGACAGCCGGGTTCGCGATCACGTTCTGGGCGTGGGCGCTGCTGTCACCCTTGGGTGCGACGCTGCGTGAACAGCTGCACCTGTCCTCGGTGCAGCAGGCCGTCCTGGTCGCGGTCCCGGTCATCGTCGGCTCGCTCGGGCGGATCCCGGTGGGGGCGCTGACCGACCGGTTCGGCGCCCGGGTCATGTTCCCGGCGGTCGCGCTGCTCACCGTGCTCCCGGTGCTCTACCTCGGGCACGGCGCCGGCTCGCTGACCGGCTACCTCGTCGGCGGCTTCTTCCTCGGTCTCGGCGGAACGACCTTCGCGATCGGTATCCCGTTCGTGAACTCGTGGTACCCGCCCCGGCGTCGCGGGCTGGCCCTCGGCGTCTTCGGCGCCGGCATGGGCGGCACGGCCATCTCGGCGTTCTCGACCGTCCAGCTGAGCAAGGCCTTCGGCAGCAGCGTCCCGTTCGACCTGGTCGCCGCGATCCTCGTGGGATACGCCGTGCTCGCGTTCTTCGTGCTGCGGGACCGCCCGGATCGGCAACGGGCCGCCGGGAGCCTCTTCGGCAGGCTGGCGGCCGCCCTGCGCATGCCGGTGACCAGCCAGCTTTCGGTGCTCTACGCGGTGGCCTTCGGCGGGTTCGTCGCCTTCAGCGTGTACCTGCCCACCTACCTCGT
>Ga0070668_100003229_pt1 | contig 12014 bp, 3 predicted proteins | sample KBSS43metaG_FD_64661 | JGI IMG/M metagenome (GOLD analysis project Ga0070668, IMG submission 64661) | Switchgrass rhizosphere microbial communities from Kellogg Biological Station, Michigan, USA - KBS S4-3 metaG | ecosystem: Host-associated > Plants > Roots > Rhizosphere > Soil ... | reverse complement strand
GACCGTCGTCTGGTGCACCCGGCGGGTGTCCAGCTCGTAGGCGACGTTCTGCTCGGCGTAGACACCGCCGGCGATCTTGAGGGTGGTGACGGTCGGTTCGCCGTAGCCGGTGTACTGCTGGCCGGCCACGTACGAGCCGATGTTGACCAGGTTGGTGTCGAGGAACTTCGCCAGGCCGCTGGCTTGGTCGTACCTCGTGGTGACCGTCTCGGTGACCAGGCCGCCACCGGCCGGGTAGGTCAGCGTGGTCGGCGCGCCCGTCGTCTCGCTGTATCCGTGCCCGTAGATGTAGGTGCCACCCAGCCCAGTCTCGGCGGCCGGGATCACCCAGTGCTCGCCGCTGATCTGGTTACGGATGGTGAAGCCGCGGGCTTGCCACTTGTACGGTTGTTTGGTGCCGTCGGGTGCGGTTTCGTAGCGGATGGCCTGGGTCATCTGCCCGCGGATGGTGGATCCGGAGAACAGTCTGTCGTAGATCCACTCGGCGCGTTTGTTGGCGTCCGCGACGCTGTTGTCGTAGAGGCCGGTTTTGCGGCCGAGCGCGTCGTAACTGTAGGCGAGTGTCTGGTTGCGGGCGTCGGTGGTGCTGGTCAGGTCGCCGTAGTCGTTGTAGACCGAGGTGGTCTTCCCGCTGTCCGGATCGCTCTGCTCGATTTTGCGGCCGAGCAGGTCGTACTTGTAGATCCAGGTGTCGCCGGCCGAGTCGACCGCGGAGGTCATGCGGCCCTTGTCGTCGTAGGCGTACTTGGTCGCCTCGTACGCCCCGCCGGTCCCGGAGGCGGTCTTGTACTGGCGCAGTTCGGCGGTGCGCCCGCGGATGTCGGTGAGCGTGGTGGTGGCGGTGCCGCCGTTCGGGGGCACCACGGTCGTGCGGTCGCCCTCGTAGCTGGTGGTCGTGCGCCATTTCTCGACGATGTTGGTCACTCCGTCACCGGCCAGGAAGATGCTGTCGGTGGCGCGGTTGGCCTGGTCGAAGACGGTGCGGTGCTGGGCGGGCACGGACCATTCCGGTTCCCACCACAGGTTGCCGGCGGGTGTGTCCGGTTCGGTGTGCGCCGGGAACGACATGGAGGCCCGCCCCCAGCCGTCGTACAGGGTGTCGGTGACGACCCGGCCGCCGCCGACGGCCTGCTTCTGGGTCTGCCGCGGGCGCAGCATGCCGTCCGAGATGTCGTACGTGACGTCGGTGCCGCCGCCGGCGTTGAGGGCTTCGGTCTTGACGTACGGGTATTGGGTGCGGTTGGCGCTGAAGAAGTAGGTGAACTTGGTGAGCGGCTGGGACGGGTGCTCGGCCCGGGTCCAGCCCGGGTCCCACACCCCGGTGGTGCGGCCGAGCGCGTCGTAGGTCACGTCGGTGACCCGGCCGTTGACGTCGGTGACTTTGGTCGGCGCGGACCTGGCCGGGTTGAGGTCGGTGGTGGTGACCCAGCCCAGGTTGGTGGTCTGCTTCTTCTGCGTGGCCAGGCCGTTCGCCGGGGTGTAGGTGTCCGTGACGGTGTTGCCACGCACATCGGTCTCGACGGATTGCCGGCCGAACGCGTCGAAGGTGGTCTGCCCGCTGGTCAGCCAGCTGGTGCCACCCGCGGCGGTCCAGCCCTTCATCAGGTCGGTCCGGGTCAGGTCGCCGCGCACCGGCGCCGTGTTCGCGCTGGCCGCACCGTCATAGAAGGTGACCGCGTCGTCGACCATCTCCTCGGCGCTGGTCGGCGCCTTGCCGCACGGCAGCGCCGTCGTGGTCACCCGGCTGGGCAGCGCGACCAGGTTCTTCGTGGTGTTCCGGTGGTACGTCGTGGTGGTGCACTTCTCATCGCCGGTCTTGGCGACGTCGCCGTTGTCCTGCACCGCGGTCGGCAACCCGTACGCGTCGTCGAAGTCGGTGTGCGTGCTGGTGGTCCGCCAGCCACGGGACCCGTCCTCACCCAGGGCGGTGCTCTGATATGTGGTTGCGGTGTTGACGTAGCGCGCATGGACACCGTTGCGCGAGGCGGTGGGCTCGGACAGCCACGGCACGTTCACTGTCCGGCTGACCGGTTTGTCCGTCGAGCCGTTGTACACGGTCTGCTCGCGGACCATGCCGGCGAACTGGTCCTGGTCGTAGACGGTCTCGTCACCGATCGACGCCGGGACCGTGACCGTACGCGTACCACCCGATGGCGCAACCCGGTCGCCGTGCATACCGCGCAGGAACTTGGTCTCGGTCAGGGTCTTGCTGGTGTCACCGACCCGGGTCAGCACGGTGGCATAGCCACGGAATTGATCCCAGGTGCGGTACTTGGGCTTGCTCAGGCCGTCATAGTCGGCGTAGTGCCACTCGGGTGTGCCCTGATAGGTGTAGTAGGTGTTCTTGGTGGGCGCCTGGTGTCCGTCGGCCAGTTGGACGTCGGTCTCGGAGATCTGCGTGACGACGTACTTGTGCCACCATTCGGTCAGGTCGCCGCCCGAGGTGCTCAGCGGGTCCGGACCCTTCACCGGATAGCAGCGCTTGTTGTTGTTCTCCGGCGACGCCGGCAGGTTGTTCACGTTGCACTCGGGCAGCGAGTAGGTCACCTGGATCATCGCGCCGGTCTCGGTGTGGATGTTCGCGATGCGCTGCCAGTTGTTGGTGGTGTTGTTCTTGGTCAGCACCCGGTTCGGCAACGAGATCGGGTCGAACGTCACCGGCGGCATCGAGACCGGGGTGCCAGCCAGGCCGGTATGCACGACCGAGTCGAGCCAGAGCCCGCCCTTCTGCCCGTCACCGGGTGACGGGAAGGTGTGGGCCAGCGTCCACGAGTCGACGTCCTGCCAGCCCGCCGGGGACTTGGTGGTGTCCCAGACGCGGGTGGCGACCTTCGTCAGTCGCTTGGTGGTCCAGAACGTCGGCGAGTAGTCGTCACAGCTCGTCGCCGTGCTCTTGCACTCCTGATCCCACGGGGTGTCCGGCCAATGGTTACCGTCGTGGTTGGCGCAGTCCGCGAGGCAGCGGTCCGACATGGGGAAGTCGACCTGGGCCAGCGGGGTGACTGACCGGTCGACGGTGCCGTCGGCCTTGAGCCGGTCCCAGGTGCCGTAGTCGATGTGGTCCAAGTAGCCGCCACGCACGTACGGGACGAGATTGCTCGCGCTGCCCTGCGCGGCATAACGGTTGAGCTCCTTGACGTACCAGTACGACATCGTGTTGCCGTGCGTGTCGACGACGTAGTCGAGGTTCCACTTCCACGCCTGCGGGCAGTCCGAGTCGGCGAACGCGGTGGCGTTGCATGGCTCCTTGTCGTGGTTGCCGTAGACCGGCGCGGTCCACGCCGAGTTGGTGTCGGCGCTCTGGCCGGGCAGCTTGTTCAGGCCGAAGAAGTACTGGGTGCCGTCATTGGTGGTGACCTTCCAGTACTCCCCGTCGTTGTCGCCGTTGGTGGCGCCGGTCAACTGCTCGATCTTCGAGCCGTTCTCGGAGCGGCCATGCCAGCCCTTGCCAGTCTCGTACACCAACTCGGTGGTGCTGCCACCCAGCGACAGCGTGGCGTTGTTCGACCGCCAGCACTGATCGAATGAATGCTCCGGATTGTTCGGCGACCCGGCCTTGTCGTCATCACACGAAACGTAGCGCCGCTCGACCGAGCCCGGCGAGAACTCGAAGCCCTCGCCGATGGCCGACGGCTGGTTGTTGGTCGCCGCCGAGTGGCCGTCCACGCTGGACGACGAGTAGGACAGCGACAGCCCAGGCTGCGGCCCGTTGATGCCGTTCGGCGCCTGCATCGGGTACGACCAGGTGAAATCACCGGTCGAGCCACCCGCGGACCAGGTCGCCGACGGCGACAACGCAGTCGCGGTGAAGTCACCCGACGCGCCCGCCGGGGCCGCGGCCAGAGCCACCATCGCGGTCCTGGCCGCCGGCACGGAAACATCCGCGGTCACCGACGTGGTCGCGACGTCGTTGCGCGAAGGCAACACAGTCGCCGAACAGCCCGCCTTGGCAGGGGTCGTCAACGCGCAGTCGGGCAGGCTCCACAACCGCAGCCGAGACGCCCAGTCCGCGCCGAACGCGTGCTCGAACTTCTCGTAATCCATCGTGACCGACGCCTTCGCGGCGGCCGTCGCGGACACCCTGGCCACCACCCCGGCACGCAAGGGCTCCGGCAGCGTGTCCCGGTCGACCACCGTGGCCGACACCTGCGGGTCCACGACCGCCTCCGACGCCGCGGCGGACGCCTTGGCAGCGGACTTCCGGACAGCAGACGAACGGACCTTGACCGGCACGGGCGTACCGGCGGCCGGCCAGACCGGGGCGGGCAACGTCACCTGCTTGCCGGGACGAGTCGGCCAACCCTTGCCGGCGACTTCACCGCCATCGTGGTCGAGCTTGTCCACCTGCCCCTTGAGGTGTTCCGGCTTGGCCGGGTCGGCCTGCACCGGCGGAGCGGACAGCAGCGAACCTGCCAAGGCAGCGACCAGGAAGGACGCCAGCACTGCTCGCCGCTTCGAAAGCGAGGGACTCAACGAATGTCTCCCGTGGGTGTGGGGATGGAGGTGAGCGTCAGAGGGCGGCGACCTGGGCGTCGGTCATCGCGCCCTGGTAGACCTGCACGTCATCGATGCCGCCGAACCAGGAGTCGGTGAAGTGGCCGGCGCCGTTGTCGCCGGTGTACCAGGAGTTGCCGACGATCATCGGGCCGGTCGCGTTCCACAGGCCGGTGGCGAGCACGGCGCTGTTCTTGAGTGCGCCGTTGACGTACAGCTTCATCGTCCGGCTGCCCGCGTCGTAGACCACGGTCAACTGGTGCCAGGCACCGGCGTCGTCGGCGCCCAGTGCCTCCGGCGCGATGACGTGCGTGTACGTCTCGCCGGTGTCGGCGTCCACGGACGGCACCATGATCTCGAACCGCTGGCCCGCGACGCTGTCCACGGTCGACAGGCGCGTGCCGAGATAGAACGCGGACTGCTTGGCACCCTTCGGTGCGACCGCGGTCATCGTGGTGTTCACCGAGTCGACATGCACCGCGACGGTGACGGTGAACGACTGGTCGGTACGCAGCACGGGGGTGTCCACGGCGTTGCGCTGCGACCGCCCGTACTCGCGGGTGGTGATGCTCGAGTCGTCGGGGAAGTCGTCGTCGAACACACCGAAGCCGCCGGTGGGCCCGTTGCCGATCGTGACGCCCTTGGTGAACGTGAGCTGCCGGCCGAACTGGGTACCGTCCGGCTCCTGGCAGGTGTCCGCGATCGTCGGGTCGTAGCACTCGACGGCGTCCTCGAAGGTCCACCGGGCGACCTCCACCGGGTGCAGGATGCCGCGTTCCGCCTCGACCGCGTCCGCCGGGTCGGTGACATCGCCGGTGAAGTCCTCCGACACCAGAGCCCGGTCGAACACCTGCACATCCGCGACCGCACCGGCGAGCCGGTCACCGATCCGCAGCACACCGTCCGACGCGGCGCTCACCTCCGGCGCGGGGCTCTCCTGCTTCAGCACCCCGTCGACCCAGACCCGCACCTTCTTCTCGGCGGCGTCGAACGCCCCGGCCACATGCGTCCACCGGCCGACGACGGCGGTGTTGACCCCACAGGCGCTCGGTGCCTCCGGGCTGCCGACGACGAAGCAGAACGACCTGTCCGCGGCACCGGCCCCGTGCAACCGCAGTTGGAAGGCCCCGCCCTGCGCGACGATGCTCTGCGAGCCGGTCGTGTTGTCCAGCCTCACCCAGGCGGCCACGCCGTAGCTCCTGGTGGTGTCGACGACCGGACCGGAGGTGGCCAGATCGCTGCTGCCGTCGAGCGTCGCCGCATTGGCCCCGACGATGCGCTGCTTGTCGGTGAAGGTGACGCCGTTCGCGGTCAATGGCGTGCTGCCGCCCGTCGGCTGCTGATCGGCCAGCGCGTCGGCGGTGCTGACACCTGGATAGGACTCCAGGCCCCAACGGGCGACCGGCCCCGAGACGGTCGCCACATCAAAGGTCAGCGAACCATCGCCGACATTGCCGGTCGCATCGACACCCTGCAGATACAGCGTGTTCGTGCCGTACTTCGGCGGGTCAGGTTCACCGTGACGGACTTGGTGGTCACGCCGTTCGTCACGGTCGACGAGGTCGGTGCCACCTCGGTGACCGCGGCGTTCCAGCCGTACCGGAACTTCGTCACATCGGCGCTGCTCGAGCTGATCGTGAACTGGCCGGCCCGGCCCGGCCCGGCCGGCTGCGTGGTCACCGTCGCCGTGACCGTCGGGTCAGAGGTGTCGATCCGGAACTGGCACCAGGCGGAGAAGGCACTGCTCTGGTTGTACGGGCTGGGATCGGTGCCCTTGACGTGGTATCGGTAGGTCTGCCCGTCCACCGCCCCGGACAGGGTGGCGCTGGTGGCGACCGTGTTCGCCGCGGTACTACTCACCGCCGGCGTCGTCATGGCCGTCCAGGTCGTGCCGTTGAGCCGTTGCCACTCCCACGTGGCCTTGATCGCCTGGGTCTTGTCGGCGTCGGGCAGCTTGGCGGAGAACTTCACCGCGGTCGTGCCGATGCCGAGGGTGCCGCTGCCGCAGCGCACCCCGTTGACGTAGAACTCTGTGGGCGTACCAGGCTTGTTGTCGAAGTCCGTGATCAGCTTCGCGTTGCCCGGGAAGTACTTCTTCCACCGGTCCTGCGTCGGCTCACCGGTCACCGCCGAGTTCACCGCGCTGAACACGAACGTCGCCGACGAGGAACCGGCGTTCGCGCCGCTCTGGATCGTGGCCTTGACCGCGTCGGTGTTGAAGTTGACCGTCGCGTCCGGTTGCGGCGAGTCGGAGCAGCCGGAGCCCTCGTTGGCGTGCGAGGACACCTGCGCCAACATCTTGATGTACCAGCCCGTCGCCTTCCATGCGGACCGCGGCGTACCGCTGATCGGCTTCGAGCTGAACATCGTGTTCGGCGTGTTCGTGCACGACCACGTGTGATCCACCTTCATCTGCACATACGCGTCGTAGATGTACTTGCCCTTGAGCGCGCTGGTGGGGAACTCGAAGTACGACCGGTAGACCACACCGCTGTTCGGGTCCTTGCCTACCCGGGCCACCGACAGGTCGGTGTTGTTGCTGTTGTTGTTCGTCGAGTACGCCCACCGCGACTTGCCCGTGCTCCATGCCGGGTCGATGAACAGCGGGAACGTGGCATTGGCCAGCAGACTCACATCCGGCTTGAGAACCAGATCACCGTCCCCGTCGACCGTGGTGCCGACCGCGGCGATCCGCGCGGCGTCGGCCGGCTTCGCCGGCGTCGACGGGTCGCCGCTGCCGCCGTCGGCCGGCGGGTCCACGGCAAGCGCCCGGGCGAGCGTACGGGCACCGGCGACGGGCGCCACCTGCCGGGAGTCCCACATCGCCGCCTGCTACGCGGAAGCCACGGTGCTTCCCGCGGCTACCGCCGCCAGGTCACCGTCGTGCGTCCTGCGCACCTCGACGTCGCCGCCCAGGTCGAAGGTGATCTGCCGCAGCCGCGAGTCCTCGGCCGCCGCGGCCGTCTTGACCACCAGAACATGCGCGAAACCGTCCGGGGTGGCCCGCACGACCAGGTCGACGTCGGGCAGCACATTCGGGTAGGTCGCCGCGTCCGCCGCGATGGTCGGCTCACGCAGGGCACCGAGCGGCCACGTCACGGTCAGCTTCTTGCCCGCCTTCACGACCGTGGCCAACGGGCCGGTACCGCCCGCTGAGAACCAGACGTCGGCGACCGAGGCACGCGGGCGCAACAGCCCGTCCGAGCCGGCGGCCAGGTTCAGGTCGACATCGTTCCAGGAGCCGTCGGCGCGGCGCACCCGCTGCGGCTCGACCGCGGACTCGGCGGTGAGGTGCCCGTCCGGCTCGGCGAATACCTGGTCGTACTCGGTGCGCTCGCTCAACACCTCAACCCGGACACCGCTGTCGGTAGCCAACCGAGCGGCCGTCTGCGCGTCGGGTGCCGTCGTGGGCGGTGCGGACGGAGCGGCGCCGGCAGGCGTGGACGCGACCACGAGCGAGGTCGCTAGCACGGCCAAAGCCATCAGCGCCCCCCGAATTTGGGCAGGCTGAAGCAAGGATTCCCCCGTTGAGTTGCGAATCGAGGGGGAACTACAGATTGCTGGCAATTAGCTGTAAACGTCCACTATGGATCTCAGATGGCTCGCTTCGGTACGGGATATTTGCATCTTTTATGGCTAATACAGGGATCGCTTGAGACGCCGAAGTGGGGACCTGACTCGGCCAGGTCCGCCATTTCGGTGGATCGTCCGAGATTGATGCCGGTACGCGGCGATCGGAGCAGCGCGGTGAAATGTGCCACAACGGCGGCCGCTACGCCGGGAGGTCGAGTGCCTTCCTCAGGTATTCGAGGTGTTGCGGGCCGGCCCAGCGGTAGGCGGACAGGCCGGCCACCCGCGCACCGCGTACGACCCGGTCGTCGTCGTCGATGAAGAGGACCTGCTTGGGCTCGACGCTGATCAGCTCGCAGGCCTTCTGGAAGAACTCGGGGGCCGGTTTGTGCACCTTCAGCTCCCACGAGCTGATCACCACGTCGACCTCGTCGGCCAGGGCGAGCGCGGCCAGGTCGGCGCGGAGCCGGTCGGTGGCGTTGGTGGCCAGGCCGACCGGGCGGCCCGCCGCGCGCACCTCGCGCACGAAGGCCAGCACCTCCGGGTCGGGCTCGCCGCGGTAGGACTGCCACTCGGCGACCGCCGCCTCGGCCTCCGCCGGCTCCAGCGGGAGCCGGTCGGCGACCAGTTTCATCCACTCGGCGTCGGTGATCTCGCCGGCCACCGCGGGGCGGTAGATGTCCCAGGACATCGCCGTCTCCAGCAGGGCCGCCGGCTTGAGGCCGTGGCGCACCTCGACGGCGATCATCGGGGCCGGGTCCCAGCGGCGCAGCACGCCGTCCAGGTCGATGAGCAGGGCCCGGGCGCGGTCGCGCGACATTGTGTCCTAGTCCTCCGGTTCGCGGTTGAGGCGCTGGCTGATCACCTGGGTGACGCCGGAGCGCATCGTGACGCCGTAGAGGGCGTCCGCGACCTCCATCGTGCGTTTCTGGTGCGTGATGATGAGCAGTTGGCTCTTTTCCCGCAGTTGTCGGAAGAGCGTAATCAACCGGCCCAGGTTGACGTCGTCCAGGGCGGCCTCGACCTCGTCCATGATGTAGAAGGGCGACGGCCGGGCGCGGAAGATCGCGCAGAGCATGGCCACCGCGGTCAGCGAGCGCTCGCCGCCGGAGAGCAGCGAGAGCCGCTTGATCTTTTTGCCCGGCGGGCGGGCCTCCACCTCGACGCCGGTGGTGAGCATGTCCTCGGGGTCGGTGAGCACCAGCCGGCCCTCGCCGCCCGGGAAGAGCACCTGGAAGACGGTCTGGAACTCGCGGGCGGTGTCCTCGAACGCCGAGGTGAAGACCTCCAGGATCCGGTCGTCCACGTCCTTGACCACGGTGAGCAGGTCCTTGCGGGTGGCCTTGAGGTCTTCGAGCTGGTCGGAGAGGAACTTGAAGCGTTCCTCCAGCGCCGCGAACTCTTCCAGCGCCAGCGGGTTGACCTTGCCGAGCAGTTGCAGGTCGCGCTCCGCCTTGTTGGCCCGTTTCTCCTGGGTGGGGCGGTGAAATGGGGCCGGGTCGGGGACCGGCTTGCCGTCCTTCTCGGCCTGGGCCGTCTCGGCCGCGGTCGGCGGGACCAGTTGGTCCGGGCCGTACTCGGTGATCAGCGTGTCCACGTCGAGCGAGAAGTCCTCGGCGGCCTTGGCCTCCAGCTGCTCGATGCGCATCCGCTGCTCGGCGCGGGCCACCTCGTCGCGGTGCACCTCGTTGGTGAGCCGCTCCAGCTCGGCCACCAGGCGCTTCGCGGTGGCCCGCACCTCCTGCAATTCGGCCTCCCGGGCCGTGCGGGCCTGGGCCAGTTCGTCGCGCGCCTCGACCGCCGCGGTCAGCGAGACCGCGACCCGGGAGAGGGCGGCGGCCGCGCCGAGGGCGACCGCCCGGGCGATCTCGGCGCCGCGGGCGCGGGCGGCCCGGCGGGCGGCGGCCCGTTCCCGGGCCTGCCGCTCGGCGTTCGCCTGCCGCAGCAGCGAGTCGGCGCGACCGGCGATCGAGGAGACCCGCTCCTCCGCGGTGCGCACCGCGAGCCGGACCTCCATCTCGTTCTGCCGGGCCTGGGGCACGAGCGCGGCGAGCCGATCACGCTCGTCGGTGGACGGTTCCTCGTCGATCGGGGTGTCCTCGGCCAGCCGCAGCCGCTCCTCGAGCTCGGCCACGCGGATCAGGTCGGCCTCGCGGGCCGACTCGGCCTTCTGCCGGGCCGCGCCGAGCCGCTCCGTCTCGGCCTTGGCCGAGCGGGCAGCGGCGCCGAGCTCGGCGAGCCGGCGGGCGGCCGCGTTGCGTTCGCCCTCGGCGGCCCGCTTGGCGGCGGCCGAGACGTTGACCGCCTCCTTGCGCTCGGCCACCTCGGCGCGGGCCTCGGTGAGCTGCGCCTTGATCTCGCGGATCGACTCCTCGGCGGCGAGCCGCTTGGCCTTGGCCTCGTCGACCGCGGCCTGCACCTCGATATAGCTGGTCTGCTTGCCCGAGCCGCCGGCCGCCGAGTATGCCCCGAGGACGTCGCCGTCGGGCGTGACCGCGCGGAACTCGGGGTTTTGCGCCACCAGCGCGGTGGCCGCCGGGAGATCGTCGACCAGGACGACGTCGCGCAGCACCCGGTTGAGCGCGGGCCGCACCTGCTCGGGGCAGCCGATCACGTCGGGCGCCCAGATCGCGCCGGCCGGCAGGGCCGGGCGCAGGCTGTCGAGCGAGCCCTGCATGCCGGGTGCGGCCGGCGAGGCGACGATCAGCGCGGCCCGGCCGGCGTCGGCGATCTTGAGGCTGCGCATCGCCTCGACCGCCTCGTCCACTCCGGAGAGCGCGACCGCGTCGGCCAGCGAACCCAGCGCGGCTGCCAGCGCCGCCTCGTGGCCGGGCTGGACGGTGAGCATCGAGGCGAGGCTGCCGAGCAGGCCGGGCACCTGACCGGCCCTGGCCAGCAGCGCGCCGGCGCCGTCCTTGCGCCGCAGGCCCAGGGCGAGCGCCTCCTCGCGGGCCTTCCAGCTGGCGGCGTCCTTTTCACAGGAGCGCTCGGCGTCGGACAGCTCGCGGACCACCGCGGCGGCCCGGTCGTGGGCGGCGACGGTCTCGGCGTGCCGGGCGTCGAGCTCCACATTGTCGCGGTCGGCCTCGGAGGACTCCGCGGAGACCGCGTCGACCTCGGCCTGGGCGGCCTCGGCGCGCATCATGGCGTCGGTGTGCGCGGCGGCGAGGCGCTCGATCTCGTCGGTGGCGCCTTCCGTACGGGCCCGAGCCGCATTCACATTACCGGTGAGTTTGGCCAGACCCTCGCGCCGGTCGGCGATCGCCTTGGCCGCGGTACGCAGCGCGCCCTCCGCGGCGGCCAGCTGGCGTTCCAGCTCCTGCCGCTGCTCGACCGCCTCGGCCAGGCGCATCTGGTCGTCGGTGAGCGCCTCGCGCAGCTCCTCCTCCTGCTCGCGGACCCGTTCCGACTCGGCGACGAGCTGGTCGGGGTCGCGGCCGGGCCGCTCCTCGTCGGGCGTGGCGGCCAGGTGGCGCAGCCGCTCGGTGGCGAGCTGCTCGGTGGAGCGGAACCGCTCCTGCAGCGCGGACAGCTTGTACCAGGTGTCCTGGGCGGCCTGCAGCAGCGGCGCGTCCTCGGCGTGCTGCGCCTCGAGGTCGGCGAGCAGCCGCTGCACCTCGCGGTTTTCCTCCTCGACCTGCTGCCGGCGCTCGCGCATCGCCGACTCGTCGGCGATCTCTTTGTCCAGCGTGGTGCGCAGCGTGTGCAGGTCGTCGGCGAGCAGCCGGAGCCGGGCGTCGCGCAGGTCGGACTGGATGCCGGCCGCGCGCCGGGCCACCTCGGCCTGCTTGCCGAGCGGCTTGAGCTGGCGGCGGAGCTCGGCCGTGAGGTCGGTCAACCGGTTGAGGTTGACCTGCATCGCGTCGAGCTTGCGGATCGCCTTTTCCTTGCGCTTGCGGTGCTTGAGGACGCCGGCCGCCTCCTCGATGAAGGCGCGGCGGTCCTCGGGC
>Ga0070668_100003228_pt1 | contig 12018 bp, 11 predicted proteins | sample KBSS43metaG_FD_64661 | JGI IMG/M metagenome (GOLD analysis project Ga0070668, IMG submission 64661) | Switchgrass rhizosphere microbial communities from Kellogg Biological Station, Michigan, USA - KBS S4-3 metaG | ecosystem: Host-associated > Plants > Roots > Rhizosphere > Soil ... | reverse complement strand
ATCCCCAGATCCCGCTCCAGCGCCTGCAGCTGCAGGGTGATCGCCGGCTGGCTGACATACAGCGCCTCGGCCGCGCGGGACACCGACCCCAGGCGCAAGGTCTGGCAAAAAGCCCGCAGCGGCTTGAGACGGTCGGCCTTGTACGCAAAGCGCGGCGGGGCGGCGGGAGCGGCCGGGGTCATGGGTTTCGCTTAAATATAAGCAGAACTAATGATTAGCATTGATAAAACTGCTTTGTCAAATACAGTACCTCGGCGGATGGTGGCCCTCCACAAGCTCCATCGGAGTCACCGATGTCCGCAGTCCTCAAGGAACGACTTTCTCCCGACGGCACGATCGAGGTGCTGGGCCGGGCCGATCAACAAGCCGCGCTGCTGACGCCGCAGGCGCTCGATTTCCTCGCCGGCCTGCACCGGCGGTTCGACGACGCGCGCGAGGACCGGCTGTCCGCCCGCCGCCAGCGCCAGCTGTTCTTCGACAAGGGCGGCTTGCCCGATTTCCGCGACGACACCCGCGCGATCCGCGACGGCGACTGGCAGGTCGCGCCGCTGCCGGAGGCGTTGCTCGACCGCCGCGTCGAGATCACCGGCCCGACCGATCCGAAGATGGTGATCAACGCGCTCAACTCCGGCGCCAACTGCTACATGGCCGACTTCGAGGATTCGACCGCGCCGACCTGGGACAACCTCATCGCCGGCCAGCGCGCGTTGCGCGAGGCGGTGGCGGGAACGCTGGCCATCACCGCCGACAACGGCAAGCGCTACGCGTTGAAGCCGTTCGAAGAGCAGGCCGTGCTGATCGTGCGTCCGCGCGGCTGGCATCTGGACGAGAAGCACGTGCTGATCGATGGCGAGCGCATGAGCGCCAGCCTGTTCGATCTCGGCTTGTTCGCTTTCCACAATGCGGACGTGCTCGCTGCGAAGGATCGCGGCCCGTACTTCTACCTGCCGAAGCTGCAGTCGATGGAAGAGGCGACGCTGTGGAACGACGTGCTGTCGCACATCGAAACCGCGCTCGGTCTGCCGCAGGGACAATTGAAGGTCACGGTGCTGATCGAGACGCTGCCGGCGGCGTTCGAAATGCACGAAATCCTGCACGCGCTGCGCACGCGCATCGTCGGTCTGAATTGCGGCCGCTGGGATTACATCTTTTCGTACATCAAAACCTTCCGCACGCATCGCGACCGCGTGCTGCCCGAACGCGGGCAAGTGACGATGACGCAGCCGTTCCTGAAGGCCTATTCGGAACTGCTGATCCAGACCTGCCACCGCCGCGGCGCGCACGCGATGGGCGGGATGGCGGCGCAGATTCCCATCAACGGGACCTCTGCGAACGACGTCGACGCCAATGCCGTCGCGCTGTCGCGCGTGCACGCCGACAAGGTGCGCGAAGTGACGGCGGGTCATGACGGCACCTGGGTCGCGCATCCGGCATTGATCCCGATCGCGCGCGCGATCTTCGACGACGGCATGCCGTGCAAGCACCAGCACCGCGTGCTGCGCGAGGACGTGGTGGTGACGCGCGACGATCTGATCGCGCCGCCGCGCGGCACGATCACGCGCGCCGGCTTCGAGGCCAATGTCGAGGTCTGCGTGCGCTATCTCGCCGCGTGGCTCGACGGCAACGGCTGCGTGCCGATCCATTGGCTGATGGAAGACGCCGCCACCGCCGAGATCGCGCGCGCGCAGCTGTGGCAATGGCTGCAGCCGTTCGGCGGGCTGTCTCTGGACGACGGCACGCCGGTCGATTTCGCGCTGCTCGAACGCGCGCTGCTCGGCCTGCCTTCACGGCTGGCCAGCGAACCGAACATGCCGGGCGCGTCGCGTGTCGACGAGGCGATCGCCTTGCTCGACGAGTTGACGGATCGCGACGTGCTGGCGGATTTCCTGACGCTGCCGGCGTACGAGCGGTTGCCCTGACACGTTCCTGTAGGAGCGGCCTTTGTAGGAGCGGCGGAAGCCGCGACCTCTTCCCCGCCTCTACGGATCATCACGAAAAGCTCGCGGCTTCCGCCGCTCCTACAAAGAGCAGAGACGAAGAACAAAGACGACGCGACACCACATCCACGCACCACGACGACATCCAACAAGGACATCCCCATGAAAACCCTGCCCACCGCCGAACAACTCAAGCTCGACTGGACCAACAACGCGCGCTGGGCCGGCGTCACGCGGCCGTACTCGGCCGAAGACGTGGTGCGCCTGCGCGGCACGGTGCCGGTGGAGCATTCGCTCGCGAAGATCGGTGCCGACAAATTGTGGAAATCCCTGCAGACCGAGGAATTCGTCAACGCGCTGGGCGCGCTGACCGGCAACCAGGCGATGCAGCAGGTGAAGGCTGGCTTGAAGGCGATCTACCTGAGCGGCTGGCAGGTCGCGGCCGACGCCAACCTCGCCGGCGAGATGTATCCCGACCAGTCGCTGTATCCGGCCAACTCGGTGCCGCAGGTCGTCAAGCGCATCAACAACACGCTGCTGCGCGCCGACCAGCTGCACCACGCAGAGGGCGATGACAGCATCGATTTCCTGCAGCCGATCGTCGCCGACGCCGAAGCGGGCTTCGGCGGCGTGCTCAACGCGTTCGAGCTCATGAAGGCGATGATCGAGGCCGGCGCGGCGGGCGTGCATTTCGAGGACCAGCTCGCCAGCGTGAAGAAGTGCGGCCACATGGGCGGCAAGGTGCTGGTACCGACGCGCGAGGCGATCGACAAGCTCGTCGCCGCGCGCCTGGCTGCCGACGTGATGGGCGTGCCGACGCTGATCGTCGCGCGCACCGACGCCGAGGCCGCCGACCTGCTGACCAGCGACATCGACGAGAACGACAAGGCCTTCATCACCGGCGAGCGCACCGCCGAGGGGTTCTACAAGACCCGCAACGGCCTCGATCAGGCGATTTCGCGCGGCGTCGCCTACGCGCCGTACGCCGACCTGGTGTGGTGCGAGACCGGCAAGCCCGATCTCGAATTCGCCCGCCGCTTCGCGCAAGCCGTGCATGCGAAATACCCCGGCAAGCTGCTCGCCTACAACTGCTCGCCGAGCTTCAACTGGAAGAAGAACCTCGACGACGCCACTATCGCGACCTTCCAGAAGGAGCTCGCCGCGATGGGCTACAAGTTCCAGTTCATCACCCTGGCCGGCTTCCACGCCCTGAACTACTCCATGTTCAACCTCGCCCACGGCTACGCCCGCCGCCAGATGAGCGCGTTCGTGGAACTCCAGGAAGCGGAATTCGCCGCTGCCGATCGCGGCTTCACGGCCGTGAAGCATCAGCGCGAAGTCGGCACCGGCTATTTCGACAGCATCACCCAGACCATCCAGGGTGCGCAGTCGTCGACAGTGGCGCTGAAAGGTTCGACCGAAGAGGAGCAATTCCACGAGCGCGCGGCCGCGGCCTGATGGGGAAGGCTTTTTGGGTAGCTAATTGCAAACAATTCCAAATGCCTCGGGGGTCACGAAGGGGCAGCACCAGCTGAGCGTACGAGCGGGCAGTGCGAGCGAGGCCTAGTAGTCGGTCCGAAAGGCATTCACAAGCGTAGTGGTACGACGGGCAAAACAGATGGCGCCAGGCACATGACATGGAACCGCTTCCAAGTTATGTTCAGGAACACCCCAGTAACCGGTAGGAGGTTTAGATGCGCGCCAGAATTTTTCTTGCAACCCTTGCCTTGACGTTGATCGGCTTCCCTGTCGCTGCCCAGCGCGAAGCCCTGGAGGTCGGCAAGATTTTCAACCAGCAACAGCAGATACGCAGCGGAGTGCAAGCTGGCACCGGCCGCTACAAGGACATGCCGCAGAGCACCCGCAACCAGTTGCTGACCAAGCAGGACGATCTCTTCAGCATGCTGGATGGAAAAAGAACGACGGACGAGCTCAGCGAACAGCAGAAAATTCAGGCTTTCAATACGCTCGAGTGGATCGAAGCGACAGTCAACCAGGCCGAGGACGAGCAGATGGTTTGCGAACGCCGACCGATCCTGGGCAGCAATCGCAAGGAACGGGTCTGCAGAACCATGGCGCAGATGAAACGCGAGCGTGAACAGGCCCGCATCCAAATGGAGTCAAGTGGGATCTGCAGCGACTGCAAAGGCAACTGAACCGGACGCTCACCGAACCAAGACACGCAAAGGGTGGCTTAGGCCGCCCTTTTTTTGCCACAATCGCCGCATACGATCGAGTGCGCTTGTCACGAGCCGGGCCGCTTAAATCTCCCCCCAGCAAAGAGGAGACTACTTGGCCCCCCAGCTATCACAATACTGAATACGCCCGCGACTGCTTTGGCAGGTGACATCAAGCACGGGCCGGTAGTAAGTTGCTTATTCTTTAAATGGGGGATCGCAATGCGTGTTCTTGGAGTTCTTATCGTCTCATTGTTGTTTTCTTCGGCAGTGATTGCTGCTGAGGCAGCGCCGTTCAAGGTCAGCGACGTCTTAACGCAGCAGCAAGAGATCCGCGCTGATGTGATGGCGGGCAAAGGTCGCTACGCCACTATGCCGGCGACCAAGCGCGACGCCCTGCTTGCCAAGCAGGACCAACTGACCAGCCTGCTTGCCGGCAAGCAGACGTCAGCCGATCTGACGGAAGATCAATACATGAAGGCGTTCAGCGCGCTCGAATGGATCGAAACGGCGATCAACAATCAGGACGAAGAGCGATTGGTCTGCACGCGCGAAAAGGCGCTTGGCAGCACTCGGACGACGCGAACCTGCCGCACCGTGGCGCAAATGGAACTCGAACGCGAAAAGGCGCGTGAGCAGTTGGATCAGAATAACGCTCATAACCGGCGTTGAGGTCCATCAAACAAGCATCGCCGAGCATGAGCGTCATGCAAAGCTCGTTGTTTGAAGGGATATAACTAGGGAGGAGCAGATGAAGCACATGCCGTTCGTTCTGTTTGTGTTCTTTGTTCTTGCGCCTGCTTTCGCCGCGGATCCACTTGAGCCCTTAGAGAAGATCCGTAGTCAGCAGAACGCGCTGGCTGCGGACTTGAATGCTGGGAAAACAGGAGACTTGACCCCACGACAGATCGGGGCGATCCGCAGATCCCAAAAGGAAATCTTCGCCACCACTGAAGGTAAGAGCAGTCTGGATGAGCTGTCCATCGATGAGAAAGTCAGGCTGGAAAATGCATTGGAACGCATCAACGCCGAAGTGAAGGGCGGACGCCTCGCCAAGGATCAGCAGGAAGTCTGCTGGCGCGAACGCATGTCCGGTTCGCAGATGAAGTCGACCCGTTGCGGCACTGAAGCCGAAAGGCGCCAGGCGCGCGAAGGCGCGCGCGATTTCCTGGAGAAGCCGAAGGTGTGTGCAGGCAGTTGCGGCTCATTGTGAAAGCGAACGACGTTACCGGGCCCGGCATGGCGGAAAGCCATGCACGGGCCGGCAGCGCGATCATGCGACTTTGACGTCCAATCCGGTCGTCGCGCGCCGATAGCCGAGGGCTTCGGTCAGGTGGGCCGTGCTGATCGATTCGCTGCCGGCAAGATCGGCGATCGTGCGCGCCACGCGCAGGATGCGGTGCATCGATCGTGCCGACAGCTGCAACGCATCGATCGCGCGTTCGAGCAGCGCCTGGTCCGACGATGCGAGGCGACAGGTGGCCATCGTTTCCGTCTGGCTCATGTGGGCGTTGGTTTTACCGGAGCGCAGGTGCTGGATCTGCCGGGCTTGCTCGACGCGTCCGCGAATCGGCGCGGTGGTCTCGCCCGCGGCGGCATCCGGGCGTAGCTCGGCGGGCGGCAGCCGTGGCACTTCGACATGCAGGTCGATGCGATCGAGCAGGGGGCCGGAGATGCGCGCCCGATAACGGCGAATGGCTTCGGTGCCGCAACGACAGCGGCCGGAAGGATCGCCCGCCCAGCCGCATGGGCAGGGGTTCATCGCCGCGACCAGCTGGAACTGCGCCGGAAACTCGTTCTGCCTTGCGGCCCGCGAGATGGTGACGACGCCCGATTCGAGCGGCTCGCGCAGCACTTCCAGGGCGCGCCGATCCCATTCCGGCAACTCGTCGAGGAACAGCACGCCGTGATGCGCGAGCGAGATCTCGCCCGGACGCGGTTCGGCGCCGCCGCCGACGAGCGCGACCGCGCTGGCGGTGTGATGCGGCGCGCGAAAAGGACGTTCGCGCCAGCGTGCCGGGTCGAGTCCGCGGCCGCTGACCGAGGCGATGGCCGCGGTTTCCAGCGCTTCGGTCTCGCTGGCTTCGGGAAGCAATCCCGGCAAGCGCGATGCGAGCAGGGTCTTGCCGCAGCCCGGCGGTCCGACCAGCAGCAAATGATGTCCGCCTGCCGCGGCGATCTCCAATGCGCGCCGCGCGTGGGTTTGGCCGCGCACGTCCGCCATGTCCGGCCCGCCGATGCGAACTGTGGCGGGTGCGATCGCCGGCGGCAGCGCCTTGCTGCCGGCCAGCAGCCCGCAGACCTCCAGCAGCGTGCGTGCGGTGTAGACCTCGACGTCGCGCGCCAGCGCCGCCTCGCAGCCGTTCGCGACCGGGACGATCAACTTGCGGCCGGCGCGCGCGACCGCAAGCGCGGCCGGCAACACGCCGTCGACGGCACGCAGCTCGCCCGTCAGGCCGAGCTCGCCGAGAAATTCGTACTGATCGAGCGCCTCGAGCGGAATCTGGCCGCTTGCGGCGAGGATGCCGAGCGCGATCGGCAGGTCGAAGCGACCGCCTTCCTTGGGCAGGTCGGCCGGCGCCAGGTTGACCGTGATCACCCGCGTCGGAAACTCGTACTGCGCGCATTGGATCGCGGCGCGTACGCGATCCTTGGCCTCGCGCACCGCCGCCTCGGGCAGGCCGACGATCGACATCCGCGGCAGGCCACCCGCCAGATAGACCTCCACCTTGACCGGCGGCGCGGACACGCCGACGCGTGCACGGCCGTGCACCAGCGCGAGCGCCATGACGGGACTCAGTGCGGAGGCGGCTGACGCGCGGACGACGCGCTGCGCCGGCCTTCCAGAAGCTGGCCTTCCAGCTGTTCGACCGCGCGCTGCAGGTCTTCGAGCTTCTCGCGCGTGCGCAGCAGGACCGCGCGTTGCACGTCGAACTCCTCGCGGGTCACCAGGTCCAGTCGCGCCAGGCCCGATTGCAGCACCGCCTTGAAGTTTTCCTGCAGTTCCTCGCGGCCTTCGCGCAGGCCGGGCGGCACGAGGCCGCTGAGGCGGCGGGCGAGATCGTCGATGTGGGAGAGGTCGATCATGTGGGCTTTGGTCCGTAGGCAATCGGTGACGCATCCAGCATGGGGCGCGGTGCAGGACATCGCCGTCGGTCGCGACCGCGGCATGCGGTCGGGAAAGTCCGACGCGGCGCCGGGACACTACAGCACGCGCCGATACCGCCGGCAAGGCGCGTTATGCTGGCGCAAACCCCGCGGGAGACAGCGTGATGAAGATGGTCATGGCGATCATCAAACCGTTCAAGCTCGACGACGTGCGCGAGGCGCTTTCGGACGCCGGCGTCGCCGGCATCACCGTCACCGAGGTCAAGGGTTTCGGCCGTCAGAAGGGTCATACCGAGCTCTATCGCGGCGCCGAATACGTGGTCGATTTCCTGCCCAAGATCAAGCTCGAAGTCGCGATCACCGACGACCAGGCCGATGCCGTGGTGGAAGCGATCATGAAGGCCGCCGGCACCGGCAAGATCGGCGACGGCAAGGTGTTCGTCTGGGACCTTGAGCGCGCAGTGCGGATCCGCACCGGAGAGTTGGACGGGGATGCGTTGTAGCAGCCGCTCTTGAGCGTTGCTGCGCCATGGGCATCTTCGCTACGCTTCGTCGTTCAAGATGGATGACGACGGGGCATCGATGAACCGCTTTCCAGGCCTGGATCTGCTCCGTGCCATCGCGATCGCCTGGGTCATGTTGTTCCACTCCTTCATCGTCGGCGGGCTCGGCGAGAACTTCGCGTGGCTCTCGCGTTACGGCTGGATGGGCGTCGATATCTTCTTCGTGCTCAGCGGTTTCCTGATCGGCACCCAGGTGCTCAGGCCGCTGGCGCGTGGCGAGTGGTTGTCGTTCGGCGGTTTCTATGCGCGTCGCGCCTATCGCATCCTTCCGGCATTCGTTGTCGTGTTGGCCCTGTACGCGCTCTTCCCGACGCTGCGCGAGGCGCCGGGCATGCAGCCGTGGTGGCAGTTCGCCACGTTCACGATGAACCTGCTGATCGACTACACGAACAACCAGGCTTTCTCGCATGCTTGGTCGCTGTGCGTGGAAGAGCATTTCTACCTGCTGTTCCCGCTGCTGGCATGGGGACTGACAAGAAAACCATCGGCCGCGAAGTTCGCGGTTGCGTGCGCGGGCACGATATTGCTCGGCATCGCGTTGCGCAGCGGCGTGTGGTTGCAGGACACGGCGGCCGACCCGTCGCGCAACTGGTTTGTCGAGGACATCTATTATCCGACGTGGATGCGGCTGGATGGACTGTTGACGGGCGTGATGCTCGCCTCGCTGCGGGTTTACAAGCCCAAGGTCTGGTCGCAGCTGCAGGCGCATTCGAACGGCGTGTTGCTGATGGGAATCGCCACGCTATGTCTGGCGCTCTGGTTGTTCCGGGATCGGGTCGGCTTGCTTGGCAACTCCATCGGCTGGCCGGTGCTTTCGTTCGGGCTGGGAATGCTGGTGTTCGCCGGCGCTGGCGAGAAAAGCGTGATCGGACGCTGGCGGATACCGGGCGCAGGATGGATTGCGGCTATTTCCTACAGCCTGTATCTGAGTCACAAGATGGCCTTCCACGTCGTGGAGACGTTGTTTGGCGCTCAATTGCAGGGGCGAGGCGTGTGGGCTTTCGCATGCTACGCGCTGGCGGCTTTGCTGGCAGGTGCGATGCTCTACTACACGATCGAGCTTCCGTTTCTGCGCTTGCGTGAGCGCAGATCGGCGGTTCCTGCCGACGAGGGATCCGCGAAAGCTGCGCCGCAACTTCAGTAGGCGAGCCCGCCAAGCCCTGCGCTTCATCGCATCGTCGCGCCGCAATGCCGGGCATTGCAGCCCAGCCTGCCGATTACTCGCCCAACGCAGCCGCCACGAACGGCGGCGCCACCATCACACCGCGATGGATATCGGCGCTGTAGTACTTGCTGTCGAACGTCTTCGCGCGCGCGTCGTGCTCGCGGAAGTCGAAGCCGCCTGACTTGCGCGCCAGTGTGCACGACCACCAGCCGGTCGGATAGCACGGCTGCGGGAACGGCAGCGTCTTGAAGGTGGCGAAGCCGGCCTTGCGCATTTCGCCGCGCATCTCGTTGATCAGGTCGAGCAGCACCAGCGGGGATTCCGACTGCTGCACGAGGATGCCATCGTCCTTCAGCGCGCGAAAACACGACGCGTAGAACGCCTTGTTGAACAGGCCCTCGGCCGGGCCGACCGGGTCGGTGGAATCGACGATGACGATGTCGACGCTGCCCGGCGCGCAGTTGGCCATGTAGGCGATGCCGTCGTCGAACAGCAATTCCGCCCGCGCATCATTGTTGGAATCGCATAGTTCCGGAAACCATTTCTCGGCCATGCGCGTGACTTGCTCGTCGATGTCGCACTGCACCGCTTTCTCGACGCCCGGGTGCTTGAGCACTTCGCGCAACGTGCCGCAATCGCCGCCGCCGATGATGACGACGCGCTTCGGCGCGGCATGCGTGAACAGCGCCGGGTGCGACATCATCTCGTGGTACAGGAAGTTGTCGCGCGTGGTCAGCATCACCGCGCCGTCGATCAGCATCAGGTTGCCCCAATCGGTGGTCTCGAAGATCTCGATCTTCTGGAACGGCGACTGCACCTCGTCGAGCTTGCGCGTGATGCGGTAGCCGATGGCCGATCCGGCGGGTTCGAAATTCTCGTACTTCCAGGTGGTGGCGGTCATGTCGTCGTCCTAGGGAATGCGTGTTCGTCGTCCGCGTTCGCGGACAGGGGAGGCTCGCCGGCCCCGCGCCAGGGTGATCTATCGCGTTTCGCGCAACCAGCGCGCCGCGTCGAGCGCGAAATACGTCAGCACGCCGTCGGCGCCGGCACGCTTGATGCTGGTCAGCGCCTCGAGCGCGCAGGCGCGCTCGTCGAGCCAGCCGTTTTGCGCCGCGGCCTTGAGCATCGCGTACTCGCCGCTGACCTGGTAGACGAAGGTCGGCGCGCCGAACTCGTCCTTCACGCGGCGCACGATGTCGAGGTAGGGCAGACCGGGCTTGACCATGATCATGTCGGCACCTTCGTCGAGATCGAGCGCGACCTCGCGCAGCGCTTCGTCGCTGTTGGCCGGATCCATCTGGTAGGTGTACTTGTTGCCCTTGCCGAGCGCGCCGGCGCTGCCGACGGCATCGCGGAACGGGCCGTAGAAGCTGGAGGCGTATTTGGCGGCGTAAGCCAGGATGCGGGTGTGGATGTGGCCGTCCTGCTCCAGCGCGCTGCGGATCGCGCCGATGCGGCCATCCATCATGTCGCTGGGGGCGACGACGTCGGCGCCGGCGGCAGCGTGCGACAGGGCCTGCCTGACCAGTGCCTCGACGGTTTCGTCGTTCACCACGTAGCCGCTGTCGTCTACCAGGCCGTCCTGGCCGTGCGAGGTGTAAGGATCCAGCGCGACATCGGTGATCACGCCCAGGTCCGGGAAGCGCGACTTCAAGGCGCGGATCGCGCGCTGGCACAGGCCGTCGTCGTCCCAGGCGGCGGCGGCGTCGAGCGATTTCGCGTCCGGTGCGGTGACCGGAAACAGCGCCAGTGCCGGGATGCGCAGTTCGCTGGCTTGTTCGGCGACGCGCAGCAACTCGTCGATCGACACGCGCTCGATGCCCGGCATCGAGGCGATGGCGGCACGTCCGGCAGGCTCGTGGACGAACACCGGATAGATGAAATCGTCGGCCGTCAGGACGGTTTCGCGCATCAGCCGTCGCGAAAACTCGTCGCGACGCATGCGGCGGGGGCGGACATAGGGGTAGGTCATGGCCGCGCATGATACGCCCCATGCAAAACAGCCGGGCGACACCCGCGGCGGAAAAAAAAACCGGCGCCGAGAGGCGCCGGTCGATCAACGCTGTAGTTTGGCTCAGTGGGTCGTGCAGACGTTCATTTGCGGCGTGGGCCCGGGGATCAGGCCAGCGGTGACCAGGCGGTCTATGAAGCCGTTGATGCAAGTGTGATACGCCGGCGTGTTGTCGCCATGCGCGCTACGGCACATTGTGTCTGCCGCCTGCAGGTTCGCGCCGGCGATCAGGCCCGGATTCTCAAAGACATTGATGCCGGAGCTGCAGGTGCCGGTGGCCATGACCGCCTTGCCGGTATTGAGCACCCAGCCTATGTCCTTGAACAATGCGGGGGTCAGGTCGAGGCGGAAGTTGGCATCCGTGTTCGGGCTGTCGAAGGGTTCCATGACCGCGTCCGGCGTCAGCGAGACGTCGAAGTGCGAGAACGATGAACCTTGCGCCAGCGTGCCGGGCGCATACATGCGTGCACGTCCGAGGTTGTCAGCACCGGCGAACTGGCCGGGGACGACCTTCAACGCACCGTTGACCCCGGGAAGGCCGGCCTTGATCGTGGTGCCCGTTGCTTGCGCCACGCCGATGGACGGAATCGTGATCGGATCGACGATCACCGGATCGTTGCCCATGCCCGGCAAACCGGCGGCCACGTTGTTGGCGACGATGACTTTTGCGGCGCCCGCCTTCTGCGCGTTGAGCGTCTTGGTCTTGAACGTGCAGAACCCGCGATCGACCAACGCGATCTTGCCGTTCAAGCTGCCGGGAGCCAAGGCCTCGCAGGCGTCGTGGATGGTCCCGGGCGGCATTCCCGCGCCGGCAACACCGTCGTCGACGTACACGATGCTGCCCACCGCGAAGTTCGCCGGCGTCGCGATGGGCCCGTACTGCGCCGTCACCAATTGGTAGCTGCCGGCAGCATTGCCGGTGAGGAACAGATCGACACGGGGATCAAGCGCCGTGGCGGTTTGCGCCGTCACCGCGGCACCCGTCCACACCAAGGCGTCGGCCTTGGCGGCGATCACGCGCTGGGCATTGGTCATGGCCGTCCATGCCTTCGACGTC
>Ga0070668_100003227_pt1 | contig 12020 bp, 10 predicted proteins | sample KBSS43metaG_FD_64661 | JGI IMG/M metagenome (GOLD analysis project Ga0070668, IMG submission 64661) | Switchgrass rhizosphere microbial communities from Kellogg Biological Station, Michigan, USA - KBS S4-3 metaG | ecosystem: Host-associated > Plants > Roots > Rhizosphere > Soil ... | reverse complement strand
TCTGTATAGCGATAGGCCGCGGCCCCGTCGCCATCGACCGAGCCGAAGTTCCCCTGGCCGTCGATCAGCGGATAGCGCAACGAGAATTCCTGCACCATCCGCACGAGCGCTTCGTACGTCGCCCCGTCGCCGTGCGGGTGATACTTGCCGAGGACGTCGCCCACGACGCGCGCGCACTTCACGTACGGGCGGTTCCATACGGTATTCGACTCGTGCATTGCGAAAAGCACACGGCGATGCACCGGTTTGAGGCCGTCGCGGACGTCCGGCAGCGCGCGCCCCACGATCACGCTCATCGCGTAATCGAGATACGAATGGCGCATCTCGGCTTCGAGGCTTACGGGTAGGGTTTCTTTGGCAAACTGCTCCATGAGCGCGGATTTCTTCCTGAAAGGGTGCTCTTGCGGGTTCGTTCGAAGTTCCGGGCCTTCGCCGGACTTCGATGACGTCGACGCCGGGCTTTGGGACGATCGCCGGATTGCGGCCGCCCCGAGGTGCCTTCGAGCCTTGTCAGCGGCCCGACGACGGGCCGCGCAGGCGCGAAAGAGCCTTGAAAACGCATGATTTTATCACGGCGTTGCATTACCGCGACACTGCCGCCCGATCTGTTGCGAAAACCCGACTTTTTTTTGCTTGGGCATGACCCCTGTGCTATATTTTGCCGGGAAGCAATGATTTGGCGCGACTGTGGTTTGTCCAGTTTTTCCACGTCCGCGCGGGTATTCCGGGTCCGCAATAACCTATCCAAAACCAAAGCCTAAGGGGTGAAACAATGACTCGTCGTATCGTTACCGGTGCCCTCGTTGGCGCGTTGGCCGTCGCGTTCTCAACGGGCGTTGCCGCACAGGCGAACCCGACCAATAGCGCGTACGTGCTGTCGGCCGGCTTGCTCGCCACGGGCGATCCTGCCAACAACGTGCTGCGCAACGGCACGTCCGAGAGACTGTGCTGGCGCACCGGTTATTGGACACCCGCCCAGGCAATCGTAGAGTGCGATCCGGACCTCGTTCCGAAGCCGCCACCGCCCGCGCCCCCACCGGCTGCCGCGCCGCCGCCGCCCCCGCCACCGCCGCCGCCCGCGCCGCCCCCTGCACCTCAAGTGCAGAAGATCACCCTGGCGTCGAAGGCCTTGTTCGATTTCGACAAGGCGGTGCTGAAGCCTGAAGGCATGGCGGCGATCGACTCCGAGATCATCTCCAAGCTCCGCGACGTGCAGAAGCTCGAGCTGGTGCTGGTCACGGGCCACACCGACCGCATCGGAAGTCAGGCCTACAACCAGAAGCTGTCCGAGCGTCGTGCCGACGCCGTGCGCAACTACCTGGTGTCGAAGGGGGTGCCGAGAGACAAGATCGAGACCCTCGGCATGGGCAAGACCCAGCCTGTCCCGGGCGTGACCTGCACGATGACGGCGATGAAGCAACTGATCGCGTGTCTCGCGCCGAACCGCCGAGTCGAGGTCGAGGTCAAGGGCGAGGCGATCAAGCGGTAACACCTCCGCTCCCGAAAAAAGCCCCGCGTCTGCGGGGCTTTTTTTTTGGCGCCGTGGCAAGGCAAACGCTTGCGCGGCCCTGATGGACACACCCGCTTGGCCCCGCTTCTTTTCGGGTACGCTTCGCCCATGCAAACGTGCGAGCTTCGCATCGACGCCGCGTGGGTGGTGCCCATCGAGCCTGCTGGTGCGCTGACCGGCCACGCGGTGCTGGTCGACGCAGGGCGGATCGTCGCGGTTTTGCCGCGAGCGGAGGCAAACGATCGGTTTGAATCGCGCAGCCATCTGGAATTCCCGCACCACGTGCTGCTGCCAGGGCTCATCAACGCGCATACCCATGCGGCGATGAGCCTTTTTCGTGGCATCGCCGACGACTTGCGGCTCGACGTCTGGCTAGAACAGCACATCTGGCCGCGCGAGGGCCGCTTCGTCGACGAGACCTTCGTCTACGACGGCGCGCGCCTCGCGGCCGCGGAAATGCTGCGCGGCGGCGTGACGTGCTGCAACGACATGTACTTCTTCCCGGAGGCAAGCGCGCGAGCGTTCCTCGACCTCGGCTTGCGCGCCATGCTGGGCGTCGCGATCCTCGATCTGCCCACGGCGTACGCCGCGGACGCCGGCGGCTACCTGGCGCGGGGCCTTGCCGTTCGGGACGCACTGAAGCACGAGCCTACGCTCTCGTTCTCGCTCGCGCCCCACGCGCCCTACACGGTCGGCAACGCGACGTGGGAAAAGGTCGTCGTGTACGCCCGGCAGCTCGATCTCCCCGTGCAGACGCATCTCGCGGAAACCGCACACGAGGTGAGCGCGAGCCGCGACGTGCACGGGCGTTCGCCGCTTTCGCGCCTTCACGAGCTCGGCGCAACGGGGCCGCAATTCATCGCGATTCACGCCGTGCACGTCGACGACGACGACATGGCGCTGCTGGCCGCGCATGGTTGCCACGTCGTGCACTGTCCGGTGTCGAACATGAAGCTCGGATGCGGCATTGCGCCCGCCGCCGCACTGGTGCAGCGCGGCGTCAACGTGGCGCTCGGCAGCGACGGCGCGGCCTCCAACAACCGCCTCGACGTGTTCAGCGAAATGCGCATCGCCGCGCTGCTCGCGAAGGCGTCGACGGGCGACCCGTCGGCTTGGCCGGCGCAGCAGGCGCTGAACGCAGCAACGCTCTCCGGCGCGCGCGCGTTGGGCCTCGACGCCGAGACCGGCTCGCTCGTCCCCGGCAAGCAGGCGGACATGATCACCGTCGACCTCTCCGGCTCGGCCGCCGAGCCCTGCTACGATCCCGTCTCCCATCTCGTTTACGCGGTAGGGCGCGAAGCCGTGACCGATGTGTGGGTGGCCGGCCGCAGAATCGTCGACAGCCGGGTGCTGCAAACGGCGGACGAGGCCGCAATCGGCGCCGCGGCTCGGCTTTGGCAGGAGCGACTCAAATGAATGCAACGGCAACGCCCCGGCCTCGACTGGCGCAGGCGAGCACAGCCGACGTCGGTTCCACCCGCACCGGCAACGTCGACGCCGGCGAGCTCGACAAGTTCGCCGCGCTCGCCCATCAATGGTGGGATCCGGAAAGCGCGATGTTCGGGCCCCTGCACAAGATGAATCCGCTCCGCCTCGCCTGGATCGAGCAAACAGGCGAAGGGCTTGCGGGCAAGCGGGTGGTCGACGTCGGGTGTGGCGGCGGCATCCTGACCGAAGCGATGGCCGGGCGCGGCGCGCAGACGCTGGGCATCGATCTCGGCGAAAGGGCGCTCGGCGTCGCGCGACTGCACAAGCTTGAATCCGGGACGACCGCCGACTATCGCCTCGTGTCTGCGGAGGCGCTGGCCGCCGAGAAGCCGGGCGCGTTCGACATCGTGACGTGCATGGAAATGCTCGAGCACGTGCCCGACCCCGACGCGATCGTGGCCGCCTGCGCAGCGCTGACGCGCGCCGGCGGAACCGTCGTCGTCTCGACGATCAGTCGCAGCGTCAAGGCTTACGCGCTGGCGGTCGTCGCGGCCGAGTACGTGCTGGGGCTGCTGCCGAAAGGGACGCACGACTATGCGAAGTTCCGCACTCCGGCCGAGGTCGCGGGCTACGCGCGCCGCGCCGGGCTGCAGACGCACGCGATCACCGGCGTTGCTTACAACCCGCTCGTCAGGACGTTTCGCCTTGCGGACGATGCCGGCGTCAATTACATGATGGCGTTTCGCCGTGGCGGCTGAAGCGATCCGCGCCGGCGGCAGCGCGAGCCCGCTGCCCGTCGACGCGGTGCTCTTCGACCTCGACGGAACGCTGGCCGATACGGCGCCCGATCTCGGCGCTGCGCTGAACCGCGTACGCGAGGCGCAGGGACTCGATCCCGTCCCGCTCGAGACATTGCGTCACGCCTCTTCGCACGGCGCGCGGGGACTTCTGCGGACTGGATTAGGCGTGTTGCCGGAGCATCCCGAGTACGCCGCCCTTCGCGATGCGTTCCTCGCGCAATACGAGGCAGCGCTCTGCGTCGACACGAAGCTTTTTGCCGACGTCGAAGCGCTCCTCGACGCAATCGAGGCGCGCTCGCTGCGGTGGGGAATCGTCACCAACAAGGCCGCCCGTTATACGGCGCCGCTCATCGCGCGGCTGGGTCTCGACAAGCGAACGGTGGCCGTCGTCTGCGGCGACACGACGGCTCATCCCAAGCCGCATCCGGCACCCCTGCTCGCAGCTGCGGAGCTCCTCGGCGTTGCGCCGCAGCGATGCGTTTACGTGGGCGACGCGGAGCGCGACGTCACGGCCGGCATCGCCGCGGGCATGCGCACCATCGTCGCCCGCTACGGCTACATCGAAGCGCACGAGGCGCCGGAGACATGGCCGGCGGACGGACACATCCATCATCCGTCGGCCCTGCTCGACTGGCTGCCGCTGCAAGACGGACCGCGGTAGCCGGACAGCCGCTAGCCCGGGCAGGCGCCGGCGTTGACGAAGAGCCACGCGGCCGGCTTGCCATCGCGAAGTCCGGCGACGAGCACCTGCTGGCTTGCGATCAGCGGCTTCACGAAGGCGGTGAGAATGTCGTCGATGCCCCGGAGCGCGATGCCATTGGCCTGCGCCAGCGAATCGCCCGGCTTCATGCCGAGCATCGACGCCGCGCCGCTGCCATCTCGCACCGAGAGGCCGCCACCGGGGGCGGGCCCGAGCAGCGCGGTCCAGCCCTCGGGCCGTGCCGCAATACCGGTGAGGAGCTCGGCGTTGATCCGGTAGATCGGGCCGGTGTAGCCGGCGGGCGGTGCGCAAGCGGCGGAAGGCCGCGAAGGCGTTGCCGATGGCGTCATCGCTGCCGCCGTCGCTGCCGCATTCGCGCGCAGTGCAAGGTCCCGTGTTTCGCCGCGGTCGCGGATCCGGATGCCGTCCGGGCGCACCTCGAGCAGCGTGACGTCCTTCGTGATCTCCTCGCCCGAACGCACGAGGACGGCGCCCCGACTTCCGAGACGGAACAGCGCATGCCCTGTGCCGCCGGCTCCCGCGAACACGCCCAGGAGCCGGGTGTCGCCCGCGAGAGACGCGGGCGGCTCCGCGACTTGCGCGGCCGGCGCGCCGGCCCGGCCGAAGAGCGGCACGGCGACGATCGACGACGCAAGCTTGTCGGGGGGATTGAGGCGCGGCAAAGGCGCGGGCTCGGGACCGAGCCATCGCCAGCCCCAAAAGGCGATGACGTAGGCGAGCGTCCCAAGGGCGGCGAGCGTGGCGATCCACGCGCCTATGCGCCAAGGCAAAGGCGCGCGCGCTGCGGTAACCGCGTTTCCCGTATCGACCGCCATCCGCACGATTATCCCACCGTGACGGAGAGGTTCTCCCCGCAGTCCCGGAGCGGATCGGATCATCGCGCTCGCCGATGGCGCATTCTGTCGCCACCGGCGCCGCTCCGTCGCGCGGGCGGGGCCGGACTGCCGGCGCGAACTAGAATCCCGCCATGACCGAACATACCCCTGCCAGCGCTTCCGCGGTCCTGGCTGCGCTCAAGCGCGGCTTCAGCTTTTCCTGGACCACGATTGCGATCATCGTCGTCGTTTGCACGGGAATCGCAACCTTCGAGTCGATCGAGGACATGCGTCCGTACTGGCATCCCTTTGTAACGGTCGAGCTGTGCGGACTGGCAATCGCTTACTGCGTCAATGTGGCGCGTCCCTGGACCCGCGCGAGACCGATCGTGCACCTCGCGATCGCGGTCGCCATCGGCGCTATTCTCGGCCATGCATTGATGGTCCCGACGAAGAACTTCATCCTCGAGCAGTTGCTGAACGAGCCGCGGTTGTACACCCTCGACTACGTGCTGAGCCACAAGAAGACCTTCTTCTTCAGCGCCTTCAGCGCCTTTCTCGTCGGGCTGTGCATCAGTGTCTTTTTCCTGCTGAAGTTTCGCGAAGCGCGCGCGGCCGAGGCGCTGCACAAGGCCGAAGCCGAGCGGCTGCTGCTGGCGAAGCAGGCGATGGAATCCGAGCTGAAGCTCATGCAGGCGCAGATCGAGCCGCACTTCCTCTTCAATACGCTCGCCTCGGTGCAGTTCCTCACCGAGACCGATCCGCCGCAGGCCTCGCGGCTCCTCGGCCACCTGTTGTCGTACCTGCGCGCCGCGCTGCCGCAGATGAGGAGCGAAAGCGCGACGCTCGGGCAGGAAGTCGAGCTCGCGGAGGCCTACCTCAACATCCTGCGCATGCGAATGGGATCGCGGCTCGATTTCTCGATCGACGTGCCGCCGGCGCTCAAGACGCACCCGTTCCCTCCGGTTCTCCTTATCTCCGTCGTCGAGAACGCCGTCACGCACGGCCTGGAGGCGCTCGCGGCAGGCGGCCGCGTCAACATCGCCGCGCGGCTGGACGGCGACCGCGTGCTCGTCACCGTCGAGGACACGGGCATCGGCTTGTCCGGCCCGTCGCGGCCGGGAAGCGGTGTGGGCCTCCTGAACGTCCGCGAGCGGCTCTCCGCATTGTTCGGAGTGCGCGGACGATTCTCGCTCGAGGAAGCCAAGCCCCGCGGCGCGCGCGCCACGATCGAGATTCCATTCGCGCCCGCAAATCCGCAACCGGCCCTGGCCGCGGCGCAGGCGTGACGTCATGACGACCGCCCTGATCGCAGAAGACGAGCCGATGATGCGCGCGCAGCTCAAGGGTCGGCTCGCGCAAGCCTGGCCGGAGCTCGAGATCGTCGGCGAAGCGCAAAACGGCGAAGAGGCACTGGCCCTTGCCGATGAAAAGCGACCCGATATCGCGTTCCTGGACATCCGGATGCCGGTGCTCTCGGGTCTCGACGTCGCCCGCGAGCTCGCCGGACGATGTCACATCGTCTTCGTCACCGCGTACGACGATTACGCGATCGCGGCGTTCGACGAAGGCGCTGTCGACTACGTGCTGAAGCCCCCGATGCCGGAGCGCATCGCGAAGGTCGTTTCGCGGTTAAAGGCGCGCGCCGCGCAACCGCCGCTCGACCTTTCTGCGCTGCTCGCGAAGCTCGCGGCCCAGGAGCCGGCGCAAGGGCCGCTCAAGTGGATTCGCGCGTCGCTCGGCAACTCGATGAAGATGATCGCCGTCGACGACGTCCTGTATTTCCGCGCCGAGGACAAGTACACGAAGGTCGTCACCGCCGAGGGCGAGGCGCTCATTCGCAAACCGATCAAGGATCTGTACGAGGAGCTCGATCAGGAAGCGTTCTGGCAGATCCATCGCAGCGCGATCGTGAGCCTGCGCGCGATTGCGCGTGTCGATCGCGACTGGCGCGGCGAGCCGGTGATCGTCCTCAAAGGTCGCGACGAGATGCTCGCCGTCAGCCGCACGTTTGCGCACAGGTTCAAGGCCATGTAGAAGGGGGCGTGCCGCCCCACCCCGCCGTCGCCTCGCGCGCGCTAGCTTTCATCGGCCGGCACGCCACGAAGTTCATGGCGGCGGGCGTGCTCGTAGGCTTCGCGGCGCCGCCGCTTGCTGCACTGGCGAAGCCCCTGTTGGCGCCGGCCCTCGTGATTCCTCTGGCGCTCGCACTCGTGCGCCTCGACTGGTCGGCGATGGCCGGCTTTCGCCGCCGCCCTGGTCTCGTTGCGGTGCTCGTATTGTTCGTGCTGGGCGCATCGCCGATCGTCGTCTGGGCGCTCACCACGGCGGCGCTCGCACTCGGCTTTCCCGCGAAGCTGCGCGAGGCGTTGATCCTGATGGCAGCCTCGTCCCCGATCGTGTCCAGCATCGCGATCGCGCTGTTCGTGGGACTCGACGCCGCACTCGCGGCAGTGGTCGTCGTCGTGTCGACGGCGCTCGTGCCGCTCACGCTGCCACCGCTCGCGCTTGCGCTCCTGAATCTCGAGCTCGCGATCAGCCTGCCGGCATTCATGCTGCGCCTCGCCGCGCTGGTCGGCGGCGCCTTTCTCCTGGCAGGCGTCGTCCGCCGCGTGGTGCCCAAGGCGACGCTCGCGTCGTGGCGGGACCCGATCGACGGGCTCGCGGTGCTGAACCTCTTCGTGTTCGCGCTTGCGATCATGGACGGAGTCGCCGCGTTCTCCTTCGAGCGGCCGCGCTACGCGCTGCTCGCGGTGGCGATGGCGTTCCTGTTCAACCTGCTGCTGCAAGGCTTGGGGTGGCTCGCGTTTCGCACTTTGGGCGCGGTGACGGCGCTGACCGCTGCCCTTATGGCTGGCAACTGCAACATGGGAATCGTGCTCGTCGCACTGTCCGGTCACGTCGAGGGCGAAGTGACCGCCTTTTTCGCCTTGGCGCAAGTTCCGATGTATACGCTGCCGGTGCTGCTCGAGCCGCTCTATCGGTGGGCGCGGGCGCGCGCCGTCGAGGAGGCATGATTGCCGGCGATCCGGGCGGTGCGGCCGCCGAGGTAAAATAGCGAGGGCCGTCCCCGTTGCCGGACAAGCATTCGCCGCACCTTATTTCTCAATGACCGATCTGCAAGCCATCATCGACAGCGCATGGGAGACGCGAACCGCGCTCTCGCCTGCGTCCTCCACGCCCGAGGCGCGTGACGCGGTCGCCGAGGTGATCGCCGGTCTCGACGCCGGGCGCCTTCGCGTTGCCGAGAAGATCGGCGGCACGTGGACGACGCATGAATGGATCAAGAAGGCGGTGCTGCTTTCGTTTCGCCTGACCGACGCCGTGGCGATGCGCTTCGGGCGTCATGAAGGCAGCGCCGAGCCGTTCGCGTTCTACGACAAGGTGCCATCCAAGTTCACTGGTCTCTCCGACCAGGCGCTCGCCGCCACCGGTGTGCGGGTGGTGCCGCCCGCCGCCGCGCGCCGCGGCGCCTACCTCGCGAAGAACGTCGTGCTGATGCCCTCGTTCGTGAACATCGGTGCGTATGTCGACGAAGGGACGATGGTCGACACGTGGGCCACCGTCGGCTCCTGCGCGCAGATCGGAAAGAACGTGCATCTGTCCGGCGGTGTCGGCATCGGCGGCGTGCTGGAGCCGCTGCAGGCGAATCCTACGATCATCGAGGACAACTGCTTCATCGGCGCCCGCTCCGAAGTGGTCGAAGGCGTGATCGTGGAGGAGAACTCCGTCCTCGGCATGGGGGTCTTCATCGGCCAGAGCACGAAGATCTTCAACCGCGCCTCGGGCGAAGTGAGCTATGGCAAGGTTCCCGCCGGATCGGTCGTCGTCGCGGGCAGCCTGCCGTCGAGCGAAGGCCGCTGCAACCTCTACTGCGCCGTGATCGTAAAGCAGGTCGACGCGAGGACGCGCGCCAAGACAAGCATCAACGAGCTTCTCCGCGCCTGACGCCGCCAATGCGCTCTCATGTTCAAATCAGCGCTGCCTGACGCCACGCCGATGTCCGTTCAACTCAAGTCGCAGGAAGACATCGCAGGAATGCGCGTAGCAGGCCGTCTCGCGGCGGAGCTGCTCGATTTCCTGGAGCCGCACGTCCAGCCGGGGATCACCACCGGCGAGCTCGATCGCATCGCGCATGATCACCAGGTCAACGTCCAGCACGTCGTGCCGGCGACGCTCAACTATGCGCCGCCGGGACACCGTCCGTATCCCGCGTCGATCTGCACGTCGGTCAATCACGTCGTGTGCCACGGCATCCCGGGCGACAAGAAGCTCAAGGCGGGCGACATCGTCAACATCGACGTCACCGTGATCAAGGATGGCTGGCACGGCGACACGAGCCGGATGTTCTACTTGGGGACGCCGTCGATCCAGGCGAGGCGGCTCGTCGAGACGACGTTCGAGGCGATGTGGCGCGGCATACGCGCCGTCAAGCCCGGAGCGAGATTGGGCGACATCGGTCACACGATCCAGGAATTTGCCGAAGGTCACCACTTCACGGTGGTACGCGAATTCTGCGGTCACGGCATCGGCCGGCAGTTCCACGAGGAGCCGCAGGTCGTCCACTACGGCCGGCCGGGCACCGGCATGCAGCTGCAGCCGGGGATGATCTTCACCATCGAGCCGATGATCAACGCGGGTCGCGCCGCGATCCGTGCGCTCGCCGACGGCTGGACGATCGTCACGGCGGACCATTCGCTGTCCGCGCAGTGGGAGCACACGGTGCTCGTGACGCCCGACGGCTACGAGGTGCTCACGGTGTCGGAGGGCGGGCCAAAGCCTCCGGCTCCGTGACGCCCGACCTTCGCCCGACAAGCGCTCGAGGCGGGTCTTCTCGCCATGAATGAAGCCATCGCAGCGCTGCCGCCTGCCGAAGCTTCGAGCGCCCATGCCAAACGCTGGCAGCAGGAGCTCAAAGCCGGTCGCGCGGAGCTGCGCGCTGCGTTCCTGCAACGTCCGGATACCGGCCGCCTGCTGCGCGGGCATACGCGGCTCGTCGATCGCATCCTCGCCTCGATCTGGCGCGAGTTGCGCGCTCCGTCCGACGTCGCGCTCGTGGCCGTAGGCGGCTACGGCCGTGGCGAGCTCTACCCGCACTCCGACGTCGACATTCTGATCCTGCTGCCCGGTTGGCTCGATCCCGCTGGCACGGCGTTCGTCGAGCGGCTCATCGGGGTGTTCTGGGACATCGGGCTCGAAATGGGTCACAGCGTGCGCACGATCCCCCAGTGTGCCGACGAAATGGCGGCCGACGTGACCGTCAAGACGAGCCTCCTCGAGCAGCGGCTTGTTGCCGGCTCGCGCGTGTTGCACCGGTCGTTCGCGAGGATGCTCGCGACGGCGATGGACGTGCCGTCATTCTACGAAGCGAAGATGCTGGAGCAGCGGCAGCGCCATCTCAAGTATCACGACACCGCGTACAACCTCGAGCCCAACGTCAAGGAAAGCCCGGGCGGCTTGCGCGACCTGCAGACGGTGCTGTGGATCGCGCGGGCCGCGGGCGTGGGCCGCGGCTGGGGAGAGCTCGCGCGGGCGGGTCTCATCACCGTGCAGGAGGCGCGCACGGTGTCGCGGCAGGAGCGGCTCATCGGCGCCCTGCGGGCACGCTTGCATTACCTGTCGGATCGCCGCGAGGATCGGCTCGTGTTCGACTTGCAAAGCGCGCTCGCCCGCGAGATGGGCTTCGTCGACCTTTCGGCACGGCGGGCAAGCGAGCAGTTGATGCAGCGCTATTACCGCGCGGCGAAGACGGTGCGGCAGGTGAACGTCATCCTGCTGCAGAACCTGCACGCGCGGCTCTTCGCCGTCTCGGCCGACCCCGTCCCCATCGACGACGAATTCGTCGCGATCGATGAGCTGCTGCACGTCCGCGACGAGACGCTGTTCGAGCGCCGTCCCGCCGCGATGCTCGACGCGTTCCTCACCATGCAGCGCCATCCGGAGCTTAAGGGGATGTCCGCGTGGACGCTTCGCGCGCTGTGGCGCAACCGGCATCGGCTCGATGCGGACTTTCGCCGCGACAGCGACAACCGTGCGCGCTTCCTCGCGCTGCTGCGCGCGCCGCGCGGCGTCACGCACGAGCTGCGACGCATGAATCTCTACGGCATCCTGGGCCAGGTCGTCCCGCCGTTCGGCCGCATCGTCGGGCAGATGCAGCACGACCTCTTCCACGTCTACACGGTGGACGAGCATATCCTGATGGTGATCCGCAACCTGCGGCGATTCACCGAGTCGCAGCACGCGCACGAATATCCGCTGTGCTCGCGGCTCATCAGCGATTTCGAGCCGAAGGAGGTGCTGTACCTCGCCGCCTTGTTCCATGACATCGCCAAGGGCCGCGGCGGCGACCACTCGACGCTCGGCACGGTGGACGCCCGGCGCTTCTGCCGCGCGCATGGAGTGCCGGCAGCGGACACCGACCTTGTCGCCTGGCTCGTCGAGCATCACCTGACGATGTCGTCGACGGCGCAGAAGCAGGACATTTCCGATCCGAACGTCGTCGCGGCCTTCGCCGATCGCGTCGGCAGCGAGCGGCGGCTAATCGCGCTCTACCTCCTGACCGTCGCCGACATTCGCGGCACGAGCCCCAAGGTGTGGAACGCGTGGAAGGCGCAACTCCTCGAGGACCTCTACCACGCGACGCGAGCGCGGCTCAAGGGCACGGGCGTCGAGGTGACGCTGGCCGACAGCCTGATCGCGCGCCAGCGCGAAGCGCAGCGCCTGTTGCGGTTTTACGCCGTGCCGGA
>Ga0070668_100003217_pt1 | contig 12032 bp, 10 predicted proteins | sample KBSS43metaG_FD_64661 | JGI IMG/M metagenome (GOLD analysis project Ga0070668, IMG submission 64661) | Switchgrass rhizosphere microbial communities from Kellogg Biological Station, Michigan, USA - KBS S4-3 metaG | ecosystem: Host-associated > Plants > Roots > Rhizosphere > Soil ... | reverse complement strand
AACGACGATGCGCGGGGGCGATCGGTGGTCATCGTCGACGAGTCGCTCGCTCACCGGCTCTGGCCCGGCCAGAATCCCATCGGCCGCATGCTGATTCCCGGTGGCATGGGCGGGCCACGTGAGGTAGTCGGCGTGGTGAAGGGACTTCGCTACCAGGCGCCCGAGGAGGAAGCCGGAATGGACATGTACCTTCCGTTCCGCCAGATGCCCGACTACGACGCGGTATACGCCATCGTCCGCGGTCCGTTGTCGTCGAGCGCCCTCGTCTCGACGGTGCGCTCGGCGCTCCGCCCAATGGACGCGAGTCTACCGCTCACGGAGGTGCGACGGATGCAGGACATCGTCGACCAGTCGGTGTCGCCACGCCGCTTCGTCGTGCTCGTCCTCGGCGGGTTCGCCGCCTTCGCGCTCGTGCTCGCGTCGCTCGGCATCTATGCGGTCGTGTCGTACGGCGTGCTCCAGCGCCGACGCGAGATCGGCATCCGGATGGCGCTCGGCGCCACGCCGACCGACGTACAGCTCGGGATCCTCGCGCGGACGCTGAAGCTCGCTGCGATCGGGCTGTCGCTCGGTCTTCTCGCCTCGTGGATGCTCGCACGACTGCTGCAGAGCCTCCTGTTCGGCGTGAGCTTCACCGACCCGGCAACATTCGCCATCGCGGTCACCGGACTTGTCGCCGTGGCTGCGCTCGCCGGCTATCTCCCAGCGAGGCGCGCGGCTCTGGTGAATCCTGCCGAGAGTCTGCGCGCCGAGTAGCGCGCCGACCAGCGCGCGGTTCACTCCATCGCTCGCGCGCGCCACATTGGACCAAGAGCCGTCGCGCCGGACCACGCCTCGAAGCGAGATCTTGTATTGCGTGGCATGCGCGTCGCGACGCTCGCGCGGGTCGTCGCGCTCACGCACAGCGACGCGCACGGCGGATCGCACAGGAGGGAGCGATGGACGGCGAAACGGTGACGCCCGCGTGTGTGCTGTACGCTCGACCCGGTACCGCGTGCGACGTCTGTGATTCGCGGTACCGACCGGCCGACGAGCTGCTCACCGCCGCCACCATCATGACGCCGTCGGTGCTGCTCGTCGACGCGACGCTCGCCGAGCGCATTCGCGATCCGCGCAGCGTACCCGAGCACGCCATCATCGTCGCCACCGACGAGCAGGCTGCGACCGCACTCGGCAAGCGCGCTGCGCTCTCGCTCGCGGGCATGACGGACGTCGCGGCCAGACGTGCGATCTTCCACGCCGCCTGTCAGGAGGCCAGCGCCGAATACACGATCGCGCAGTTCGAGGACGAGTTCCACGAGGTGAGCCGAATCGGCATCGCCCTCATGCGCGAGCGCGACCGCAAGGCGCTGCTCCGCCTGATAGTCACCCAGAGCAAACGGCTCACGTTCAGCGATGGAGGGGGACTGCTGCTGGCGCGCGACGACGTGGACGGGCGGCAGTGGCTGCGTCCAGTGCTGTATGCCTTCGATTCGATCGAGGGACAATGGATCGCACCGGAGTCCGGATATCTGCTCGACGACACGACCCTCATCGGTCACGCGGCGATGCTCAAACAGCCAGTGGTGATCGCCGACATGTACGACCTGCCGCACGACGAACTCTTCGAGAGGGCCCTCGAGTTCGACCTCGCACACCAGTATCGACGTCGATCGATGCTCGCTGTCCCGATGCTCGACCAGCTCGGCCACGTGCTGGGGGTCCTGCTCTGCGTCAACCGCAAGACCGATCCGAACGCAAGAATCCGTACCAAGGAGGACGCCGACCGGTACGTGATCGAGTACTCCAAACGCGAGGTTCGCCTCGTCCGGATGCTGGCGAGTCAGGCCGCGATCGCGATCGAGAATGCGAGGCTCTATGCCCAGGTCGAGGATGCCTTCGAGAGCTTCGTGCAGGCCGCCGTGAGCGCGATCGATCTGCGCGACCCGGCCACGGCGGGTCACTCACAGCGCGTCGCCGAGCTGGTCACCACTCTCGCCGAGGACCTCGAGCGCAAGGAGTCGGGCCCGTACCGCGACGTTCGCTTCTCACCCGGGCAGATGCGCGCGCTGCGCTTCGCCGCGCTGTTGCACGACGTCGGCAAGATCGCGGTGCCGGAGGACCTGCTCCTCAAGGCGAAGAAGCTTCCGCGGGGCGGTCTGGAGAGAATCGAGGCGCGATTCGATCTCATCGCGCGGACCATCGAGCTCGAGGCGTGCCGGACGCGTGCTGGCACGAGCGAGGCCGATGCCGACACGGCGCTCGCGGCACAGTTGGAGGAGCTGGAGCACTTTCGCGTCGTCGTGCGCACCGCCGACGAGCCGTCGGTACTCGATGAACCGGTTGCCGCCGAGCTGCGCGTCATCGCCGAGCGCACGTACGAGCGACCCGACGGCACCATCGCACCATATCTCACCCCGGAGGAGCTGCACTACCTCGAGCTACCGAAGGGCACGCTCGACCCTAGCGAGCGCGCCGAGGTCGAGGCGCACGTCACGGCGACCCGAGACCTCCTGGCCAGCATCCCGTGGACGGACGAATTGAAGGAACTGGTCACCTACGCGTACGGCCACCACGAGCTGCTGAACGGCGCGGGCTATCCGCATCACCTGGCCGGCGACGAGATCCCGCTGCAGACGCGGCTCATCACCATCGCCGACATCTTCGACGCGCTCACCGCGGCGGATCGGCCGTACAAGCCTGCGGTGCCGGTGGAGCGGGCGATGGAGATGCTGCGAGCGGACGCCGAGGCGGGACAGCTCGATCCCGAGCTCGTGAAGGTGATGGCGGAGAGCGAGTCGTACCGACGACGCGCCGCTACGGATCCACCGGACGCGTGAGTCAGCCGGAACGTGCCTCCCCTGCGATGGCATGCAGCGTAGCGAGCCCTCGCACGGCAAAGCGCGACCGTCCCGTCCGCGCGATCGCGCCGGCGTCGATCAACCGGGCGATGCCTCGGACAACCACCTCGCGCGCCGTACCCAGCTCGCTGGCCAGCTCGCTCTGCGTCATGCCCAGCGTGAAGTCCGCGGAAGCGCTCCGCGCGGCACGCGTGGCAATGAACGCCGCGAGTCGGGTCGTCACGGTGCTGGCGGTGAGCTCGTCGATCCGCTGTAACAGGCTCTGCGCGCGGACCGTCATCCGGCGCAGCGCGAAGCGGGCGAAGCTCGACTCCTCACCAAGCAGCCGCTCGACGACGGCGATCGGGACGTGGCAGCATCGAGTCGGCTCCAGCGCCACCGCCGTCGCCGGAAAGTGACCGCCGCCGAAGACGGGAATCTCGCCAAGCACCCCGCCCGCTCGCTCCGTATGGAGCATCTCCGATCGCTCCGCCGTCTCGCGGCGTACGATCACGCGGCCGGACATCACGACGTACAATCCGTCCGCCACGTCTCCCGCGCGGTAGAGCACTGCCCTCGCCCGATAGCTCCGCAGCGACGACGCCCGCGCCAGGTGTGCCACTGCGCTCTCGCTAACCGCGCGTAAGTCGGGCAGGATGGATGTGAGTTGCTCTGCCGAGATGGTCATGATGGAACCTGGGTTCCAGCCGTGAAGTGCCGCTGACGCAAGCTTACGGTCGTCACCCACCAAGAGCTACGATGCGCTCACTCGCTTTCGCCGTCGCCGCCACTGTATTCGTCATTCACGCTACGCCTGCCGCGGGCCAGGACACGACGTTCGCGGGAGTGCAGAAACGCGGGAGTACGGCAATGGGCGTCGATCAGTACACCTCGACGCACCGCTTCGATGCTCTCCCCTATGGTGGGCGCATCGAGCTGCAGCGCGATTCCGACGATAGCACAGGTGTCGCGACGATCAGAGCACACATACGCGCGATCGCGCAGGCGTTCAAGAGCGGCGACTTCTCGACGCCGGCCTTCGTTCACATGCGGATGGTGTCCGGAACGGACGTGATGGCGGCCAAGCGCGCGCTGATCAGCTACGAGCCCCGCGATCTGCCACGAGGCGCAGAGCTAGTGATCCGGACCAGGGACCCCGAGGCCATCGCGGCGATCCATCGCTTCATGGCGTTCCAGCGGTCCGATCATCACGCGGGCGGCGAGACGCACGGAGGCCCGGGGCATCCTCGCTAGACGCTCGCGCCGAAGAGCCGACCCACCGTCGCGGTCAGGGCCAGGGCGAGCGCGCTCCAGAACGTCACGCGTATCGCGCCGCGCAAGCGGCCCGCGCCGCCCGCATGCGCCGCGAGCGCGCCCAGTACCGCCAGACAGGCCAGTGAACCGGCCGACACGAGCGCGATGATCAGTCGCGTCGGCGCGATCGCCGCGATGACGAGCGGAAGAGCGGCGCCGACGGAGAAGGTCGCCGCGCTCGCGAGCGCCGCCTGGATCGGTCGCGCCGCCTGCGCTTCGGTGATCCCGAGCTCGTCGCGCATGTGCGCGGCGAGGACGTCGTGGGCCGACAGCTGCTCGGCCACGCGTCGCGCGAGGTCGGGGTCCAGGCCACGCTTCTCGTAGATGCCTCGGAGCTCATCCAGCTCGGCATCGGGCGACTCGGCCAGCTCGCGGCGCTCACGGGCGAGGTCCGCCTTCTCGGTGTCGGCTTGCGAGCTGACGGAGACGTACTCGCCGGCAGCCATCGACATCGCGCCGGCAACGAGACCGGCGAGTCCCGCGAGGAGTGTCGAGCTGCGCGCACTATTGGCCGCGGCCACGCCGACCACCAGAGCCGCGGTCGAGACGATGCCGTCGTTGGCGCCCAGGACGGCGGCGCGGAGCCAGCCGATACGCTGCGTGAAGTGCCGCTCAGCATGAATTGAACGTGGCATCGTCTCGTGTGCTCGTGGATTACTCATGCGACGGCAGGCATCGCGCGGGCAGCAGCGGCGCCGCGCCGCCTTTCAGCGCGCCGGAAGTCCGCCGACGATCGACCCGGCCATGGACGTCATTCGTACTCCATGTTATCGGCGTCGTAGTCGGCTACAAGCCTGAGCGGCCGCTCCTGGTCCGCCGAAGGCTCCATGCGAACGGCGACGTCGGTACGAAACAAGCGACGGCCGCACACTGGACAGGAGTGAGGTTCAGGGCTCGTGAGCGCCTCGTCGCCAGTGCTGGTCGGGAATCGTGTCTCGGTCCGACGAAACACTCCGTCGGTGATCCAACCCGACCACCCACATGCATCGGCGTCGCAGGCACACACGGCATAGCACAGCCAGGCGTAGTCAGGGCGTGAAACAGACGCTGGATCGGGCTCGAGGAGGAGCTTGAACTTCTTCGGGAACGGCATGCGGACCTCGCTGGTTCCTTGCGCGCTCTGGCGGCCGGCGCCCGGTCCGCCAAGTTCATCGACCGCCACCCGACGTCGGACGGCCTTGCCGGATCACCACGCGGAGAGCGAGGTGTGCGATGGAGTACCCCGGTCGCATCATCAAGGTCGGCGAGCGCGACGCGACCATCGTGCGCGCCCTCAAGCCGAGGCTGAACCAGTCACTCGGCGTCGCCGACGACTCGCCGCTGCGGCTCGATCCGAACAACGGAACGTTCGGGCCGAAGATGAAACGCAGCGTGCAACTGTTTCAGGCGCGTAACGTCGATGACACCGGTCTGCCGCTGAAGCAGGACGGTGAAGTCGGGTCGCTCACCTGGGCCGCGCTCTACGGCTCGCACACCGTGCCGACGCGCACGGAGGCCACGAGTCCTCTGCTTTCTGCCGCGCTCCGGATCGCCGCCGAGCAGGAGGCCGGGCACGTGCGCGAAGTCCCGCGGAACTCCAACCGTGGTCCGGAGGTCGACAAGTATCTGCAGTGTGCCGACTGCCCACCGGGCAACTCGTGGTGCTGCGCCTTCGTCTACTGGTGCATGAACGAAGCGGCGAAGGAGCTGGGGCGAAAGAACCCCATGGTGAAGACAGCCGGCTGCATGGATCACTGGCAGCGCGCGGCGGCCAGGGGCGCGACTCGATTCACGACGGCGCGCGCACTCGCGAACCTCGAGTTCGTTCATCCCGGCTTGATCTTCATCATGGACCACGGCGGCGGCTTCGGGCACACCGGCTTCGTCGAGCGGGTGAACGGTGGAATGCTGACCACGCTCGAGGGAAACACGGACGCAAGCAAGACGCGCGAAGGCGGCGGCGTCTACCGCCTGACGCGCAAGATCGCCGACGTGAACAAGGGGTTCGTCGACTACTCGGCGCTCTAACGACTGCCAACGTCCGTCCAGACCGCGGGCGGCACGAGCAGGACAGGCGCATCCACGCGGCGCATCACCGCGTCGGAGACCGATCCCAGCCGACCAGCGCGATCGCGTCCCGCCCCACGCGTCCCGAGCACGACGAGATCGACGTGCTCCTCGCGCGCGCGGTCGGCGATCGTCTCGACGACGTCGTCGCTTGGGATCGTCTCGCTCTGCATCGAGACGCCCGCCCACGTCCCTGCCTCGCGACGCACCTGGTCCACCTCGTCGTCCAATGGCGGCTTCGCAGGAGCGCCCCTGCGCGCGCCTCTCGTGGCGTCGTCGACGTGTATCGCGATCAAGCACGTCTTCTCGCTCCCCTTCTTCCGATCGGGAGCGTCGGCCCCGCGTAACGCCGAGCTCCAGGAGAGCGCGACCTTCAATGCGCCGCGCGCCGTGTCGGACATGTCCACCGGCGCAAGGACGCGCGTGAGCGGCAGATGCATATCGTGCGTCACGATCAGACACGGCACCCGTGAGGCCGTGGCGATCGCAAGCGCGGTGCTGCCCATGCGCCCTTCTGTTGCGCGCAGCTCGCGATGGGGGCCGAGCACGATGACATCGGCCTCGAGGCGATCGGCGAGATCAGGAATCACCTCGGCGGGCGCACCAGCGATGAGGTGCATCCCCGTGCTGTCTCGCTCGAGCTTCGCGTGATCCAGCAGAGCGAGCATGGAGTGGCTCGGTTCGCTGTCGCTCTCGCCCGCTGCTCGCGTCCCTCCGCGCGGTGGGTCGACATGGGCGACGTGCAGCTTCGCGCCGGCGGCCTCGGCCAGCTTTCGCGCTGCCTCCAGCACGGCGGGCGCGGCGTCGTCGTAATCGATCGCCGCCAGTACGACCTCGATTCGAAGCAGATTCATCGTTCCAAGCGCCTCCGTCGCAGCATCGTAGGACGCGGAGAGAGCGCGCATCATGCCAGACTCCATGACGGCGCCCGAGCCTGGGGAGTCGCGCCACGATTGTCACCACCCTTGGAGGGCTCCCTATATTCGCTCCATGCGCGTCGACACGATGCTCGTCGCCGTGGACTTCAGCGACACGGCGACCGAAGCCGCACGATGGGCCATTGACGTCTTCGCGCCGTCCGCGCGCGTCGCGCTCCTGCACGTCATCGATCCCCCGGACCGTCCGCGATTCGCTCGTGACCGGTTGCCGCCGGAAGGGACATTCGAGGACATCGCCCGCGAACACGCGACGGCGCGCCTGCGCGAGTTGACGGAGACGCTGGGGCGCACCGACATCCGCACGGAGATTCGCACCGGCAAGCCGTACGAGCAGGTCGCCGCCGTCGCCACCGAAGTGGGCGCGACCATGGTCGTGATCGGTCCCCATGGCGACCGGCCACGCCCGGCGAAGTTCCTGGGCACGACCGCGGATCGTATCGCCCGGACGTCTCCGGTTCCGGTCCTCGTCGTCACCGCTCCGCCGGCACAGCCGCCGAGGCGGATTCTCGTGCCGGTACAGGACGCGCTGCTCACTCCGCGGCTGATGGAATGGACCAGTGCACTGGCGGAACAGTTCGACGCGCGCGTCACCCTGCTGCATGTCTGGAGCAACGCGGTCTACAGCCACGTCGCGTCGATGTCCTATGCGCGGAAGCCGACCGAGGCAGAGGCGAAGGAGGCAATCACGAAGGAACTGCGCGATGCCGCGACTGATTGGCTCGAGGAGCTGGTGCCCGCCGGCGCGGCGCGCCACCGCTTCGCTGCGACTGTCTCCTACGGACGCGCGGGGGACGTCGCGCTCGATCAGGCAGGTGAGATCGATGCCGATCTGATCATCATCGGGCGGTCCGGCTCCGGCTTGCTGATGCCCGCACTGCTCGGCAGCACCACGAACACGGTGCTGCACGGGGCGCGGTGCCCCGTGCTCGTCGTCACGCGCGACGGCGACGGATCGCCTTCATGATCTCGCTCACCCACAGGACCACGCTCGCCATCGCGGCGCATTCCAGCCAATCGCGCGGGCCGAGCGTGACGGTGCCGAACGCTCGCTGCATCACCGGCACGTAGATCACGAGCGTCTGGAGCACGAGCGACGCGAGGACCGCGACCCACAACCAGTGGTTGGCGAAGAGGAGTGTGAATGCACTGCGCCACTCCGACCGCGCGTTGAAGACATTCACGAGCTGCGCGAGCACCAGCGTGGTGAATGCCATCGTCTGCGCATGGGCGAGATTATCCTGCGCTTCGACGAATCCTCCGGGAAGCGACAGGTCGAGCGTGAACAGCGTGGCGACCGCCATCGTCACGCCGACGATCAGAATGCTGGTCCACATCTGACCCGTGATCACGCGTTCCGCACGCGGTCGCGGCGGACGCGTCATCGCGCTCGCGTCCGTCGGGTCGACGCCCAGCGCCAGCGCGGGCGCGCCATCGGTGACGAGATTGATCCAGAGGATCTGCGTCGCCAGGAGGGGCAGCACGATCGTCCCCGGCTGCGTCGGCAGTCCCAGTGGCCTCGCGAGGAGCACACCGAAGAACATCGTCAGGACTTCGCCGATGTTGGACGACAGGAGGTAGCGCAGGCATTTGCGGATGTTGCCGAAGATCGCTCGCCCCTCCTCCACCGCCGCGACGATCGTCGCGAAGTTGTCGTCCGCGAGGACGATGTCGGCCGCCTGCTTCGAGACGTCGGTCCCCGTGATGCCCATCGCCACGCCGATGTCGGCGGTCTTCAGCGCCGGCGCGTCGTTCACGCCATCGCCGGTCATCGCCACGATGGCGCCCTCGCCCTGCAGTGCCTTCACGATGCGCAGCTTGTGCTCGGGGTTCACCCGGGCGAACACGGACACGCCGTCGACCAGCCTCGCCAGCTCCGCGTCGCTCGTGCGGTCCAGCTCTGCGCCGGTCATGGCCTTCGCGTCCTGGGTGATCCCGAGCTCGCGCGCGATGACGGCCGCGGTGCGCGGGTGATCGCCCGTGATCATGATCGGGCGCACGCCGGCGCGTCGCGCCCGCTCCACCGCCGTCCGGGCCTCGTCGCGCGGCGGGTCGATCATGCCGATGAGTCCAGCGAACACGAGGTCCTCCTCGACCGACGGCGCGGCCGCCAACCTGTCGGCCGCGATCGCATCATCCGGTATTCGCCGGATCGCCACGCCGAGCGTGCGCATCGCTTCATCCGCCAGTGCGTCGATCGCTCGCTGAATGTCGAGCCGCCGCTGGGGCGTCAGCGGATGCGGCTCATCGCCGACCATCTCACGCGAGCAGCGGCCGAGCAGCACGTCCGGCGCGCCCTTGGTGAAGGCGACGATGCGACTATCCCGCTGTAGATCGCGATGGATGGTCGTCATCAGCTTACGCTCGGAGGTGAACGGGATCTCGTGCACGCGAGGAAAGCGATCGCCGAGCGAGTCCGCGCCGAGACCGGCCTTGCGCGCGGCGACGAGCAGGGCACCCTCCGTCGGATCACCTTGCACGATCCATCGCCCCTTCTGCTCCGTGATCTCGGCGTTGTTCGCGCGATCGGCCGCGGTGAGCGCGCGATCGAGTTCCGCGCGAAGCAGCCCGACTATAGCACCGCCACCCTCAATGCGCGCTTCGCCGTCAGGGGCGTAGCCTGCTCCCGTGAAGTCGATCCTCCCACTCGCGACGATCACGGTGCGCACCGTCATCTCGTTCCTCGTCAGCGTACCCGTCTTGTCCGATGCAATGACGCTCGCCGAACCGAGTGTCTCCACCGCCGCGAGATGACGCACGATGGCGTTGCGTCGCGCCATGCGCTGCACGCCCAACGACAGGACAGCGGTGACGATGGCGGGCAGCCCTTCCGGGACGGCAGCGACGGCCAGTGCGACGCCGAGGATGAGCACGTCGAGCATTGGCGAGATGCCGCGAATGTTCTCGACGAAGATGATCGTCCCGATCATCACGATGGCGATGATGACGACGACGATGCCGAGCAGCTTGCCCGTGCGATCCAGCTCGCGTTGGAGGGGAGTGCTCGGGGCGGGTGCCGCGCTGAGCATCCCTGCGATGCGGCCCATCTCGGTGCGCATCCCGGTCGCCGTCACGACCGCGGTCGCTCGGCCGTAGCTCGCCGAGGTGCCGTTGAAGACCATGTTCGACCGATCGCCGAGCGCCGCGTCGGCCGCGATCACCTCGGGATCCTTCGAGACCGGAAGACTCTCGCCGGTGAGCGCGGCCTCCGCCGTGTGCAACGCACTGGAGTGGACGACGCGGGCGTCGGCGGGGATCGTGTCGCCCTCTTCTATGAGAAGGACGTCGCCGGGAGCGAGCTCGGTCGCGGCGATGCGCTGGCGCTGTCCGTCGCGCACGACCGTCGCCTTGTCCGCCGACATCGCGCGCAGTGCCGCGACTGCCGCACCGGCACGCGACTCCTGCACGAAGCCCATCGTGGCGTTGAGCACGACGATGGCGAGAATGGCGATCGCCTCGTACGGCAGCCCTTCGCCCCGCTCGTACCACCACGTCGCCAGGGAGACTGCGGTGGCGACGAGCAGCAGCAGGACGAGCACGTCCTTGAACTGCGCGGCGAAGCGACGCCACGCCGGAGTCGGCGGCGCCGAGTCGAGCTCGTTGCGGCCGACCGCGGCGATCCTCGACCGTGCCTCTTCGGATGACAGGCCGCGCTCGATGTCGGTCGCCTGGGCGGACACGACCTCGGCGACCGTCAGCTCGTGCGCGTTGGTCACCCCACGTCGTGTCCTGGCGGAAGGAGGAGGTCCTCGAGAAAGAACGCCGACAGCTCGGCTCGTCCGGAAAGCCCTGACTTGTGGTAGACGGCGACGGCGTGCTGCCGGACGGTGCGTTCGCTCCGACCGGTCTCGAACGCGACCTGCTTGTGACTATGTCCCTTGAGGAGACGGAGCGCGACGTCGCGTTCCGTCGGGGTCAGCCCCCATGCCGCGAATCGGTCGTCCACGGCTCTGGCGAAGTCGGCCAGCGCCGTCCTGGCGCTCGCGCGCCACGCCTCACGCTCCGCAACGTGCGACGCCAGGGCCACCTGCGCCTCGGCGAGCGTTCGGCGCGACTGCCACCAGCCCCGCCACAGCACGATCGACGTCGCCACCGCTGCCGCGAGCAGCAGTAGCTCGAAGATGACGTGAGCGGACCACCAGCTCTCGGGCGCGTCCAGATACAGGTCGATCGCGCCACCGACGATGGTTGCGACGAGCACCACCGCGAGCAGCAGGCGTAGCCCCCTGCCCTCAAAGTCGCTGTCGGCCACGGTCTCCATGTCGGGCATATATAGCACTGCCGGTGGGGCGACGTGCATCGGGCAAATGCCGGACGGGGTGAAGTACAAATGTCGGATGGTGCGTCAGCCGTGGCGGGCGACTTTGCGGGTGAACCTCGAACCGGAGCGTACACCCATGCTGCCAAATCCCCTGCACCCCGCGGTCGTGCACTTCCCGGTGGTGCTCGCATTTCTCCTTCCACTCTTCGTTGCCGGCGGCTTCTGGGCGCTGCGGCGTGGCGTCGCCCCACGGCGCGCCTGGCTGCTTCCCACCATCGTCGCCGGTGCAATCGCGGTGAGCGCCTGGGTATCCGTCGAAACAGGCGAAGCGCAGGACGAGCGCGTCGAGCGCGTCGTCAATGAAAGCGCCATCGAAGCTCACGAGGAGCTAGCCGAGACATTCCTGGCAACCTCGGCGGCGATCGCCCTGATCTCGGCCGCGGGACTGCTCGGCGGGTTCACCGGACGATTCGCCCGATTCGCCACCGTGGCTGGCTCGCTCGCGCTGGTCGTCGTCGTCACGCAGGTCGGCCACACCGGCGGACAGCTGGTTTACCGGTATGGTGCGGCGAGCGCGTACACCGGGGCCGGCGTGATCGCCGGAGACTCGGCCCGCTCCGCAGCGGTCGCGAGCGATCACCGCCGCGGTGGCGACGA
>Ga0070668_100003209_pt1 | contig 12043 bp, 10 predicted proteins | sample KBSS43metaG_FD_64661 | JGI IMG/M metagenome (GOLD analysis project Ga0070668, IMG submission 64661) | Switchgrass rhizosphere microbial communities from Kellogg Biological Station, Michigan, USA - KBS S4-3 metaG | ecosystem: Host-associated > Plants > Roots > Rhizosphere > Soil ... | reverse complement strand
GACCATCCAGGGCAGCGTGAGGGCAAACAGGATAAGCGCGACGATATCGAAGAACCCGAGTCCTCCGGGCGCCAGCGCCAGTGCAGCAAGAACCAACGATCCCGTCATCACCAGTAAAAACAGGACGGCAAATGCCGCACGCCTCGCGAACATGATCTTTCCGACGGCTTCAGTCTCGTTCATTTTCGGAACAGGTACGGCTGGCGGGACAGGTTACGACTTCTCATTGGACATCGGCTGGTGCAGATTACTGTATAACACGACAGGCCATCGGTAATTCCAGCCCGAGATTGAAGAAAATGGCTGCCACTGCGAGCTCCGATACCGCCTTTTCCCTCTGGTATTGCGGGCAAGGTAAGGCCGAAATTCGGCAGGAGATGTTGACTCCGCCTGAAGACGCCGAAGTGCGCGTGAAAACAATCTTTAGCGCTATCAGCCGCGGAACAGAATCGCTTGTCTTCGCTGGAAGAGTCCCAGAGAGCGAGTTCGGCAGGATGCGCGCGCCGTTCATGGCCGGCGACTTTCCTTTTCCCGTCAAGTACGGCTACGCAGCTGTCGGACGGGTGCATGAACGAGGTGGCGCGCTGGGTGGCAAGAACGTCTTCGCGCTCCATCCACATCAGACGGCGTTCAACATTCCGGTGGCGTCAGTCGTCGTCCTGCCGGATGAGGTACCGCCGCAGCGTGCCGTGCTGGCGGCCAACATGGAAACCGCGCTCAATGGTGTCTGGGACGCTGCTCCAGGTCCGGCCGACCGCATCGCTGTCATAGGGGCAGGCGTCGTCGGTTCCCTCGTTGCTCATCTGTGCGGGCGAATGCCCGGCGCCGAGGTTACCCTCGTGGACATTAATCCGGCCCGCGCGGAATTAGCCGCTGCACTTGGTGTTGGTTTCGCAGAGCCGGCAAAAGCAGCGCGCGACTGCGATCTGGTGGTGCACGCCAGCGGCTCGCCGGACGGGCTGGGCACCGCGCTGGAGCTGGCCGGAGATGAGGCGACCGTGCTTGAGATGAGCTGGTATGGCGATCGGCCTGTGACCGTGCCTCTCGGCGGTCCGTTTCACAGCCGCCGCCTTCGGCTGATATCGAGCCAGGTCGGAAGCGTCGCCCCGTCGCACCGTCCGCGCTGGAGCTACAATCGTCGTCTTTCCGCCGCGTTGATCCTGCTCGCTGATCCCCGGCTTGACGCACTAATTGCGCCGCCGATTGCCTTCGGGGATTTGCCGAAACTTCTGCCGCGGATTCTTGCGGACGGAAGCGCCGCGCTCTGTCAACCTGTCGCCTATCCGTAAGGAGCCAGCCTTGTTCACCGTCGAAGTTCGAGACCACATCATGATCGCGCATTCCTTTCGTGGCCCGGTTTTCGGGCCCGCGCAGGCATTGCATGGAGCGACATTCGTGGTCGACGCCGCTTTCATCGCGGATGAGCTCGATGTCAATGGAATCGTCATCGACATTGGTCTCGCCCATGACGCACTCAAGGCGATGCTCGGCCCGCTGAACTATCGCAATCTCGACGAGATCCCGGAATTCAAGGGCAAGAACACCACCACCGAGTTCCTGTCCAAGCATATCTACGATGGCCTCGCCAACGCTGCCCGTGCTGGAGAGCTCGGTCGCCCCGGGGTAGAGCTAAGGGCATTGCGCATTACGCTGTCCGAGTCGCACATCGCGCGTGCGTCCTATGAGGCCCCCTTGTGGTGAAGTGCGTCGTCTTCGCCGTGCCGGGCAGTCTCGACACGCCGACGGGCGGCTACGCCTATGACAAGCGGATCATGGCCGAACTCCGTCATCTGGGCTGGGAAGTCGACTATCTCAATATCGGTGAGGGATTTCCCGCACCCGACGAGGCGACCCGCGCGGCGGCGCGATCGCTGTTGGCGGCACTGCCGGCGGGACGGCCGATCGTGCTGGACGGACTCGCGCTCGGCGTCCTGCCTGAGGTGGCGGCCGAGTTCGCGAGCCGGCATCCGCTGGTCGCCCTGGTGCATCATCCATTGGCGCTCGAATCCGGGTTGGCCGCCGAGCGCGCTGCCTCGCTTCGCCGCAGCGAACAGGCAGCCCTCGCCGAGGTCCGTGAAGTCGTTGTGACGAGCCCGGCAACGGCAAAACTCGTGGCCTCCGATTATTGCGTGCCGGCCGCACGCATCACGGTCGCAAGGCCCGGAAACGATCCAGTGTCACTCTCTGCGCGAGAGCGAAACGACATCCTGCATCTCCTGTCGGTCGGGTCGGTCGTGCCGCGCAAGGGGTTTGACATCCTGGTGTCCGCCCTCGCGCTGCTCGCTGACGTGCCGTGGCGGCTAACGATCGTCGGCGACCTCACGCGGGATCGGACTGAAGCGGCCAAAATCCAGCACCTCATCTCGCAACACGGGCTTGCTGGCCGCGTCGAAACGATTGGCGCCATCCCATCAGCGCAACTCGCTGAGCTATATGCCAAGGCCGACCTGTTCGTGCTCGCCTCACGCTTCGAGGGGTACGGTATGGCCTACGCTGAGGCGCTTTGCCACGGCCTCCCCGTGATCGGCACGACGGCCGGCGCCATACCGGATACGATTCCACGAGGCGCGGGATTGCTGGTGCCCCCCGATGATCCCGCTGCGCTCGCAGCGGCCCTGCGTGGCATCATCGTTGATACAGAGCAGCGGCGCAGCCTTTCCGACGCGGCACTGGCGGCTGCGCGAACGCTGCCGACCTGGCGGGAATCCGCAGCGATCTTTGCCGCTACACTGGACAAGCTCGCATGAGCAGCTTCTCCGTTGAATGGCTGAACTTGCGGGAAAGCTACGACAAGCGCGCGCGCAATCCGCAGGTGCTCGCTGCTGTAGCCTCGTTGCTCCAATCGAAAAGCGCTGTACGTCTCGTTGATCTCGCCTGCGGCGCGGGCTCCACCTTGCGCACACTCACCCCCCATCTGCCGGCACGGCAACATTGGGATCTCGTCGACAACGACCCTCGCCTGCTGGACATCGCATGCCGCAGCAATGTTTCGCGCGACATCAGCCTGCACGCCATTCAACTCGACATCAACGAAGGCTTCGAAGCCGCGCTAAGGCAGCCGAGCGATCTAATCACGATTTCGGCGCTACTCGACCTCGTCTCCGACACCTGGCTCGATCGCTTTGCGCGCCACGCGGCGTCGCGCGCCGTACCGGTCTATGCCGCGCTCAGCTATGATGGGCGGATCGAGCTTTCACCATCAGACCTGGCCGATGCGGCCGTGACCGCCGCCGTGAATGCCCATCAGCATACCGATAAGGGCTTCGGGCCGGCACTGGGTCCTTCCGGCGGCATTGCTGCTATTTCCCGGTTCGAGGCGCTCGGATATTCGGTGCTACGCGGCAATTCCGATTGGGTGATCGGGACGGCCGATCAGGAGATTCAAATCGAATTGCTCAATGGCTGGGGCGCCGCCGCGCGGGAAATGGGATCCCTATCGGGCCAGGACATCGATGATTGGCTGGTCAGGCGAAGAACGGCTATCGCCCGCCGGACTTCAACGATGCGCGTGGGTCACGTCGATTTCTTCGCCACGCCGAGCACGATGCGCTGACCCGAAAGATCGCAATCGAACAGCACATCGTCCTCGATCTGGTGCACGCGGGTCGGCATCCGGTGAGCCTGGTCGGCACGCTCGAGCGGCGGCAGGTCGATGCCCGGTCCTCCAGCGCCCAGCATGACGGGGGCGACCGTTACATGAAGCCGGTCGAGACATCGGGCCGCGATAAAACGCGACAGGGTATCTGCTCCACCCTCTATCAGTACCCGGCGCATGCCTGCGCGTCTCAGCGCCGAAGCGATATCGCACGGTGCAATGTTTCCGTCCTGCGACGGCAGGGTGATGATTTCCACTCCGGCAGGGACCGCCACTGGCGCCCCTTCGGTAGTGATCAACAGGCGACGAGAGCCATCCTCAGCGAACAGTTTCGCGTCGGAGCGGAGGCGTCCGTTCGGGTCGATGACAGCCCGCGCCGGTTGAGGCCCCGGAACGTGTCGTACCGTCAATTGAGGGTTGTCGGCAATCGCGGTGCCTACGCCGACCACGACGATGTCGACCAGCGAACGTAGCCGGTGCAGATGCTCAATGCCGGCGGGACAGTTGATATACTTCGAATGGCCAGTCGCCGTCGCTACCCGGCCATCCAGGGATTGGCCGAGTTGCCCGACCATAACGAGATCGTCGACCATCCCGTTCCGCAACGGACCGAATAAATCCGCCCAGCCTTGCGGCAAAGGTTGCTGTCCCCTACGAAAGAGGTCAACAAAGCTATCCCATGCGTCGGGAGGAGCAAGTCTGCTGGTGGGGAAATTACCTAGTTGCACGGAGCCAATCAAAATTGAGGGGTTCACCTGATATCAATGCTTACTATCGGCTACTCGATCCCAAAAATCCATCTGATTTCTAGCGGAATGATCCGGGACTTTTGGTGTTCCACGAACGCGGCTAGAAAAAGAAGGTCCAGCATATGAGCGCCGTGTCAGTCATCTTTGGCAGCAGCGAGCATCTCGCTGCCAGCCGCGCCTTGAGTGAACTGCAGGCGCGGAGGCCGGTTCGTGTCCGCGCGCCCGGCGAAGACCTGATTGCTTTTCCAGTGGAGGGACTGGACACCCAGAGACTGCGCGAATTTTCGATGTTGTGTAGTTCTGAAGCACCGACGCTAATCGTCACACAGCAGCGGGCACGCGCAATCGGTATCGAGACCTCCACGCCGATCGCATTGCCGCTTTCCCGTACCATCGAAGCAAACAGCGTTCTCGAGCTCGCTGCGGGCAACAAGAGCCATTTCATCGTGGAAGCCAGGGCTGCGGACTATGCAGCGACGGCCGCCATCCGGCTCGTCAAGCTGGTTCGCGGCTTGCCGGCTATCCTTGCAGCGCACGCGACGACAATTGACAACGACGTGATCCGGTCAATTTCTGTCGTCGATGCTGACGCGGTCCACCGATTTGTCGCGGATGCAACGAGCGGGCTGGCGCTGGCCAGCGAGGCGACAATCCCGCTCGCATCGGGGACATCAGCACGCTTCGTGGTGTTTCGGGACACACTCGGCGTCGAGCAGGTCGCGATCGTCGTAGGCGAGCCTGACGAATCCAAACCCGTGCCGGTTCGGCTTCACTCGGCCTGTCTAACCGGAGACGTCTTCGGCTCCCGCCGCTGCGATTGCGGCGACCAGCTTCAACTGGCGCTTGCTCACCTGGAAAGCCTCGGTGGCGGGATCATCCTGTATCTTGCGCAGGAGGGCCGGGGAATCGGCCTGGCGAACAAAATGCGCGCCTACCGTCTGCAGGATGGCGGTCTGGATACGCGAGACGCCAACACCGTGCTTGGCTTTGAGGATGATGAGCGGGATTATGGCATTGCCGCCGGCATGCTGCGAAGCCTCAACTACACACGGATCGTGCTGCTCACCAACAATCCGACCAAGCTTGATGGGTTGACGCGGGCCGGTATCGAGATCACGGCGCGCGTCCCCCTCGAGGCTCCCGTCACACCTCATAACAAGCGCTACCTGACAACGAAGGCGCTACGTTCCGGACATAAGCTTGTCACACTCAAGCCATCGTCCAAGGAGACGTCCTGACGCAATGCTCTTCCGATCGGGTGCTGCATCGTCACCGATACAGACGGTCGCTGAGACGCCGGGTATGGCGCTGTATCGACAAGGCGACTCGCTTCGACTGATGGTCATCGTAGCGGGCCTGTGCTGGTCAGTCGCTTTTATCGTCATCGCTTTGGCGTATCAGCTTGAGCTCTACGGCGATGGCGCGATGTTTTCCTACGCCGTCGCAATCCAAGATGTTTGGGCGTTCCACTGGCATAACATCTCCGGCCGCACCTCGGTATATCTGCTGACACTCTTGCCCGCCGAAGCTCTCGCCGCCATCACCGGCGATCCCTGGGTGGGCATCGTCGCTTATGGCTTCTTGTTTTATGTTGCCCCGCTGGCGGGCCTGGCAGCAACCTACGCTGCCGATCGCTCGCCCGGCCGCTTGATCTTCCTCTACGCGTGCGGTTCGACCGCCCTGCTCTGTCCGCTGATCTTCGGCTTTCCCACCGAAATGTGGCTCGCCCACGCGCTATTCTGGCCGGCGCTGGCACTCGGTCATTACGCAAGATCGACGATTTTCGGCGCGGCATCAGTATTCGCGACGTGGGTTCTACTCGCCTTCACCCACGAAGGAGCCTTCGTGCTGCTGATCGCCGTGCTTGGTACCCTGGCGTTGCGCGGCTTGCGGAGCATACCATTCCTCCGCGGGATCGCAATTATGCTCGTGATTGCCGTCCTGGCCGCCGCATCGAAGATACTTTTCCCGCCTGACGAATACTACGCTGATGCCTTTATGCGGGCAGCGCTGCATTTCTTCGACCCCGCAATCTTCAGAGTGGAAGTCATTGTCGAGTTGCTGGCGGCAATCATTGTTTATGCCGCACTGCTCGGACTGATCTCCATCTGGCTTCCCAAGCGGGCGTGCATCCTCGCGCTGCCGGTATTGATCGCCCTTTTCTGCATCTACTGGCTTCGCTTCGACCATTCAGTGCATGCCAATAGCCGCTACTACATGCGGACTGCTTTGGTCATCGCCACCCCTCTGCTCGGCGTCATGGCCGCCTTTGCCGTCATGACTCGCGAAGGATTGGTCGCGGGCCCGCTGGCCAAAATGAATCACGCCCTATCGTCGTCGCGCAGGGCCTGCGCACTTGCCTCGATCCTGATCGCAGTGACATTGATACACGTCGTCGAGACCGCAAAATTCGTCACAGCCTGGTCTCGCTACCGAGAAGCGATCGCAACCCTCGCCATGAGCCAGGACTCCGATCCGGCTCTCGGCGATCCGCGCTTTGTCTCGTCGAAGCGAGGGCCGCCAGATCTCGCCCCGCTGGAATGGTTCTCGACTATTCCATATCTGTCGGCAATCCTCGCGAACTTCCGACCGAATAGACTGGTCATTGATCCCGCCGGCAATTACTTTTGGCTATCTTGTGCCACCGCAACGCACAGCATGTCGCGGCAGCTTGTTGTCCCCTCGTACACGCGGGAATTAATCCGCACCTATTCATGCCTGCATCGATAATCTGCAGTCATCGTTGCTGGATTGTAATGACTGCATCAAATGCTGAATTTGAGAAACAATGCACTGGGCTCAATCGGCGCAAACGTAGAAAGCACGAACCTTGAAGTTGGTCATCTTCGATTTCGACGGCACGCTTGTTGACAGCCGTCCCTTGATCCTCGAGAGCCATCGGATCGTTTTTTCCGAATTTCGACTGCCCGCTCCCTCGCCGGCTCACAGCCTGTCGCTGGTTGGAAAATCGCTCGATGTCATTCTGGCGGAGCTGGCCGGCCCGACCGCCCCCATTCTCGAGATGGTCAAGGCATATGACCTCCTCCTGCCGACACTCAGGGCCGATCCCGTGTTTGCCGAAAGGCCGTTCGATGGGATCGACGCCCTCCTCCATGAGTTGAGCCGAACCACCGATATCGTGATGGGGATCGCGACCGGGCACCGATCCGACACCATTGCGCCTGCCCTGCAGACGCTGCGATGGGTTGAGTACTTTCGGACCATTCAGGCGGCAGACACGGCGCCTTCGAAGCCACATCCCGCGATGCTTCTTCAGGCGCTTACTACCGCCGGGGTGGAGGCGAAAGACGCAATTTTCGTCGGTGATACCACCTTCGATATGCAAATGGCAGAAGCGGCTCGGCTGAGGTCAATCGGCGTCGCTTGGGGGCACCATGGGGCCGAGCGTCTGACAGCGGCAGGAGCGCGTCATGTAGCCGGAACCGTGGATGAGCTGAAAACTGCCATTCGCGCCGCCCTCAGCGGGTAGTCCAGTGTTTTCCCGAACATTTCCTGTCATTTCCGCCGCAATGGATGCCGCTTCACAGGAACCGAGTCGGATGGCGGTGGTAGTTGCCCCGAAGCAGTCACCCACTGAATCAAGCGCAGCGCGATTTCGTCCTGTTCGGCCTGGCCAAGGAGAGCTTCTTTCTCAGGACCGGCCGGAAGACGCGCGGCCTCTTCACGTGCCGCCTTGATCCGATCGCTGAGGCGATGGGCTTGAGGTGTCTTTCTCGTCATCGAATGCGTCCCGGTTGGCCGGACATACGCGATCTACGAGAGATGGGCTGAGAGGTTTCAAGAACTCGCCTGTATTTGAGATCAACTGGCCGATCGCGGTGGCAGCGCGTGACATGTCGACGATGATTTCGAATCCGGCTTTCTCACTCGTCGACGACCTGTCCGCCGTCATAACCGCAGGCGATGCGCCCCAATGACGCGCGAAATTGTTCGCTTTCGACCATCGAGGCGAGCGCCGCCAGGTTGTCGCGCTTTTCAAGCTGGCGAGCCCGAACCAGGAGAGATGCAATGAGGGTTGGATCAAGGTAAGGTAGGCTCGCCCATAACCCGCGTGCCAACTCGCGCGCCAGCGCGTGATCGGGATGGCTCACATTCTCAGGGGCGCGACCTATTTCATACATGTGACGGACCGCATGCCACGGGGCTCGCTCGGTCGGGAATCGCGCCATGATCCCCGGGCATTCTTCGGCCACATAAAAGCGGTTGAGCGTATCGAACAGAACGAAGCGGTAGCGCTGTGCAATCAGGAACGGTTCCCATTCCTGCCATGACGGCTCCGAGGTCATTGGAGCGACTGCCTCTGCAACAACGACCTTAGGCCGGAAGCGCCCCCAGTCGCCGCCGAACAGCACATCACCCTCCGCACCTTCGACATCAATTTTCAGGAAGTCGATTGTACCGAGTTTATGGTTCTCGCACAGTTTGGCCAGCGTTGTCATGGGCGTGCGAATGGACTGATAACCGACACCAAACGCTTGGGTCGCCTGCGCAACCCCTTCCATCGACGTCGAAAGCCCGTGCAGGCGGTCAACGACGTGGAAATCGGCTTCGCCACACTCCCGTCCGATCAAGCAGGCAACCGCAACGTCACGTGGACGTAGCCGCGGATAGAGCGCCGCAAGTTTTGTCTGCGGCTCAACGATCACGCCGCGCCATCCTCGTTCATAAAACCAATAGGACACATTGTCGGCGATGGGATGCCCTGCTCCAATGTCGAGATACGTTCCCGTTGCCTGTCCCGCAAACGCGATCGAGAGATGATAGTCCTCGAGGTTCTGTGAATAGGATAGCTCCATCCGCGCTTCCTCCCGGCTGCCGGACACGGTACCGCCGACAAGGCGCATGATCCGTCTACAGAGGCCACGGTAGATCACGAAAGGCGCAAGGTCCATGCTCCGGCCACGCGGCATTTCGAGCCCGGCTCTCCAGAACGCCTTGCGCTACAACGATCATCATGGCCACGAATTAATCGTCCGGAACATCAAAATATGGGTGTGTTCTTGACGTGAGCGTGTCACGGCTGGCCTGCAGGAAGGGGCATCGCATGGATGAATTGTCGCGTCGCAACCTGGTGACGATCGCCGCGATCACCATGGCATCGACCGTTGCGTTCGCGGGCGCCTCGCTTGTGTCGACCGCCTGCGCCGCTGACTTTCCGACGCGCCCCATCACGCTGGTCGTGCCGTACCCGGCCGGCGGCGGCGTCGATGCGATGGCACGCGTGGTGGCGCAAAAGCTGTCCGATGCTTTCCGTCAGACCGTCACCGTCGACAACCGCGGCGGTGGCGGGGGCACCATCGGCACGCGTGCGGTCGCGCGCGCCGCGCCGGACGGCTACACGCTGCTGCTCGGCCACACCGGGACGCTGTCGATCAACCCGAGCCTCTACACCAGTATCGGCATGGATCCGCGCAAGGATTTCGCGCCGATCGGCCTCGTCGCTTCGATGCCTGTGGCCCTGCTCGCCCACCCGTCGTTTCCCGCGAAGACGGTCGCCGAGCTGATCGCGCTGGCACGGAAGGCGCCGGGCACACTCAATATCGGAACGTCGCCTGTCGGCACCGGCGGTTACATGTGCGCCGAACTGTTCAAGGCAGAGGCCGGGATCGACATCGCGATCATCCACGTGCCGGTCGCGTTCGGCGTGCTGCCGCCAGCACTGGGCAATATCACGGCCGGCCAACTGCGCGCCGTCGCCGTCACCAGCAAGACGCGCTTCTCGCTATTGCCCGATGTGCCGACCTTCGACGAGTCGGGACTGCCCGGCTTCGAAGCCGTATTGCATTACGGGCTGCTTGCGCCGCACGGCACGGCTCCGGAAATCGTCGACATCCTCAGCGCCGTGTTGCGCAAACTCGGCAACGATCCAGAGGTGCAGAAGCGCATCCGTCTCGAAGGCGGCGATCCCCTCAGCTCGACGCCGGCCGAATACGCCGACGACATCGACCGGGAAGAAAAGAAGTGGAGCAAACTTGTCCATCAGCTCGGACTGAAGGTGGAGTAGCGCCGGCCACGGACACTCCACTCGTTCTGGCCTTACTGAGTGCGCGTCAAATCCGGAACGGCTCATTACTATCGCCCTCCGCTTCGCGCCTCGCCCAACCAATTGCACTCTCGAAACAGCCGCCAAGCCCCCTGCTCCCGGAACGAGTTCAACTCAGCACTGGTCTCGTTGCCTGCCGTTGGCTGGCAAATCTCGCGCAGGCCAGCCAATTTAGGCCGGCTCTTCTGGTGATGGTGGGATTATTTATAAAAATAGCGGAATTCGCACATCAGCTGTCTGGTGTGAGTTGCAGCGATGGAGCCCTCGTGCAGTTCGGCGGCGGGAGGCGAACGCGCATCGTCCGAATGGCGAACTGGCAACCGCACCTGTTTCGCACCAGAAATGAACTCATCAAATCGCAATGAACGCGATCGAAACCGTAAGGAAACCAACGAAGCTGACCGATATCCCGCCGCTCATAACGGTCTGGTTGCAGGTTCGAGGAAGCAGCACACCTCGCTTCTTTGATCGAACGGCCCGTCAACGGTCGACAATGATCAGTGACAGTTCGTTCTGCGCGAAAATCGGCCGTTGCCGCTGCGGTGCTCGCACAAGGCAAATGCGCGACTTGCCCAACTGGAGCACTCCCCTTGTGAACGTCGCCGAAGCTGGCGCGAGTGCATTCAATTCGGCTTGTGCACGTTGGTCGTTGCTAGATTTTCTTTGACCTCTCGGTGCACACATCGTGCGCACGCCGCCTTCTAACCGATTGAAAAACTTGAACTCTCGTTCCAGTCGATCACGGGACAAATCGCAGGCCATTCTTTGCGGAGTACGGCCCGAGATGTTGCTGGCAGGCAGCACGACGTCGATTTCGCGAATCGCCTGAAAGACGGTAGCGCTGGGATCCATCGCGCTTGCTGACAAGAGTGCGAGCCCGCCGATTTCCACTCTGAGCTACGCCAAGGCCCACTCGTGCGCAAACAGCAGTTTTCCTTGGTGGGGCTTCGGTTCAAAGAGGGCTTCGACGACCACGACTGCAAACGCTCCGCCAGGCGTGCAAGCATGAAAGATTAGCCTACCGTTTGCTGCGGGTAACAATGTGCGGATGGCTGACGCCGAAATTCTCTTCGTATCAATGGCTTACGCCTGTTGGTGCGCTCCGCGGGCGGTCGCATTTGCTGTGATTTCAAGGGGTTGACAAGCTCTGTCAAAGCATAAGGTTCATTTCAAGCTCAAAAGTGCCGTTTGGACAGACCTAGGCCCGACGCTTTTCGTAAACTCGCTTCACGCCTAAGTCCAAGCTCTTGATTCCCGGCGAGAGCCGGGGCTTTTGCTCCGGAAGGGCGTATTCTCTGGCAGTCGATCTCTTAAAAAGCTCGCGCCGCTGGGATCAACCATGGACAAGAGGCCCCGACTTTCACTGTTTCTTATTGGACACCAATAGCCAATGAACCGGGCCTGGGCTGGCACGGCGCCTTTGTAGATATCCGTGGAGACATCATGCAGGTCGTAATTTGCGGAGGCGGCGTGATTGGAGCCTGCATCGCATACTTCCTCGCTCGGCGCAGGATCGACGTCATTGTCATCGAGCGGACCGAGGTGGCGGCGGCGGCATCTGGCAAGGCTGGCGGATTTCTGGCGCTCGACTGGTGCGCCGGCACTCCGCTCGATAAGCTGGCGCGCCGAAGCTTC
>Ga0070668_100003207_pt1 | contig 12051 bp, 6 predicted proteins | sample KBSS43metaG_FD_64661 | JGI IMG/M metagenome (GOLD analysis project Ga0070668, IMG submission 64661) | Switchgrass rhizosphere microbial communities from Kellogg Biological Station, Michigan, USA - KBS S4-3 metaG | ecosystem: Host-associated > Plants > Roots > Rhizosphere > Soil ... | reverse complement strand
GGGAACGACGCGAATCCGGGTACCCAGGCGGCGCCATGGCGCACGATTCAACATGCTGTCGGTGTCGCGCGTGCGGGCAGTACTGTCAACGTGCGCGGAGGAGTCTACGAAGAACTGGTGAGCATCAATTCATCCGGAAATTCCAGTGAAGGATACATAACCTTTCGAAGCTATCCTGGTGAAACAGCCATCCTTGATGCAGAACATGCCACTCTCGAGGGTAGAACTGGCATTCTTACGATTCACAATCAGAGCTACGTACGAATTGAAGGTTTTGAGATTCGAAATTTTCGCACTGCCGAACATCGACTCGCTCCTCTCGGGATCGACGTCATGGGAGCCGGCTCTCATATAGAGCTGCTGAAGAATAACGTTCATCATATTGAGCAGATGTTTGAAGGTCGCGATGGTCCGGGACATGGCGCAAATGCGTTTGGCATTGCGGTGTACGGTACCGACTCCAAGACCCCGATCACGGACTTGATCATCGACGGCAATGAGGTGCATCACCTTAAGACTGGCTCGAGCGAATCACTGGTAGTAAACGGGAACGTCACGAACTTCCGCATCACGCACAATATCGTGCATGACAACAACAACATTGGCATTGACGTCATCGGTTTCGAACGCACTGCGCCCGACCCTGCTGTCGACCAGGCGCGCGACGGTATCGTAAGCGGCAATTTGGTTTACAACATTACTTCGAAGGGAAACCCGGCATACCGCAACGATGAATCTTCGGATGGCATTTACGTGGACGGCGGCACACGGATACTGATCGAACAAAACATCATCCACGATGTCGATTTCGGAATCGAACTGGCAAGCGAGCACCAGAACCGTGCCACGTCTTACGTCACGGCGCGGAACAATCTCATTTATCACTCCCATACCGCGGGCGTTTCGCTCGGAGGCTATGCGCCGGAGCGCGGGCGCACTGACCACTGCACGGTGATCAACAACACTCTCTATGAAAATGACACGTCGGCAACCGGGTCCGGCGAGCTCCAGATGCAGTGGAACATGGCAGACAATATTTTCGAGAACAACATCGTGTACGCGGGGCCGCGCTGCCTGATGGTGTTGAATAAATCTCAGCTCGATGAGAAGCATCCGCCCGCTACCATTGATCACAACCTCTATTATTGTGGCCCCGGAGCGCAGGCAAGCAAATGGGTCGAGGGTTCGGCCACGGTGACCGGATTCGATAAATATGTGCAAGCCACGGGGAATGACCGTCATTCTTCTTTTTCAGATCCTCGATTCGTTGATCCGTCCAAGAATGATTTTCATCTGAGATCAGATTCTCCCGCATTCGCTGCCGGCGCCAATGCTGGAGCGCTGGCGGGGGAACTGGATCTTGACGGTGCGCCACGTGCCAAATCTGGAAAAGTAGATATCGGTTGCTACCAAAAGCAATAGGAGTATTCCATGTCGGGACTGGACGTAAATCGCCGCGAATTCATGAAAGTCGCTGCTGGGGCGGGCGCCGCCCTGGCATTGCCGAATTTTGGAAATGCTACCGGCTCCTCCAAGATGATCGGCATCCAGGTCGGAGCGATTTCGTTTGTGGACGAAGGGACCGAGAAAGTTCTCGATGTGCTCCAGGAACGCGGCGGCGTAAATACGCTGTTTCTTGCTGTGTTCACTTACGGCCGCGGTATTGCGGGAAGGCAGATTCCGGGGCAGCCGCTGCCTGATCATGGGAAGCAGGAATACGATCTAAATTTCCACGGCGGGAACTTCGCCACACCTCATCCGCAGTATTACAAGAACACGGTCATCAAGGACACTCGCGCACCTGACCACGGCGACCTCGACATATTGGCTGAAGTTCTCCCCGCCGCGAAGAAGCGTGGCATGAAAGTGATTTGCTGGCTTGAGGACGTGTTCCGCACCGATCTGCCGAACATTCAGAACGTTCAGGAACGCGACCTCTACGGGCGGAATGCGGAGACGCTTTGCGTCAACAATCCCGACTACCGGAATTTCTTTACAGGCTTAGTCGAGGATTATGCCCGTTCCTACGACATCGACGGAATCATGTGGGGATCGGAGCGACAGGGTGCGCTTTCGGACAGTCTTGGGGCCACCCATGACACGCCGCCAATTGATCCGGGCAACGTAACCTGTTTCTGTCAGTTTTGCGAAACCAAGGCGAAAGAGCGCGGAATCAACATGGCGCGCGCCAAGCAGGGATTCCTGGAGCTAGAAAAATTTGTTCGTTCAGCGCGCAGTGGCAAACGCCCGGTCGACGGATATTACGTTCAGTTCTGGCGCCTCCTGTTGCGATATCCAGAACTAGCAGCGTGGGAAACGCTGTTCACAGACAGTCTTCGCGAAAACTACGCTGCAATATACAAAACCGTAAAGGCAGCAAAGCCCACTGTTCCAGTGGGCTGGCACATCTGGCATAACAATTCCTTCAATCCGATCTATCGAGCGGAGCAGGATCTGCACGAGCTCTCGAATTATTCAGACTTCATCAAGGTCGTTATGTACAACAACTGCGGCGGCGAGCGAATGGCGCTGTACGCCGACAACATCGGCTCGACCCTCTATGGAGATCTCTCGAAACAAGCTCTCATCGATTTGAACTATTCGCTGATGGGATTCAAGGAGCGCAGTTACGATCAGATTCCCCAAACGGGCCTCTCAGCTGACTACGTCTATCGCGAGACGAAACGCGCACTAGATGGCGTCGCTGGCACGCGCACGCTGATCTGGCCGGGAATTGATATCGACATACCCACCGAGCCCAATAACAGCAAGTCCACGCCGCCACGCGTGAAGGAAGCAGTTCGGGCGGCACTACGCGCTGGTGCGCCAGGTGTGCTTCTATCTCGAAAGTATTCCGAGATGCGGCTCGCCAACCTCAGCGGCGCAGGAGAAGCAATTCGCGAATACGCCTGACCAAACGTGGTGCAATCGAAAGAAAAACACAGCGCGTCGTAGCTCTGCCACGATGCCTCGGGCAAGCGGAGCCTCGGCCAGCCGGTCAACCATCGCTTCGCTCGCGTAACCTTACCCTGCTGAATCGCCAAATTGTTCCGCTCCGTTGAAAACGAGAGCAGGCTCTCCGCCGCGCCGCAAAACATTGTGGTGGTGTCGCACCGTCGACACCACCACGTTTTCAGCTTCTGCTTGAGCATTCACCCCGCGGAGTGTCTTAAGCGGACCTCTTTTGCGGCAAGCTGAACGGAATCACCTTCCCATATTCTTCCGGCGGTACCCATTTCCCGGCCTTTTTTCTAAAGCTCGCAGGTACGAAGAATTCAATGATCTTCGCCATAAATCACCCCACAAATGAGAACAGTAATGGGCCGAAAAAGTTTTCATTTTGACAAATCTCTACAGTGTTCAGGCTATTTCACCTGGGTGTAACCGCCTGCTAACAACAGTGCCGCAAGGTCAATCCGCGCAGTCAGTTGTGCGGATTGCTACAATCGCGGCATGCGCCCTGCTCTTAAATCAAGAGCCAGCATACTCGTTCTGATTGTGTTCACAGTCTCGAGTTTGGCATCATCGCAGGCACCCACGTCGGTTTTGCGTCAGCAGTTCACGAAGCGATTAGTTGCCGCAGCAATCGAGCGAACCCGTCATTCGGGCCGCTATGTTTCAAGCTATGTTCGAATTCCTTAACCTAACGGTGATGTCCCCACAGACACGGGAGTTTGTACCGACGAGATCATTCGGTCCTACCGTGCGGTGGGTGTTGACTTGCAAAAGGAAGTCCACGAAGAGATCGTTCTGAACTTCGCGGCTTATCCAAACCAAAAACGCTGGCGGCTCGATCATCCCGATTCCAACATCGACCACCGCCGGGTGCCCAATCTCATGGTCTTCTTTCAACGTAAAGGAGAAACGCTTCCTATTACGAAGCGGGCGACTGACTATGCTCCCGGCGACCTCGTTACCTGGGACTTGGGCCGAGGTGTACCCCACATTGGCATCGTTGTCGATCAGAAGGCTAGCTGGAGCGACCAATACATGGTGGTGCACAACATCGGAGCAGGACCGAAAATGGAGGACGTTTTATTTGCTTGGAAGATCACTGGTCACTTCCGCTACTTTGGGCCGGACAGTTCCCAGTGAGTCGATCTAAGTCAGTGTTGCGGGCGCACTCGCGCTGACCAATCATCGTTGGCGTAACATGCCATTACACCAATTACCCACTTCCGACGGTTGGTCACTTCGATGAATTGGTGAAAGAATTGCGCCGTGCAACAGCGATTCCTTACAGACGACGAAATCGAAAACGCGAGGGCAATGGTCGGTTGGCAGTTTTGGACTCCCCCAATCATGTTCGGCCTTGTCACTCTCGGCTTGGGAATTGGTGCTTTAGGTCGTAATCCGGCGATTATTGTTGGTTTCCTTATAGTTTGCAGCGTGGCCGTCATTCTTTAGTCTTTCGCCTTCGCGATTCCAAAAAGGTTAGTCACGACATTGAAATGCGGGTTGTCCACCTGATCGAAGGTGCGCCAGCAAGAGTCTGGGTACCCCTAAGCGCGGTTGAGCTGACGAAATTGGGGTTCTGCTATCTCAGTCTCGCTGATCGCACCATACGGGTCCCGAATGATGCTTATGGGGAATTGCGCGAGGCGAACATTGTGAAGGTCGCCTTCTTGCCCACGGCGCTCGTCGCGGTGAAAGTTGAAACCGTTCGTGGGATTGGTTGGACAGAGCGGGCGTCCTCTTTTTCACTCTAATCACAAAGCTCTCGTTGTTGGCCATATATCGCGATTACACCAACAACTTACGCAAGCTCGGCTTACCTGCGGACTCCAATCAGCTTCGCCAGATTTTCTCAATGCCTCGGATGTGGGCGATGATTTCCTGAGCGGATATGCAGTGTATGCATCCGACGCGCCGAACGCGGTGGATATCACTGCGGCCTGACCGAGAGCGTTGTCCAATCGCGCCCCAACGGTTTGCTGGTTTCCTCTGTTGAGTCCACCATTTCAATCGAAATGGACCGCAGCGTATCGGACCACTCCGATTTACTTTTTCTTTTTCCCCAGGAGTCCGCCGAGCGCGTTTGCTGGCGTGTTGACACCGGGAACCTTCCCAGACATCGCGCCTTTAACGGCACCTGTGGCGAGACTCCCGGCCGCTCCTGCCATGTCAGGGACAAATTGAGGGTTCGACGTCGTGCCCTGGATCGAGAAGGGGATTCCGTTCGTCGCGCCACCAACAGACGACACCTTAGTCAGGCCGCCGGCCATACCACCGCTGAGGTTCGCCAGCATCTTGAAAGCAAGTGCCCCTGCGGGGCTCACGGTGCCCGCACCTGTAATAACGCCGAGAGCGGGAACGTCCAGGTCGATGTTGTTAGCCTGTGTCCCCGCTGGCGCGACGCGGGCATTGAGGCTGAAATTGCGAATTGAGGTGTCTGGTTTGGACGCTGCTTTCCCCGCGAATGCAGATAGCGCCCCCAGTTTCGATCCCAGATCAAAGTTCGCCAAGCTTGTATTGGCGAGTCGAACGGGACCCGTAATAACCAACTGATCCACTGGCCCTGTAATGTCGAGAGTCGCTGATAGCGTCCCGCCTTTCAGCTGTGATCCAGAAGGAAGCACGATGCCTACCGCCGGCAATACGGCTTGCATTTCCTCGACCGGCATGTCGGGCGCATTCAGTTTCAGGTTGGCGATTTGTGTCTCGCCTTGGGTTTGAACGGTTCCGGTCAGATGAGCCTGGGCTTTTCCGATCGCAACATCTCCTTGCGTCAATCGCATTGACTGTTTGTCCAGATCCGCATCAACCGTGTGCTTAATGACTATCGTCTTGGGGGACGGCGATCCCTTTGGCGAGAACTTGAGTTTCGTACCTATGAAAGTTCCAATAGCCTTGGCCTGGCTACCTGTTGAGGTAAGCGATCCATCAAAAGTAGCCAGTCCCGCGATACCGGTCGCCGGATCGATAAATCCTGACGCGGCGATATCCATATTGTTTACTTTGACTGTTGTCTGAAACGGAGTTTTCGCTGCATCCTGTGCACTTATGGGGCCGGCCTTCCCCACGATATTCGCGTCGCCTCCGCCCGGCAGTTGCGCAGTAAACTTGAATGGAAACTGTGACGTAGGAGAAAAATTCGTCACACTGATGTTGACCTTGTCGTAGACGCGAGGCTTCGCGGAAGAATTTGATTTTCCTATTACCAGCTGGCCGTTATTCACGTTCAGTTTCGCCACTGAGAGATCCGGAGGTGCCGAGTCACTCGGGGTCGGAGCCGGTTTCTTCGCCGATGCGCCACCAAGACTGGAAAAATTCCAGGTTCCATTCGGCGCTCTGAGCAGACTGATATGCGGCTCTTCCAAAGTGATTTCGTTGACTTTCAACTGTTTCGAGAAGATGAGAGGAATCAATTCGACGTCCACCTTGAGCGCCTTCGCGGTGATGAACGGCGCCTTGCCAAAGGCAGGATCGTCGCTGATTGCAATCTTGTCCGCTCCGACGGTCCCGGAAAGAATCGAAAGGCTCAGATTGCCCACGGTTACCTGGCGGCCCAATGCACTGCTCGCCTCCGCTTGAATTTTCGGACGGAAGCTATTTACGTCGATCAGGAATGGGAGCGCCAACAGTATGACGAAGAGGACGGCAAGTGCGATTCCCGCAATCCGCATCCAACGTTTCCGAAAGATCGCAGTCGCAATGGATTGAGCCTTCCCGAGGAATGACTGACTGCTATTCGTCTCGGTGGTTTCGGTTGGGCGCCCTTTTTTAGTCTGCCCGGGCCCAGGAGGGGGTATCGGTTGAGCGGCCATGGTCGTCTCCTCGGTAACAATTTGACGGACTCCAGATAGTAGAGTTCCGAGGTGAGCACGACAGCAACTGTCATTTGTAACAGCCAGACTGGTGGCGGCCAGCGGTAGTCGCCCGCTAGTCGTTGAAAATCAGAATGTCTGAGTGCGGCTTATTATTGAGCCGGCTCCGGCTTCCAGTTCGTAATCAGCGTAATTGGTGGGGGGCTTCCAACAGGAGGAGAGTTCAGGACAAACCATCGCCCGTCGGGTGCAGCGTCGTAGCTGATCTGTTCATTGGTTGGATTCAAGTCGAGCCGCGACGCGCCGGTCTTCAGCAATACAGGAAACAGCGTATGCGGCGCAGCGGCCTGAAAAACGGAAGTGCTGCCATTTACTTCGACTGAAGTTAATTTCGAATCGGCCGACAAATAAAAGATTTCTTTTCCGTCACGCCGCCATCTCGGACTGGTTCCGCCAGCGGACGAGATCTGCCACTTTGTGCCTCCAGCGGGAAACGGAGTTACATACACTTCTGGGCGCCCGGACTCGTCCGAACCGTATGCCATCCAGCGCCCGTCAGGAGAGAACTGGCCTTGCCCAACATTAAAGCTTCCGCTCAGGAAAGCGAAGGGTTTCCGATCTCCGGAGGTAGGGACAATCCACAATTCGGTAAGGTTCTGGCCAGGCGCCGTAGTGTTGTAGGCTACAAAGCGCCCGTCTGACGACCACGAGGTCGGATATTTGCTGATCTCCGATTGCAGTATTGTCGACTCGTCTCCCGTCCCGTCGCTGCGCCGCTGCACCAGCTGGTAAGTACCCGTGAGATTTGAAGCGAATGCGACTGAGCCGCCATCGGGTGACCAGACCGGGAACTGGGTGCGACCAGGACCGAAGGTGAGACGAATCCGCTTGTCGCGGGACAAGTCGAAGATCCACAACTTATAGTTTCGGAGACTGGAATCGAGCATGGTCAACGTCATCCGCTGCCCGTCGGGCGAGATACGGTTAGCAGCGTAGTCACCGGGCTCACCGATCGTCTTGATCTCCTTTCCGCTGCGGTCAACCATCACCAGGCGGGAATTCGTGCCTGTATTTCCGCCCTGGTACGCGATAACGCCATTGAAGGAACTCGAAAAAACTCCTCTCCAGGGTAGTTCGTCGTATTGAACTTGCTCGGCAATAGCAAACGGTTGACCTTCAATCTCAAGGCGCCTTTCATCGAAAGGTTGTGCCATCAGTGTTCGGTCGCGCAGAAACAAAATGGACCCGGGCGTATAGGCCGCGTTGGAGCGAGCGTGAAACAAAAGCTTCTTCTCGCCGGAGTCCAGATCCGCAACATAGATGGAGGCGCTCTCGGCGCTCCCGCCGGCGAAGTTCGCCGCACTAAAGAGGAAGTGCCGTGAGTCAGGCAGGAAAACCGGCCAACGATGACTCAATTCGCCCCGTGATGAATCGAGCTTCGTTACCGCCGTGGCTGCGCCCCCCGAACTGGAAACGCGATAGAGAACGCCCCAGGTCGAGGCGAACAGAATCGTACCGTTCAGTCCCCACGTGCCACCCCGAGAACCGGCTACATCGCAGATGGTCACCACCGGCCCGCCGGCCGCATCCAGCGTTCTCAACTTGCCGCCGGAAAAAAAGCCTATCGAGTGATCGTCCGGGGACCAGAATGGATTCGATGCTCCGTCAGTGCCGGGCAGAGCTTGAGCCGCAAGTCCCGACAGGGGCCGGACCCAAACCATGTCGCGGCCCGCAGCGCTCGTGGCGACAAATGCGAGTTTGCGTCCGTCATGAGATACCGTTACGGGTCCGGCAAAATAGGCGAGGGTTGTGTTTTCGGGAGCCAGGATGGTGGACCACGTGGCGGCCGCAGGCCGCGCGCCACGCCGGAGGAACGTTGCGGTCAATCCCGCAAGTAAGATGGACACCAGCGCCAGCCAAATCCAGCGTTCACCCCAAGCACGTTTTATCTTTGTTGGCGGTTGTTTTCCCGATTCTTGAACACCTTCTTTTATCCACTTCAACTCACTGGCCAAATCGCTCGCGCTTTGCCAACGTTCTTCCGGATCCTTAGCAAGACACTTGCGCACGACCCGCTCCAGCGAGGCCGGCGTCATCGGTTGCAATGCCGCCATGGGTTGCGGATCGGTCATGAGAATTGTGGCGATCAGACTTGCGCGACTCTTCCCGCTGAATGGCGGCTTGCCGGTCACCATTTCATAGATCGATTCGCCTAGTAAAAAAATGTCCGTGCGAGGGTCGGCCTCCTTGCCCTCCAGTTGTTCCGGTGCCATGTACTGGAAAGTTCCAACCAGCATGCCCTCGCTGGTCAGCTTCGCCTCCTGCGTCATTTCCGTCAGAGTGGGAGTTAGCGGAGCACGGTCCGCGTGCTTGGCCAACCCGAAGTCCATCAGTTTCGTCCCGGACTTCGTAAGCATGACGTTCGAGGGTTTCAGGTCGCGATGCGTGATGCCGATCTTGTGAGCTGCGGCTAATGCCTCTGCGAGCTGTGATGCAATGAGAAGAGCCTGCTCGGGTGGTAACGCACTCCGAATCAACCGCTGCTCGAGCGTTTCTCCTTCGACTAATTCCATGACGAGGAAGTCGACTCCGTCATGATGTCCGATGTCGTGCAGAGTGCAGATGTTAGGATGCGACAGCTTGGAGATAGACTTGGCTTCACGTTGAAGACGATGCCTGAGATTTGCATCTGAGGACAAGTTGGCCGGCAGGACTTTGATGGCCACATCGCGATCGAGCCGGGTGTCGCGCGCACGATAAACTTCGCCCATACCTCCTGCGCCAAGCGGAGCAATGACTTCGTAGGGGCCCAGCTTCGTGCCGGATACGAGTGACATGGGTGCGCAAGATTATAGCGTGCATAGAACTTCGTCGCGGCAGAACGATTCACGACCTAGCAGGTACTGTTTAAGAATCGCTCTTAAACCAACGATGGCCAACCGGGGGCATCCTCTTCAAATCGAGAGCTTCCTTTCAAATCGTTGATGTAATAGCGCTGTTTCAACACCTACGAATTGTTCAGTTGATCTCGAATATCAGTGCGGCCAAGCGTAGCTACCCGTCCCACCTGTTGACTAAGCACATCCCCTGGAGCACAATCCCTGTCTAAAGTCGTCCGCGTCACTCGTCCCGAATTCTCGGCCCCACAGTTCGGCTCCCAATTTCATAGATTGTTCAGGAGGAAAACGAAAGCGAACTAATCCGGTTCATAACCGGTGGGACGCGCCTAGTCTCAAAGAGTACCGACTGCCACTCTTCGACCAGCGAGTCTCTGATCCACGCCGGTATTCAACAAATCTGACTTCGACTCAAGTGAATGCAAAGGAGATGAAAAATGGCAAACGCAACGTATGAAATCCCGGGTAAAGACGCAACAAACCCATCGAAGGTCGCGAAAGCGGACATGAAATTCGAAGTGGTCATCCTCCCCGTGTCGGATGTTGACCGCGCGAAGGAGTTCTACCAGAGACTCGGGTGGCGGCTTGACGCTGACTTCGCCCACGGTGACGACTGGCGCGGAGTCCAATTCACGCCGCCGGGCTCCGGGTGCTCGATCATCTTCGGCAAGAACGTCACCGCCGCAGCACCCGGCTCCGCCCAGGGCCTGTACCTGATCGTCTCCGACATTGAAGCCTCCCGCAAAGAACTGCTGGATCGGGGCGTTAAGATCAGCGAGGTGTTCCACGGAGCCGGCGACAAGTACTCTGGCACGGACGAACCCTACCTGTTTGGCAAAATCCGAGTTAACGGTCCCGATGCCGAGCATGGCAGCTACCGCTCATTCGCTTCATTTCGTGATCCGGACGGCAACGGCTGGTTCTTGCAGGAGGTCACGACGCGGTTGCCCGGCCGTGTCGACTCCGCGACGACGACCTTCGCATCCGCAAGCGATCTGGCAAGCGCGATGCGGCGCGCGGAGACCGCCCACGGGCAGCATGAAAAGCTACTCGGCAAGCGCGATGAGAATTGGTCCGACTGGTACGCCGCCTATATGGTTGCGGAACAGGCCGGCAAAGAACTGCCGCAATGAACGACTACGATATACTCGTTACCGCGAGCACAGTCGCTAAGCCATAAGAGCCGTTACACCAACTACTCTTTTCCGCTGTTCCAGCACCGAGTAGTTGGTGTAATCGCCTTATTTCGACAGTTAAATCCCGCGCCAAGCTCTCATCTAGATAGTTAACAACAAATCGCCATTTCACCAACTACGTTCCCGAGGCTAGCGCAGGCGATTTTTTTGCCCCAAACAAATTCCTCTGCTCTGGGATCGGGGGCTACAGCGATCAGGAGAATCATTGCCACACCGAAGATCGGAAGAATGATGGCCAGTGTCTTGAGAAGAGCAAACCCGAAATGCCGAAGCTCCACAGTGGGAATCGCAGCGCACGGCACCACGAGGCGCTGAATCCAAACGTTTATGCGATGTTCCATCTAAAATCCCTTCTCGCAAAAGGGTTATGAGCCGAGTTCTCGCTACTGCCTAAATACCACAGCTGTTCTACTTTAACTCTTGTGGTTGAGGCGCGACCTGCCCACTGTGACAGAGTAAGTATTCACAAATCTCCATTTGACCAACTACTTGCCGGACGCCCGCCGCTCGCGTATCTCGAAGTTGGAGATCGATGATGCATCGGACATCGCATGTTCTCACGCACCTAGGCCACTGGTCGACGTAACCCCACTATGCTCATTGACCTTGGACATGGAATAAGAGGATGTCTCTTACGATTTTTGTCACGAATTGCAGACATCATTTGACAAACAAATGACAGCATCGCCGCATCTTTGCTGACGGCACCGAATCAAACCCCTCACTGCACTGAAAGCAACCTCGCGAAGCTGCTTTGTTTTGTCGGTGGGTAGCTCATAAGTGGCCGTAAAGCGCTATCGCTCGTATCGACTCGACTTTGGTTGCGCCAATTAAACATAACTCAGGAGAATCATGAAGCGACTCTTACTCGCCGCAACGTTCGCACTGCTAATGGCCTTCACGAGGCCATCAGCGGAAGCCCAAACTTTTATTGCACTGCATCAGTTTGACACCGAGACCAACGGAGCGCGTCCGCAGGGAGCGGTACTTCGCGACGCCGCCGGTAATCTCTACGGAACAACCACTGGCGGCGGCATTGGTGAAGGTGTGGTGTTCAAGATTGACAATAGAGGCCAAGAGACAGTGCTGTTTACTTTCCAAGGGGTGAACGGGGGATTCCCAGCCTCGCCCTTGATTCAGGACCCGGCAGGAAATCTATATGGTATTGCTGATCTCGGCCCCGGCGGCGCC
>Ga0070668_100003193_pt1 | contig 12071 bp, 11 predicted proteins | sample KBSS43metaG_FD_64661 | JGI IMG/M metagenome (GOLD analysis project Ga0070668, IMG submission 64661) | Switchgrass rhizosphere microbial communities from Kellogg Biological Station, Michigan, USA - KBS S4-3 metaG | ecosystem: Host-associated > Plants > Roots > Rhizosphere > Soil ... | reverse complement strand
ATCGACAACCCCTTTACGGTCACCGCCGTCCGAACCGGCGGCAAGGTGATACTGTTCGACACCGGTTTTGGCGGCAACGGCCCGGCGACGGTCGGCAAGCTTGCCGACAACATGAAGGCGGCCGGCCTCGATCCGGCTGCGGTCTCCACGGTCGTGATCTCGCATTTCCACCCTGATCACGTCTCCGGTCTATGGGTGAAGGATACCAGCGAACAGGTGTTCCCGAATGCGGAAATCCTGATGCCGGAGGTGGAGTACAAGTTCGCGACCGATCCGGCGCTGGTCGAGAAGGTGCCGGAAGCCAACCGTCCCTTCATCAAGCGGATTCAGGCGACCTTCCCGACCTGGAAGAACGTCAAGCAGTACAATGACGGCGCCGATATCGCCCCCGGCGTGAAGGCGATCGCCACCCCCGGACATACCGTCGGACATATGTCGTTCCTCGTGGCGTCGGGAGGACAACAGCTCTTCATCCAGAGCGACGTCACCGGCATCCACCAGCTGTTCGTCAGAAATCCCGGCTGGTTCTCGGGCTTCGATGCCGACGGCCCGAAGGCCGAGGCCACGCGGCGCGCGTTCTTCGACCGCGTCATCGCCGAAAAGGGCATGATCGCCGGCTATCATTTCGGCTTCCCGAACGTCGGCACGCTGTCGAAGGACGGCAACGGCTATGCGTTCGCGGCCGTGAAGGCCTGATCGCGCGGCTGACTTGAAACGACCGAAGGCGCCGCACTTTACGCGGCGCCTTTTCCTCAGAGCCCCCGGCACTTTAGAGTTGCAAAAGCTTGCCGGCACGGCATGGTTACGGCGATGCCAGCCAAGACCAGCACTCCCCCGGATCAATCCACCGAGACGCCCCACTATCACGGCCACCGCGAACGGCTGCGCGAGCGCTTCTATGCGGCCGGGCCGGAGGCGCTGAGCGATTACGAATTGCTGGAGATGGCGCTGTTTCCGGCCCTGCCCCGGCGCGACACCAAGCCGTTGGCGAAAGCGCTGTTGAAAAAATTCGGCTCGTTCGCCGAGGTCATCCATGCGCCGGTCGCGCGCCTGCGCGAGGTCGATGGCATCGGCGAGGCCTCGATCAACCAGATCAAGCTGCTCGCCGCGGCCGCGAGCCGGGTGGCAAAGGGCGAGATCAAGCGCAAGATTGCACTGTCGTCCTGGAACGACGTGATCGAGTATTGCCGGAGCGGGATGGCGTTCGCCGACAAGGAGCAGTTTCGCCTGCTCTTTCTCGACAAGCGCAACCAGTTGATCGCGGATGAAATCCAGCAGACCGGCACCATCGACCACACCCCGGTCTATCCGCGCGAGGTGATCAAGCGCGCGCTCGAACTATCGGCGACCGCGCTGATCCTGGTCCACAACCATCCCTCTGGCGATCCCTCGCCCTCGCAGGCCGATATCCAGATGACGAAAGCGATCATCGACATCGCAAAACCGCTCGGCATTGCCGTGCACGACCACATCATCGTCGGAAAGAATGGCCATGCGAGCCTGAAGGGGATGCGGCTGATCTGAGGAGCTGTTGACGCGATCCTAATGCGCCAGTGCGCCGCGTTGCTCCCATGGTCCGGGATTTAGCACCGCGCCGTTGATTTTGCCGGCGGCGTCTCTGACGAAGGCGATCCTCGTATGATCGCCGCTCTCGACCTCGAATTCGTCCTTCGCGCGGGCCGCCACCGGCACGGTCTCGCCCCTGTCAAAATCAAGGATCGACCAGCTGCCTGTTGCTTTCACGACGAGCTTGCCGTCCGCAACGCTCGTTTGAAGCTGCACACTGCGCAGCGGGACCGCCTCGCGGGCAAAGGCGACAAACAGCGGATCGTTCTGCCCCTGCCTGACGATTCTGAACTTGATGGTCGTGTTGACCTGACCTGCAATCCGGCCAAGCGCCGCTTCCAGCGTCAGGCCCCTCGTCGACGTGTCGCCGATCGCCGTGATGAGATCTCCCGCCATGACGCCAGCCCTCGCGGCAGGACCTGCGTCGACCGGTTTGATCACTCTCAGGCCGCCGGTCTCAGCGACAACGCACTCAAGGCCGGTCCAGCCGATACCGTCGGCGACCAGGATCTGTCTGTCCAGCGAACTTGAGGACCCGCCGAAAACGTAGCGTCCGACATATTCGGTGAGAGCGGTAGCGCTCAATGGCGCCGGCGTTATCGGCGAGGGGACTTCGGGAACTTTCAACGCCGCATAGGGCAGGCGACGGATCGCGTTGAAATAGAAGCCGTTGTCCCTGTACTGCACCCGCTGCATCATCATGATCAGGATCAGCTTTTGAACCGGGTCGACCGAGAAAAACGTGCCCCAGCTTCCCTGCCAGTTGAAGCTGCCGACCGCGCCGGGGATAAGACTGAAATCCGGGTTGGTGCGAATGGCAAAGCCCAGCCCCCAACCCGTTCCATAGTCCGGACCGGCTTCGTGTCCGGCGAAGTGGATGTCGGATAGCATCGAATTCGTCAACATCAGCCGGACCGTTTCCGCTCTCAAAATTCGCGCGCCCTCAAGCTCGCCGCCGTTGAGCAGCATCTGGGAGAAGCGCAGGAAGTCGGGGACCGTCGAAACGATTCCTCCGCCGCCGGAAAAGAACGTCTGCGGCTTGCCGACATCGCCATCCGAAAGCGGCGGAGGTTGCGCGCCCGGCACGGCAACGAGACGATTGAGTTTGTTCTCCGGCACAGAGAAGCCGGTGTCGACCATGCGGAGCGGCGCGAATAGGCGGGTTTGCAGAAACTGGTCGAAAGTCTGGCCCGACGCGACCTCAATGACGCGACCGAGAACGTCGTAACCCAGCGAATATTCCCATACTTCGCCCGGCTGATGCAGCAGCGGCAGGCTGCCAAGACTGGCGACGAAAGAAGCGATCGGCTTATCGCGCCGGAAGGGTGCTCGCGCGCCGTAAAGCAGATGTACCGCCGCATTGCCAAATCCGGGATCGGCGAAATCCCCCATGCCATAGACGAGACCGGACGTATTGCGCAGCAGGTCGCGGATGGTCATCGCGCGTTTGGCCGGTTCAAAGTCCTGCCGCGCAAGATCCACCATGATCGGATCCCCGGTGGCCGGATCCTTCTTGACGACCCGCATCATACCCATGAGCTCCGGCAAATATTGCGCCACGGGGGCGTCGAGTTCGAGCTTGCCGTCATCGACCAAGATCATGGTGGCGACGCTGGTGATCTGCTTCGACATCGAGCCGATGCGAAAGATCGAATCCGGCCGCATCGGAATTTTCTTGTCGTGGTCCGCAAAGCCGATGGGCTGCAAATAAGCGAGTTTGCCGCCGCGGGCGACCGCCACGACAAAACCGGAGGGATCGCCGTTTTTGGTCTGCGCCTCGAACCAGGAGGTCATGCGCGCCAGTCGCCGCGCCGAAAAGCCTGTCAAGTTGGGATCGCCGACGGTCTGCAAATCGTCGGCAAGCGCCGCACCCGCTAGACAGAGTGCGAGCGCGGCCGTGCATGATGCCTGGATGATTTTCATTGGGGACCTCAGCGAGACAAAGCCTCGCTGAATCTGCCCCATATTCGGGGTTCCCTCTCGCCAAATCCTGAAATTCGATTGGTCAGATTCTCAGATCGGCTTGGCAATTCCCGAACTGGCGCTCGTTTTCGGCGGCCTCGATGTATTCCTAGCCATGGCCAGCTGCCGGAATTCGGTCGGGGTCAGGTCGGTGGCGGCCTTGAAGGCGCGGTTGAATGTCCCAATCGACTGGAATCCGGTGTCCATGGCGATCGTCAAGACCGGCACTTCCTTCTGCTCGGGGTCGCCCAAGGCCACCTTGGCCTCCTCGATCCGGTAACGGTTGAGGAACGCATTGAAGTTACGATGACCGAGCCCCTCATTGATCAGTTGCCGCAGCCGGTATTCCGGCACAGCGAGTTCGGCGGACAGCGCGCCGATGGTCAGCGCCTCGCGCCGATAGGCCCTTTCGACCACCATCAGTTTCTCCAGCCGGCGCAACAAGGCCGGCTCGATCACGGGCCTGTTTTGCGCTTCTGATACTTGGGCAGGTACGGCGCCGATGATTTCAGCCGCCGGGCGCAACCTGGCGCCTTCGGGCCCGCCGGCGGCCTGCAAGAGATTCCATGCGGCAAGGCTTACCAGGGTGCAAACGCCGAAGGCGCCGGCAACACTCGCGATCGATGACCCGGAAGCCAGTTCCGTCGGAGAAAAATTCAGGAACGACGTGATGGCGATATAGGCGGACGTTCCGATCAGGACGGCCAGCCGCAGCCGGCGTCGCCCTTCCACCATGTCCGCCCGCCAGGTCGCGAGCGTCTGCACGACAGCCAGTAGACCCAGGCCAACAGAGGCAACCAGCACCGCGCGGTCGAGCCCCTGTCCGGGCACGGGCCAATCGACGATCCCGCCGGCGACAAGCAGTTCAGTACCGGCCATCGCTGCCCACAAGGCGCCGTGCCAATTCCGGAGTACGAAGTCGTCATCGAACGCCGCCCGCGCCCATAGCCAGAAGATCACCGGGCCACCGGAGGCCAGCGTGAGCAGAATCAAGCTCCACCATTGCCACACCCTCGGGAAAGTCGGCGCCGAACGGATCACGGACGCCGCGGCGGCGACCGCCAGCGCGGCACCGAGGCACGCGACCACGCTGTCACGGCGATCCCGCAGCGCCACGGCCGCGAGCAGCAAAAACAACCCGACCGCCGCGCCGCGCAGACCGAGATCGATAGACAAGAGTCCGCTGCCGTCCACGATCGGGATCACTCCGGATGGTTTGTTCGATGCAACGCCATACGCCTTCGCCCAATTCCCGGACGACAATTACCTGACATGTTGCACATGAGCGTTCGATCCGCCAACCGGTCGATCGCGTTGCGCCCATTCTCGTGCGCAAACAATCTACTCGGACATCACTCCGTCCAAGCAAAAAAAGCAAGCCCCAGCCTAGCCGCGCGGGGTACCTGGGCTGTCTCTTGTTGGCCCATCTCGGAGTTTGCTCGATGAGCTTCGAGTGTCTGCTGTTGGGCCAGAGGCGACTTGCGTTGGTGACCGCAAGTGATCAAAAATTGCTTTGCGAGAGCGTCCGTGAGGCAACGTGATGATCACAAAAACGATCATCGCATACAGTCCCCTATCAACGTCCCCAGCTCTGGTTGCGTTTACAAAAACTATCGTCTGATTAATACGATGCCAGAAGCCGTGGTTTCATGCACAACCACCCCTGTGGCGATCCGACGCCGTCGCAGGCGGACATCCAGATGACGAAAGCGATCGTCCAGACCGGCACCCCGCTCTGCATTTCCGTGCACGACCACATGATCGTCGGCAAGAACGGTCACGCAAGTTTGAGGGGACTGAAGCTCATCTAGCGATGTTCACCTGTTCATCGTAGATTGAGGACGGCGCGCGACTGATGGAGCACCGGATGCGGACGACACGCCGGACGTTCGTGCAGGCCGCCCTGGCGGCGACGGCCGCCGCGACACTGCTGCCGATCTCTCTGCATGCCCAGCAGAAGCCGCCTGCCCGCCGCCGCATACCCTCGACCGGCGAGGAGATTCCGATCGTCGGACTGGGGAGCTGGATCACCTTCAACGTCGGCGACGATCCCGTGCTCAGGGACGAATGCACTGATGTCATGGCCGCCTTCTTCGAGGCGGGCGGCCGCATGATCGACTCCTCCCCCATGTATGGCTCGTCGCAGCCGGTGATCGGCTACGGCCTTCAAAAGCTCGGACGGCCCTCCGCGCTGTTCTCGGCCGAAAAGGTCTGGACGTCCTCGGCAGCGGCAGGTCCGCCCCAGATCGAGCAATCGCGCCGCTTCTGGGGTGTGCCGAAGTTCGACCTCGTTCAGGTTCACAATCTCCTCACCTGGAAGGCGCATCTGCAGACACTCTTCCAGATGAAAGCGGCCGGCACGCTGCGTTACGTTGGAATCACCACGTCCGAAGGCCGCCGTCATGATCTCCTTGAACAGATCATGCGGAACGAGCCGATCGATTTCGTGCAGTTCTCCTACAATGTCGTCGACCGCGAGGCGGAGGCGCGACTGCTGCCACTGGCGACGGAGCGCGGCATCGCCGTGATCGTGAACCGTCCATTCCGGCAGGGGGCGCTCACCAACCGGCTCAAGAATGCGCCGCTGCCCGAATGGGCGATTGAACTCGGGGTGTCGAGCTGGGCGCAGCTCATGCTGAAGTTCATCCTCTCTCACCCGGCCGTCACCGTCGCAATTCCCGCGACCACCCGCGTCGAGCATGTGCGTGAGAACCTCGCGGCCGCCGCCGGCCCAATGCCTGATCCGGCCATGCGGGAGCGCATCTCGGCCCACGTGAAGGCGCTTTGATGTCGGAGTGGTGGACTTACCGGGCGGTGAATTTCCTGCTGTTTTCGCCGCGCGTCTACTGGCGCATGTTCGAATTGCACAATGCGGCGCTCTGGCCTCTACACGTGCTGACGCTCGCCGCCGGCCTCATCATCATCCTGCTCATCGCGTGGCGCCCGGGAACCGGGGCACGCTGGATCGCGTTCATCCTGGCGATCTCCTGGATCTTCGTCGGGTGGTCGTTCCTGTGGAATCGCTACGCGACCATCAACTGGGCCGTCGCCTATGTCGCGCCGGCTTTCGTCGTTGAAGGCGTCTTGCTCCTCATCCTGTCCTTGCTCGATGGCCTCGCCTTCGACCGGCGCGGGCCTGCCGGTTGGATAGGATATCTCATCCTTGCCTTCGCACTCGCAGGACAGCCGTTGCTTGCGCCACTCCAGGGACGCGGCTGGGCCTCATCCGAGGTCTTTGGCATCGCGCCGGATCCAACGGCGATCGCGACGCTCGGCCTTCTGCTTCTCGCCCGCGGCAGGCTTTTGCCAGTGCTGCTGCCGATCCCCGTTCTCTGGTGCCTCCTGAGCGGCATGACGCTCCGGACGATGGGAGAGCCGCAGGCCTGGGCTCCTCTTGCCGCCCTGGCGCTCGCCGCTGCCGGCTGGATCTGGACGATCATCCGTCAGCGCGGATCGTGGCCAGTCGCATGATGAAGGAGAACCGAACTTGAGCGTCGAAGTAACGATCCGACCGTTCCGGGAGGAAGACGCACCTCAAGTGCGCGAGCTATTCATCATCGTCAACCGCCTGCTATCGCCACCGCATATGCGCGATGCCTTTGAGGCTTACATTGTTCGTTCATTGACCGACGAAATGGATCGCGTCGCCGCTTACTATGGCGAGCGAGGCGGCGGCTTTTGGGTCGCGCTCAGGCAGGAGAAAGTCGTCGGCATGTTCGGCCTCGAACCTGCGGCGGCTGACGCCATGGAGCTGCGTCGCATGTATGTCGACCCATCTGCCCGACGTAGCGGGATCGCCCGCTTGATGCTGCAATTTGCGGAAGCTGAATGCCGCAGGCTTGACATGCAAAGACTTGAATTGAGCACGTCCGAATTGCAGCCGGCGGCGCTCGAACTGTACAGGCGCGCTGGATATCGGCTCCTGAACGAGGCCGTCGCCGAGCAGGCCAGCAACAAGACGCTGGGCGGTGGCATTCGTCGGTATTACTTCGAAAAGATCTTATAGAAACCCGTGCTGCGCGCCTCATCGGCAGCCTGCTCGGCTCGTTTCGTACGGCCTGAGCGCTCGCCGCATCAAGGCTCGACCCATCGCAGCACGGCTTCCGCGGTATCCGCCGGCGTGGTGTTGAAGCAGATCCTGGCTTCGGGCGCGAACACGTGAACGAGATTGATGATCCTTTCGAACAGGTGCAAACGCTCGGGCGGCTCGCGCAGCCCGGCCCCGATCACCACGCAGTCGAACTTTCTTGAGCGGAGCGCGGTTGCAGCCACCGCTTCGGCGGTATCGCCGAGGTCGATCAGGCAGCTTTGCGCCTCGAAACCCAGCGCACGAAGCCGCTCGATCTGCGTTTCGATATAGCTGCCGACCAGTTCCACGGTGAGCCCGGGAAAGGCGCCGTAGTCGACAAACGAAGGATCGATGCCGATCGCAAGCACGGTCTTCTTCGCCATTCACCTGTTCCTTGTGAGGGTGAAAAACCAGCGTCGGCCAACGCTTCGGCCGTCAACGAGTTCCGGACATCACGAATGTGGTAGTTCGTCACCGATCGAAGCATTCATGTCATCGAAGCGGGCATGATCCGCTCCAGTCGCCGACCGGAATCGAACCGGCGCCGGCTTCACAGGAGAGCAGTGGCAACCATCGACAATGCAAACCGACACCTGATCGTCACCGGGCGGACGCCGGAACGGCGGCGGCCGGCTCAGGCCGCCACGTTCGAGAGGAAACGATCGACGGACGCGCGCAGATCGGCGGCCTGATCCGACAGGTCGCGCGCGGTCGTCAGCACGAGGTCGGCGGAACGGTTGGTGTTCTCGGTCGCGGTGGCCGTTCCCGCAATGCTCCGGGCGACGATTTCCGTTCCGGCGGCGGCGTGTCCGATACTCCGCGATATTTCATTTGCCGCGGCGTTCTGCTGGCTGACGGCGTCGGCAATCGACGCAGTGAAGCGGTCGATCTCGTCCATGATCGACGCAATGGCGCCGACATTGTCAACCGCCTGCTTCGTCGCCGATTGCACCTCGGCGATCTGGGAGGAAATGTCCTCGGTCGCCTTGGCGGTCTGGGTGGCGAGCGCCTTGACTTCCGACGCGACCACGGCAAATCCCCGGCCCGCCTCGCCGGCGCGCGCGGCTTCGATGGTGGCGTTGAGCGCCAGCAGATTGGTCTGGCCGGCAATGTTGCGGATGAAGCCCACGACCTCGTCGATCTGCTGCGTGGAGCTGGCGAGCGCCCGAATCGTCTCGTTGGCCGTCCCGGCCATGCCGGAAGCGCGCTGCACGATCGTCGTGGCGTCATGGACCTGCGTCTTGATCGCCTGCACGGAATCGCCGAGCTGGCTCGCGGCGGTTGCCACGGTTTGAACGTTGGCCGAGGTTTGGCCGGCGGTGGAAGCGGTCTCGACGGATTGCTTGCCGGCGGCGTGCGCGATTGAGGAAAGGGTTTGCGCGGTATTGGTCAATTCGCCCGTCATCCGGTCGGTGTTGGCGAGCGCTGTGGTGAAGGTGGAACGGAAGGCTTCGATCTCGGCCTCGATGCGCTGCCGCCGGGTAACCTGTTGCGCATGGGTCTGGTCCTTCGAGGACATCAGCGCGAGATCCTGATCGGCGCGGGCCTTCAGGCTCGCCTGCATGACGGCAAGCGACTTCAGCAGCCGTCCCAGTTCGTCACGCCGCCGGACCGCGATGTCATCGGCGAAATTACCCGCCGCCACGCGCTCTGCAACATGCATCGCGGCAGAGATCGGCTTGCTGAGCGAATAGGCAAACGCCATGGCGATGATGAACCCCACGAGCGCGGTACCGATGGCGATCCCGAGCAAGGCGGTGCGCGCCGCGGCCACCGATGCCTCCGCCTCGGTCCGGAAGTCGAAGCCATAGGCCGCCACCAGTTCCACGAGATCGTCGAGCGCAGCGACAGCCTCGTCGCCCTGCTGCGTCAGCGAGAAGATCGTGGGAATCTCGGTCAGGCCGCCCGGCACCGGCTTGAGGATTTTCAGTCCGGCGCCCGACCAGCCGCGGAGGCTGGCTTCGGCCTTCTCCCGGGCAGCCTTGACGCTTGCACTCTGGACCCGGTCCCGGACCACGCTGAGATCTTCGGAAATGCTGCGAACCAGTTTTTCGAACCGGGCGACACCTTCACTCGTCGCCCCCTCTGTCAGGCTGCGCTGCATGACGACGCGCGCCTCGTTCAACCCCGCATGCGCCGAACGCGCGTGGTTGATTCCCATCAAGGGACCGTCATACAGGCGCACCACCTGATCGCCCGCGGTGGAGATACCTTGAATGCCGTAGAATGCGAGCCCGCAGGCGAGCAGGATGACAACGCTGAAGGCGCCGAAAATCTTGTAGCGGATCGACATCACAAATCTCCGGCGCGATCGTTGGCGCGATTAGTCCGTCACCTTCACCATCATCTTCATCCGCGGATGGATGGCGCAGATCACCTGCACGTCACCCGCTTCCTTGAAGGTCACATCCGTGGACATGCCCGGCGCCTGCGAGCCGAGGTTGAATTCGCTGCCCTTGGTGGTCGACATGATGTTGTGAGGAATGCTGTCGTCGTTCACAAAGGTCAGCGCGTCGCCCTTCTTGACGGTGACGCTCTCGGAGGAGAACACCCGGCCCTGCTGGTGGATCACCTGGTTGGCGGCGAGCGCGCCGGCCGACAGGCCGGAGAAAATGACGAGAGTGAACAGGACGGTCTTCTGCATGGGATATCCTCGGATAGGGTTGGGATCAGCGGGGGAGGACCGGTACGGCGGTCGGACTGAGGTTGCTGGTCAGGGTTTTCATGAAGGCGACCAGATCGGATTTTTCCTGTGCCGTGAGACCAAGCGGCTTCATCAGGTCGGAGCGGCTCGGCCGGTCGACACCGCCGCGATCGTAATGTTCAACCACCGCTTCCAGCGTGGCGAGCGAGCCATCGTGCATAAAGGGACTTCGGCGCGCAATTTCGCGCAAGCCAGGCGTCTTGAAGGCGTGCTGCATCTTGATTACGCCCGGCATGAACTCGCCACGGCCGACATCCTTGCTCGGCAGCCCGATGTCTTGAAAACCGTCATTGGTGAAATTCCAGCCCTCATGGCAGGCGGAGCAAAGCGCCTTGCCGTTGAAGACGGCAAAGCCGCGCTTGGCTTCCTCGGAGATGGCTTTCTCGTTGCCTTCAATCCAGGCGTCGAACGGCGCACGCTCGGAGACCACGGTACGTTCGTAGGTCGCGATCGCCTTGGCGAGCGTCGCGGAAGTCATCCCTTCGTTGGGAAATGCCGCGGCGAACAGCGGCTTGTATTCGCCGATGGAGGTAAGCCGTTCCATCAACTTCTCGAGCGGCATGTTCATCTCGCCCGCGGCCTGGATCGGACCGAGCGCCTGCTCTTCAAGCGTAGCCAGCCGGCCGTCCCACATGAAGATCGCGCCCCACGCGGCATTGACGATGGTCGGCGAATGCCGGCCGAGCTTCGCCATGCCGTGGCCGACGCCGACCGCCAGCCCGTCGCCCCAGCCGAAGCCCGGGCTGTGACAACTTGCGCAGGATTGCGCTGACGTGACCGAGAGCCGCGTGTCGAAATAGAGCTTCTTTCCGAGCGCAGCCTTTTCCGGCGTATAGGGATTTTCTTTCGGGAACGGGATCGTTGCCGGCCGCTTGTATTGCGCCTTCATCGCATCGATCCCGGGCGCCGCCTTCTGACCGAGATCGATGCGGCGGGTTTCGCCGACGATGACCGCGCCGAGGCCAATGCTGGCAAAGCCGATCGCGCCAAAACCGGCCGCAGCAACGACTGTCGCGAGCAGGGTTGATCGACGAGGGAAGAATCCCGACATGCCGCGTCCTCGAATGATGATGCCAATGGCCGCTTGAAAAGCGCGGCACGAGGGCGACCAGGAAAATTCCGCAAGTGTTGGCGTTACGATAATTGCCAATGGTTAATCACTGTGTTCGGAATGAGCGCTTGCGATTCCGTAGTTCTACGAATCGGAAAAACACGGGCTTCCTGCAGCGGATTCAGCAATCATGGCGTGCACAAGATGCGCGGCTCATTCAGAAATCAACGCGCAATTTCGCTGCGTCGGGTCGCGTCGACAACGCGCCGTTGCAGCAGATCATGCTCGCGCCGGTTGCCCGCCAATCGTGCCGCGATCTCGAATGCGGCGCGCGCTTCTGTGAAGCGGGCGAGCTTGAAAAGCAGATCACCGCGCACGCTTTCCAGGAGATGATAGTTCTTCAGCGCAGGCTCGCCCGCCAGTCCATCCACCATCGCGAGCGCGGCCGCCGGCCCCTCGGCCATGCCGACCGCTACCGCGCGGTTGAGCTCGATGATCGGCGAGCGCACCAGGCCTGAGAGTTCGCCATAGAGCCTTGCAATACGCGGCCACTCCGTTTCATCAGGCGTGGAGGCTCTGGCGTGACAGGCGACGATCGCCGCCTGCAGCACGTAGAATCCCTGCCCATCGCCAAGCGCCTGCGCTCGCGCCAGCGCCGACAATCCGCGGCGGATCTGAAGCCGGTCCCACAGCATCCGGTTCTGGTCCATCAGGAGAAT
>Ga0070668_100003186_pt1 | contig 12086 bp, 7 predicted proteins | sample KBSS43metaG_FD_64661 | JGI IMG/M metagenome (GOLD analysis project Ga0070668, IMG submission 64661) | Switchgrass rhizosphere microbial communities from Kellogg Biological Station, Michigan, USA - KBS S4-3 metaG | ecosystem: Host-associated > Plants > Roots > Rhizosphere > Soil ... | reverse complement strand
CGACATGGTTGCGCACACCCGCAACCTGGAGTCGGCGTACATCGCGGCGCTGGCCGACAAGGCGCCCGATGTGCTGGCCGCGGTCGGCATCCCGGTCCGATGACCGGCGCGCCGTTTCCGGAACGTGTGGCGGCGCTGCAGTCGCAACTGGCTGCCGGTGACGCCGCGGGCGTGCGCGTCGCCGCGACCACGCTGCTGGGCGATGCCACGCTGGATCCGGCGCAGCGCGCCGCCGTGCTCCGCACCCGGGCCCGCGCGGCGGAGGCGCTGCGCGACCCGGTGTCCGGGATTGCCGATCTCGAGGCCGCTGTCACGCTGACGCCGCACGACGTCCGGCTCTGGGACGACCTCGGCATCCAGCGCTCGCAGGCGGGGCGGTACGCGCAGGCAGAGGAGGCGTTCCAGCAATCGATCGACCGGGCGCCCGGAAACGCGCGCGCGTGGAACAACCTCGGCAATACGCGATCCGCGCAGGGAAAATCGAGCCTCGCGATCGCCGCATTCCGCGAGGCCGTTGCTCGCAAGGCGGACTACGCGCTCGCGTGGGCCAACATGGGAAAAGCGCTGTGCGACGCCGGCGATCTCGCGGACGGTGACGCCGCGCTGACGCGCGCGCTCGAGCTCGAGCCGGCGAACGTGACGGCGCTGATGGCGCTCGGCACGTTGCGTCGCCGGCAGGGTCGTGTCGACGACACGATCCGCGCGTATGCGCGCGCCGCGAAGGCGGCCCCGGCGAACGCCGAGGCCTGCCTGCAGATCGCCTTCGGGCTGACGGTGCGCGACGACGTCGCCGAAGCGGCGAGCGTCTACGCGGAAGCGGAGCGGCGCGACCCGACACTGCTCCGCGCGTTGATCGGGGGACGCCTTACGCTGCCCTACATTCCCGACAGCCAGGCGGCGGTCGTTGCGGCGCGTGAGCATTATGCGGCCGGCATCGATGACCTGACGCGGATCGTCCCCGAGCGGATAGCGGGCATCGCGCCGGCAAAGGTGCTCGACGGGATGCGCTGGAGCAACTTCCTGCTCGCCTATCAGGGCGAGGACGACCGCGCGCTGCAGCAGCGGTACGCAGCGTTCATCGGTGCGACGATCGACCGGGTAAAGCCCGGTGCGCGGACGCCGCTGCAGAAGCGCCATCGCGACGGCGGTCGACTGCGCGTCGGATTCCTGTCGGCGTTCTACCGCGACGGTACCGCGGGCCGCTATTTCGAGCGCTGGATCACCGATCTCGATCGCGAACGCTTCGAAGTCGCCGTCTACCACTTGGTGCCGGGCGTCGATCCGCTGGCAGCGAGGCTCCGCGCGCGCGCCGATCGCTTTCGCCACTGCCCGCGCTGGCTGCCGTCGCAGGTCGAGGCCGTCGTTCGCGCCGACGAGCTCGACGCCATCGTGTTCACCGAGCTCGGCATGGATGCGACGACGTTCGTTCTCGCTGCGCTGCGGATGGCGCCGCTGCAGTGCGCGGGCTGGGGGCATCCGGTGACGACGGGCCACCCGACGATTGACGTATTCTTCACCAGCGGCGCGATGGAGCCGCCGGGCGCCGACGCGCACTACAGCGAGCGCCTGGTGCGGCTGCCCGGTATCGGCACCCGCTACGCGATGCCGGTGGTTCCGCCGGGCGCAACCCGGGCGGGCTGTGGCCTGCCGGAAGAGGGCAGCCTCCTCTTGTGTCCGCAGTCGCTGTTCAAGATCCAGCCCGACGACGACGTGCTGCTCGCGCGCGTGCTGGCCGCCGCGCCGGCGGCCAAGCTCGTGCTGTTCCAGGGTCTGCACCCGAAGATCACGGCCAAATATCTGGCGCGCCTCGACCGGGCGCTTGCCGCGGCGGGAGTCGCGCGCGAAGGACGCGTCGTCGTATTGCCGGCGGTCAAGCACGACGAATACCTGAAGATCAACTCGGTCTGCGACGCGATGCTCGATACGACGCGCTGGTCCGGGGGCAACACGAGCCTCGATGCGATCGCCTGCGGGCTGCCGATGGTCACGCTGCCGGGCCGCTTCATGCGCGCGCGACAAAGCGCCGGCATGCTGGCCCTGATGGAAATTGACGAGCTCGTCGCACAGGACCTGGACGACTATGTCCGTATCGCCGCGCGGCTCGCGGACGATCGCGCCTGGCGCGATGCGATATCGGCGCGAATCGTCGCAGCCCGCGGCCGCATCTTCGACGATCCAGCACCGACCACCGCGCTCGCCGACGAACTTCTCAGGCTGAGCTGACTCCGCGCTCGCGAGCGAGCGTTTCCCAGCCCGAGCGCAGCGCCGCTTCGAACGCCCGCGTGTAGCGGTCCATGTCGAACAGCGCCGAGCGCATCCCGGTGTCGCGCAGCCGGGCGGTGAGCGCCGCGAGCCGCGAGCGGTCGTCCGCCAGATCGGCGGCGATCGCGTCGTACTCATCGGGCGACTGCGCCACGAGCTCCGGAAGGCCCGCGGCGATGACCTGGCTCGCCGACGCGCGACTGGCGAAGCCGCGGCCTTCCTGCGTCAGTACCGGCAATCCGGCGAACAACGCGTCATTGACCGTCGTGTGCGATCCGAACGGAAACGTGTCGAGGAAGAGGTCGGCGTTGCGGAAGCGCGTGACGTAGCGCGGGATCGGATCGGTCGGTGCGAACACGAGGCGCGTGGCGTCGACGCCGCGCCGGGATGCTTCGGCACGCAGGTTCTCCGTCGCGCGGTCTTCCATCTTCCGCAGCCACATCACGCTGCCGGGCGTTCGGCGCATCAGCGCCATCCAGCGGTCGAACAACGGCGGCGACACCTTGTAGGGGGCGGCGAACATCGCAAATACCAGCGCGTCGTCCGGCAACCCATAATGGGCGCGGCCGGGTGGCGTCGGCTCGACGTCGCGACGAGGGTCGGACGGCAGGTAGCAGGGGTCGACGAACAGCGGCCGTTCGGAATAGTGCGCGCGCTCGGCGTCCGGCAGGCAGTGACGATCGGTCACGATGAAATCGTAGGCCGCCGACGACATCGTTCCCGTATAGCCGAGGAAATTCACCTGCATCGCTGCCGGCCGCCGCGCGAATACCGCAGTCGCCTGCGTTCCCGTGAGCCCGTTCAAGTCGAACAGCACGTCGATGCCGTCGGCGCTCACGTGAGCGGCAGCGTCGTCGGGCGACAGCAGGTGGATGGGATCGAAACGGCGCACTGCCGCCTTGACCCGATGCAGGTACCGGTCTTCGCGCGTGGCCGGCCGCGTCAGGTAGGCGTAGAGCTCGAACCGGTCGCGGTCCAGATGATCGAGCAGGCCGAGCAGCAACCGCGCGACCGGATGGTTGCCGAAATCCGACGAGACGAAGCCCAGGCGCATCCGGCCGCCGGGCACGACGCGCCGCAGCGGCGGCAGCGAGGTCTCGGTGCGATCGAGCACCCAGGTCTCGGCGGCGCGCCGTTGCAATGCTGGATCGTCACAGTGCGCAATGAAATCGAACGGCGTGATTGTCTCGCCCGGCTCCAGCGAGGGCTGCCGCATTGCGGCGATCATGCGCCGGCGCAGCGCGCCGCCGTCGCTCCAGTCGGCGAGATTGGCATGCACGACGTCGAGCATGCACACGCCAAGGAGGTCGTCCGGCGCTTCCGTGAATGCCTGCTCCAGCGTTTTCGCGGCATCGGTCCACCGCATCTGCTTGATATACAGAAATCCGAGGTCGCGATGCAGGCTCGGCAGCCCGGGCTCGAGCTCGAGCGCGCGGCGCAGCGCGACTTCGGCTTCCGGCAGCCGTCCGACCATCACCAGTGCGACACCGCGGTTGGCGTGGATCGCGGCCTGCGGAATGTCCGGATAGCGGCGGACCAGCGGCTCGAAATACGCGAGCGCATCCTCGTAGCGCTGTTGCTGGTAGAGGTTCTGCGCGAGATTCGCCAGCGGCTCGAAGCCATCCGGGTTGACGGCCAGTGCGCGCCGGAACGCGTCTTCGGCGTCGCGCAGGCGCCCGGCATTCTTGTACGCGAGGCCGAGGTTGTTGTTGAGTCCGTAGTTGCCCGGCGCGCTTTTCAGCGCGGCGACGAAGTGCACAATCGCCTCGTCATGCGCATCGCGCTCGCGTGCGGCATTCCCGAGGTGAAAGTGCGCTTCCGCGTCGCCCGGCATCCGCGCGAGCACGCGCTGCCAGTCCGCTTCGGCGGCGGCGAGTCCTCCGGCCAGCGCCGTCTGTGCGACAGCGCGCAGTGCGGCGACGTCCGGCGGGTCGACCGGCATCTCTGCCGCCGCCCCTGCGGCGGGCGGCTGCGGGGGCGCCGCCGGCGCATCGGCACCCGCGGCGCCGTGGCAGTGCTTGTACCGCTGTCCGCTGCCGCACGGGCACGGATCGTTCCGCGATGCCGGGGGGACGATCGCCGGAGCGCTCACGTCACGAGCTCCGCGCGGACGCGCTCGACGACGCCGGCCCAATCGCCAGGTGCGCGCTGGCGAAACAGCCGCGCAGTTGGATACCACGGGCTGTCGTCGCGGTCGAGTTGCCAGCGCCAATCCGGCGCGAACGGCAGCAGGATCCATACCGGCTTGCCCAGCGCGCCGGCGAGATGGGCGTTGCCGGTATCGACGCTGACGATGAGATCGAGCGCCGCGACCAGTGCGGCCTTGCCGTCGAAGTCGTTGCGCGCATCGTGCAGCACGATGTTGCGGGCGGCGTCGACTGCGGCGAACTGGTCCTCGCCGTCGACGCGCTGCAGCGAATACCACGCGATGTCCGGCAAGCTCAGCAGCGGGGCGAGATCGACGAGCGGGCACGAGCGGCGACGATCGTTGGCATGCGACGGCCGGCCCGCCCACGACAGCCCCACGCGCAGTCGCGCCGACGCGAGCTCTCCGCGTAATGCGACGATCCGCCCGGGGTCCGCCGTGATGTACGGCACGCGGGCGGGAATCGCATCGGCGGTGATGCCCAGTGCGCTGGCCACGCTCAACAGCGGCAGCTGCGCGTCGTACGCGGGCAACGGCGTACCCGGTGTCACCACCTCCGCGATGCCGGGAACCGTGGCGACGAGGCGCGCCAGCGCTGCGGGCGCCCTCACGATCACCCGCGCGCCGCGTTCCGCGAGATCACTGGCGAAGCGGATGAATTGCAACGTGTCGCCCAGCCCTTGTTCGGCAGCCAGCAGCAGCGTACGGCCCGCCGCATCGCGACCGTCCCACCGCGGGCCGGGTATCGGGTCCTCGGCCCCCGACAGCTCGGGGATCCGCAGCCGCCACTCGTATTCGCGCCAGCCGCCGTCGAACCGCCGCTGCGCGAGCAGTGCCAGCGCAAGGTTCCAGTGCGCGTGCGCAAAATCCGGCGCCAGCGCGATCGCGCGGCGATAGGCGTCGATCGCGCCCGCGAGGTCGTTCAGCTGCGTGAGCGCCAGGCCGAGGTTGTTCCACGCTGTCGCGTGATCGGGCTTGCGCACCAATGCGCTGCGATATGCGGCGACGGCGTCCTCGGTGCGGTCGATGGCCGCCAGCGCGAGCCCGGTGTTGTTGTGGAACTCCGGCTCGCCGGGGACGCGCGCCGTCGAGCGCTCGAGCAGCGGCAGCGCGCCGGCGAAGTCGCCATTCTGGTAGCGGATCACGCCGAGGAAGTGCTCCGCGTGCGGATGCCCGGGTGCCGCCTGCAATGCGGCGCGGTAGTCGCGCTCGGCGCCATCGAGGTCGCCGCGGCGATGCGCCGCGAGTCCGCGCGTTACGAGCTCGTCCGGCGTGGCTGTTGGCGCCGCCGCCGCACCGTGGCAATGCTTGTAGCGCTTGCCGCTGCCGCAAGGGCATGGGTCGTTGCGCCCGACGCCTTCGCCGCGGCCATGTTGCGCGCGCGCGTCGAGGAGCGCGCGGGTGGCTTCGTGGTGCGCCGGATCGGCGGCGAGCATGCGCTCCGCCAGCGCTTCGACCGCCGTCCACTGGCCAAGCACGACGCAATTGCGCATCAGCTGCAGGCATTGCGGCGACCGCGCGATGGCATCGGTAAAGCGCCGCGCCAGCGCGGCCAGCTCAGGGGGCGCGACGACACGCGCGAAATTGAACAATCCGTGGAAGCCGAAGGGCCGGCCGGCCGGATATGCCGCCTCGAACGAAAAGCGGTCGGCGAGATCTTCCGCGGCGAAACGAATACCGTACTCGCGCTCGAGCAGCGGACGGAACGTCCGGCAGATCGCTTCGTCCTCGGCGGCGCCGGGGTCGATCCTCGGATCCTGAAGCGCTTCCAGCAACCGGCGCGAGCGCAGCGAGAATCCGCCGTTGCCTACCCGCATGCCGTCCGTATGCCAGAACCACTTGGCGCCGATGTAGTCGCAGTCGACGAACGCCGGATCCCATGCCGCTGCGTTGACGACGTAGCCATCCCATTGCACGAGCAGGACGTGCGACGTCTCCACGTAGGGCAGCAGCGATTTCACGACCATCCGCGAATAGGCCTCGCGCGACGCGAGCGGCGCGATCTTCACGACGTCCACGCCGGCTGACGTCACGATCCCCGCCGGGATCGCGTCGGTGAACAGCACGGAGCGGGCGAACAGCACCTGCTCGCGCGATTTGACGATCGCGCGCAACGCCAGCGCATGGTTGACGGTGTCGACGCAAACCAGCGTGACGTCCGGCAGTGCGAGCACCGGCGACCTCGACGACGCGATCACACCGATGCGGCAGCCGGCGCCACGTCGCCCCGGCGCGCCGCCCAGGCACGGAACACGACCAGCATCCAGACGGCCGCCAGCGGCGCGATGTGCAGCACCGCGCGGTTGATCGACGTTTGCGTCTCGACCCACGCGCGCGCGTTGGTGAATCCGAAGACAATGAACAGGAACAGCGCACCGGCGGTGATGATCGCGGTGAATGGCGCGACGTCGCGTGCAACAAGCCGCGGGCCGGCAAGCACCGCAGCCGCGACCACGCCGTACCAGAGCAGGTTCCAGTTGCCGAGCATGTAGAACGATTCGAACAGCGCCGCCCACGCCGGCGCGAAGTCGAGGCCCAGCTGGTAGTTGAGCACGATCGGCTTCGTTTGCGACAGCACGGCCAGCGCGGCCAGTCCGAGCACGAGCCCGGCGGCGACGATTTTCATCCCGTGCCGCGGTGCGAGCGCGAGCACGACCCCGGGAACGAGTGTCGCTGCCCATACGATGCCGGGCGTCTTGATCAGCGGGCAGGCGAGCACCAGCAGCACCGCCAGGGCGCCGTCGTAGACGGTGCGCGTGCGAATCCACGCCAGCGTTGCCAGTGCGGCCAGCGTGAAATAGGCGGCCATCGGCAGGTCCGCGTAACCGGCGAGCGCGACGTGCACGTCGATCAGCGGCAGCGACACGACGATCCAGGTTCCGACGAGCGCCGCCGTCGGATCGAACGCGGCACGCCGGAGCGCGCCGAAGACGGCGAACGCGAACGCCACGGCGACGAACCACCATGGAACGTTCATCAGGACATCGTCGAAGCGGCCCAGTGCGACGCACGACCAGACCTGCCACAGCGGCACCGCAGCCGGGTAGGTCGGTGCCGCGTCGGTATACAGCGCGCCGTTGCCGGCCAGCCACGTGTCGAGGGTGGCGAACGGCACGATGGCTTTAGCTTCGAACCAGACGCGCGCCTTCGTCGCCCACTGGATCCACGCGTCCCACGGGTAGAGCGGCTGCGTCACGACGTCGGCGAACAGCAGTGCATAGCGAAGTGCGAGCCATCCGAGCACGGCCCACCACAACGCCCGCATCCATCCGGCGGTCTCACGCGCGGAAAGCGCGAGCAACCCGGCCCGCCATGCGCGAGCCAGGCCCGGGCCGTCTCGCCGATGCGCAATCCACCCGCCCGCGGCGGCGATCAGCAGCAGTGGTACGCCGATCGAGACTCGCGTGAACGGAATCCCGGCCAGCGACAGCGCGCGCATCCACAATGTGACGACGAACGCGCCGGCGAAGAATCCGGCACCGGCGAGCCACGCGATCTCGCCGGGCGCACAGAACGCGTCGCGCGGCCTCGGCACGACGGCGACGAGTGCGATGCCCGCGATCCAGACCAGCAACCAGGCGGCGATAACGAGAAGCAGGTCCATGGCGTCGTCGTCAGCGAACCTGGAACAGCGCGGCGCCGGGTTCGAGCAGCTTCAACTCCGCGGCGACGGGTGGACCGTTGTCCCAGCGCAGCGATTTCTGGGCCGCGTCGTACTGCACGCCGCGCCGCTGGTAGACGAGCAGCCAATCGCCGGGACGCAGCCACGCCGGCGACGGCATCACGTCGTTGAAAGGCTCGAACCACACGTTGTGCGGATAGAGGTGATACGCGGCCCGCCCACGGAAGTAGTGCGCGCTTGCGGCGACGAAGACGCGTGCCGGCGGCGCCGGCATCACGCCGCGCGCCTTCTCGATGAACGCATACAACGGCCCGTCCTCGGCCGCGACGTGCTTGTCGTGCCCCGACTTGCCGCCGTACTGGTTCACCGTCACGAACGTCTGGCGCGCGAGATTCGCGATCCAGCGCGCGTCGAGCACGAGCCAGCCTACGACGAACAGCCCGGCGAGCGTGCACGTGACGCGGTACGCGTAAAGGCGCGGCACGTAGCGGTGCAGCGCCCAGAGCAGCAGCGTCGCGAGCGCAATGGCGATGGCGGCCAGCGGCGGCAAGGGCAGGTCCTGCAGTTCGGCACCGCCGGTGATCGTGTTGATCGACGCCCCGTTGAAGCCTTCGAACGCGAACCATTCGCGCGCCCTGTCGCCGGCGATCTGCGGCGCGCTCATCGGCTTTGCCGTCACGCCTTCGATGCGCACAGGTTCGATCAGCGGCGCGCGGATCGCGAGCGCGATGCCCTTGACGCGCCCGAGCCATGCCGGGTTGCGGGACAGGATCGCGGGCCGCAACCGTCCGGCCTCGACGGTCACCGGCGCGACGTTGGTCTTGTTGGGCGCGACATCGCTCTTCCACAGCAAGCGCACGTCCGCACCGTCCGGCACGCCGGTGGCCAGCCAGTGGATCGCCGGGAAGTCGCTGCTGCGAAAATCGGTGGTCAGCGACAGCAGCACGGTATTGGTGGCGTCGCCCGTGGTCACCACCAGCACCGTGCCGTCGAGCGCGCCGGTGCCGCTGCTGAGCGTGAGCTCCGACGCGTTCCACGTGCGCGCAGTCGCGGCCGGAAACCACACGCCGGGCACGACCATCGCCAGATAGCCGGCAAGCGCGGCACCGAACGTGAGCACGAGCGCGACCGCGGCGATGACCACGTGTCGGCGCTCCGGCGCCCGAGCCTCGTTCGAAGCCCCGGCGAGCGTCGGTGCGGCGTCGGGCTCCGCGGAGGGCAGCGGGCCGTCAGTCAGTGGGCGTTGCGGCTCGTCAGGATATGCCACAGCGTCAGCGCGAGGATGCGCAGATCGAACCACACCGACCAGTGTTCGATGTAGTAGAGGTCGTATTGTATCCGGCGCGCAAGATCGGTGTCGCCGCGCAAGTCGTTCACCTGCGCCCAGCCGGTGATGCCGGCCTTCACCAAGTGCTTCTGCATGTAGCCCGGAATCTCGCGCCGGAAGTATTCGACGAACTCCGGCCGCTCGGGCCGCGGGCCGACCAGCGACATCTGGCCGCGCAGCACGTTGGCGAGTTGCGGCAATTCATCGAGACTGAGCCGGCGCAGGAAGGCACCGAACGGCGTCGCGCGCACTTCGCCCTTGCGCGACCACACGGGACCGCTGTCCGATTCGGTGTTTACCGGCATTGTGCGGAACTTCAGCATGTCGAATTGTTCGCCATTCCACGTCACGCGCGCCTGCCGATAGAGCACCGGACCGCGCGAGCTGAGCTTGATGCCGAGCGCGATCAGCACCATCACCGGCAGCGCGATTGCGAAACACACGGCGCCGAAACCGTAGTCCTCGATCGCCTTCACTGCGCGCGCCGGGCCGGCCATCGGCGTCGCGGTCAGCGACAGCACCGGAAGGCCGGCAACCTCGGTCAGCGAATGATTGAGCAGGTGAAAGCCGAAGATGTCGGGGACGAAGCGTATTTCGACGGCGTGTTCGCGCAGCAACCCAAGGATTTCGCGCACGCGCGCTTCGGCGCGCAGCGGCAACGCGATCCAGACCTGGTCGATGGAGCCGGCCGTGATGTCGGCGGCAAGGCGCTCGGGTGTGCCGGCGACTGGGCGGCCGGCGACGACGCTGCCGTGGGTCGCCGGGTCGTCATCGTAGAAGGCCACCACGTTGAAGCCGACCCATGACGCTTCGGCAAGCCGCTCGGCCACGCGCGCGCCGAGCCCCCCGGCGCCGACGACGGCGACATGGCGCAGGTTGCGACCATGCTGACGCAGCGCCCGCAGCGCGACGCGGAGCGCGACGCGGAGCACCGCCGTGGCGACGAATCCGCCGACCAGCCACAGCGCGACCCACAATCGCGAAAAGGACTCGCCGGCCTTGGCGGCGAACAGCGCGACGGCAGCCAGCGCGGCAATGGCCAGCCACGCCAGCAGCAGCGCGCGCAGCTCCTCGGCCAGGCTTTCTCCCCGACGTGCTTCGTACAACCCGAACGCGGGAAACAGTGCGACGATCGTCACCGCGGCGGCGAGCAGGAACAGCGCGTACGGCTCGCGCGACGCGACTTCCGGCTGGTACCACGCAAACGCCAGCGCGCCGGCTGCCACGGCGGCGGCCGGGTCGAGCGCGCGCAGCAGCGCCGCGAACAGCGACGCGTGCGGTTTGAGCAGCGGCCGGGCCATCCGCGATTATCGCCTGCCGGCCGCGTGAGCCTGCCACGCTTCGGCGACGAACGCCGTGAGCTCGGCACGAAAGCGCGGTATCGCGAAGCGCATGGCGTTCGCGCGGCAGTCGGCGGCGGCGATCGGCACCGGCCGATCCTCGAACGCCCGCACGGCGTCGACAATCGATTCCGACGTCTGCTCGACGAAGAATGCACCGCTCGGTCCTGGCGCGCTGGGTCCGCGAATGGTCTCGGTCGCGCCGCCGCGGCCATAGGCGAGCACGGGCGTGCCGCAGGCTTGCGCTTCGATCGGTACGATCCCGAAGTCCTCTTCGGCCGCGAACAGGAACGCCCGCGCGCCGCGCATCAGGTCGCGCAGCCGGGCGCGCGAAACGTCGCCGACGAACTTGACGTTGGGCCCCGCCGCCGCGCGAATGCGCGCCGCTTCCGGGCCGTCGCCGGTGACGACGAGCCGCCGATGGGGCAACGCACGGAACGCGCCGACGATCGCGTCGATCCGCTTGTACGGCACCCAGCGCGACGCCGTCAGGTAGTGATCGCCAGCGGCCGCGTTCCGCGTCACCGGCGTGAAATACTCGGTATCGACCGGGGGATAGATGACCTGCGCGTCGCGGCCGTAGCTGGCATCGATGCGGGCGGCGATGAAACGCGAAATGGCGGCGAACCGGTCGACGCGCGCGGCGCTTCGGCGATCCCACTCGCGAAGCCTGTCGAGTCCGCGATTCGCCAGCGATTGCCGGAGACCCCCATGCCGTCCGAGCGTCGCGACATAGGCGTCGCGAAGGTCCCAGGCGTAGCGCATCGGCGTCAGGCAGTAGCAGACGTGCAGCGCTTCAGGCGCCTTGCGTACCCCTTTGGCGACCGCATGCGAAATGGAAATCACGAGGTCATAGCCGGTGACGTCGAGCGCCTCGATGGCACGCGGAAACAGCGGCAGGTACTTGCGGAAGTGGTGCCGGGAACCGGGCAGTCGCTGGACGAAGCTGGTACGGGCCCGCCGGCCGCCGATCCGGTCGCGCAGATCATCGGGCAGGAAGTCGACGAGCGAATACAGATCGGCATGCGGGTACAGCCCAAGCACTTCGCCGAGCACGTTCTCTCCGCCGCGCCACGTGTCCAGCCAGTCGTGGACGACAGCGATGCGTTCAGGCGGGGGAGCAGGGTCGGTCATTCGCAGGGGCTGGGCACCTTCGCGCCGGCCGGCGGCACGGGCGGTACAGGCTTGCGGATGCGATAATACGGGGTACGCGCAGCAAGCGACGGCGAGCCCGCAGAATGCCCGACCCGATCGCAATTGCCTCTCGCCGGCATTTCACTTTATTCCTCAGGGGTTCCATTCGGCATGGCCAAGACCGCATTCGTCACCGGCGTCACCGGTCAGGACGGCGCCTATTTGTCGCAACTGCTGCTTGGCAAGGGCTACCGG
>Ga0070668_100003182_pt1 | contig 12095 bp, 5 predicted proteins | sample KBSS43metaG_FD_64661 | JGI IMG/M metagenome (GOLD analysis project Ga0070668, IMG submission 64661) | Switchgrass rhizosphere microbial communities from Kellogg Biological Station, Michigan, USA - KBS S4-3 metaG | ecosystem: Host-associated > Plants > Roots > Rhizosphere > Soil ... | reverse complement strand
GCGGCCGTCGTCGGCTTCGTGCTGCTCATCGGCGTCTACATGGTGCTCCGCGCGATGGGGATCGGGCCGGCGGGATCGCTGCTCGCGGCGGGGGCATTGGCGGAGAACGAGAGGATCCTCGTCACCGACATGCCCAGCCCCGCGAACGACTCGACGCTCGGGCCAGTCGTTACCGACGCGTTCCGGACGGCGCTGGGACAGTCGCAGAGCGTGATGGTAGTCCAGCCGGCGACGGTGCGCGACGTCCTGCAGCGGATGCAGCGCGACCCGAAGACGCACGTCGACTTTCCACTCGCGCGCGAGATCGCGACGCGCGAGGGGATCAAGGCGGTGATCGACGGCAGCCTGCTCGGCGTGGGCGGACGCTACGTCATCGCGATGCGGCTCGTGTCGGCGCAATCAGGCGAGGAGCTGGCCAGCTTCCGGGAGACGGCAGACAACCAGTCGGAGCTCTTGCCGACGGTGGACCGGCTCGCGAAGGAAGTGCGCGCCAAGATCGGCGAGTCGCTGAAGAAGGTGCAGAGCGCGCCGCCGCTCGAGCAGGTGACGACGTCGTCGCTCGAGGCGCTGAAGAAGTACGTGCAGGGCGTGAAGCTGATCAACGAGGATGACGACTTCTCGCGCGGCTCCGCACTGCTGGAAGAGGCCGTGGCACTGGACAGCGGCTTCGCGATGGCATATCGCAAGCTCGGAATCGAGTACGGCAACCGCGAGATGCGCGAGAAAGCGGGGGAGTATTACGAGAAGGCTTTCGCGCACCGGGACCGGCTGAGCGATGCGGAACGGCTGCTCCTGCTCGGGAGCTACTACCAGCTAGGCAGGAATCAGGACGGCGCCAAGTCGATGGCAGCATACGAGCAGTTGCTCGAGATCCAGCCCAACAACACTCCCGCCCTGAACAACCTCTCGAGCGCGCTGCTGTACTCGCATCAATTCGCGCGCGCCGAGTCGCTGCTCACACGCGCGATCAAGGTTGGGCCCGTCGCGCCGGTGCATTACCACAACCTTTCGCGAGCGCAGTTCCTACAGGGCAGGTTCGATTCGACCCAGGCGACGTTGGAGCGCTGCATTCAGCAGTTTCCGCGCAACGTGCAGTGTCAGGGCTTCCGAGCCCTGTTCGAATGGTCCCGCGGTCGCTATGACTCGATGGGCGTGCAGATGACGCGCCTGGAGTCGAAGATCACGGACCCGTTGGTATTGTCGCAGGCGGTGGGGTTCCAGACCGATCTCGCGCGGCTTCACGGCAAGCTTCGCGAGAGCAAGCGATTGAGCGATCGCTCGATCGATCTGTACGAGCAGCGGGCCGGAACGAAAGGGTCGCTGCTCTACAAGGCGATGCACGACGCGTACGACGCGGCCTGGTATCTCGGAGACTCGGCGCGCGCCGTGCGCATCATGGATGATGGGCTGGCGCGGGATCCGATCGGCAAGCTCGCCATGAGCGAGGCGCCTTACACCGGGGTGGTCGATCTATACGCGATAGCGGGGCGGCTCGATCGCGCGCGCAGCATGATGGCGGAGTTCGACGCGCGGCGCCGGACAGAGCCCTCGATCAGGGACTCGTCGAATGCCCACGAGATGCGAGGCAACATCGCCTTCTACTCGAAGCGGTATGACGAAGCCCAGGCCCAGCTGCGCGCCGCGGATTCGGCGGGCTGTCGCATCTGCAACACCGCGACGCTAGCGCGCGCGTACGATCTGGATGGAAAGCCAGACTCGGCGATCACCATCTACGAGCGGTACCTCGACACGCCCGAGTTCGACCGCACGGGCGCCGACGCGGCGTTTCTGCCGGCGGTCCACAAGCGGCTCGGCGAGCTGTACGAGGCGAAGGGACAGCGCGACAAGGCGCTCTCGCACTATCGCACGTTCATCGATCTGTGGAAGGACGCCGATCCGGAGCTGCAGCCGAAGGTGACGGATGCGAAGCAGAGAGTGGCTGCGTTGACGAAGGGGCCGGATTCGGTGAAGCGGTAATCGCGGGGATGGGAGGATGCGGGGATGAGGAAATGCGAAACGGCCTCGGGGAGCTTCACGCTCCCGAGGCCGTTTCGTATTCCGTCAATCGTTGAGTGCAGATCCTTCGACTCGCTACGCTCGCTCGGGATGACGGCACTCACGCACTAACGCAGTCACACACTCATCCCGCCAGCGCTGGCTCCACATCATCGATCGGCTCCGGCGCCGCCGGAACGTCCCACTCGTTGCCGCACTTGAGGCACTTCCGGAAATCGCCGCGCGCCTTGGTGAACTTCATCTCGGCGCCGACGTAGCCGCAGTCGGGACAGGTCTCTGCCACCGGCTTGTTCCAGGCGACGAAGTCGCAGTCCTCGTTGGAGCAGGCGTAGAACGCGGTCCCACGCTTCTTCGAGCGACGCTCGACGAGCTCGCCCCCATCCTTGGGGCAGAAGACGCCCGTGGGCATGGAGCGCGTGCCCCGGCACTTCGGGAAGGTGCTGCAGCCGAGGAACTCGCCGCTGCGTCCCTGACGAACGACCATCGGCTGGCCGCAGAGATGACAGGGAATGTCCGTCATCTTCGGCTTCGCCTTCTCACCCTTGAGCGGCCGCGTGTACTTGCATGCCTTCGGATGGTTCTCGCAGGCGAGGAACGGTCCGAAGAAGCCACCGCGCGGCTCGAGCTTGCCGCCGCAGTCCGGGCAGCGCTCGGTGGCGATCGCCGAGAGATCGTGCGCTTCGGCGATGAGCGCGCCGAACTGCACGTTCTTGAGCGACTTGTCGAACGGTCCCCAGAAATCCTTCAACACGGCGCGCCACCCGAGTTCCCCCTCTTCAACCTTATCAAGCTCCAACTCCATTTCGGAGGTAAAACCAACGTTGAAGATCTCGGGGAACTGCTTGACCATCACCTTCTCCACCGTCTCACCGAGCTCGGTGGGGAAGAAGCGGCGCTGCTCGAGGTTCACGTAGCGACGGTCGGCGAGCACGCTGATGATGCTGGCGTACGTCGATGGCCGGCCGATGCCGAGCCGCTCGAGCTCCTTGACCAGGCTCGCTTCGGAGAAGCGCGGCGGCGGTTCGGTGAAGTGCTGCGACGGCGTGATCGAGACGACGGGGACGTTCTCGCCCATCTCGACGACGGGGAGCGCCTGCTCGTCCTCGAGCGCCTTGGAGTCGCCCTCCTCGCGCGCCTCACGGTACAGCGCGAGGAAGCCGGGGAACTTGATGATGCTCCCCGTGGACCGGAACAGATAGCTGCGCCGTCCGATCTGCGGCTGCTCCTTCGCCGGGATGTCGAAGTCGACCGTCGTCGTGTCGAAGATGGCGGGCGCCATCTGCGACGCCATGAAGCGCTGCCAGATGAGCTGATAGAGCTTGAACTGGTCGGGCGAGAGATACTTCCGGATGTCGTCCGGCCGGCGCGTCGGATCGGTGGGACGCACGCTCTCGTGCGCGTCCTGCGTCTTCTGCGCCTTGGCACCTCCATAGAGCTGCAATCCCGACGCGAGATACTCCTTGCCGAACAGCACGCGCAGATACTCCTGCGCCTGCGTCGCCGCGCTTTCCGCGACGCGCGTGGAGTCGGTACGCATGTACGTGATGAGGCCCTGCTGCCCATCGGCGCCGATGTCGATCCCCTCGTAAAGATCCTGCGCGATGCGCATCGTGCGCTTGGAGCCGAACGAGAGCTTCTTCGCCGCTTCCTGCTGGAGCGTGGACGTCGTAAAGGGGGCGGAGGGATTCTTCCGGCGTTCCCGACGCTTGACCTCCGTGACGCCAAAGGTCTTGCGACCCTGGAGGTCCGAGAGGACTCGGTCAGCCTCTCCCTTGTTGGAGATTTCCGCCTTCTTGCCGTCGATCTGATGGAGCTTGGCGGTGAAGCGCTGGCCGGCCTTCTCGAGCAGGGCCTCGACGGTCCAGTACTCGACCGGCTTGAACGCGCGGATCTCCCGCTCGCGCTCGACGATGAGCCGCAGCGCGACGGTCTGCACGCGGCCCGCCGAGATCCCCTTCTTGACGGTCTTCCAGAGGACGGGGCTGGCCTTGTAGCCGACCAACCGATCCAGAACCCGCCGAGCCTGTTGGGCCTCGACCTTCTTGTCGTCGATGTCGCCGGCCTGCTGGATCGCGTTCTGGACGGCGTCCTTGGTGATCTCGTGGAAGAGGACGCGCTTCACGGGCACCGAGGAGGCGCCGCGCTTGGGCCGGATCTGCTCCGCGACGTGATAGGCGATCGCCTCCCCTTCGCGGTCCGGGTCGGTGGCGATGAAGACTTCGCGCGAATCCTTCGCGGCACTCTTGAGCTCCGCGATGGTCTTCTCCTTCCCGGGGATCGGAACGAGCTCGGGCTCGAAGCCCTTCTCGATGTCGATCCCGAGCTTCTTCTCGGGAAGGTCCATGATGTGGCCGACGGTTGCGCGCACGCGGTAACCGCGGCCGAGGTACTTGCCGATCGTCTTGGCCTTGGCGGGGGACTCGACGATCACGAGCGAGGTGGTACCGGCCGCGGGCGGTGGCCCCTCGTCCTCCTCGGGGGCGGCGCGGCGACCGCGGGCCGCCGTCTTCCTGGCGGTCTTCGCGGTTCCGCGCCCCGCGGCCGCGCCGGCGGTCTTCTTCGCCGTCGAGGCCCGTTTCGTTCCCGTCTTTCTGGCTGCCATTGGTCTCAGTGTACGGTCTGGGAATCCGCGGAGGCGCCCGGGTCATCGTAGCCGGCGCCTTCCATCATCGAGCGCAGGTCGTCCAGCGCGATGCGTCCGTCGAACTGCAGCATCGCCCGCTCGATGACCTGCTCGAGCTCCGCGGGGTCGAGCGCTCCGGCGCCGGATAGCGCGAGCAGATGTCCCCAGGCTTCGGGGGCGAAGCGCCCACGCTCATGTGGTCCGAGAACGCGAATCGTCATGGTTCCTCTTGGGCCGACGCAGGGTAGGACAGTATCGCGTAACGGCCGGCATCTCTGTGATTCCTACGACACCGTTCTGGAGCGCGAGGTCCGTCCCCGTGCCCCGATCCGGTGCGCGGTCCGACGCCTCCGTAGGGTATCGGGAAGCGCCGGGCGGCGATCATCGCTCTAAGGTAGTGGGCAAGTCAACCGCCCTTTGGTCCAGCAACCGGACGCTACTGGTGTAACGCTGCCGCGATCCGACGCACGACCTCGGTAACCGCCACACGCTCCACATCTACAACGTAGTCCGCGGACTCGTAGGCGGCTCGCCGCTCCTTCAGGAGACGCTCGAGCTCGGCGACGGGGTCGGGCCGCCCGAGCAGGGGGCGCGCCGCCACCGACCGCCCCATCCGGTTGATCGCGGTCCGGGGGCGGACCCGGAGGTAGATCATCTTTGCGGGCGGCCTGATGAGGCTCACCGTCTCGGGGCGTCCCACCCAACCGCCGCCAGGCGCCAACACCATCCCTCCGTGCTCCCGCAGCTCCTCGGTGAGCGCGTGCTCGAGCATGCGGAAGGCGGGCTCGCCCTTCTGGGCGAAGATCTCGGAGATGGTCATCCCCTCGCGGCGCGCGATCTCGGAGTCGAAGTCGAGAAAGCTCCGGTCCAGCTCGCGCGCGAGCGCGGAACCGACCGTGCTCTTCCCCGCCCCGGGCAGGCCGACGAGGATGAGGTGCGGAACGGAAGGATCAGCCGCCGAGCCGGGCTGCGATGTGCGAAAGGTAGCCATCGAGGTTCCGTTGGATTTCGGGGAGGGAATCCCCGCCGAACTTCTCCAGCATGGCGTCCGCGAGCACGAGGGCGAGCATCGCTTCGGCGATGACGCCCATCGCGGGCACGGCGGTGACGTCGCTCCGCTCGGCGGTGGCGGCCGCGGCCTCGCCGGTGGCGACGTCCACGGTGCCGAGGGGGCGCATGAGGGTGCTGATCGGCTTCATCGCGACTTTGACGACGAGCGGCTCGCCGGTCGTCATGCCGCCCTCGAGGCCGCCCGCGTTGTTCGTGGCGCGCTTGACGTTGCCGGCCCGGGTACGGCCCTTCGCCGGTGAGATCTCGTCGTGGACCTCCGAGCCGTGGACGCGCGCCGCCTGGAAGCCCATGCCGATCTCCACCCCCTTCACCGCCGGGATGGACATGATCGCCGCGCCGATGCGTCCGTCGAGCTTGCGGTCCCACGAGACGTGCGAGCCGAGGCCCACCGGCAGCCCGTCCACGACGACCTCGCAGATGCCGCCGAGGGTGTTGCCTGCCCGTTTGGCGGCGTCGATGCGCTCGATCATCTGCGCCTCGGCGTTCGGGTCGAGCGTGCGGAGCTGAGAGGCGTCCGAGACCTCGTTGAGCTGCGTGGGCATTGGATCGGGGCGCACCGCGTCCACACCGCCAAGGTGCACGAGGTGGCTGCCGATGGAGACACCGAGCTCCGCGAGCAGGCGCCGCGCAATCGCGCCGGCAGCGACGCGCGCGGTCGTCTCGCGTGCCGATGCGCGCTCGAGGATGTCGCGCGCGTCCTCACGATCGTACTTGAGGATCCCGGTGAGATCGGCGTGGCCCGGCCGGACGCGCGTGACGGCGCGGCGGCGCAGCGTGCCCTCTGCATCGCCTTCGCGCGGCGCGGGGTCCATGATCGCCTGCCAGTTCGCCCAGTCGCGATTGCGGATGAGCATCGCGATGGGACCACCGAGCGTCTCGCCGGCGCGCACACCGGAGAGGATCTCCGCCGTATCGCGCTCGATCTGCATGCGCCGCCCGCGACCATAACCTTGCTGGCGTCGCGCCAGGTCGGCGTCGATGTGCGACGCGAGAAGAGGAAGGCCAGCGGGCATGCCCTCGAGCACACTCACGAGGGCCTGGCCGTGCGATTCGCCTGCGGTGGTAAAGCGGAGCATGACGGGGGAGATGCGACCGAGGGAAAGACGCGAGCCCGGCAACGCGCCGGGCTCGCTTCACTGCAACCTATCACCCCATCACGATCGCGTCAGGGTCCGGGGAGGATATCCCCCGCCGTGACGTCGATGACGACGAGTCCGGCACTCGACACTCCGAAGAGTTTGAACAACACCGACGGATCGTCGCCCGGGAAGGGGAGCGAGGCCCGGAGTGCTCCATAGAGATTGTACTTCGTCGCGAGCGAGCCGCGCATGTAGTCGTAGTAGGCGATGTCGATCATCTCGATCGAGCCGTTCGCCGAGGCGACGAACGCGAGGCGATTCTGCTGCGGGGTACCCGTTCCATCCGCGTTCGGATGGAAGGTGATGCCCGCACCCTGGGCAAAGGTGCTCTTCTTACCCTGCAGACGCTGCGTGAAGGGTTGGCTGACGGCGGAGAAGTACGATTCCGCGCCGTGGATGCCGAGCGTCTGGCCCGTCTTGTCGAGCGCGACGCCGTAGATCTTGTCTGCCGCGTTGTTGATGAGGTCCGTCACGTTGATCGCGGGCGACGCATAGGTGTAGCGGCCCGGGACGGTGCCGTCATCCCTGAGGAGCAGATCGCGGCCGAAGGCGCGCTTCGTGTTGCCTTCACCGAAGGTGATCCACTTTCCATCGCCGCTGGAGGCGGCGAAGGTGGTGTCGCTCAGGCCGAGCGAGCTCTCGTCGAGATTGACGCCGTACTCGATGTCGGACTGCGGCACCGCGGCGGTCAGTGCATTGATCGTCGCCTGGATGCCCGAGGTGGTGCTGACGCAGGTGGCCGCCGCCGTGCTGCCTGAGGCGTGGTCGCACAGCGTGAGCATGTCGTTGGCCGTGCTGGTGGCCGACGCCGGCGTCACCGTCGCGTTGTCGACGTTGGCGATGAGCCAGGAGTTCGGGTCCGCGCCCGGCGTAGCGAAGGCGAGGATGAACCGTTCGTCCGGCGCGACCGTGGACGGATCCATGTAGCGCACGGTACCGAGCGGCGCCGCCGAGGTGGGCTTGGTGGAGACGTACAGTCGGCCCGAGCTGCTCTGCTCGACGTACTGCGGACGATCCGAGTAGGTGATCGGCGCCGACACGGTGAGACGGATCTTGCCGGTCGACGGATCGCGGACCTCCGTCAGCTTGAACATGAAGGAGACGCGCGTCAGCAGACGGTTGGCCAGGTCTTCCTTCATTCCCGACGCCGAGGCGGCGCCGACGTACACCCGGCTGAGGTTCGTACCGCCCGAGTTCGCGACGTAGAGCGTGTCACCAGACGGCGCGGTGCGCGACATGGTGATGCCCCACGGCTGCGAGCCGACGACGACACCGTTCGCATCGAAGGCCTGCGTGCCCTTCTGCCAGACCTCGAGGCGTCCGTAGTTGAGGTTCGAGAGGAAGACGTTACCGCGCGCCGCGTCGACCGCGAGGTCGGCGATGCTGCCGTTGCGGTTCACCGGCAGCGAGTACGTGCGACCGTACACGACGAGCGCGGTATCGATGGCGGGCACGAGGCCGGTCAGTGCAACTCCCGTGGCGCGCACCGAGTAGCCAAGGCGGCCGCCACCATCGTACGCGAAGCTGCGGATGCGAACCTTCTTGCCCTGCACCGTCGGCAAGAAGTTCAGGGGCAGCGCGTAGGGCAGCGCGGTGGAATTGTTGACGCTGATGCTGTCACGCCTGATGATCGTGCCGACCGAGTCAACTGCTTCGAAGCCGACCGTCACGATGGTGCTGCCCGAAGCGGTGACGAACAGGGTGTCCTTCGTCTCGATGCGCGTACCGACGGACTGCAGCACCATCGGCGCCGGCGGCGTGCCGGCACGCACGGCGATGAGCGCCGGATTCGACGAACCATCCTGGCCGTTCACGTCCTGCGAGATCGGCGTGATGGTGATGACACCCTTGAGGGGTGCGTTGGCCGGCACCTGGATGTTGGCCTGTACCGTCGTCGACTTCAGCGCCGTCCCGTAATTCACGACGACGGTGGTGTCGATCGGAGTGGGCCAGCCCGGCGCGCTCTGCACGCGGAAGCCGAGCTTCGACACGCCGAGGATGCTGGTGCCCTTGACCGCCACGGCCATGTTGGCGCCATTGGTGGCGCTATCGCCGAGCAGGGGGCTGAGGAAGGTGACGGTAGGTCCGTTCACCATCTTCACCTTCACCTTCACGGTGTCCACGTTGTTCGCGAGATCGGTCACGACGCCGGAGACGACGAGCGTGTCAGTGACGGTGTCGATCGGCGCCTGCACGCGGATGTACCGCTGGATGAGCGTGTCGCGGAGGCCGGCGCGGAAGGTCGCGGTCGGCGCAGTCACCTGCGGGTAGCGGATGATCTCCTGGTCGATTCCCGCGGACGGTGTGCGCGTGCTGATCCCGATGAACGAGACCTTCTGGAGCGCGATGTTGTCCGTGATGTGCGCGGTGACGAGGAGCGAGTCACCCACGTTCAGCTTCGCGCCCGAGACCGGGCCGAGGAAGGTGAGGAGAGGAATCTGGCCGTCGACGAGGCTGAAGTTCGCGCCAGGCTTGCCCGCCTTCGTGTACACGCCCGAGCGATCGAGCGCGAAGGGGACGATGGCGTAGGTGCCCGTCAGCAGCGTATCCGGAATGATCCAGTTGTACGTCGGCGTCTGGAAGGTGCTGACGCGGGTGCCCGCGGCCACGACGGTGCTCTCGGCGCGCACCAGGACAGAGTCGGTGGGGCGCAGGCGGTACAGTCGATAACCGGCGTAGGCGATCCCCGAGCTGTCGTTCGCCGTGACGCGAACGTCGAGCGTATCGCCACCGCTCACCGGGCGGTTCGCCTTCGACGTCGAGACGATCAGCGACGGACCCGACGTGTCGGCAACCGTGATGACCAGGGAGTCGGTCTTCTCGTTCGTGGCGCCGTCGGCGGCCGTGGCGCGAATGACGATCTGATCACCCTTCGCGACCGAGCCGAAGGGGATCTGCACGGTACGAACGACGCTCTTCTGGGTCGGCTTGATGGTGGCGGTATCGATGGCGATGACTGACGCGCCATCGCTGATCCGGGTGAACACGTAACCAACACCGAAGTTGTCGGTGCTGGTCACGGTCACCGCCAGATTGGCCCCGATGTCCACGACATTGTTGTTCCCGCTGTTCAGCGAGAACGCGATGCTCGGGCGGTCCACGTCGTCGGTCGCGTTCCCCGTCGACGCAGTGGGTATTTTCGAGTCACAGGCCCATACGACCGTGACCGCAGTGGCGAGCGCGGAGAGCCGCGCGACGTGTCGGATCAGATTCATGGGAGAGTCCGGCCGGCCTTAGCGGCGCCCACCGTCGGAGGGCTGCTCGCCCTCGTCGATGATGTGCGGCGTGAGCAGGATGAGCAGGTCGCGGCGCTGTTCCTGGCGCGTGGTGAAGCCGAAGAGGCGCCCGATCAGCGGCAGGTCGACGAGGACGGGGATACCCGACTTCGAGACGCGAACGCTCGTCTGCGTGAGTCCCGCGATAACGACCGTCTCGCCATCACCGACGAGGAGCTCGGTCTTGTTGCTGTTGTTGTCGATCAGCGTGCCGTTGTTCGTGAAGTTCACGTCGGAGTTCACGGTCTCGACGCGCATCATGATCTGACCGTTGTTCGTGACGCTCGGCGTGACGCGGAGCGTGACACCGGTCTGGATGCGCTCGACCGCGATCGGCGCGTTGATCGACGTTCCCGCGCCGCCGCTCGAGATGAGCGGGACGAAGGGGACCTGGACGCCGGAGACCAGCTCCGCCGTCTTGTTGTTGACCGTCGTCACGCTCGGCTCGGACTGGATGTCGAGGAGCGAGACTTCCTGGAGCGCATCGAGGAAGGTCGTGAAGTCGAAGCCGCCCAGCGCCGTCGAGTAGATCAGCTTGAGCGCCGAGCCGGGGATGAGGCCCGCGGCGTTGGCGACGGCCGAGACGGTGTTGCCACCCAGGTTGACCGTCGGCGGAGTCGTGGGCTGCGTCACCGCACCAGTGGTCGGATCGACGCGCTGGATGACGGTGTTGAAGAACTGGTTCGGGCTGCCGAGATCGTACTTCACACCGAGTGCGTCGAGGTCGGTGCGGTTCACGAGGACGATCTTCGCCTTGATGTTGACCTGCGGCTGGCGGAGGTCGAGCGACTCGGCGAAGGCGACGAGATCACCGAGGAGGCTGACCGGCGCGGTGATGCTCACCGCGTTCGTGACTTCGTCGGCGGTGATGCTGCCGCGGCCGTGGCACTGGCCGTCGGGCGAGTTGCCGGAGGGGCTCGTCGGGCCCGGGTTCACACCGCCCGCCATGGTGGGCTGCGCCGGGGGCGCGCCGACGACGGGAGGCTGGCCAGGCGCCGCGCCCGAATACGCGGAGCCGCGCTCGGCCGGGATGCACTGGAGGAGGCGCGTGCGGAGCTGATCGCCGACCGGCGTGGCGCGCTGATAGTTCAGGCGCACGACGCGCGTCTGCAGCGGCTCGGTCTGAGCGCGCATGGCGATGCGGTCCTGCGTGTCGACGATGAGAATGCCGTTCGCATCTTCGGTGGCAGCGAGGCCCTGCGAAGAGAGGATCGCCTGCAGCGCGACGTCCCACGGCTGATCCTTGATCTCCGCGTCCACGCGCACCGGCGGGATCGCGGAGCTCGGGATGATCGTGCGTCCCGAGAACGCGGCGAACGCCGCGAGCACGTCGCGAATGTCGGCCTGCTGATAGGTGACCGTGATGCGCGGCTGCTGCGGGCGCTGCTGCGCCTGCTGCGCGACACGCATCGCGCGACCGTCGTTGCGACGGGGCAGCTCGGCGACGCGCTCGACGGGACGCTCTGGCGCCTCGGCGACGGCCGGCTCGGGCGCCGGCTCGTTGCTCGGTGCGCCAACGACTTCCTTGCTCGGCGCAGCTGCCACGTCCTTGGCCGGTGCAGCCGCGGGCGCCTTGCTCGGCGCAGCGGACTGCCTGCTCGGCGCGGCGCGGTCGGCGACGGCCTGATTGCCGACGTGCCAGCCGGCGAACTTGGCGGAAGGATCCGTCGTCACGCTGACGCGCACCTCGCCATCCTTCTTGCTCACCTCGTAGCTGCGCGGCGAGTCGAGGTAGATGACGACGCGGACGGTGTTCTTCCGGTACTGGGAGAAGCGCACGTCGGTGATGCCGCCGCGCGCAACATGATCGTATCCGCGTGCACCGAATCCGAGTGAGGCGCCGGAGACGTCGAGCACGATTCGATCGGGCGCGCGCAGCGTGAAGTCGGAGACGTCGACGCCACCTGCGACACCGATCACGAGCTCGGCGCGGCCAGACGCCGGCACCACGCTGAGGGACGTAACCGCCCC
>Ga0070668_100003179_pt1 | contig 12106 bp, 8 predicted proteins | sample KBSS43metaG_FD_64661 | JGI IMG/M metagenome (GOLD analysis project Ga0070668, IMG submission 64661) | Switchgrass rhizosphere microbial communities from Kellogg Biological Station, Michigan, USA - KBS S4-3 metaG | ecosystem: Host-associated > Plants > Roots > Rhizosphere > Soil ... | reverse complement strand
GACCAGGTCGCGGACGATGTCCCACATCTCGTTGCGGCTGCGCGGGTCGAGGCCGGTGGTGGGCTCGTCCAGGTAGAGCAGCCGGGGCCGGCCGACCAGGCTGGCCGCCAGGTCGAGGCGGCGCCGCATGCCACCGGAGTATTTCCCGGCCGCCCGGTCGGCGGCGTCGTCGAGCCGGAACCGGCCGAGCAGTTCCCGGGCGCGGGCCTTGGCGTCGCGCCGGGACAGGCCCAGCAGGCGGCCGATGAGCACGATGTTCTCGGTGCCGGTCAGCGTCTCGTCGACCGACGCGTACTGGCCGGTCAGACCGATCAGGCTGCGCACCTGGTGGGCCTGGCGGACCACGTCGTACCCGCCCACGGTGGCGTGCCCGGCGTCCGGCCGGACCAGGGTGGCCAGCACCCGTACGGCGGTGGTTTTGCCCGCCCCGTTCGGTCCGAGCAGGCCGAGCACGGTGCCCGTGCGGACGGCCAGGTCGACGCCGCCGAGGGCGGTGGTGTCGCCGAAGCGCTTCACCAGCCCCTCGGCGACGATCGCGTTCGTCATGGTGGGTTTCTCCCGTCGGTTGTTCCGTTGACGGGGGAAATCCTGCGCCGGCCCGCTGATACGGCGCTGACACCGCGGGCGGCGCCGTGTCAGGCCGGATCAGTGCCGGCCGACGCGGCCGCCCTGTGGTTCGCCGAGCGGCTCCGGGATGTCGCCGACGGCCGGCTCGGTCTCGCGCAGCCAGCGGACGGCCCGGAAGGCCACCCAGCCGACCAGGGCGGTCACCGCGAACGACAGCGGCACCTGCAGGTAGCGGAAGGAGCCGTCGCCGCTGGGCAGGACGGTGAACATCGCGAACACCACGCTGCCGTCCAGCCAGCGGGCGGGCACCGTGGTCGCCGCGAACAGCAGCGCCGGCCAGGTCAGATACCACGGCTGGGTGATCGGCGCCAGGAAGATCACCGCGAGGCAGGCCAGCCCGGCACCGTAGAACGGGCTGTCCCGGCGGGTCCGCCACACGATCGCCACGAGGGCGACCGCCAGCAGGATCAGCGCGACGACGCGCGCCATCGGCACGGCCGACCAGTGCAGGCCGAACCACTTCCCGATCGCGGTGACGGTGATACCGACCGCGGTCGGCGGGGACGTCCAGGTCACCGCCTTGTTGGCCCCGGAAAGCGCGGTCACCCAGCCCAGCCCGAGGCCGGAGGCGAACGAGGACAGCACCAGCGTGGCCAGCCCCGCCGCCATCACCGTGCCGCCGCGCCGGGCGAGCAGGACCAGTGCCGCGGGCTCCGGCAGCCCGAGGGCGCGCCATCGCCGACCGCGGGCCTCCGCGGCCGGCAGCTGACCCGAGCCGCCGGTCGGCGCCGTGACCGGCGGGAACAGCGCGGAACCGCCGGCGGCGAGCAGCGCCGCGAAGGGCAGGACCACCCCGACGGTCGGCTTGACGGCGGCCGCGAGCCCGAGCAGCGATCCGCCGGCGACCAGCGCTCCGCTGCGCACGGTCCGCCCGGCCAGCAGCGCCAGCCCGGCCGCGAGCAAGGCCACCGTGGTGGCGTCGTTGTGGCCGCCGCCGACGAGATGAACCGACACGACGGGGCTGGCCAGCACCAGCCACATGGCCCGCTCGACCGGCACACCGACCCGGCGGGCCAGCACCGGCAGCACCGCCGCGAGCGCGATCAGCGAGACCACGGCCAGGGCGCGGAAGGCGGCCACGGCGACGAACTGCGAACCCGCGGCCACGGCCAGACCCGCAAACATCACAAAAGCCGGCCCGTACGGGGTGGGGGTGTCGCGCCAGATCACCGACACCGACCCGAGCCACGGGCACGGCTGCGAGGACACGCCCTGCAGGTACGGGTTGCCGCCGGAGGTGTAGAGCGCACCCTGGCACGCGTACGAATACAGGTCACGGCTGCCGAGCGGCAGGGTGATCAGCATCGGGACGCACCACAGCGCGGCCGTGACGACGATCCAGCGGACGCTGAGCGTGCCCTGCCCGGCCAGCCGGATCCCGCGCCACCAGGCGACGCAGAGCGACGTCAGGCCGACGGTCCAGAGCGTCAGGGACACCCCGCCGTACCGGCTCTGCACGAGGCTGGTCAGCGACACCCAGCGGACCAGTTCCGGCCCCGCGCCGTGCAGCAGACCGGCGACGGCGCAGCAGAGCGAGCCGAACAGGCCGAGCAGGCGCAGCACCACAGCACGTGACATCAAACTTTCCCTCACCAGCAACTCCGCAAGCTCCGCACCGCCTCGACGATACTGTCCGGGCGCTGGTGGGCGCGTCGCACGGCGGACGAACCGGACGGCATGACCCGCATCCGCCGCGCCGGTAACATTCCGGCACCGGTGTAACGGTCGGCGACGGATTTTGACATGGCGAGCACCCTACCGTGACGCTCGCCGCCGCCGGACGGCCGACCGGTCGGGTCGGGCACGTGTGGGCTCGGCACCGCCTGGAAGGGGCCGCCGCCGTGATCGCGGCGGCGCTCGGTGCGGTTATCTGCTGCGGCGCTTCGCCGATCCCGCCGCTCAGCGGAAGGCGAAGCGGCGGCGCTTCTTGGGGCGGCGGAGGCCCTGCATCGTGTCGGCGGCCTGGCGCAGCAGCCGGGTGCCGCGGCTGGAGCCGCGCCGGGACTCGATCTTTTCGCTGAGCTTGCGGGCGCCGGCCGCGGCGAGCGGCACCGCCACCGCCATGATCACGAAGCGGCGAATCATGTTGAGCAGCATGGTGGTCTCCCAGGTTTGTCTTTCCCGGGGCATACCCACCGAATGCCCTCAGGAATCCAGGACGCGTTCCATCGCCGCCCGCGAGCGGCGGGTCAACCGCAGATAGCGATCCACGAACTCCCCCGGATCGCCGCCGCCCAGCAATGTGACCGTGCCGGCCAGTTCCGTACCGTGCCGGGGCAGCTGATCGGTCGGGCGGCCGCGCACCAGGGTCAGCGCGTTGCGGACCTGCGCCGCGAGGGTCCAGCCCGCGGCCATCGCCGCCGCGTCCGCCTTGTCGATCAGCTTGGCGTCCACGATGGCGGTCAACGCCTCCATCGTCCTGGTCTTGCGGAGCTCCGGCAGCGCGTACGCGTGCCGCAACTGCACCAGCTGCACCGCCCACTCCACGTCGGACAGACCGCCCCGGCCCAGCTTGGTGTGGGTGTACGGGTCAGCGTTGCGGGGCAGCCGCTCGGTCTCCACCCGCGCCTTGATCCGCCGGATCTCCACCACCTGCTCGCGGGTGAGCCCGCCCGCCGGATACCGCATCGTGTCGGCGAGCCGTTCGAATTCCCGGCCCAGCGGCTCGTCGCCGCAGACGAACCGGGCCCGCAGCAGCGCCTGCGCCTCCCACACCTTCGACCAGCGGGCGTAGTACTGCTGGTAGGCGTTGAGGCTGCGGACCAGCGGACCCTGCCGGCCCTCGGGGCGCAGGTCGGCGTCGATCCCGAGCGGCGGATCGGGTGCCGGCGCGGTGAGCATCCGGCGCAACTCCTCGGCGATGGCGTGCGCGGCGGCGGTCGCCTCGTTCTCCGGCACCTCGGCCGGCGGTTGGTAGACGAAGAGCACGTCCGCGTCGGAGGGGTAACTCGTCTCGTAGCCGCCGAGCCGGCCCATCCCGATGATGGCGAAGCGCAGGCCGGCCGGGCCGGGACGGTGCCGCCGGGCCACGGCGAGCGCGGCGTTGAGGGTGGCGTCGGTGACGTCGGACAGGGCGATGCCGATCGCGTCCACGTCGACCGGCTGGGCGGGCGCCAGTTCGCCGGCCCGGCTCAGGATGTCGGCGCAGGCCAGCCGGAACAGCTCGCGGCGGCGCAGGGCGCGCACCGCGGCGGTCGCCTTGCCCGGGTTCTCGGCGTGCCGCTCGGCCGCCGCCACGAAACCGACCAGCAGCTTCTCCCGGCTACGCGGCAGCAGCTCGGCGTCGTCGGCGAGCAGGCGCAGCGCCTCCGGGTCGCGGGTGAGCAGGTCCGTCGCATACCGGGACAGGCTGAGCACGCGGGCCAGCCGCCGAGCCACCGGGCCGCCGTCGCGCAGCAGGCGCAAATACCACGGGGTGCTGCCCAGCTTGTCGGACACGTGCCGATAGTTGAGCAGCCCGCGGTCCGGTTCCGGCGCGTCGGCGAATTCCTGCAGCAGGATCGGCAGCAGGTGCCGCTGGATCGCCGCGGTGCGGGTGACGCCGCCGGTGAGCGCCTGCAGGTGGCGCAGCGCCGCGGCCGGATCGGCGAAGCCGAGGATCTCCAGCCGGCGGCCCGCCGACTCCGCGGTCATCCGCAGTGCCTCGGCCGGCACCCGGGCCACCGCCTCGAGCAGCGGCTGGTAAAGCAGCTTGACGTGCAGGCGGCGGACCTGGGCGGCATGCCCGACCCAGTCGCCACGGAACGCCTCGACGGCGTCCCGGCCGGGCATCGCGGTGTAGCCGAGGGCGGCGGCCAGCCAGCGCAGGGTGGGCGCGTCGTCGGGCACGGTGTGCGTACGCCGGAGGTTCTGCAGTTGCAGCCGGTGCTCGACGCCGCGCAGGAACCGGTAGCCGCGCAGCAACGTCTCGCCGTCCTCGCGCCCCACGTAGCCGCCGTCGACCAGTGCCCGCAGCGCCGGCAGGGTGCCGCCCGCACGCAGCGACTCGTCGACCCGGCCGTGCACGAGTTGCAGCAGCTGCACCGCGAACTCGATGTCGCGCAGCCCGCCCGGCCCGCGCTTGATCTCGCGGTCGAGCTTGTCCTTCGGCACGTTTTCGATGATCTTGCGGCGCATGTCGCGGACGTCGGCGACCGCCTCGGGCCGCTCGGCCGCCTGCCACACGAGCGGGGCCAGATCATTGATCCACTCGTGGGCGAGCGCCAGGTCACCGGCGGCCGGCCGGGCCTTGAGCAGGGCCTGGAACTCCCAGGTGCGCGCCCAGCGGCGATAGTAGGCCTGATGGCTCGCGAGCGTCCGGACCAGCGGGCCGCGGCTGCCCTCCGGCCGCAACGCGGCGTCGACCGGCCAGGCCACCTGTCCGCAGATCTCGATCAGCCGGGCGGCCACCGTGGTCCCCGCGCTCAGGTCCTCGTCGCCGGCGGCGACGAAGATGACGTCCACATCGGAGACGTAGTTGAGCTCGTTGCCGCCGCACTTGCCCATCGCCACGACCGCGAGGCGCGGCACGGACATGCTCCGCGGCAGGCCGGCCAAGGCGATCTCGTACGCCGCGGCGAGCGTCTCGTCGGCCAGCCGGGAGAGCGCGGCCATGGTCGGTTCGAGCCCGCGGCCGCCGGTCAGGTCGGCCGCCGCGATCCGCAGCAGGGCCAGCCGGTACGCCCGGCGCAGAGCCGGCACGGTCGGTGCCCCGTCGACCTCGAGGTGTCCGTCGGCGTTCGGCGGCATGCCGGTCTTGCCGGTCGCGAGCACCCGCCAGTCGTCCGGGTTGGCGACCAGGTGATCGCCGAGTGCCGAGGACGCGCCGAGCACCGCCGCCAGCCGCCGGCGCAGCCCCGGATCGCGCCCCAGCGCGTCGAGGATCGCCTCGGTCGCCTCGTTGCTGGTGATCTCGCCGGCCGGCCCGGTGACCCGCCCGCCGTTGCTGCGGGCCGCGTGCCGGCCGGCCGCCTCGACCATCCGGTGCAGCTGGCGCAGCGCCAGGTTGGGGTCGGCGGCCTTGGACAGCGACTGGAGCAGCTCGGCCGCGGCCGTGCCGGTCGGGCCCTGCGCCTCGGCGTCCCAGAGCCGCAGCCCGGTCGGGCCGAGCAGGTCGGCGGCGCGAACCCCGCTGTCCGCGAAGCCGTACCGGGCGAGGCGGCTGGGCCTGGTCACTACTGCCCCAGCAGCGGCAGAGACCGGCCGGTCCCCGGGTTGGGAATGTCGGCGTCGGGCAGCGTGCCGAGGGCCAGCGCGGCGAACCGGGCGGCGAACGGCTGCCACACCTCCTCGACGTCGGGCAGGATCTCGGCGATGGCGTAGACGACCGCCGCCGAGTCGTAGCCCAGCTCGTCGATGGTGGCGCGGTCGTCCGCGGCCCACCGCTCGACCATCTCGACGTCGCACTCGATGTGGAACTGCACCCCCCAGGCCCGGTCACCGAGCCGGAACGCCTGGTGCGGGTAGCGGCTGGAGGCGGCCAGCAGCACCGCCGTGAGCGGCAGCTCGGTGATCTCGTCGCGGTGCCACTGCAGCACGTCGGGCAGCAGCGGCACCCACTTGAACAGCGGATCGTTGTCCGCCGCGTCCCGCTTGCCGACCAGGCCGGGGCCGATCTCGGGGCCGGAGGTGCTGCGTTCCACCAGGCCGCCGTGCGCCTGGGCGAGCAACTGGCCGCCGAGGCAGACGCCGAGTGTCGGCACCCGATTGCGGACCGCCTTGCGCAGCAGCCCCTCCAGCGCCGGGAACCACGGTGCCCCCGGTGTGCCGTCGGCGTCGGCGTACGCGTTCTGGTCGCCGCCGAGCACCACCAGCGCCAGGTGGTCGTCGAGCGTCTCGGGCAGCTCGTCGCCGGCATGCGGGCGGAGCACGGTCAGCTCCAGCCCGGCCTCGGTCAACCACTCGCCCAGCCGGCGCGCGTCGTCGGTCGGATCATTCTCGATGACAAGTGCGGTCCCCACCCAGTGAGGCTAGCCCGAACCCCGACCGGAGGTCGTGGCGAAGGTTTGCGCCGCGACCGAATTCTCCGTCACATCGAGGCCTTAGGCTGCGTCAATGGCAGACGCAGCGCCCCGGGTCCGGGTCTCGACGCTGGAACTCTTCTTCGACCTCGTCTTCGTCTTCACGATCACCCAGCTCACCGAGATTCTCGCCCACGATCTGGACCTGCCCACCCTGGCGAACGTCGTCCTGATCCTGCTGGTGGTCTGGTGGATGTATTCCGGGTATGCGTGGCTGACCAACGCGGTCGCGCCGAGCAGCACGACCCGGCGCACCCTGTTGCTCACCGGCATGGCCGGGTTCCTGGTGATGGCACTCGCCATCCCCAAGGCGTTCGGCGACTACGGCTGGCTGTTCGGGGCCAGCTATGTGGTCGTCAACCTGGTGCACTCGGCCCTGTTCCGCACGGCCGGCGGGGCCGCGGCCCGGGCCATCCGCCAGCTGGCCCCGCTCAACCTCGCGGCCGCCGTGCTGGTGCTGGCCGGCAGCCTGGTGCCGGAGCCCTGGCGGCACCTGTGCTGGACAGCGGCGCCGCTGTTGCAGATCGCCACCGGCTACCTGCACCGGCTCGAGTGGCACTCGGTCTCGGCCGGCCACTTCGCCGAACGCCACGGGCTGGTGGTGATCATCGCGATCGGCGAGTCGATCATCGCGATCGGTGCCGGCCTGCGGGGCGTCGAGCTGGATGCCGGCTCCGTCCTGGTGGCGGTGCTGGGCCTCTGCGTCGCGTATTACCTGTGGTGGTTCTATTTCGCCGGCGACGACGCGCGGGCCGAACGCGTGCTGGACGGCCTCGACGACCCGGCGAAGAGGACCCGGCTGGCGCTGAACGCGTGGGGCTACGCGCACTTCCCGATGCTGCTGGGCATCGTGATCCTGGCGGTCGGCGTCAAGAAGATGGTCAGCCACGCCTTCGAGCGGGCGGACTGGGACGCGGCGCTCGCGCTCAGTGGCGGCGTGGCACTTTACCTGCTCGGGCACGCCGCGTTCCTGGCCCTGATGCGGCTGCGCGGCGTCTATCACCGGCTGGCCGGCGCGGCGCTGGTGCTGGCCACCGTCCCGCTCGGCCATGTGGTGGCCATCGCCCAACTGACCGCGATCGTGCTCATCATGGTGGGCACGGCAATAACCGAAGACCTCCCCGAGGTACGCCGCAGCGGCTCCACCGCGATCGGCGACTTCGGCCGCACGGGCGCCCACGACTGACACCGGCAGCACGCCCTCGCCGAGCGCGGCCGGCCACGCCTGGCCGCAGCGGCTTACGCGATGCAGGCGCAGACGATCAGGGCGGCGCCGAAGTGGGAGGCCGCGCTGACGACCGCGCCGCCGTGCCGGTCCGGGGTGCAGATGACGTCGCCCAGCTTGCCGGGGGTCATCCAGTCGAGCACCAGGAAGGCCAGGCCCATGATGGCGATGCCGATCAGGCCGAAGATGAGCGTGGAGGCCAGCCCCTCGCCGAACGAGTCGTAACTCGTGAAGATCGCGGTGAACACGATCAGGGCGATGCCGAGCTGGTTGGCGGCCAGCAGCAGGGCCGCGTTGGGGTTGCGGTCGACCCAGATCAGGTCGCGCAGCTTGCCGGGCGTGAGCAGGTCGATCAACAGGAACCCGACCGCCATCAGGCCGATGCCGATGAGGCCGAAGACGATGCTGCGGCCAGCACCTTCGAGCAGATCTTGCAGCACGGTCTCTCCCTTGTCGCGGGACGTCAGGAGAGACCGTACAAGAACAGCTCTACAGTTCTACAGAGCACCCAGATATCTTTGCCGCTCGTATGGTGTCACCTCGCGCCGGTATTGTTCCCATTCGGCGCGTTTGTTCCGCAGGAAGAACTCGAAGACGTGCTCCCCGAGCACCTCGGCGACCAGCTCGGACTTGCTCATCACGTCGATCGCCTCGGCCAGGTTTTCCGGCAGCGCCTCGTAACCCATGGCCCGCCGCTCGGCCGGCGACAGCGACCACACGTCGTCCTCGGCGCCGGGCGGCAACTCGTAGCCCTCCTCGATGCCCCTCAGGCCCGCGCCGAGCATGACGGCGAACGCCAGGTAGGGGTTGGTGGCGGAGTCGATCGAACGGACCTCGACCCGCGCCGAGTTGGGCTTGCCGAAGGCCGGCACCCGGACCAGCGCGGAACGGTTGAGGTGACCCCAGCTCACGAAGGCGGGCGACTCGGTGATCGCGTTCGGCAGCTGGAGCGGGAAGAGCCGTTTGTACGAATTCACCCATTGGTTGGTGACCGCCGTGTACTCCCGGGCGTGCACCAGCAGCCCGGCGATGAAGGCGCGGGCCGTCTTGGACAGCTTCATCGGGTCTTCGCCGTCGAAGAACGCGTTGCGCTCGCCCTCGAAAAGCGACAGGTGGGTATGCATGCCGCTGCCGGGCTGATCCGTGTACGGCTTGGGCATGAAGGTGGCCCGCACCCCCTGGGAGAGCGCCACCTCCTTGACCACGTGCCGGAACGTCATGATGTTGTCGGCGGTGGTGAGCGCGTCCGCATACCGCAGGTCGATCTCCTGCTGGCCGGGCGCGACCTCGTGGTGGCTGAACTCGACCGAGATGCCGATCCGCTCCAGCGCGAGCACCGCCTGCCGGCGGAAGTCGCGGGCGATCGCGTGCGTGGTGTGGTCGAAGTAGCCGCCGGTGTCGACCGGGATCGGCACCGAGCCGTCCAGCGGGCCGTCCTGGATCAGGAAGAACTCGACCTCGGGGTGGGTGTAGAAGGTGAAGCCCTTCTCGGCCGCCTTGGCGAGCATGCGGCGCAGCACGTGCCGCGGGTCGGCCCAGGCCGCGCTGCCGTCGGGGAGCAAGATGTCGCAGAACATCCGGGCGCTCTCGCCGCTGACCCCGCCCTCGAACGGGAACACCTGGAAGGTGGTGGGGTCGGGCATCGCCACCATGTCCGACTCGTACACCCGGGCGAAGCCCTCGATGGCCGAGCCGTCGATGCCCATGCCCTCCTCGAAGGCGGACTCCAGCTCGGCCGGGGCGACCGACACGCTCTTGAGCGTGCCGAGCACATCGGTGAACCAGAGCCGGACAAAACGGATGTCGCGCTCCTCGAGAGTGCGAAGCACGAACTCCTGCTGTCGGTCCACCGTTCACCCCTAGTAGTGAGGCCTTGACAGGCCAAGTCTTCCCTGGTCCGGTTACGCCGACATTACGCTGACCCGGGGCTGTGCCGACGTCCCGGGTGGCGATAGAAGGCCACTGGCTTGGGGAAGAATAAGTGCATGCCCACGCTGCGGATCGCCCTGGCTCAGGTCAACTCGACGGTCGGCGACATCGCCGGCAACGCGGCGGCGGTACGCCGCTGGTCCCGGGCGGCCGCCGACGCCGGCGCCCAACTGGTCGCCTTCCCCGAGATGATGCTCACCGGTTACCCGATCGAGGACCTGGTCTTCCGGAACTCGGTGGTCGAGGCCTCCCGGCAGGGCCTGGAGACCCTCGCCCGCGACCTGCAGGCCGACGGGCTGGGCGATCTCGCCGTGGTGGTCGGTTACGTGGACGCCGACGGGCCGGCCGCGACCAGTTCCGACGCGACGCCGGGCACCGGCCGGCGGGACGCCTCCGCGCTGCTGCTCGGCGGCGCGGTGGTCGCCACCTACTTCAAGCACCACCTGCCCAACTACGGCGTCTTCGACGAGGACCGGTACTTCGAGCCGGGCACCGCGCTGACCGTCGTACGGTTCGGCGGGATCGACATCGCGCTCACCGTGTGCGAGGACGTCTGGCAGGAGGGCGGCCCGTTCGCCGCGGCCCGGCGGGCCGGGGTCAGCGTCGTCCTCAACATCAACGCCTCGCCGTACGAGCTGAACAAGGACGACGTACGGCTGCCACTGGTCAAGCGGCGCGCCGCCGAGGCCGGTGCCACAGTGGCGTACGTGAACATGGTCGGCGCCCAGGACGAGCTGGTCTTCGACGGCGACTCGATGATCGTGACCCCCGATGGGGAGCTGCTGGCCCGCGCCGGGCAGTTCACCGAGGAACTGCTGGTGCACGATCTGTCGCTGCCGGCCGCCGACGAGACGCCCAACCGCGAGGGCCGGACCGACGAGTCGCCGCTGCCGCTGGTCGAGGAGCACCGCGAGGACGACATGTCGATCACCCGGGTGCGGATCGACGCCGAACCCCGCCCGCACGGCGGCGGCAAGCTCGACGGCGGCATCGCCGAGCGTCTCGGCGACGAGGCCGAGATCTGGTCGGCCCTGGTCACCGGCCTGCGCGACTATGTCAACAAGAACGGTTTCCGCTCGGTCGTGCTCGGCCTCTCCGGCGGCATCGACTCGGCCGTGGTCGCCGCCATCGCGGTGGACGCGCTCGGCCCCGAGCGGGTCACCGGCGTCTCGATGCCCAGCGGTTACTCCTCCGGCCACTCCAAGGACGACGCCGCCGACCTGGCCAAGCGCACCGGCATCGACTACCGGACCGAGGCGATCCAGCCGATGGTCGACGCGTTCCTCGCGAACATGTCGCTCTCCGGCCTCGCGGTGGAAAACCTGCAGGCCCGGGTGCGCGGCGTGATCCTCATGGCGCTGTCGAACCAGGACGGCCACCTCGTGCTCACCACCGGCAACAAGAGCGAGCTGGCGGTGGGCTACTCGACGCTTTACGGCGACTCGGTGGGCGGCTTCAACCCGCTCAAGGACGTGCCGAAGACGATGGTGTGGAAGCTGGCCCGGTGGCGCAACACCCAGGGCGACCCGCCGATCCCGGACAACTCGATCACCAAGGCACCCAGCGCCGAGCTGCGCCCGGACCAGAAAGACTCCGACTCGCTGCCCGACTACGAGCTGCTCGACCCGATCCTGGCCGGCTATGTCGACGAGGACCTGGGCCGCGCCGAGCTGATCGCGGCCGGCAACGACGCCGCCCTGGTCGACCGCATCCTGCGACTGGTCGACCTCGCCGAGTACAAGCGACGCCAGTCCGCCCCCGGTCCCAAGATCTCCGGCAAGGCGTTCGGCCGGGACCGGCGCCTGCCGATTACCAACAGGTTTCGAGAAGGGCTGTGACAAGCTCCACTGACCCCTGACCGCGGCGGTCCCCCGGGTGCGATATTGGCCCAAGACCCGGGGACCGCACCCGCGCGGCCTCGAGGGAAGGAGACACGATGTCGGACATTCCCACCCTGTACGGTGGTCCGCCCACCCGCCGGGTACGCACCCGCGACCTGCTGGCGGCGAAGTCCCGCGGCGACCGCTGGCCGATGCTGACCTCGTACGACCAGTACACCGCGTCGATCTTCGACCAGAACGGCGTGCCGGTCCTGCTGGTCGGCGACTCCGCGGCCAACAACGTCTTCGGTCACGAGACCACCCTGCCGATCACCGTCGACGAGCTGCTGCCGCTGGTCCGCGCCGTCGTGCGGGCCACCAAGACCGCGCTGATCGTCGCCGACCTGCCGTTCGGCAGCTACGAGGAGGGCCCCACCCAGGCCCTGCGCACCGCCGTCCGGTTCATGAAGGAGGGCGGCGCGCACGCGGTCAAGCTCGAGGGCGGG
>Ga0070668_100003176_pt1 | contig 12112 bp, 6 predicted proteins | sample KBSS43metaG_FD_64661 | JGI IMG/M metagenome (GOLD analysis project Ga0070668, IMG submission 64661) | Switchgrass rhizosphere microbial communities from Kellogg Biological Station, Michigan, USA - KBS S4-3 metaG | ecosystem: Host-associated > Plants > Roots > Rhizosphere > Soil ... | reverse complement strand
AGTGCCGGCCCTGCTGCGAGTGCCGGCCCTGCTGCTAGTGCCGGCCCTGCTGCTAGTGCCGGCCCTGCTGCTAGTGCCGGCCCTGCTGCGAGTGCCGGCTCGGCCGCGGTCACCGGCTGCGCGGCGCCCGGAAACATCCGCCGCAACGCCGCCGCCCGCTGGCCCGCGAACTCCTCGGCGGACGTCCCCGGGCCCGTGCCCTCCCGATCCACGTCCACGTCCGCTCCAGTCGCACGATCACCTGCTGGTTCCGGGAGGAACGTACACGGTGTTGATCACGAGCGGGGCACGGCGGGTCACTCGATGTCGTACGCCAGGTTGGGCCGCAGCCAGCGCTCCACCTCGTCGACCGGCATGCCGCGCCGGCGTGCGTAGTCCTCGATCTGGTCCCGGCCGAGCCGGCCGACGGTGAAGTAGCGCGACTGCGGGTGCGCGAAGATCAGCCCGCTGACCGCGGCGGCCGGGGTCATCGCGTACGACTCGGTCAGGCCGACCCCGATCTCGGCCGTGCCGAGCAGGTCGAACAGGTCCTTCTTCTCGCTGTGGTCGGGGCTGGCCGGGTAGCCGAGCGCCGGCCGGATGCCGCGGAACCGCTCGGCGTGCAGATCTTCGAGGGCGGGCTGGGCGTCCGGCTCGAACCACTCCCGCCGCGCCCGCAGGTGCAGGTGTTCGGCGAACGCCTCGGCGAGCCGGTCGGCCAGCGCCTTCACCATGATCGCGCGGTAGTCGTCGTTGTCCGCCTCATACTTGGCGGCCAGTTTCTCGGCGCCGTGGATCGCCACCGCGAAGCCGCCGAGGTGATCGCCCGACGGCGCGATGTAGTCGGCGAGGCAGCGGTTGGCCCGGCCCTGCGGCTTCTCGGTCTGCTGGCGCAGCATCGGGAAGCGCGCGCCGCCGGCCAGCACGATGTCGTCGCCCTCGCTGTGCGCCGGCCAGAACGCATACCGGCCGCGGGCCTGGAACGACCCGTCCGCGATGATCTGGTCGAGCAGGGCGTTGGCGTCGTCGTACAGCTCGCGGGCGACCGGCTGCTCCAGGATCGCCGGGTATTTGCCCTTCAGCTCCCAGGCCAGGAAGAGGAACTGCCAGTCGATCATCGTGCGCAGCTCGGCGATGGTCGGCGCCGCATCGCGTACACCGGTGAAGGCCGGCGTCGGCAGCTCGCCGAAGTCGACCGCCTCCCGGTTGGCCCGCGCCTGCGCGAGGGTGAGCAGCGGCTGGCTGCGCCGGTTGGCGTGCTGCTCGCGCAGCCGCTCCTGGTCGGCCCGGTTGGTCTCGTCGAGCGTCTTGGCCCGGTGCGGGTCGAGCAGGTCGCTGACCACGCCCACCACCCGGGACGCGTCGAGCACGTGCACCGTCGACCCCGCATACGCCGGGGCGACGCGCACCGCCGTGTGCTGCCGCGACGTGGTCGCCCCGCCGATCAGCAGCGGCAGGCTCATCCCGCGGCGCTGCATCTCGGCGCCGACCGCGACCATCTCGTCGAGCGACGGGGTGATCAGCCCGGACAGGCCGATCACGTCGGCATCCTCCGCGATCGCGGTGTCCAGGATCTTGGCGGCCGGCACCATCACGCCGAGGTCGATCACCTCGTAGTTGTTGCAGCCCAGCACGACCCCGACAATGTTTTTGCCGATGTCGTGCACATCGCCCTTGACCGTGGCGAGCACGACCTTGCCCTGCCCGCGGCCGGACGCTTTCTCCTTCTCCATGTACGGCTCGAGGTAGGCCACCGAGCGCTTCATCACCCGGGCGCTCTTGACCACCTGGGGCAGGAACATCTTGCCGGAGCCGAAGAGGTCGCCGACGATCTTCATGCCGTCCATCAGCGGGCCCTCGATCACGTCGAGCGGCCGGGGCAGCTCCTGCCGGGCCTCCTCGGTGTCGTCCTCGATGAAGTCGACGATGCCGTGCACCAACGCATACGACAGGCGCTCGGCCACCGGCGCCTCCCGCCAGGACAGATCGACCGTACGCTGCTTGCCCGCGCCCGTGACCGTGGCGGCGAACTCGACGAGCCGGTCGGTCGCGTCCGGCCGCCGGTCGAACAGCACGTCCTCGACCAGCTCCAGCAGGTCGGCGGGGATGTCCTGGTAGACGGCGAGCTGCCCGGCGTTGACGATGCCCATGTCGAGGCCGGCCTGGACGGCGTGGAACAGGAACGCCGAGTGCATGGCCTCGCGGACCACGTCGTTGCCGCGGAACGAGAACGACAGGTTGGAGATGCCGCCGCTGGTGCGCGCGCCCGGGCAGCGCTGCTTGATCAGCGGGAGGGCCTCGATGAACGCCTTGGCGTAGCCGTTGTGCTCGGCGATGCCGGTGGCCACGGCCAGCACGTTCGGGTCGAAGATGATGTCGTCGGGGGCGAACCCCGCCTTGTGTACGAGCAGGTCGTACGCCCGGGCGCAGATCTCCACCTTGCGGTCGCGGGTGTCGGCCTGGCCCTGCTCGTCGAAGGCCATCACCACCACGCCGGCGCCGAAGTCACGGATCCGGCGGGCCTGCGCGAGGAACGGCTCCTCGCCCTCCTTGAGGCTGATCGAGTTGACCACGCCCTTGCCCTGTACGCACTTGAGCCCGGCCTCGAGCACGCTCCATTTCGAGCTGTCGATCATGACGGGGATGCGGGCCACCTCAGGCTCGGTGGCGATCAGGTTGAGGAACGTGGTCATCGCCTGCTCGCTTTCGAGCAGGTCGGCATCCATGTTGACGTCGAGCAGGTTGGCGCCGCCGCGTACCTGGTCGAGCGCCACGTCGACGGCGCCCTGGTAGTCGTCGGCCTCGATCAGCCGGCGGAACTTGGCGGAGCCGGTCACATTGGTGCGCTCGCCGATCATGACGAAACCGGTGTCCGGGCCGATCTCGAACGGCTCCAGGCCGCTGAACCGGGTGGTGGCCGGATTGTCGGCGATCACCCGCGGCGTGCTGGAACGCACCGCCTCGGCGATCTTGGCGATGTGTGCCGGGGTCGTGCCGCAGCACCCGCCCACGATGTTGACCAGGCCGGACGCCGCGAACTCGCCGAGCAGCGCGGAGGTCTGGGCGGGCGTCTCGTCGTAGCCGCCGAACGCATTGGGCAGGCCGGCGTTGGGGTGCGCGGCCACGTAGGTGCCGGCCAGCCGGGCCAGCTCGGCCACGTGCGGGCGTGCCTCGGTCGCGCCGAGCGCGCAGTTGACGCCGACGATCAGCGGCTCGGCCCGCTCGATCGAGCGCCAGAACGCCGCCACGGTCTGCCCGGACAGCGTGCGCCCGGACAGGTCGACGATGGTCACCGAGATCCACAGCGGCAGGTCGGGGGCGACCTCGCGGGCGGCGGCGACGGCCGCCTTGGCGTTCAGCGTGTCGAAGATCGTCTCGATCAGCAGCAGGTCGACCCCGCCCTCGGCGAGCGCCGCGATCTGCTCCGCATACGACGCCTTGACCTGGTCGAAGGTGACCGCCCGGTAGGCCGGGTCGTCGACCTTGGGGGACAGCGACAGCGTCACGTTGAGCGGCCCGATCGAGCCGGCCACGAATTTGCCGCCGGCCTCGTCGGCGGCCTGGCGGGCCAGTTGCGCTCCGCGGAGGTTCATCTCCCGCGCGTACGCCTGCAGGCCGTAATCCGCCTGGGCGATGCTCGTGGCCGTGAACGTGTTGGTGGTGGTGATGTCGGCACCGGCGGCCAGGTATTGCCGGTGGACGTCGAGGATGACGTCGGGCCGGGTGAGGTTGACCAGGTCGGGGTCGCCGGTGACATCCTGCGGGTGGTCGGCGGGGATCACGTCACCGCGAAAGTCGGCCGGCTGGAGCTGAGCGCCCTGCAGCATCGTGCCCCAGGCGCCGTCGAGCACCAGGATGCGTTCGCCGAGGAGCTTCTTCAGCTCGGCTGTGCGCGCAGTTTTTGCCATACCGACCACCTCCGGTTCAACGGAGGCGCCCTTGGTCGGTTTCGCACCGAGCGAGCGTGGCGGGTGTCACCCCGTTGCAGCGCCTCTCGCTTCGGACCGTCAAAGCTACCCGACTTTCATTTCGCGTCGGCATATGCGCCAACTACTGAGACGTCAAGGGGGAACCGGACCGCGGTGTCGCCGAACAGCAGCCGCCCGGCCTGGGCCGCGCTCGCATGCACCGCCGCCACCACCTGCTCGGCCTGCTCGGCCGGGCAGTGCACCACCACCTCGTCGTGCACGAAGAGCACCAGTTCGGCCTTGCTGCCCTCCAGCGCATTACGCAATGTGGCGAGCAACACAAGTGCCCACTCGGCGGCGGTGGCCTGGACCACGAAGTTGCGGGTGAACCGGCCCCGGGCGCGGCCGGACGCGCCGCCCTGCGGGGTCTCGGCCGAGCCCGCCTCCTCCGGCGGGTCGAGGCCGGCGTCGCGCCACGCGGTGGAGGCGGGCGGGCAGGTGCGGCCGAGCCAGGACCGGACCAGCCCGCCCGCCTCGCCGGTGCGGGCCGCGGCCTCGACGAACTCGAACGCGGTCGGATAGTGCTTGCGGAGCACGGCCAGCGCCGGGATCGCGGCGCCGCCGGTCTGCCCATACATGGCGCCGAGCAGCGCGACCTTGGCCTTGGCCCGGTCGCCGTCGAACGAGTCGGTGGCCAGCGCCGCATACAGATCGCCGGCCGCGGCGGCCGCGGCGAGCCGCCGGTCGCCGGAGACGGCGGCCAGCACCCGCGGCTCCAGCTGGCCGGCGTCGGCGACCACGAACCGCCACCCCGGGTCGGCGACCACGGCGCGCCGCACCACCTTGGGCACCTGCAGGGCCCCGCCGCCCCGGGTGGCCCAGCGCCCGGAGACCACGCCGCCCGGCACGAACTCGGGCCGGAAGCGGCCGCCGCTGACCCACGCGTCGCACCAGTGCCAGCCGTGCGCCGTCCAGATGCGGTAGAGCTCCTTGTACTCCAGCAGCGGCCGGACCGCCGGATGATCGACCTTGCGCAGCACCCAGGCCCGCGTGTTGGGCACGTCGACCCCGGCCCGCGCGAACGCCCGGACCACCTCGGCGGGCGAATCCGGATGCAGCCCGTGCATGCCGAACGCCGCGTTGATCTCGGCGGTCAGCTCGGCGAGCCGGCGCGGCGGCCCGACCGGCTGCGGCGGCCCGAGCAGCTCGCGCAGCAGATCGTCGTGTAGGTCGGCGCGCCACGGCAGCCCGGCGGCACCCATCTCGGCGCCGACCAGCGACCCCGCCGACTCGGCCGCCACCAGCAGCCGGAACCGCCCCGGATGCTCGGCCGCGGCGATCCGGGCCTGCTGATCCGCATACACCTCGGCCACGGCCGCGAGCACGTCGAAGCCGGCCGCGGCCGGCGGCCCGCCCGCCGTCTCGAACAGCGCACCCTGTGCGAAGCCGGGCGGCTCGGCGACCCGCGGCGGCGGGTCGGGCGGCACCGGCAACCCGTGCAGCCGCGCCCGCGCCGCGGCGAGCGACCGGGGCGCACCCCACCGCCCGGCGTGCCCGAGCAGCAGCGCCTCGGTCAGCTCCAGGTCGTGGCAGCGCGCGACCCGCACCCCGGCCCGCAGCAGCGCCGGGTAGAGATCGGCGGTCGCCGGCCACACCCAGCGCGGCTGGTCGGCCGCCTCGCGCTCGGCCACCGCCACGGCGAGGTCGGGAACCTGCCGGACCGGGCCGCCGGCAGCCAGATCCAGCAGCCGACCACCCCGGCCATCCGCCTCAGGCACCACCGCTACCAGCACGGACCCATTCTCGCGCCGGGGTATGACACTTTTCCGACGCGCCAGGGCGGATCCCGGGTCTTGTCATGGCGTCACGGTTGCGCCATGATGGCGCCATGGACCTGACGCCATTTGTCGAGCGGGTACGCCGCGAGTTGCTGCTCGGTGCCGAGGCCGCCGGCGCGGAGGGGCGGGCGCTGGCCGAGCGGCTGGTCGCCCAGCTCGACTCGGCACTGCGGCTGAGCCTGCTGGGCGCCTTGTCGGCCGCCGCGGACGAAATCACCCGCGAGCTCGCGCCCGGCTCCGTCGACGTGCGGCTGCGTGGGCTGGATCCGAGCTTCGTCGTGTCGCAGGCGGCCACCGAGCCGTGGGCGGCGGATCATGGCGCCACCCTGGCGCCATCGCCGGTCCCGGATGACGAGGGCCCCACCGCCCGGATCAACTTCCGCCCGCCCGAGCACCTCAAGGCCCGCATCGAGGAGGCGGCCGCCCGCGAGGGGCTGTCGGTCAACGCCTGGCTGGTGCGGGCGGTCGCCGGCGTGCTCGACACCGGCCCCGGCCCGCAGAAGCGGACGGCGTCGGGCGGGCAGTCGTTCAGCGGCTGGGTGCACTGACCCCCTGGATCGAGAGGATCGACATGCCCACGTTCGTCACGCCGACGGCCATCTCGGCCACGATCGACATCATCGCCGGCGACGTCCGGGTCGTCGCGAGCGACCGCGCCGACACGGTCGTCGAGGTGCGCCCCCGCGACGCGTCGCACGACCTCGACGTGAAGACGGCCGCCCAGACCCGGGTCGACCTCGCCGACGGGAAGCTGACGGTCAAGTCGCCCAAGCCGCTGCTGGTCTACTTCGGCCCGTGGTCGACCGCGGTCGACGTGACGGTCGAGCTGCCGGTCGGCTCCCACCTGCGGATCACCACCGCCCAGGGCGACCTGCTGTGCCGGGGTGAGCTCGGCGACTGCTGGTTGCGGACCTACGACGGCGACATCGCCCTGCACCGGGTGGCGAGCCTGCGGGCGACCACCACGAACGGGCGGATCACCGCCGACCGGGTGACCGGGGACGCGCAGGTCACCGGGTCCGGCGACGTCATGCTCACCGAGGTGGGCGGCGCCGCGAACGTGAAGAACCTCAACGGCCCGAGCTGGATCGGCCAGGCCGGCGGCGACGTCAGCGTCAACTCGGCGCACGGCGACGTGGTCATCGACCGGGCCGGGTCGCAGGTCGTCGCGCGGACCGCGCACGGCGACGTCCGGCTGGCCGAGGTGGCCCGCGGCTCGGCCGTGCTGCAGACCGCCTCCGGCGAGATCGAGATCGGCATCCGCCACGGCACCGCGGCCTGGCTCGACATCAAGTCGTCGTTCGGCCGCATCCGCAACGAACTCGAACCGGGCGACGCCCCGGACGAGCCGCGGGAGACCGCCCAGATCCGGGCCCGCACGCTGGACGGCGACATCGTCGTCCGCCGGGCCGCCTGACGAGAAGGGACAATCAATGACCGCCATCGTCGCCACCGGCCTGCGCAAGTCGTACGGCGAACACCTGGTCCTCGACGGCATCGACCTGCGCATCGCGGCCGGCACCGTCTTCGCGTTGCTCGGCCCCAACGGCGCCGGCAAGACCACCACCGTGCAGATCCTGTCGACCCTCATCCGCGCCGACGGCGGGCAGATCAGCGTGGCCGGCGCCGACCCGGCCCGCGATCCCGACGCGGTCCGCCGGGCGATCGGCGTGACCGGCCAGTTCTCCGCCGTGGACGGCCTGCTCACCGGCGCGGAAAACCTGCGCCTCATGGCCCGGCTGCACCGCCTCGACCGGGCCGAGACCCGCCGCCGGACGGCCGGCCTGCTGCGGCAGTTCGACCTGGCCGACGCCGCCCGCAAGCCGGCGTCCACCTACTCCGGTGGCATGGTGCGGCGCCTCGACCTGGCGATGACCCTGGTCGGCGACCCGCGCATCATCTTCCTCGACGAGCCCACCACCGGGCTCGACCCGCGCAGCCGCCGCGCCATGTGGCAGATCATCCGGGAGCTGGTCGCCGGCGGCGTCACGGTCTTCCTCACCACCCAGCACCTCGACGAGGCCGACCAGCTCGCCGACCGGGTCGCCGTGCTCGACCACGGCCGCATCATCGCCGAGGGCGCCCCCGCCGAGCTCAAGCGGCTCGTGCCCGGCGGCCACATCACCCTTCAGTTCACCGACCCGGCCCAGCTCGACACCGCCGCCGCGGCGTTCCCGGCGGGCCGCCGCGACAGCGCCGCCCTCACCCTCGACATCCCGGGGGACGGCGGGGTCCCGTCGCTGCGCTCGCTGCTCGACCAGATCGACCGCCACGGCCTCGACGTCGCCGCCCTGTCGGTGCACACCCCCGACCTCGACGACGTCTTCCTCACCCTCACCGGCCGGCCCCAGGAAACCGCATTGTCCGGAGGATCCCGATGAGCACCCTCTACTACGCCGTCAGCGACTCGTCCGCCATGCTCTGGCGCAACCTCAAGCACGCGCTGCGCTACCCCTCGATGACCGTGATGCTGCTCGGCATCCCGGTGATCTTCCTGCTGCTGTTCGTCTACATCTTCGGCGGCACGCTGGGCGACGGGCTGGGCAACGGGCTGGGTGGCGGGTCGGGCGGCCGCTCGGCGTACGCCAACTACGTCCTTCCCGGCATCCTGCTGATCACCATCGCCGGCACCGCCACCGGGACCGCCGTCTCGGTGGCCACGGACATGACCGAGGGCATCATCGCCCGGTTCCGCACCATGGCGATCTTCCGGCCGTCGGTGCTCACCGGCCACGTGCTGGGCAGCATGATCCAGACCGTGATCGCGCTCGCCGCCGTGGTCGGGGTCGGCCTGCTCGTCGGCTTCCGGCCCACCGCGACGCCGTTCGAGTGGCTAGCCGCGACCGGCGTCCTGCTGATGATCACCTTTGCGACGACCTGGTTCTCGGTGGCCTGCGGCCTGGTCGCCAAGAGCGCCGAGTCGGCCAGCAACATGCCCATGCCGCTCACCCTGCTGCCGTTCCTCGGCAGCGGCTTCGTGCCCACCGACAACATGCCGTCGGCGGTGGCCTGGTTCGCCGACTACCAGCCCTTCACCCCGGTCATCGAGACGCTGCGCGGTCTGCTGCTCGGCACCGGCATCGGCCACAACGGCCTGCTCGCGGTCGCCTGGTCGGTCGCCATCGCGGCCGGCTGCTTCCTCTGGTCGCGGCGGCTCTACGGTCGCGACCCCGCCAACTGACCGGCGCTCGCCTAGAGTGACTGTCCATGAGCGGATCGCCGTACTGCCTGGACACCGCTCGGGAGATCCTGGCCGGACGGTCGGCCAAGCCGGTCAAGGTGCTCGACCGCCTGCTCGGCGTCGCGATCCTCGCCGCCGGTCCGGTCGGCCTGGCGACCGGACACCCGTGGCTGCTCGCGGCGTGGTCGTGGGTGGACCAGAAGAACGAGCTCGTCACCCACCTGGACGCCATGGTGGCCAAGGGCCGGGCCAAGCTGGGCAAGGCGACCGGGCGGCAGCGGCACGAACTCGTCGCCGCCACGCACACCGCCGTGGTCGCCGCGTCCTTCTTCGCGGCGCTGCGCGAGCTGACCGGGCCGGCGGCGGAGGAGCTCACCGAGGCCGACCGGATCCGCCTGGTGGACGGCGCGGCCCCGGCGGGCGACTTTCACGACGCGGTCGAGCTGTTGCTGACCACCGACATCGCGTTGCCGTGGGCCGGCCGGGGCTTCGCCGACAACCTCGACACCGAGATCGCCCCCTACTACGACCGGCTGGCCGAGCGCTGCCTCGGCTTCCTGGCCGGGTTCGCCGCGTGGTCGGACCGCTTCGCCGACGTGGGCGGGCCGCGACCACTGCGGACCCAGCTCGTGGAGCGCGCCGTGCACCGCTACCGGGCCGAGTATGCGGCGCTGGCGGCGGAGGTGCCCGAGTTCGAGATCTGGACCATGCTGGGCGAGCACGGCGCCACCCACCGGGCGCTGTCCCGCCTGGAGGAGTTGGTCGCCGCGCTGGCCACGGTCCGCGGCCCCAAGGACGCGGCCCGGCAGGCGATCGCCGCGCTCAACCGGGCCGTCCTCGGCGCGCCGATGGCCGACCTGGGGGAGAGCGACGAGCCGGTGGCCGTGCGGTTCCCGACCGTCGAGCGAGGCTACGTGGAACCCCGGTTCCGGTGGGCGGTGCTGGATCGGCACTCCCGGCCGGCCCAGGAGGACTGGTGGACCGGGTGCCCGCTCGGCGACGACCTCGCCACCTTCCTGGCCGCGCATTTCGCGTCGCCGGCGAGCACGGGGCTGCCGCTGGTGGTGCTCGGCCACCCGGGCGCCGGCAAGAGCCTGTTCACCCGGGTGTGCGCGGCGCGGCTGTCGGCGAGCGACGCGTTCACGACGGTGCGGATACCGCTGCGGGACGTGCCGGACCCGACGGTCAGCGTCTACCGGCAGATCGAGGACGTGTTGCGGGAGGCCGCGCACGGGCGCGCGCCGTGGCCGGCGTTGTGCGACGCCAGCCGCGACCGGACCCGCGTCGTGTTCATCGACGGCCTCGACGAGCTGATGCAGGCCACCGGCGCGGTCGAGTCCCGCTACCTGCGCGACGTCGTCGACTTCCAGCGCGATGAGGCCAGCATGCGGGGGCCGGTCGCGGTGGTGGTCACCTCGCGTACGGTCGTGGCCGATCTCGCCGCCATCCCGGAGGGCTGCCTGGTCGTCAAGCTGGAGGAGTTCACCGACGACCAGGTCGGCCGGTGGCTGCGGGCGTGGACCGCCGCCAACCAGGCGGCCATCGAGCGCGGCGAGATCCGCCGGCTGTCCGCCGAGGCCATGCTCGGCTACGGCGACCTCGCCCGCCAGCCGCTGCTGCTGCTCCTGCTGGCCATCGTCGCCTCGGAGCAGGACCTGCCGAGCGAGGGTACGTCGGCGCGGCTCTACCAGGCGCTGCTCGACCACTTCATCCGCCGCGAACTGGCCCGGCCCGACCTGCAGGTCGACTGGTGCACCGACGAGCAGCGGCACGAGCAGGAGAGGTGGCGGCTCGGCCTGGTCGCGTTCGGCATGGTCAACCGCGGCCGGCAGCACCTGCACGAGCAGGACCTCGCCGCGGACCTGGCCGCCCTGCCCGGGCCGTTCGCCGGGCCGGCGACCCGGGCCCGCCGCGACGTGGCCAAGGTGATGCCGCCGGCCCGGCGGGTGGTCGGCCGGTTCTTCTTCATCCACGCCGCCGAGGCCGAGGCGGGTGCGGGCGGGCGCAGCTACGAGTTCCTGCACGCGACCTTCGCCGACTTTCTGATCGCCCAGCTGACCGTGGCACAGCTGCGCGATCTGCATGCCGCCCTGTCCCGGCCGTCCTTCCAGCAGTGGGACGACGACCTGCTGTACGCGTTGCTCTCGCACCGCCTGCTGGCCGGCGGCGGCGCTCGTACGCTGGACCTCTTCGCGGAGCTGGCGGAGTTGGACGAGGCCGTCGCGGGCGTGCTCGAACGGCTCTGCGCCGGCGCGCACGAGCGGTGGGACCGGGGCCGCTACGGCGACTATGACCCGTCCGGGGCCACGTATGTGGAGCGGCTGGCCGTCTACACGGCCAACCTGGTGATGCTGCGACTGGCCGTGGGGCCGGAGCCGTTGCCCCTGGAAAGTCTCTGCCCGGCTGGGGTGGACGCCGAGGGCTGGTGGCGCTCCTGCGTCCGGCTGTGGCGGGCGTCATTGTTCGACACCGACATGCGTTCGCTGCTCGGCTGGATCGCGATCGTCCGCGCAGGGCTGATCCGCGGCCCGTCGTCCGTTGGCGGCAACCTCGACGTGGTTGTCGATTGGCTTGCCCGCGACAATGCCGGCGCGGTGGCCCGGTCCGCCGGTCAGCAGCTGATCGGCGACTACAAACTGTCGTTTTCTTTGTTCGCCCCCTACCCTCCAGCTCCGGTCCTGAGCATCGTGGGCATATTGGCCGATCGGTTGGCCGCCGGGCGTCGAGATCCGGCGGAGCTGATCCGGACGTTGACCACTCTAAATGCCGTCGAGGCTCCGGCGGAGTTGTCGCAACGCGTGCTCTACCTGGTTCTCACGTGCATCGACGAGTGTCGTGGCGACGTGGACTACGGACTGGTCCGGGCGTTTGTGGACGCCTCATTTGGTTCGCCGTTCGACTTTCCCAGCCGCATGACGGCGGAGATTTTGCCCTCCGACCGTTGGATTTCCCTGGTCGTTCACTATCCGTGGCTGCTGTTCGACTTTCCCTGGCTGCGCGGGCGCCTCAGCAGAGACGGGCTCCGCCGGCGCCGGGCGCTGCGGATGGCGGCCCTCATCGACGACGAGAAGGGCCGGATTCTTCGCGACTGGCTGGACGAGCTCGGCGAGTCGGTCAGCCTCGCGGAGCTGCCGGAGGCGAATTTCGTCACCGTGCTGCCGCCGGACGTCGCCCGGCGGGTGATCCTGGACCTGGAACTGGCGCGC
>Ga0070668_100003172_pt1 | contig 12116 bp, 8 predicted proteins | sample KBSS43metaG_FD_64661 | JGI IMG/M metagenome (GOLD analysis project Ga0070668, IMG submission 64661) | Switchgrass rhizosphere microbial communities from Kellogg Biological Station, Michigan, USA - KBS S4-3 metaG | ecosystem: Host-associated > Plants > Roots > Rhizosphere > Soil ... | reverse complement strand
CACGACCTTGCCTTCGGCGATCAGTCGCCGCTTCCACTCCGCACGGGTTTCGGTCTTCGCCACTACGCCCCTCAACGCTTCCGTGACCAGGTCGTTCATGCTGCGCCCTTGAGCCTCGGCGAGCGCCTTCAGCCGGGCGTGCAGCTCGTCGTCGATCCTCGTGATCAACTGTTTCACGACTCCATGATAACACGTCACCCATTCGTGCTATCACTGTCACAAGCGCATGACAAAGGGCCGCCCCGAACACTTTCGGGGCGGCCCTGAGCAGGGAAAACTCAGTACCGGTAGTGCTCCGGCTTGAACGGGCCTTCGACGTCGACGTCGATGTATTCGGCCTGTTCCTTGGTGAGCTTGGTCAGCTCGCCACCGAGCGCGTCGAGGTGGATCTTCGCGACCTTCTCGTCGAGCTTCTTCGGCAGCCGGAAGACCTCCTTGTCGTACTCCTCGTACTTGGTGAACAGCTCGACCTGCGCGATCACCTGGTTGGAGAAGCTGTTCGACATCACGAACGACGGGTGCCCGGTCGCGTTGCCCAGGTTCAGCAGCCGGCCCTCCGACAGCACGAGGATCGTGTTGCCGTTCGGGAAGATCCACTCGTCGACCTGCGGCTTGATGTTGATCTTCCGGATGCCCGGGTACCGCGCCAGGCCCGCCATGTCCAGCTCGTTGTCGAAGTGACCGATGTTGCCCAGGATCGCCTGGTGCTTCATCTTCGCCATGTGCTCCACCAGCACGACGTCCTTGTTGCCGGTGGTGGTGATCACGATGTCGGCCTCGGGCAGCGCGTTGTCCAGCGTGCGGACCTGGTAGCCGTCCATCGCCGCCTGCAGCGCGCAGATCGGGTCGATCTCGGTGACGATCACCCGCGCGCCCTGGCCGCGCAGCGACTCCGCCGCACCCTTGCCGACGTCGCCGTAGCCGCAGACCACCGCGACCTTGCCGCCGATCAGCACGTCCGTGCCGCGGTTGATGCCGTCGATCAGCGAGTGGCGGATGCCGTAGCGGTTGTCGAACTTCGACTTCGTGACGGCGTCGTTGACGTTGATCGCCGGGAACAGCAGTTCCCCGGCCGCCGCCAGCTGGTACAGCCGCAGCACGCCGGTGGTGGTCTCCTCGGTGACACCGCGGATGCCCTCGCCGATCTTGGTCCACTTGCCGGTGTCGGTCGCCACCGAGGTGCGCAGCAGCTCCAGGAAGACGCGGAACTCGTCCGAGGTGTTCTCGTCCGGCCCCGGCACGACGCCCGACTTCTCGTACTCGGTGCCCTTGTGCACCAGCATGGTGGCGTCACCGCCGTCGTCGAGGATCATGTTCGGGCCCTCGCCGTCCCAGGTGAGCATCCGCTCGGTGCACCACCAGTACTCCTCGAGCGACTCGCCCTTCCACGCGAACACCGGGACGCCCTTGGGCTCCGCGGCGGTACCGTGCGGGCCGACGACGACTGCGGCGGCCGCGTGGTCCTGCGTCGAGAAGATGTTGCAGGACGCCCAGCGCACCTCCGCGCCCAGCGCGACCAGCGTCTCGATCAGCACCGCGGTCTGCACGGTCATGTGCAGCGAACCGGAGACCCGCGCCCCGCGCAGCGGGTAGACCTCCGCGTACTCGCGCCGCAGCGCCATCAATCCCGGCATCTCGTGCTCGGCGAGGCGGATCTCTTTGCGGCCGAATTCGGCGGCATCGAGGTCGGCGACGGCGAATTCGATGCCGTTGCGGGTCTCGTGCCGCTTGGCAACGCTTTCGGGGGTCATAGTGGCGATTCCTCCAAGACTCGATGACACCGGAACACTACCGTTGTCCGCTTGACAGTCCCTAGATTTGGTTAGGAGCCCCTTACCGTGCCCATGCCCGGCCCGGACACCCGCGTCGTCGAAATCCGCGTCGCCGGGCTGGTGGGCACCAGCGGGGAGACGCTGCTCGACGCCGTTTCGACCGTCGACGTCGCCGGCGACGGGCTGGGCCGCGTGATCCGCCCGGCGGACCGGCTGCGACGGCCGGCGCCCGGACCGGTACTGCCGGCGCTGGGCCGGTCGATCCCGCGGACACTGGAAGGCTACCTGTGGCACGGCATGACGTCCGGCGGCGCCGCGAAAGCCACCTGGGCGCTGCTGTTCCCGTTCTCGTTGGCCAACGTCGCGTTCTGGATGCTGCCGCCGTCGCCGCCGGGCCGCCGGCTCCCGCGCGTCCTGGGTGTCATCTGCCGCGGGCTGCTGCGCGTCGGTGCCCTGCTGCTGACGATGCTGCTGATGGGCCAGCTCGCGGCCATCGCGCTCGACCTGTTCGCCACGCAGTGCCTCGCGCCCGGGTCGGGGTGCCTGCCCGTGATCCCCGACGTGCTCCGCTCGGTCCCCGCGCGGATCGCGGTCGGCGTGCTGCCCCTGCTGGCCGTGATCTTCGTGCTGCACCGGATTTCGTCGGCGACGTGGGCGGTGCACGCCGACGGCGACCTCACCACGGGGCCGCTGCGGATGCGCGCCGACCCGGAAACCCCGGCGTTGCGCTGCCTGCACACCGTCGCGGCGCTGGCCTCGGTCGCGTTGCTGCTGCTCGGCGGGCCGTTCCGGGTGCCGGGCGACCTCTTCGACCTGGTGGCCTGGATCGCGACGCTGGCACTGGTGCTGGCGACCGTCGTCGCGGCCGCGATCGGCGTCGACACCGGCCGGTTCGCCCGCCCCGGCGTGATCACCTTCGCCGGCCTGCTGGTCGTCGTGGCCGCGGTGCGGCTGCGACCCGGCGGAGGCCCGCTGCCGGGCACCAACGGCGTCGTCGAAGGGCTCGGCGCCGCCCAGGTCGCCGTCACGGTGCTGTTCGCGCTGTTCCTGGTCCCGGCCGCGCTGCTGGCCCGGCCGGGCTGGGCGCACAAGCCGCGCCGGTTGCGGCCGTGGCTGGGCGGCTGGGCCGCCGCGCCGGTGCTCGCGCTGGCCGGCCTGCTCGGCGGCGGGTTCGGCGCCGGTCTCGCCGAAGCCGTCCGGCGGCTGTCCGGCGCGGACCTCCTCCGGGTGCCCGACACGTACCTGCTGGTCACCGTGCTGTGGGGCGCCGGGCTGGCGCTGGCCGCGGCGCTCGGCGTGCTGGGCTTCGCGGTCGCCGTCCCGCTGCGCCGGCTGCGGCGGGGCGTCCCGGAGATCGTCGAGCTGATGGAGCACGACGAACGGCAGGAGGCCCAGGCCGCGGCGGCGTGGGCCCGGTCGGCGTGGGAACGGCGGCACCTGCACCACCTGGCGCTGACCGTGGCGTCCGCGATGTCCGCGGGCGGCGCGGCGCTGCTGGTGCTGCGGTTCGGGTTCGGGCTGGTCCCCGGCTGGTTCGGGCCGCTGTCCGCGATCGGGGTGTTCGCGCTCGGCGCGCTCGCCGCGGGCCTGCTGCGCGTGGTCTACACGGCCGCGCGCACGCCGCAGCGCAGCCGGCACCTCGGGGCGCTGGCCGACCTGGTCTGCTTCTGGCCGCGGGCGGCACATCCGACCGTGCCGCCGTGCTACGCGCTGAAGGTCGTCCCCGAACTGGCCGCGCGGGCGCGCGAGCACCTCGCCGAGCCGGGGACGCGGGTCGTGCTTTCCGGCTACAACCTCGGCAGCCTGCTCACGATCATGGCCGCCGCCCGGCTCGCCGCCGAGCTGCCGGCGGCCGACCTCGAGCGCGTCGGCGTCCTCACCGCCGGTTCACCGCTGCAGTGGGGTTACCAGCGCGCGTTCCCGGCGTTGCTGCCGCAGGAGGCGCTGGAACGGCTCTTCGGCGACCTGGACGGCCGGTGGCGCGCCCTGTGCCGCGGCACCGACATCTTCGGCGGCGGCGTGACGACCTGGCGGCACTCGGTCGCCGAACGACAGCTGCACGGCGTCGGGTTCCTGCCGGAAGGCGGCCACGGCCCGGTGTCGGCGACGGCCGACGCGAACGGCGTCCTGATCCTCGGCGGCGACCACTGGCTGCCGGACCCGCTGCGCGGCCCGACCGGACGGCACCGCTGGGCACCGGGGGTGCTCAAGCACCAGGACTACGTGGTCGACGCGGAGTGGGACCACGCCGTCGCGATGGCCGCCGGCCTCGGCAAGCCGTCCTGGGGCGAGCAGGGTTCGCTGTTCGGGGACTTCCCCCCGAAACGGTGAAGGCCCCTCGCGCGGAGCGAGGGGCCTTCACCGTGGACTAACTCAGCTTCACTCGGAAGCCTTGCGGCGGAACTTCAGCAGCGCGAGCAGGCCGCCACCGGCGACCAGCAGCAGGCCGCCGATCCAGATCAGCCACATGTTGTCGAAGCCGGTGTTGGCCAGGCCGCCACCGGTGCCGGACTCGTTGCCCGCCGGGACGACGGCCGGAGGGGTGGTGCTCGTCGGCGAGACCGAGGTCTCCGACGTCGCCGGGGCGCTCGTCTTCGTGGTCGTCGGCGGCGTCGACGTCTTGGTCGGCGGAGTCGTGGTCTTCGGCGGGGTGACCTTCTTGGTGCCGCAGAGGAACCACTTGTCGATGTTCGGCTGACGGCCCTGGTAGGTCTTGGTCGCCTGCAGGTCCTTCCACGGCGCGGTCTCCGGGAACTTCTCGCCGCCCTTGCCGACCTTGCCCGGGATGTACTCGTTGAAGCCGTCGTCGCCGCCGATGACGACGATGCGGGTCACGGTCACGCCCTCGTGGAGCTTGGTGATGGTCAGGCGGCTCTGGCCGACACCACCGGTGAAGTCGACATCGCCCTGCTCGAGCGTCTTGTTGTCGGCGCACGCGGCCTTTCCACGGTCCGGGATCGGGTTCGGCCGGTTGTCATCGGTGTAGCAGGCCAGCGCGGAGCCGGCGGTGCCGATGAGGGCGGCGGTGGTCAGCGCGACGATCGCGATCGCGCCGCGGAAAGAACGACTGCGCATTCAGAACTCCTGTACCGGCGAGGACGAGGACCTACGAAACCTGTGATCGCGGCATCACTGAGCGTGCGAATCACGTTGCTGTAATTCACCCGTCAGTGGCACACGAAGGATCGAAAGGTATCGCACGTCACTCGACTGGCTACAGGGGGTCCCCTATAAGGCACGAACAGCGAGATCGTCCGATGTCAAATCCGCCGAAAAAACCCCGACGACCTGCGCGAACGCCGGTCGTCGGGGCTTTCACGAACGAGTGGGTGAGACTAGGCGTCCGGCGCCTTGACGGGGTCCCCGACGCCGTCCGCCTGCCGCTTGCCGAGCAGCGAGTGCCGCCGGCTGTAGCCGAAGTAGAGCACCACGCCCAGCACCATCCAGGCGACGAACCGCAGCCAGGTCAGCACGGTCAGGTTCAACATCAGCCACAGGCAGGCCAGGATCGCCAGGATCGGGACCAGCGGCACCAGCGGCACCTTGAACGCGCGGGGCAGGTCCGGCCGCGTCCGGCGCAGGATCAGGACGCCCGCCGACACGAGCACGAACGCGAAGAGCGTGCCGACGTTGACCATCTCTTCGAGCTTGTCCGCCGGGAAGAAGCCGGCCGCGAGCGCGACCAGGCCGCCGACGATGAGCGTCGCGCGCTTCGGCGTGCCGTGCTCGCCCGTCTTCGCCAGCCCGCGCGGCATCAGGCCGTCGCGCGACATCGCGAAGATGATCCGGACCTGGCCCAGCATCAGCACCATGACGACGGTGGTCAGGCCGGCCAGCGCGCCGAACGAGATGATGTTGGCCGCCCAGTCGACGCCGTTCGCGGAGAACGCCGTCGCGAGGGTCTTGTGGCTGCCGTCGCCCGCCTTGGTGGCCAGGTCCTTGTACGACGTCATGCCGACGACGACCAGCGACACCGCGACGTACAGCACGGTGACGATCGCCAGCGACCCCATGATCCCGCGCGGCACGGCCTTCTGCGGGTTCTTCGTCTCCTCCGCGGTGGTCGCCACGATGTCGAACCCGATGAACGCGAAGAACACCAGCGAGGCACCGGCCAGCAGGCCGAAGACGCCGAACGAGCTGCTGGCGCCGCCCGCGATCAGCGAGAACAGCGACTGGTCGACCCCGGTCTGGCCCGAGCCGCCGGTCGAGCCCGGCGGGATGTACGGCGAGTAGTTGGCGCCCTTGATGTAGAAGAGCCCGAGGATGATCACGAACAGCACCACGGCGACCTTGATGCCGGTGATCACCATGGACACCCGCGAGGACAGCTTGGTGCCGACGGCCAGCAGCACCGTCAGGACCGCGACGACGAGCAGAGCACCCCAGTCGACCGTCACGCTCCCGATGTCGAAGGTCGTCTTGGTGCCCTTGCCGAAGAGGTAGCCGAGCACCGTCTCCAGGTACACCGACCAGCCCTTGGAGACGGCGGCCGCGCCGACGGCGAGCTCGAGGATCAGGTCCCAGCCGATGATCCACGCCATGAACTCGCCGAAGGTGGCGTAGGAGAACGTGTACGCGCTGCCCGCGACCGGGACGGTCGAAGCGAACTCGGCGTAGCACAACGCCGCCAGCGCGCAGGCGATCGCGGCGAACACGAAGGCCAGCGAGACCGACGGGCCGGCGTAGTCACCGGCGGTGCGCGCGGTCAGCGTGAAGATGCCGGCGCCGATGACGACCGCGACGCCGAAGACCGTGAGGTCCCACGCACTCAGGTTCCGCCGGAGCTTGGTGTCCGGCTCATCGGTGTCCGCAATGGACTGTTCGATCGATTTAGTGCGCCACAATCCCGTTCCGGGCACCCTTGACCTCCTGCGGCTGGCCTGCATGTATCGCAGTAGGTCACCCTAACGGGTCAGGCTCGTGACGGCTCACCGAAGAATGCGGAACTTGACTACTTCGCGAGGCTGCGGTCGAGGTCCGGCTCGAGGTAGATCAGCTTCGCGACCGGCACCTTGGCGCGGACGCGGGCCTCGGCGTCGTCGATGGCCGTGGCCACCTCGGCCGTGTCGAGCCCCGGCACCAGCGCCAGCTTCGCCGCGACGAGCAGTTCGTCCGGGCCCAGGTACTGGGTGCGGATGTGGATGACGCGCTCGACCTTGCCCGCGGCGAGCTCGTCGACGATCGTCGCGAGGACCTGGTCGGTGACGCCTTCCCCGATCAGCAGGCTCTTCATCTCGACGATCAGGATGACGGCGATGACGCCGAGCAGGGCACCGATCGCGAGGGTGCCGACGCCGTCCCAGACCGGATCGCCGGTGACGACCGACAGCCCGACGCCGAGCAGCGCGAGAACGAGGCCGAGCAGCGCACCGGCGTCTTCCAGGAGGACGACGGGCAGTTCGGGTTCCTTCGCCTGGCGGATGAAGCCCCACCAGCTCACGTCACCCTTGATCTTCTTCGACTCGGTGATCGCGGTGTAGAAGCTGTAGCTCTCCAAGCCCAGCGCGACGACCAGGATGATCACCGCGACGATCGGCGACTCCAGCGGCTCCGGATGGCCGATCTTGTGGATGCCTTCGTAGATCGCGAAGGCGGAGCCCAGCGTGAAGAGCATGAGCGCGACGATGAAGGAGTAGAAGTACCGGTCCCGGCCGTAGCCGAAGGGGTGCTCCTTGTCCGCCTCCCGCCGCGACGTCTTCTGGCCGAGCAGCAGCAGCCCCTGGTTGGAGGTGTCGGCCAGCGAGTGCACCGACTCGGCCAGCATCGACGACGACCCGGTGACGAGGAAGCCTGCGAACTTCGCGACCGCGATCCCGGCGTTGGCCCCGAGTGCCGCGATGATCGCCTTGGTTCCGCCTCCAGCTGACACGACCGCTCCCCTGGTAGGTCTTGAATGTCCGGGTGGAGCGTAATGGGCGCGGTCCCGCCCGGTCGTCACCGGCCGGGGGTTCGCTCACGCGATGGCGGCGATGTCCCCGTCGTCGAAGTAGATCGACTGGTGCAGCCGGCCACCCAAAGCCGCGGCGTAGCGGGCGAGCACCTCCAGGCCGGAGATCTTGCCCTGTTCGATCTGGGAGACCCGGCCCTTGGTGACACCCATCCGCTCGGCCAGCTGCTGCTGGGTCAGGCCACGGCCTCGCCGGATCTCGGCGAGGCGGTGACCCTGGACCGTGGCGAGGAGCTCCTGCTTGCCCGCCTCGACCGCTTCTTCGCCACCGGCCCGCTCGACATGCGTCGCGCGGACGTCCTTCCAGCGCGTGTATCCCGTCATGGTCGGTCCTCCTCTGCCTGCTTGCACGACCAACGGGTGACGCCAAACGCGGCGGACGGCCGGGTTCTCGCGACACGACGTACCCAGCTCGTCGCGAACAGTTGCCAAACCAGCCGCACACCGTGTCAATCATTGGCAAGATTCTCGAAGTGCGCCTTCCCTGTCGGTGTCCTCCGCTACCTTGACGGCTCCTTTACTCACCTGTCTGGGGAAATGACATGGCGCACTTCGCCGTGCTTGGTCCGCTCGCGATCGAGAGCCCGCCGGGCCAGTGGCCGGTCCTGCGCGGGGAACGCCAGCGCACGCTGCTGGCCGTGCTGCTGCTCAACGCGAACCAGCACGTCCACGTCGACGTGCTGGTCGAGGCCCTGTGGCCGGAGCTGCCGCCGAAGTCATGGACCTCGAACCTGCACACCTACCTCTCGCGGCTGCGCGACCGGATCGACGGCCTGCGGATCGAGCACGGGCCGCCCGGCTACCGGCTGCGGGTCGAGCCGGACGAGCTGGACCTCCTCGTGTTCCGCTCCGCCGCCGCCGAAGGACAGGTCGCCGCGCGGGCCGGGGACGCCGTCGCCGCGTCGCGGCACTACCGGCGGGCGCTCGCGCAGTGGCGGGGTCCGGTGCTGGCCGGGCTGCACGTCCCGCGCCTCGACGCCGACGTCGCGCGGCTGGAGTCCGAGCGGCTCGCCGTCTTCGAGGACTGCGTCGACGCGGAGCTGACCGCCGGACGGCACGGGGAGCTGACCGGCGACCTGCAGGCCATGATCACCGAGCACCCGCTGCGGGAGCGGCTGGCCGCGCAGCTGATGATCGCGCTGCACCGGGCCGGCCGGCAGGGCGACTCGCTGGAGATCTACCGGCGGCTGCGAAGCACGCTGATCGACGAGCTCGGTGTCGAACCGGGCGCCGAGGTGCGCCGGGTGCACGCGGCCGTGCTGCGCGGCGAGGACCCGGTGCCCCGGCTGCCCACGGTGCCCGCGCCGGCCTGGCCGGTGTGCCAGCTGCCGCCGGACATCGGGGACTTCACCGGCCGCGACGCCGAGCTGGCGGAGCTGACCGGCGTACTGGGCAGCGGCTCCGGCGTCCCGGTCGCGGTGCTCAGCGGCGAACCGGGCGCGGGCAAGAGCACCCTGGCCGTGCGCGCCGCACACCGGCTGCGGGCCCGGTTCCCGGACGGTCAGCTGTTCGTGCCGCTCGCCGGCACCCGCGACATCGGCGAGGTGCTGGCCGACCTGCTGCGCGCGCTCGGCGTCACCGGCCCGGCCATCCCGGCGGACGTCCGCGCCCGCGCGGCCGTGTTCCGCGGCCGGCTCACCGATCGGCGGGTGCTGGTGGTGCTCGACGACGCCGCCGACCCCGGGCACGTCCGCACGCTGTTGCCCGGCACTCCCGGCTGCGCGGTGCTCGTGACGAGCAGGCGGCGCCTCAGCGCCCTCGCGGGGGTGCACCGGCTCGCGGTCGGGCCGCTGCCGGACGCCGACGCGATTCGCCTGCTGACCCGGGTCGCCGGCGACCGCGTGACGCGGGAACCCGCCGACGCGGCTCGGATCGTCACGACCTGCGGACGGCTGCCGCTGGCTCTGCGGATCGCCGGCAGCAGGTTGGCCATCCGCCCGCACCTGCGGCTCGCCGAGCTGGCCGACCGGCTCGAGGACAAGGTCCGCAGGCTCGACGAGCTGACGGTCAGCGACCTGGGCGTCCGCGGCAGCATCGCGCTGAGCCACGACGGCCTGCGGCCGCTCACCCGGCGCGCGTTCCGGCTGATCGGCAGCTGCCGCAACCCCGACCTGCCCGCCTGGGCCGTCACCACCCTGATCGACGACCCAGGTGCGGACGAAGCCGTCGAAGAGCTCGTCGAAGCCAGCCTGCTGGAGCCCAGCGGGCCCGACGGCACCGGGGAAGGCCGCTACCGGCTGCACGAGCTCGTCCGGCTCTTCGCCAAGGAGCTCGACGCGGTCGACGACGGCCGCGCGGGCGTGCGCACCACGATCGCGGCCGCGCTCGCCCTCGCCGACGCGGCGGCGGCGCGGCTCCCCCGCACGGTGCCGATGCCGGCGCTGGCCCAGGAACCACCCGTGCAACCGTTGCCCGCCGAACTCGTCGAGCGGCTGCTCGCCCGGCCGGACCGGTGGTTCGCCGCCGAGCGCGTCAACCTGCTCCTGTTCGTCGACACGCTGTGCGTGATCGGCCGCCGCCACGACGCGCTGATCCTGCTCGACCGGCTCAGCGTGTACCTGTACCTGCACGGGCACTACGACGACATGCGAACGGCGTATGAGACGGTACGGGCGGCCGCGGCCGAAGACCGGCCGCTGGCGGCGATCGCCGAGGCCAACCTGACGCTGCTGCGCCACGCCCGCGGGGAGTACGAAGAAGCCGCGATCCGCTACCGCGAATGCGCCAAGGAGCTCGAAGCACACGGCGACCGCCGCACCCACGCGTGGGTTTCGGCGAACCTGGCGCACTGCCTGATCGGGCTCGGCCGCGCCGAAGAGGCCCTGCACACCGCCGCCCACGCCCGCGAACTGTTCACTGTGGACGGTGCGGCGGACGAGCTGGGCTGGGTACGGGCCGCCGAGTCGGCCGCCCTGCACCGGCTGGGCCGGATCGCCGAAGCCCTCGACGTCGACCGCAAGATCGTGGCACTGGCGCGGAGATCCGGTGACCCGCGCGAGACCGGCGTCGCTCTCCACGGCGTCGCCTGGTCTCACCTGCTGAGCGGACAGCCCGCCGAAGCGGCCGAGGCGATCGCGGAATCGGTGACGCTCCTGCGAACGACGATGGCCCGCTCGGCACTGGCGAAGTCCTTGCGCACTCTCGGCGCGATCGAAGCCGCGCGGGGTCTGCGACAGGAGGCCGTCGACGCGTTCGGCGAGGCCCGCGACATCGCCCGCGAACTCGGCGAACGCCCCCGCGAACTGTCCTGCACCCGCGCCATCGCGGCGAGCTGGATCGGCGAAGGCCGTGCGGCACAATCGATCCCGGTGCTCCGCGCCTGCCTCGACGAGCTCCGCGAAATGGGCGGAAGACCCGCGACCGGCCTCACCTGGCTCGTCCTCCACCGAGCCTACGAAGCCACGGGCGACGCGACATCGGCGTCGGAAGCGGCCGCCGAAGCGGCGAATCTGACCGACCCGCGCGACGCCAGCGCAGCCGCCCTCCGGCGGGTCCTGCTCGCTCTCACCGAACCGGCCTGACCGAACCGGGGTGGTGCCGCCCCCTCGCGACACCACCCCCAAGCCCACGGGCGCCGGGCGCGCACGACCGGCGCCACCCCCAGGGGACTAGCGGCCCTTACGAGCCTTGGCATAGCGGTTGATCGGGGGCAGCCACGCCAGCACGATGACAACCAGGCCGGTCACGACGGCGACCCAGCCCAGTCCGCGAATCGCGGTGGTCCCGCCCTCGACGTCGGTCGCGAGCCGCACCGCGACGCCGGCGTTGGTCAGCGCCGCGAGCGTCAGCAGCACGCGCACCCACACCGCGCCCCGCAGCGCGAGCAATCCCCAGAACAGCAGCACCACGCCGAAGAAGACGGCGACACCACCGCGCACCGCGAGCGTGCTCTGGACCTCGTCCAAGGCCGCTTCGAACAGCGCGCCACCATCGGCCTTCACGGCGTCCGCCGACTCACCGGTGATCGCCGCGATCGTGTTCGCGGCCACATCCAGCGCCATGTCCCGGCCACCGACGAAGAACAACACTCCGTCGATGATCGAAGCCAGCGCCGAAACAACGGCGACACCCACCAGCCCCAGCAGCAGACCGGGCCGGGACGGAGCCACGACCGGGGCAGGGTGGGGAAGCCCGGTAGCGGCATCGGGATAAGAAGTCACAAGCTCGTTCTCCTTGAAAATCGACACAACGGGGCGCAAGAACCACCCCTACGGGCGATAGTGGAGAACGGCACCACACGGAACGCACACAGAATTCCGGGCGCCCCAGGACGGTCGGCTCACGTACCTGCACAGTCGGTTCGCGTACCTGGAGGGTCGGTTCACGAGCCGACGCTCCAGGGACGCGAACCGACCCGCTGGGTACGCGGGCCGACGCTCTGGGTACGCGAGCCG
>Ga0070668_100003171_pt1 | contig 12117 bp, 12 predicted proteins | sample KBSS43metaG_FD_64661 | JGI IMG/M metagenome (GOLD analysis project Ga0070668, IMG submission 64661) | Switchgrass rhizosphere microbial communities from Kellogg Biological Station, Michigan, USA - KBS S4-3 metaG | ecosystem: Host-associated > Plants > Roots > Rhizosphere > Soil ... | reverse complement strand
CCGATCTCAATCGCGTCATCGTCGACACCACGGTACAGCCCAAGAACGTGATGTTCCCGACCGATGCGCGGCTCTTGAACCGGGCGCGCGAGATCCTGGTCCGGCTCGCCAAGGGGGCCGGCATCAAGCTGCGTCAGTCCTACGGGCGGGTCGGCAAGTTCGCGCTGATCAAGCACCAGCGCTATGCTCACGCCAAACAGTTCAAGAGCGCCAACCGGGCCTTGAGGACGCTTCGGACCTATCTTGGCCGCGTCATCCGCGACATCGCCCGCAAGCTCGACGGCAACGTCGGCTTGCTCCATGGGATCGCGCTCGACCGCATGCTGGCGCGGGCGCGATGCGTGCTCGATCAGAAGCAGCGCCAGCGTGGCCCGAAGGTCTATTCGCTGCACGCCCCGGAGGTGGAGTGCATCGGAAAGGGCAAGGCCCACCGGCCTTACGAGTTCGGGGTCAAGGTTTCTGTCGCCACGACGCTATCGCACGCCAAAGGCGGCCAGTTCGTCACCCACGTCAAGGCGATGCCCGGCAATTCCTATGACGGCCACACGCTCAAGACCGTGATCCCGGAAATGGAACAACTCATCGGCAACATCATCGAGCGCCTGCTCGGCGATAAAGGCTATCGCGGCCACAATGCGCCACCCGAGTACAAGTTCAGGGTGTTCACATCAAGTCAGAAGCGGCGGGTGACGCCCAAGATCAAGCGCGAGCTGCGTCGCCGTTCCGCCATCGAGCCGGCCATCTCAAATCCGAACATCGGATGGGCCGGAACTATCTCTGGCACCGCCAAGGCGACGCCGCCAACGCCGTCCTCGCCGCCGCCGGCTACAACTTCCGCCGCCTCATCAGGTGGCTCAGTCTTTTGCTGTGCCAAATCCTCGCCCACCTAACGGTCCGACTTCAGCTCATCCCAAGCTGAAATCAGCGTTCTTCACGGGCGACTTCGTAGCTCGGCAATCGACAAAGGTCTGCCTAGCTGCAAGTCGGTCGAGTTGCGTCTTTGAGATGGGATCCGTTACCAGGCGAATTGTGGCATTACCCAGCTACGGCCTCAGACAGAGAACTGAATCGGGAAAAATGATCTAGGATTGAGTAGCGGCTCGCTGTCACCACATTTTTCGGACAACTGCTGGCCAAGCGCTGGCTTTTCATATAAATGGCCCGTAAGTACGAATTGAATTTTCCAGGGTGGATTTATGGAACGGCGTACGTTTGATCGCAGTCAGGACGTTAGCAAGCTCGAAGGCTGTAACACCAGAGGTATTGAGTATCGATGGGATCTTTTTACCAGGGAATTGCAGAGTATCCCTCGCGGTGGTGAAGCTTTAGATTTTGGTGCAGGCTCGCTTCGGGATAGCTTCGAACTCACCAAGCGCGGTTACAATGTTACAGCAATCGATCTGAATTCCGAACTTCTGGCATCCTACGAACGTGATTATGATTGGCCGAAGAATGGTACGACGCGGAAGATTATTACCGGCCGAGATCTGAAAAGTTGCTTTTCGCAAATCGGCAGCAAGCAATTTTCGCTTATCATATGTTTTGACGTTCTTGAACATCTCGAGAATCCCAGCTCAATTCTCCGCCAGATGCAACCCTTCATGACCCCAGATGGCCGCCTTTTTATCAGTGTTCCAAATGGTCGTACGCTTTTTGAGTTGTATTTCAGATTCATACTTTTGTTAGCGAGACTAATTGGAAAAAGGCTTCGCCCAGGCGAACCCCACCTTCAGCGTAATTCTCCGGAGAAATGGACGAAGATTTTGCAGGACTCTGGATTGAAAGTTTTGCACCACGCTATGGGGATCGGATTCTTCGCAAATACCTTCTCTGCATTAGTGCAGATACCTGTCTTCGGCGTTGGTAAACTGCTCGGCGCTGCAGGGGTGTCATTTCCAAGCGAGCGGATTTTGAATTTCATCTGCAGTAAGAAGATCATGACGAAACTTGACAAATTGGACAAGCATACCGAACGATATTTTTATGGCTTGTACGGATGGAATCTATTTGTAGCATGTCGGTCCTTGGCCAATGATGCAGCGACCGCTTTGAATCGGTCATCGGCCTCTCAGATGACCGGCTAACCGTTTCAACTTGGTCGACGAACGGCGTCAACCTTTCGACGGGACGATGCGATGCGACTCATCGCTTCCGCTTCAGGCGTCGTCCAGCTCCAGCCTGTCCGATCGACCTTGCTCGAACATCGCACGCGGCGTTATGTACCAAAGCAAGAAGAGAATGGCGGCGCCGTACGTCAAGAATGTCGTCGTAAGCGGCACATTTAAAAAGGTCTGCGGAAGAATACCTCCTGACAACAAGATGAAGCTTGACGGCAAACCGGATGACAGGCGGTTGCCAAAAGATATCACGAGTCCGCATGCGAGCACCGCAAATGGCGCCAAGATCAATCCAACCGAAGCGATACCTTCGGTCGCAAACAGGGAGGCATTAAAATTGCCAACGTGATAGGCCTTCTCCATCACGATCGACAACTGATCGCTGTAAGGGCAATCGGCGAACGGCTTCAAAAATGAAATCTGGCAAAAATACGTGAGGTCGTGTGTCGAAAAAAAATCGTTGTAGAAATCGAGTGCACTGGAAGGAACGGCGATCATTCTGAAATTGATGTTGCCGAAATAAGGCATCATCTGGTTATATGAGAGAGCGTCGGCCTTGACCAGCAACGCTAAAATGACGCCCGCCGATATCGGCAGAAACAATGAAAACACGATAGAAGCTCTCGCTTCAAAGTACCTGGATAACAGCGCCAGAAACAGAAGCCAGAACGGCGCGAAGAGTGCAAGTTTACTGAGGGTGATCGGGTAGAACAGCAGCAAGAGCAGCAAGACTGCCGCCGCTCGCCAGCGATTTCCGCGCGCGACGAAGCATGCAAATGCGAAGGGCAACAACGCATTCGTCGTCGCGCCCATTGCATATCCCAGCCACAACGGGAATTCGAGTTCATTGCGGAAGTTGTAAATATCACCGATGCCGACCAGCCTGAAATTGCGGAGAGTACCGGCTGCGATAATGATCGCCGCAAATATCATGATGAAGGACAATAAATTGTCGAGCGCTCTTGCCGACAGTGTGAACCTTTGCTTGATCGGCGACGTGATGAACAGCGCAGGCAGTAGGAATGCCAGGGCGGAGGCAAACGCTGAAATGGTTGCCAATGCGTGATCGTAATGGAATCTCGAAAATTCGACGAGCCAGAGATAGCCAAGAATCATGGTGTAGAAATAGAACCCCAGAACGTAACCGAAGCTGAATCGGCTAAATGTAAAGAGAATTGAGACCATGGCGAATGGCGCGATGTTTAGCGCAGCTGCGTAGAGGCGCGTTTCGTCGAACATGACGATTTGGAGCCTCGCAAAGAATTCCGCCACGAAGACGAGTGACACGCAGCAGATGACGATGTGGAAGTACAAGAGAAAGGCTGGTCCGAGCTGGACGTGCGACCGCACAGAGGGAAAATTCGGAACGTCGGCAGACAATTCGGTCATGCTTGTTGCGCCAACAGCGCTGTTTCGGCGAAGCTAGGCCGCAAATTGTGCCTGATGCTCAAATTCTCCTCCCAGCGACGTTGTGCAGCAGGACAACTGTTCCGAATGCGACGAGAACGGATATCGGGAGTGCGACAAGCAGCATGCTGAGCCGGCGGGAGCTAGTTGCCGCCGGCATCAAGGACGGCGCCAGCGACACATGCGTTTCAGTGAACATTTTCTGTTCAAGTTGCGCATCGGCGAGCGCCTTGATTTGCCGTTCGTATTGGCGGCGTGTTTCGGGGAGGTCGCGCGCTAATTCGACGCGCTCAAGCGTCAAGATGCCCATTAATCTTGTCTGACTCGAAATCTGTTCAGACAATTCGCGGATTTCAGTTTCGATTGTGGAGCGCTCACCGGGCTGCTGTGCCGCCCCAGCGCGCTGATACAACGTCGCCAAATTCACTCGTTGCTTTTCGAGTTGACCCCGGAGATCATCGCTAAGTGCGCTAATACGCTCGATCTCTGCGGCGTTAGCCTTAATCTCTCGTTCGAGGTTGTCGGAGGCGCTGGTGATCGAGGCAATTCGCAGCGCGGCGACCTCACGCAGTAGCTGCACGCGCGGTGTTTCCTCTTTGATGACCTGGTCGGAGATCGCTGCCTGGAATGCCTTGGCCTCGTTTTCAGCGCTTGCGTCGACAGCGCTTACCACCACCAGGGTACGCCCGATGCTTTCAACGCTCGGATTTTGCAGCATGCTCAAAATTGACGGTGACGTACCTTTTTTTTCCATCGCCAATAGTACGGCAGGAGCATAGATGCTGGGTATTCGTCTTGCCACTTGCTCGGGTGGCTCAAGAGGCTCTTGCTTTTCGTTTATGATGGCGAAACCAATTTCGATCGATGATCGAACAAAAGCACGCGACCTAGGCAACATGAAGATGCCAATGGCGAGGACCAGAAATGTCAGGCACATCACTCCAAGAAACGTACGTCGATGCAACCATAGAATTTGTAGAATAGGTGCGGTCATGGTTTTACGTTCATTTGCAAGGAGTGGGCGCGAAGCTGAAACCAGCAAACGGAAAACGACAGGCAGAACGTCAGTCCGGGACGCTCGGAGTTATCGCCGGCCATCAGCCATCCTTTGTTCGCGTTCATTTACACTGGATATATCGCGCAACCAGATGTTGCAATAGCCGACGGGGACAGCCTCCCATTCCGCGAGGGCAACCTTGTCGAATACTTCTAGACAGCGCTGCCGCTGCGGTGTGTATAGTCCGATTCTTCTTTTTGATCTGCCTTGATTTTCTAAGGTTTTTGTTAATATAGAAACCTCGAGCCGTCTTGCGCAAGGTATTGCCGGTCACGAAGCTCGCCACGGTCGGCTGTGCTAACTGATTCGCTCCGCCGAAAGGGAACCGCTATTTATGACAAAACTGCAACAAGATGCGTCGGCAGCGTTTGTTCATCCGAGCGCCGTCGTGGAGGAGGGTGCGAAGGTCGGGAAGTACACGAAGATTTGGTACTTTTCTCATGTCGCACCGGGTGCCGTAATCGGCGAAAATTGCAGTCTGGGCCAGAACACTTACGTCGAGCGCAACGCCATTGTTGGCAATGCTTGCAGGCTTGGAAATTCCGTCTCGATCTTTTCGCACGTGGAACTTGAAGATTTCGTTTTCTGCGCGCCTTACATGGTCTTCACTCATATTTCTTTTCCCCGAGCTGCCGTCAATCGACACGCTGTCTTCAGGAAGACCCTAGTGAGGACTGGAACGACCCTCGGTGCAAATTCGACCGTTGTTCCGGATGTTACCTGTGGCGTCGGCACGTTCCTCGCAGCCGGATCGACTCTCACAAAAAATTCGAAGGACTGGTCGATGATGCTTGGAACACCGGCCCGGCAGATTGGCTGGGTGAGCGCGTTCGGAGAAAAGATCAACTTGCCGCTGTCAGGGTCGGGCGAGTGGCGGTGCAAGCATACCGACGATGTTTACGTTCTAAATGGCACCGAACTCATCAGGCATCCTGGTTCGCGCGACATTCTAAAGTATGTTGCCGGTGAGCGACTGGAAAGAATCGAAGTTTTTTGAGAGATGCGGGTTCGATTTCTTAGACGAGCTGTGTTTCGTTAAAAAACCGAATTCATAGAGGACGCGATAGTCTGTCGTCCGTGAAGAACTCTAATCTCAGGCTGGATTGATCAAAGGCGCTGGGAAGAGAGCGCAGCAGGTTTGGCGCAATAGTAGCCTGAGCCATCGGATGATGCGGCAGAAGTTGTGGCCAGCGGCGGCAAGGACGGGTGGCCGCGGTATCCCTTGTCGGCGAGAATGCGCGTGATGGTATTGCCGACCAGCGCCTCAAGTCCGGGATCACGGTTGCCAAGGTGTGACCATCATAGGGATTACCGGGCAGCGCCTTCACATGGGTGACGAACTGGCCGCCCTTGCAGTGCTTGAGGGTGGTGGCAACGCTCACCTTGACGCCGAACTCGTAAGGCCGATGGGCTTTGCCTTTGCCGATGCATTCGACCTCCGGCGCGTGCAAGGAGTAGACCTTCGGCCCGCGCTGACGCTGCTTCTGCTCGCGCACGCGCCGCGCCAGCGCCAGCAACTTTGCGAACGCCACTTCGAGCCCGCTGTTACCCTCGATCTTGCGGCCGATGTCGCGGATGACGCGGCCGAGTTAGGTGCGCAGCTTCTTGAGCATCCGGTTGGCGCGGTTGAACTGCTTGGCATGGGCATAGCGCTGCTGCTGGATTAGGGCGAACTTGCCCACCCGCGCATAGGATTGGCGCAAATCCACCTCGTGCAGCTTGGCCAGCCACACCAGTTTCTCGCAGGCCCGGTTCAGAAGCTTCGCATCGGTGGGGGACGTCACGTTCTTGGGCTGAACCGTGGTATCGACGATCACCCGTGACAGCTCGGACGGCTTGATCGCCTTGGTCCTGGTGGCAACCGACAGGCTGTCCTGGATCAACGCCTGCAGCCGCTCCTCGCCCATCCGGTTGCGCCAGCGCGTCAATGACGAGCGATCGAACACACCAGCCGGTGCTGGAAGAACTCCTCGCCGCAGAAGTATTGGTAATAGGGGTTCTCGACCCAACGTTCGCACAGCGCCTCGTCGGAGAGGTCATAAGTGTGCTTGAGAATGGCCAGCCCCGCCATCAAGCGCGTCGGCAGCGGCGGGCGGCCGGGACCATCCGTATAGACCTCGCCGAACCGCCCTTCCAGGAACCCCCAATCGACTGCGCGGCCCGGCGTCACCAGCGGATACTTCATGTCGATGATCTGATCGAGCCGGGACCGGAACAGAAATCAATGCCTTGGAGATTCTTCACGGACGACTAGTCTCGCCCCTTTCTGATGATGCCGGCCTCATTCGGATGCGTTCCATTAAAGGTGAAGCTTATGTAATTATTGATGTTCAGGCCGAGGGTTCACCACGTATCCAGACAGGGATGTGGTTTAGCGCGGCTATCTCCACCAGTTATTTCCAAACTGATGTACCTTGCGCTTCCCGACCATCGGATGAGCGTGGAGCCATCGTTAAGGCTATTCTACGCACGAACAATTCGGAATCAGTACGTCATAGTGCGTCTTGGATTGGCGGATCATCTAGGCTGCCACGGCGCGCGAAAGACCTTCAGCCAAAGTCAGTGGACAATGCCATCCTGCTGCACTTGCCTTCCTGACATCCATCTCCAACGACCCGATCAAGGCCTCACTTAATCCTAAATGGTTCATTGGTACCTGCAGCAACGGAAGCGGAACACGCAAAAGACGCGCCGGCCGCGCGGTCGCGCGCGCCAGCAGCCGGATAAATTCCGGCGTTGAGACTTGCTCGTTGTCAGCCAAAAGAAAGACTTCAAATTGTGAGGAATTCGACATGTCCAAGCGATGCTGAACAAACGAAGTCAGATTGTCTATTCCGAGAAAGGCGCGACGATTCTTAACGAGCCCAAAGGGAAGCGGTACGCCCGCACGGACCGCCGACAAAAGTCTGGCGAAGTTACCGATTGCGCCGGCGCCAAAAATCATCGGTGCGCGAATGGCCGTTATTGACATCCTCCCGTTAGTGGCTAGGTCCGAAAGACCCTGCTCCGCAGCGGCCTTTGTTGTTCCATAGATGGTATTCGGTGCGATGCAGTCCTGCTCGCAAAAGGGCTCCCGTCCATCGGTCGTGCTGCCATTAACCGCGACACTGCTGAGGAAGATAAATTCATGTACACCGGCCAAGGCGGCACTGCGCGCAAGTTGCATGGTGCCTCCGACATTAATGGAAAAATATAAATCCTTCTCACGTTGCTGAGTGTTCTTGGAACGGTGCGCACGCGCTGCGAGATGGACAACCGCCCGCACCCCGTTAAGTGCGGCTTGCCAGTCGGTCGAAGGCCCGAGTTCGAGGCCCGTTAGTATGTCCGCGCTCGCGATTGCCGGACCGACCGATCGTTGGGTGCCACGCACATGCCAACCGGCCCGAGTCAAGGCTGATACCATGTGACGTCCCACAAATCCGTCGGCGCCAGTTACAAGAACAATCGGGGCCATGGTTGCATTACCGGGCTGTGCGCATGACGTCGTTCATGTGTTGTCGATATGAAGCAATCGCACGATCGTACGTATAGCGTTTTGCGGTGAGAGCAGCACGACGACCTTTTGCAGATGTCTTGTCGCGATCGGATGCCGCCGACCGGATGCGTCTGCGAGATCGAGCGGATCGTGCGACCCAACCAATATCTTCCTCATTCAACATCAATGCTGCTTCTGAAACAGCTTCGGCGGCGACAATGACCGGTCGTCCGACTGCGAGCAAGTTGTAAATTCGGCTCGGAACTGACACGCCAGCGACGTTGCGGCGCCGTAACCCGAGGCGAGCGTCTCCAGAACAGGCGGCTTGTGGTTGCATTTGAGATCAGACAGACCGTCCGCCGCTGCAACGCGCGGCTAACCCCAAGACTCCCAGGACTCGAGGACGCCCCTCAGCACATTATCCGACGTCGGGCGTCGCCTAAAAGGCCGCCTTCATAAAAGAGGCGATGACTTCGCCTCTTACTCTTGCGCCGGTTTCGTTGGGGTGAGTCCCGTCAAAGGTAAAGGTTTTGTAGTTGTTGGCGTTGGTGCCAAGCGTTCGCCATATGTCAAGACAAGGAACATGATTAAGCGCCGCGACCTCAAGAACGGCGGCGGCGTACTCTCTAAGAAAAACGCCGGACAAATTCGGGTGAGTGTCGCTATCCAAACTTTCAAAGTTCAGGCACCAAGCTGGCGTCATCAGAAACAGATGCAACTGAGGGAATGCAGCCAACAGCTTGCGGACGGAATAGCTTAGCGATTCCTTGAACGCTGAAAGCGGAGCACAAACCGTAAAATCGTTCGTTCCGTATTCCAGGCCGATATGCGTAACCTTTTTGAAATCGACCATTTTAAGTCTGGTTAGGGTAGGCTCGTTCCCGTTTCCGATAGAGGGCATAGAACGATCTTGATCGGACCAATTCCCAGAAACGATGGCGTCAACGAGCCTGCGCAAAGAGAAATCGTCATAGTATGGCCGCTCATAGACGCCCGCGCAGGTACCGTCGACGCCGACATTGATAGGCGTCAGGTTTAATCGCGATCCAACTGTAATGGGAATGAGGTGAGCGCCTGGGCCGTGAAGCCCGGCCGTGATGCTGGTGCCCATCTGGACATAGGTGCCTATCGTCGGGGGTGTCGTGGATGCCGGGAGTGGCTTTGGGCGAATAAGCCCGTAGGTGGCCCCAGACGATATCGTCGCTGTTCCAGCTACGAGCCCCAAACTTTGCAGAAAGCCTCGCCTGTTCATTGACGGATCTATGTTTGGGGTTTCATGCCGAGCGGCTGGCCGCAAATGGTGCCATATGCACCGCGCGACGCTGTGCACGCCGCCAACGCGGCGCCGAGCGCCACGATTTCTAAAGTAAGCATTTTGATAGCCCCAAGAACCCGGTCTTAATGAGGCAACGATTGAGCGAATGCAAGTCCGCGCGTGCAAAAAACTGGGACTCATCCGGTTGACGCCGGGTGAGGCGCTAACATGTTTAGCAGGTGAACTGCGCGTCCGGAAAGCTCTCCATTTCGCTACTGTGTGAAGAATGCCCCTGCCGACAGAGGGAACTCGGTCTCGTCAAAGTGAACTTGTCCTCCAGCGGGCCCAAGGCGGGAACCTGTGGGCCGCAAGTCTAGGATTCCCCGCCTGCTGGCCGCAAACGATGCGGCCAATGCGACGTTCTTGCCCACCGCTCTCGGTAGGAACGATGACTTCGTACTCGCATTACTGTTATTGGGCGCGAGGTGCAATATCTACCCAAGGTAGTGTGATCCTCTCGCCTCGTGGTTTCGGAGGCTCCAGACTTAACTGATCAATCGTTGTCGCGCTCAGATGTCGCACACTTCATTTGCAGTCCGCCAGGAGTCGATTGGCATCAATAAATCGCCGGAAGTCCTAGACGTGCATGTGGGCGAATGGATCTAGCTGATTGATCGGCTTTTAGACCCATTCTTTCTTGTCTTTAGTTCGCCGATAATCTCTCGGTACCGCAACATCGCGGCTTCTTGGCTGTATTTAAGAGCGACAACGGCAGCCTGTTGTCCCTTGCAAATGGTAGCGGAGCGGTCGTTCGCTGCTACGCGAATCGCACGGGCGAGTTCAACCGGATCTTCCGGTGGTACAATCCATCCGATTGCTTCTTGGGCGAACTCGATAGCTGCTTCCGAATGAGGCTCGGTGCCGACGATGATGGGACGGCCAACAGCCAACAAATTGTAAAGTCGGCTGGGAATGGAGACGCCGGCGGTGTTTCGCCGATACGGAATCACCCACACATCCGCAGCAGACAAGAACTCGATCAGTTCGTTCTGAGGAACAGGATCAAGCATCGATACATTTTCAAGCGGTTCGGCGCGAATGAGATCATTCAACTCCTTCCATCCAACGCCCCAGCCGGAAAGAATGAAGTGAATACCCTGTTCTCCCTTCAAAAGTCTCGCTGCCTCAAACACTGTTGACGGCGAGTGGGTGAAGCCAAGGTTTCCAGACAAGCCGACGATGAACTTCGAATTCAAGGACGCACGGAATCTATTATGCGGAGTAAAATCGCGGTATCCAATCGGAAGCAGTGTCCAATTAGGAACGAAGTGAATCTTGGAAGCTGTAACGCCCGGATATCTGGTGAGTAGTGGGATCACATCTCGCCCAATTACGATAATGTTATCCAATGCCGTGAACATGAGTCTATTTGCAAATCGGAGGAGACTCGCCGTTAGGGAAGCCGACTTGATGAAGCCTGCCGCTTCGAGTGCTTCGGGATACAAATCGTAGATGAGTAGTACTGTCGCAGCTCCCCGCAGCTTCGCGGCGAGGATTACTGCGTAGGGAAGTGTGAAGGGAGACGTTACGCAAAAAACAATGTCCGAGGATCTTGCCCGCTTAAGTACTGAAACAAACATGCGTGCAGCAAGTGCGCAGATTGCAATCGTTCGTTTCGCAAGCGCGGATTTGTCAGGGTTCCAATTTCTCAATTCGATGATTTCGGGACGACCCGGAATGTCCGCATTGTAGCGACTAGAGTTACGGGTGGCGGAAATGACAAGAACGTCGTTGTCTGTCGCGAAAGCCTCAGCAATTGTTGCTAGATATACGGACGTGGTGCTTTCATCGGGCGGGAAACACTGGGCCGCTACAAGAACCTTGCAAGACATCTTCATAATTCCAGCTGCTCCGTTCGAAGCCGAATCATTCTTGATGATTGAAGTATGCTTTTGTCGAAAGAAATTGCGGTGCAAGCTGGACACGCTCTCCAAGGATGGTCTTGCGCGACACCCGAGTGTTGTCGGCACGCAAAGCGGCAAGCCGTGCCGGGCGCACGCGGGGGCCCAAGCTAACCTCGCCAAAGCCAACCATCGCTGCGATTTGGAGAGCGAATTTGGCGAAAGTGAAGTCGTCGCCGGTGCCGATGTAACTAGCTCACCGCCAAAATGGACTTACCACGTGCACGCAGGCATTTGCAAGATTGTCACGGGCGGGCGGGCCAATATCCAGCCAACGTCCTGTTCGTGCCGGAGACCTTCGCCGAGACAGCGGATCAGGGGCGGCGTATCGGGACGATGATTTCACAGCGGCTGTGAGATTCGTCGATGACGGCCGGAAATAGGCAACTAGCCAATCCAACCTACGGCCGGCAACTCCAGAACAACGTCTGAACAGGACCAGAGCATGGCAATCAAAAAGTACAAAGCTGTGCAAGCTGCCAAAATCAAGGCTATAAACATAAGATCACGTTTGCTTCCCGGGAGCATCCGCCGCTCATACCACAGCTGTTCGAAAACTTCATTTAGAAGAAGAACAAAGCCATTGGGCCTCTAGCTAGTGGGCCGTCAGCATCGAGCGTGCTTGTTGGCGACGATGCCGCCGACTTTCGCCGCCGCCATAAACACCACCTGCGGGCGCTTGGGGGCGAACCAGCGGTTGACCGCGGCCTGGTCGCGTAGATCGACCTCGCTGCGGGTTGCCGTCAGCAGTTCGACGTTTTCCGCCACCAGCCGGCGCACCAGCGCAGAGCCGACCATGCCGCGATGCCCGGCGACGTAGACCGTCTTGCCTTTCAGCTCAAACG
>Ga0070668_100003169_pt1 | contig 12123 bp, 10 predicted proteins | sample KBSS43metaG_FD_64661 | JGI IMG/M metagenome (GOLD analysis project Ga0070668, IMG submission 64661) | Switchgrass rhizosphere microbial communities from Kellogg Biological Station, Michigan, USA - KBS S4-3 metaG | ecosystem: Host-associated > Plants > Roots > Rhizosphere > Soil ... | reverse complement strand
CTAGTAGGCAAGTGGATCCGCGTATCAAACCTTGGCTCGCGGAGGTTAGGAATATCGTTGAACAAGAGCGATCCGCGCTCAGCGATCCAAAGGCATCCGCAGCCTGGACTTGGTTCCGCACGCAGCTTGAAGAGCAAGCCCGACGACTGCCGCCGGGTGCGGTGGAGCGGGAGTAGCGGGCTGAAGGTCTATTGAGGTCACGAGTGGCGACCGGGCCAAACTACCAGTTCGCGCACGGGTGAAGTGCCGGATAGCTTGGCCTTATGGCTATCGGTGCGGAACAGAGATGACGAAGCGGAGTCCGCCCAAAAGCCAAGGGCCACGCCTGAGGCCGCCGGCTTCGGCGAAGCGGCGTAGCTCGATCTCAGCGCACACCACCGCGCTCGCCGAACATGAAAAGAAGATCGCCGATCACACGGCGATCCAAACCGTCACGGCGATCATTTCAGGCGTCCTGACCCTCGTGACAACCGTGGCGCTAATCGCAATCGCCTATCAGCAATATAAGGTCAGCGACCGGCAGGTAAGTTTGGAATATGCGAAATCATCACCGCAATTTTACGCCAGCGTAGAATACCGTTCCGGACTCGATGAATACGGGTATGCGCCATCGGCCGTCTACGTTCCAATTGGCTTGCGGCTGCAATTAGTACGGGGTGATGTAAAAATTACCGGCGTTTCGGTCTATCAGGAAATATCCATTAGGCGGACAGATGGATTTACGGCCTCAGAAGGTGAGACTTGCTCTGTGACCTTCAACGATTGGTTCAGCATGACGCCGGAGAAGCTTGAAGCGACGGCCAACCCTCAGGTGAACACGCTCTTTCCCCAGCTCAAATTCACGGCGGCTGATGGCAAGCCGGCTTTCATGAGCGCTGGAAAGACGAAGCTGATAGTTAAATATGAGGACGTCTTCGGTAAGAAGCACGTCGATATGGTTGTCGCTGACCGCGTCGGCGCAAGCACGACCCGTGACGTTGAGGAATATTCGGTCGATCAAACTGCGTACTTGTCCAAGAGCAACAACCAGCCGTTTAGCCTCTATCGAATGAGCAGGGGGTGCGAGCGCGTTTTGTCAAAACGGAACGATTGACGGACGCCGCTGCACATCGAGGCGTGATTTAAAATTCAAAGAGCTTTTTGAGCTCGATTTCGCGGAGGGATGCCCGGCCTTGGGTCCCCGGCATGGGACCCAAGCGCGAAAAAATCTAAGGCGTCCAAACCGCTCAAGTCTTTAAGGGCTCACCTGAAGGGCCTCCGGAACAGATCAGGGCCACGGGCCGAAGGGGACCCCCCGTGGAGTCCCATGCCGGAAAACAAGAAGGCCCGGCGGGCCAGGCCTGGAATTCTGAAATGTCGGGCTAGGCGGCCCGCTTCTCCAGGCGTTGGATCGCGGCCCGGCTGACTTTGTAGAGCTTGGCTAACTCGCCGAGGCTTGCGCCGGCCGCGCGCTTTTCCCGAGCCTCCGCCTGCTGCGCAGGCGTCAGGGTGGCCTTGCGCCCCAGCTTCTTTCCTTCCGCCTTCGCGCGAGCCAATCCTGACATTGTTCGCTCGATCAGGAGATCGCGCTCGAACTCGGCGACGACGTTCAGCACGCCCATCGTCATCTTGCCAGCCGGGCTCGTCAGGTCCGCACCGCCGAGCTGGAGGCAATGGACACGCACGCCTGCGGCGGCGAGCTTCTCCACCGTAGCGCGTACGTCCATGGCGTTCCTGCCCAACCGGTCCAACTTCGTGACCACCAGCACGTCGTCGGCCTCCAGGCGCTCGAACAGCTTAGCGAAGCCGGGGCGCTCAAATGCAGGAACGGAACCGGAGATGGTCTCCGTGACGATCCGGCGGGGGTCTACGGCGAACCCTGCTGCTGCAATCTCGTGCGCTTGGTTGGCGGTCGTCAGCTCCGCCTTGGACACTCGGCAATAGGCGAACACGCGAGACATGACCGCTCCATGTATCTAAATCCTGCATCTAAATATGACCTGTATCGAAGGTGCTGACAAGCTAATTTCCGATACACCTATAAGACCTATATCGGAATCGGACGATTCCGAGCCGGTGAATGCGGCGACCTAGATATGGCCCTACGTCGATGCGCCCTGGTAAACGTAGCGCCATGACCCGACGCATCCAACAGCTCGACAAGCGCCTCAAGGGTTCGCATCAGGAAACCGAGGACTGGTGGGACTTGTATAAGGACGACGCCGGCACGCTCTACGTCGTGCATACGTGGTCGCACACCAGCCTGCGCACGCTGAAAGACGACACCGGGGAGCGGCGTGTGTCCGCCGAAGCCTTCCTCAAGGAAGATGACCCGAAGGCTTCTCAGGCTCGCGCCGCGCTGCGGAGCTACTTGGCCGAATTGGGCTAGCCCGCGCGACGGGCGGGGAATTCACCGACGTCGAGTCGACGCGCCACCGCCAGAACGCGTCGCCGTCGAGTTGATCGCCAACCGGCGCACTTGCGCAGATCGCTGGCGCGGGGGGATGTGAACGCACTCGATACTCGCCGCGAGCTGCCGCGCCTGCGCGTCACTGGCGCCAAGGGTCGCGATGATGTTTCCGAACGGCGCGCGGTCGCCGCGCAGCTCGCCGTCCGCCCCGACAAATCGGATGCGGTCGCGCAGCAAGAACACGTCGCCGAATTCAACGAGACAATCATGAAAAAGTGAGCCGTCCGTCCGCGACCGCAACAGGAGGATGACAATGGGACATGCGCCGCGCCGCCATTCTTCGAAGCCCCGCCGGGCGAAAGCGGCGCCGTGGGAATATGGCGGGTTCACAAACACTGGGCCGTCGCAGGTCCAGGGCTGCACCAGTCCGTCGTCGCTCTCGTATATGTAACGGTCCGCGCGGACTGGTGAGCCAGGATCGGCGCAGGGGTCCAGGGCGAGTGGCCCGAACACGCCCGTCAGAACGTCCAGGAGCGGCGCCGGTGTGAACCTGCTATCGCGGGCGCCTTGCTCCCAAGGCGCAACGTCTGGGCGGCGAGCGCGAAGGTCCGGCGCTAAGAAGCGGATCACAGCTTCGGCCGTTCCGATCCGCGCCGTTCCGGCTTCGAGGCGGGCGATGGCGCCGGGAGACACGCCCGCCGCGTCGGCTAGTCGGTCCTGGGACCACCCCTTGCGAGTGCGCGCCGTCTTGAGGCGGGCGGCGAGGTCGGTGCCCTTCGGCAGGCCTGCAAGGCGAACGTCGAGGATCGTCAGGACGGCGGCCAGGATCGGCAGGCGGCCAGATCCGCGTTCGAGGTCCTTGATGGCCTGCACGCTGACGCCGGCTCGTTCGGCGAGGTCAGCTTGCGTCAGGCCGTGTCCGACGCGGGCCGTTCGGATGATTTCGGCGATCACACGTGGCCCCGTTCTGGCTCCCTCTAGGGCGTGAGAACAGCACGAGTCGGGCCGTGCTGGTGTTTGGGGAAATCGCGCCGCGTCGAGTCCGCGAGAAATGGCGCGTTCGGCGAAATCAACCGCCGTCAAGTCTATGTAAAATGAAGCGTTAATGCAGAATCGGTAAATAGAGCGTGTTGACTTCGAGTTTAATGACAGTGTTCTTTACTCGGTGAGTTTTGGGGCCTCTTGTGCTATCGTTTCCGCGCTGAAAGCCCGAATCTTCGGGTCACTTGCGTCATGGAGACCGATGGATGGGAAGTTTAGAAGAGGCGCGCGTGCGGCGCCTTGCGCGGACACTTGGCTTCGCCCTGCGCAAGAGCCGGGCGCGTAACCCGGAACTGCTGAGCTTCGGCGGCTTCATGTTGATCGACCTCGACACCAACACCGTGGTCGCGGGCGCGCACCCCTACGCGTTTAGCCTCACCCTGGAAGAAGCGGAGGCGGAGGTGCAGCGGTTCCGCCTTGAGCACGCGGCGACCGTCTACATGAACGGCCCGCCGGGCTGGAGCGAGAAAGCCGGCGTGCTGCGCGCCTTCAAGGACTCGGCGGCGGCGGTCCGCAGCCTCACGGGCGAAAGCGCCCGCTTGGACGTGGAGGGCTTCCCCTATGCCGATCTAGTGCGGAGCGTAGACAGCGACTTCCCCGTTCTGTCCGCCGACAGCTCGGCGGAGAAGGCCACCCACCGCAGGCTTCGCGACCTCATCGTGACGCTGGCGGAGGTTGAGCACGAGCACCGGCGGACGTGACTCCGGTCAGCTTGGATCGCTATCGGGATCGATCCGGCGGGGTGGCAGCGTCGCCCGCGACGGACGAGTAAAAGTAGCGCTGTCGCGTGAAGAACACCGCCGACGCCTCTAGGGCGCAAAGCGGAACTGACAGAGCGTGGTACTCGGCGCTGAACGGCCGACAGTTCAGCTTGGCCCGCGCGAGCTGTTCGTAGGCAGGGCGGATGCTCTCGAAGAACGCCGCCGCCTGTGCAGGCGGCCCAAGGGCGGTGTATCGCTGCTGGACCATCTCTGACCTGTAGTTCTCTGTTTGTTCTAATTCGGGAGGCGCCGCGACGCCAGCCGAAATTCGGTCCGTTGGTGTCATAGGCGAAGGCGGCGGAGCTTCCCCCCACTTGGGTTGGTGATTTTGGGTTTTTGGAATTCGAGTCAGGACTTTCGTTCGCCCAGACGCCGCTTCATGGCTCCCCAGGCCAGTTCGAGCGGCGCCATACAGCGACCGGAGCGTTTTCGACCTCGATCCACGTTGCCCTTCGCCCGGACTCCGCAGCTCTAGGCCGGCGGCGCGCAGTGGCCCGAAGGGCGGAATTCCATCCCGGACTCCGGACTCCTTGGACTCAGGAATTTGTCGAGTCCGGAGTGAAAAAATCTAAAGAGTATAGGTAGTTAGTTATAGGATTCCGGACTCCGGACTCTATTTCTAGATAACTATCCTCGTGAAGCTTATTATTTCCTGATGCCTTAGGTGTCAGAGAAATATTTTTTCTAATTATAGGTGGTATCGCCAGATATGAGTCCGGGAGTCCGGGGCGCTCAGCTAAGTCTCGGAAAGTTATGGCGAAAACGCTCCGGACTCACGTGTGAGACCGAGTCCGGGCCGAGTCCGGAGAGCGCTCCCCGTCCTCGTTCGCCGCCTGCGGCGGCTCTGCCTCCGCCTCCACCATGTTCGCGAAAATCACGATGTAGCGTGTCCGAGCGAGCCCCGGCCAACCGTCGAAGGCGAATTCCTGCCGGCCCTTGGGCGGCATGGGCGGTAGGCACAGATAGCCCTCGTCCACCAGCGCCTTTCGCAGTTGGCGGTCGGTGACGCTGTTGCCGTCCACCTTGCAGCCAGCCAACTCCAGCAACTTGCTCGCCGGCACGACGTAGACGCGCTGCGGTTCGGGCTTGTCGCCTCCCTTGAGCGCTGGCTTCGCAGTGTGCGCTGCGATCCAGGCGACCGGCTCCCGGTAAACTCGATCCGTGGTGAAGCCAGCGATCCCGGTGCCGTCTTCTTTCTTGGTGAGGTCCGGAATCTCGACGCCACGCTTGGCGACGAGATTTTCGGCAAGGCGCTCGATGGCGCCCAACACCCGTGATTCGGGTTTCAGATCGCCCGCGCAGGCTTCGGCCCATATTTCCTTGGCGAAGCGCTCGGCTTCGAACTCCTCCGGGATCAGTCCCGCATCTTGAGCGACAAGCGCCGCCTGCCACAGGTAGGCGACCATCCGGGCGGCGCGCTTCGCCATGCTACCGTCCGGCTTCAGCCTGGACACCAGAGCGTCCACGTCGGCCGTGAACTCCTCGGGTTTATCGACGTAGCCTTGATCCTTGAGCGCCTGGACGTATGCCGGCCCGACGACGCCCCAGTGCTTGAACGCCGAACCTACGGGCGCATTGTGCTCGACCCGGAAGACTTCGAGGTCTTCCTCTGAGGGCGGTGGTCGGTTGTCGGTGAATATCGGCAGGACCCGCACGGCCAGCCCGCCTGCGTGCGTCCGCCCCTCCTGTGCGAGTCGCGCCGCAACGCCCACCTCCGCCGACATTAGTAGTGCGGTTCGGAACCGAACCTGCGGCCGGTTCCCGCCTTTGCCTGAGGCGCGAAGCTTGCCCGCTCCCTGCTGAACCGTGAAAAGCTCGTTCTCGGCCTGCTCCGCGCTTTTGAAGCGGTTTGACTCGTCGGTCGCCAGCACTGTTCCCGACGACCGCGCCAGAGGTGTCTCTAGCCCGTTGCCGGTCGCATTTCCGGAAATCCACAGCCCGTCACCGCAACCCGGCGGCCCCCAAATCCACGCCGCGACTGCTTCCGCCGAACTCTTTCCGATCGAGCTTCCACCCTCCAGTGAGTAGGTCACGCTCGCCGCCTTCGTCAGGTCGATCCCGCAACCCACGAGCCCTGCCAGCCCGCCCGCCTGCACGGTGCGGTTCTTGCCGGTGTATAAGATCTTCAACGCCTTCTTTGCCTCGATGAGCGCCGCCTCCGCCTGGGCGCCGGTGGGCGGGTCGGCTTTGATCCTCACGGCCTCCGACAGGCGAATACGGCGGTTGGTGAGCAACGCCGGACCGGTCGGCAAGACAAAGGCTTCGGCGTGCCAGCCGGGGCGCTCTACAACCGCCCAGCCGGGCGGCTGGACGCCCATGAGGTGGTTAAGCACCAGCCACGGACCATCCTTGCCATGGAAGCGCATGCCGGCGCTGCGCAGCTTGGTCAACGCCGCCGTCCCAGTACCCACGAACTCGTGCGGCTCAAGCTCGACCTCGCGCCACTCGCCGGCCTGAGTCTGGAGTCGGACGATGGAGCCGTACGGCTGGCCGTCCCGGTCCGGATATGAAAAGCCCTCTGCGATCTCATAGGCAGACACAATCGGCTCGGGCGCCTCGCCGTCATCTTTGTCGCGGAACCACCACAGGGCGCCGTCGAGCTTGCTGAGAACGAATTCGCCGAAGCGGCGCGGGATTGGCTCAAGATCGGAAGCGCCGCTGGCGCCCATCTTCGCGCGGGCACGGTCGCCTGCGGCCTTCTTCGCCCGAGCCTGCGCTTCCTTGATCTCAGACTGCGCGGTCCTCGTGCCGATCTTGGTGGCTTTTCCCAAAGTTGCGGTCGCCCGCTTCAGCTCGGTGTGGCCGAGGTTAGCCGCGACGATCAGGTCAGCGACGGCCTCGATCTCGGCTTGGGTCGCCTTTGGCGTCATGGCGTCGAGCTTGGATTCGTACTCTGCGCGGGCTTTCTGCTGGCGCTTGCCGCTCTTCGGAATTTCCTTATTGATTTCGTCAATCGTCTCGCGCTCACGCGAAGCGGTGTCATCAGTTGTATTGTCGTCGGACATTTATCTATCCCCACCGGCATCAGTTTTGGTCGCCCGCGACGTCGCCGAGCGTTGGCGTTTGTTCAGTGTGTTTCAGGATTGTACGCAGGGTCGGTCAGGACACTCGCGGGAAGCCATTGCAGCTCCAGCATCCGTCCAAGAAAGTCTTGAGGCGTCTTGCCCTGGCAGTGCGCATGCCTGCACGAGACGATGAAGATGGGTGCATCGGCATCGCCCGAATTCCAGGCGGCGCAGCCCCGATCTGTCGGGTCGCCGGGGTTGCTGTGTCCATCGTCGAATGGACACTCGATTTCGATTTTCGGGCCGTCCTCTGAGCGGACGCGCTCCCTGGCATAGTCGCAGATCGCATCGGCGACCTGGAAGCCTGTCGCGTAATCTCGCGACCACCGCCCGAGCGCGCGCCCAACCTCGGTGAGGGATCTGCTCCCCCCGCCGCCATAGGAGCCATCAGGAGCCCACTGGGCGCCATCGCGCGGCTCGCGGGTGGTGCGGCTCGCCCGAGGGTCCTCGAAGGCCTCCAGGGCCTTTCGCCAGTCCCAGAGATCGCCGCCGAACACATACGATTTGTGAGGCGCGCCGGGTGCGTAGGCGGGGAAGTAGAAAGCCCCCGCAAGGTCGCGGCGGCTCGGGTCCAGCGTGACGCCCAGCTTCGCCGCCAGACCGTCGCAGATTGAGCGCCATTTCAGCCGCGCTAGCCAAAGCCCGCCTTCGGTTTCAATATCGAAAGGAACGAGAAAGAAGACCACCAGGCGCCATCGCTCGCCCTTGCCCGGTTGCAGGTGGCTGTGTGTGCTGTACGCGACTGCGAGCAGACCTGAGGCGGCGATCAGGTCGCGCAGCTCGTCGCCGAAGACGTCGTCATCGAGGTCTAGGGCGCAGCCGTAGAGGACGCGGACGTGCTTATTCAGGCGCCGCCCGGCGTCGTCTTCATGCTCTTGGTCGGGCGCGATCTCGCCCAGCACCAAAGCCGGGCCGTCCTTCTGCCGCCGCTTCCGATGACAGATCAGCGCCTGCATGAGGACGCCGAGCCGAATTCCGTAGGCCGTCCACCTCTTCGATTTCTTGCTGTTCGCGGCGGTGATGGTCACCTCGATCCGAAGGCGCGGATCGCGGGGATCGAAGGGCTCGCCCCAAATCTCGGCGCCGTTCCACCATCCCAGATTTCGGCCGCAACCGATGTTCGCGGTGGTTTCGCCCCAAATAGGGGGCTCGGAATCATTGACAGCCGGAAGCTGTGCGTTTAGTATCTGCATGGTACGTTCCTTTCGCCCCGGCTGTCCTGCAAGACGGTCGGGGTTTTTCACGACCCCATGCGCAGAGCGAATTCAGAAGAAGCGCTGCGAATGCGGCGCAATTGTGACGCGTTAATCTAGTCGATACCTGATAGGTAGTTGACTACAACTTAGGTGGTCATGACGTATAGTTATACCGTGTTGTCGCTACGCGCTTTCAACTGGCAAGGGGGGCTCGTCGTCGTCTTCCGCCCCTGGCGGCTTGGTCGCTAAACCCCATAAGCCTTGCATTTGAAGTATCGCCCACGTCCGGGGGCAGGTAACGATGATCCCGTCGACGGCCTTATCGGCGTGTAGTACGTCCCACGGCACCGGATGTTTAACCCGTTGCCTGATGCGAGCAAGTATAACCGGATCTATCTTTCTTGACTTTTTACGTGGTTTTGCCATTATTATGCATTCGTTGTTAGGTGTTGTGGCTGCGCCTGCACGAGATGAAGGGACTGGCGCCCGGCCTTGGTCGGGCGCCAGTCTTCAGCAGCCGGGGCGGGGGGGAGTTGTCCCGGCGCGGATTTCAGTCGTCGCTGTCTGAGCGATCCAGGCGCGCGCGGAATTCCAGCGCGACGAAGACGAGCGGATCGGTCAGCTCGACAGCGATTGGGTTACCCCAGGCAAAGAGCATCGAGGGAAATACGGAAACCGTAGCGACGGGGCGCAAGGGACCCGCCGCACCGGGCCGGCGGCGCGCTGCTCTCGCGGACTGGGGAAGCCATCCAGTCTGCCGGCGCACGCCGCCGGTTTCACCACGGCCGTACGGCGCGGTGAAACTTGGACGGGTGCGATTACACATTTGGCTTATCATCCTCGTCATCCGCCGAGGTGTTTCCAGGGTTGCGCTTTAGCGTCTCTAGAAAATCGTCGGGGCAGGGGGCCTCAATCGGTTCCTGCGGCAGTGGAAGACCAAGTGCTGCCCACCGTGTTTCTGCGAATGCGCGTAACTCCGCCGCATTAAACCAAATGTCGCCCCGTGTGCTAAAGCGTGTCCATGGTGGAAATTGGCCTCGCCTTGACAACCATATCGCGCGCCTTCGGGTCATTCCCGGAAACCAAGGCTGCGCACAAGTGAACGAAATCACCTCTCTAGGTCGTGTATTTTCTCCGATTGGGGAAGCGCTGAGAGGCATTGTTATTTACCTCGCGACTTCTTTGCGGCCTCAAATCTATCTGCCGCCAAGAACCGCTCGTTAAAAGATAAGGACGCCCATTCGGCCCTGCTAGGCGGAGTCGGCCCATCTTCCGAACCAGGAACTCGCGCATATGCCCATGGATGAACTTCGTGTAATCGGTCCATCAAACTTGCAATAGTTTCCCCAGAGCGACAAATGGCACGACCACTTGAATCTAATTCGAATAGATCATCTGCGAGGAGAGTGGAGAGAGCTTCGATGGCGTCATCCCTCAAATTACCGGACTGATAGTTGTATTCCATAACGGCAACGCGGACCGGTGCAATCTTATGAGTTTTAGTGCCTGACATTTGATATTGCCTGAGTGATAATCGAGAAGGTATGGAACTTATGGCACTATTGGAAGAAGAAGTCAAGAAATAGGATTGACACTCGTGATATCCTGTAATTCTCCATTTATGTTGTGGCTGAGAATCCACGAATATTGCGAAATGTAGGTGAGTGTTGACGGCGGACGTGCATAACAGACCGCGAGGTCTTGGAAAAACTGCGCGCCAAAAACTTTGATCGGCGGACCGTCAGGCTGCGTCGTTAGCTGTCCTGACGCTTGGCGTGGCGTCTCACCAACGACTCGGCCCGGTCTGCGTAGCCCTCAAGGTCCGGATGATCACGACCGGCGACGATATGGGCGAGCGTCTGTGCAGGCGTTTGGCCGCCCTCGGACTTAAGCCACCGCGCTATTTTCACGTAGTCGAAGCCAGCAATTTTGTTGCCTTCGTTGTCAAAGGTCACGGCTAGCGCCGCCCGGTCGCCTATCCGCAGGACATGCAGGTGCAGGCGTCTCGCGCCATCGGTCGTCACCTGCGCGACAACCTGAACCCCTAGGCCCTTGATCGCTTGTTGCACCCGCAGGCGGGCTTGGAGGCGTGTTTCGCGTTGCGGATCGTTAAGGGCGTCACGAACCTCGCGAACGCGTTCAAGGTGCTCATGGGGACTGACTGCGCCGCGCGCGGCCTCAAGTTCGGTGTTGGCTGCTTCGAGCTGTGACTCTGCTTGACGGATCAGGCCCCGCACCTCGGCTAACTCAGCTTCGATCTCGGGTGCGTCGTCGACACGGGCGATTACCTTCACAAGGCGCTTGGCCTGCTCGCGCCGGTCCGTCAGTTCCTTCGCCAGTTCGGCCGCCCGAACATTCAGGGCGGAGACCCGCTCTGGCACGGCGAAATAGTTGTCGTCGAGGGCGAGGTGCAGGATGGCGTCCAGCGCGCCGCGTTCGAACGGCGCGTACCGGAACATTTGGTACTGGTCGCAGCCCCGGTGCCGGGCGGCGTTTGGGCATTGGAAAGATCGTCGAGGCGGCTTCTCGCCGTTGTTCCGCAGATGCAATTTCGTCCCGCAGGCGTTGCAGATGGCGACGCCGGCAAACAGGTTTTGAACCTCGCGAGTGTACCGCCCGCCTGAGCGCGGACCGGTGGCGCGTTGCGCCATGGCGGCGCGCGCTCGTGCCACAAGATCGGCATCAACGATCCGGGGAAAGTAACCGACGATTCGTTCGCGAAACTGCGACTTCGAGAGGCGACCGGGATTGTTGGCGCCGGGCACATAGTCGCCCTCAGTTGCAGGATTGCGCAGCAAGGTCGCGACCGTGACGAGGGACCATGTTGGCGCCTTGCCGTCTCGCCATTTTCCCCAGGCGGGAATTCCGGCGTCATTCAGTTCGCCGCAAATCCAACCGGGGCCTTTTCCATCTGCGGCCGACTGGTAAACGCGCCGCACGATCTCTGCGCGCTCCTTGATCACCAGAAAGCCGGAACGATCCGCCTTCACGCGCAGCCATCCCGGCGTCTTGGCGGTGATGATCCGCCCCGTCTTCTGGGCAGCTTCCATGTTGAGGCGGATGCGATGCCGGACCCGCTCTGACTTCTGCTGTGACTCGTCGTGCGCGAGCTTCGCGCGCATCAGGATTTCGAAGGTCTCCATCAGGTTCGCCCGGAGGCTGGCGTCATCGTAGATGCGCCCGCCATCGACCGTCGCGATGCGCAGGCCAAGGGCGGCCATGTCCTCTAGCCAGCGCTGCGTGATGCGCGGTTCCTGGCGACTCAGACGATCCAGTTTTTCGACGACCAAGATCGACCCTTTTGGGATCTCACCGGCGCGCACCCGTTGGGCGAACTTGCCGAGGTTGCCCGCTGTCAGGTGTTCGCCGGTCCAGGCGGAGGTCCCGAGGTCTTCAATCGGCTTGCCGGCGGTCCAGCCCTCACGGCTGATCATCGCTTCGCACAGCTCTAGCTGGCGTTCCCGCGACGAGCCCTTTTCCTGCTTCTTCGACGAGAAGCGGACGTATGGGAAGGCAAGCACAAACAAGCCCCTGCGTGGTGAGGATCTCAATGTGTAACAGGACATTAGGGCTGCATCTACTGCTACGCCCGGCCGGCGCACGCCTACCTCGGCCTCTCCCCCGGGCTGGATTTCGAGAGCAAGCTGTTCTTCAAGCCGGAGGCGGGGCGG
>Ga0070668_100003167_pt1 | contig 12128 bp, 8 predicted proteins | sample KBSS43metaG_FD_64661 | JGI IMG/M metagenome (GOLD analysis project Ga0070668, IMG submission 64661) | Switchgrass rhizosphere microbial communities from Kellogg Biological Station, Michigan, USA - KBS S4-3 metaG | ecosystem: Host-associated > Plants > Roots > Rhizosphere > Soil ... | reverse complement strand
GCTGATCGTCGCGCCCTGGTGCAGCGTGTTCCACCACTTCACCGAGAAATAGATGACCGGAACGTTGACGACGCCGACCAGCGTCAGCAGCGCGCACGCGCGATCGGCACGCCGCGGATCGTCGATCGCCCCGCGCAGCGCGATGACGCCAAGGTAGAGGAACAGCAGGATCAGCGTCGACGTCATCCGCGCGTCCCACGCCCAGTACGTTCCCCATGTCGGTCGGCCCCAGAACGCGCCCGACCACAGCGCGAGGAACGCCATCAGCGCGCCGGTCGGCGCCAGCGCCTGCGCCATCATCGACGACAGCCGCGTGTTGTAGCCGAGTGCCAGCGCACTCCAGACCGCCATCACCAGGTAGACGAACATCGCCATCCACGCGGCAGGCACGTGGACGAAGATGATCCGGTAGCTCTCGCCCTGCTGGAAATCGGTGGGCGCGACGACGAAGCCGACATAGAGCCCGATCGCAGCAAGTATCGCTGCGACCCACGCGAATGCCGTCGCCAGCCGGCCCGCGACCGGGTAGAACGAAGCAGGCGACGCGTACTTGAACCAGTTCATCCGAATCCGATCAGTCCAGCGCAATGCGTACCGCGGCCGCCGCAGCCCACGGCGCGGCGGCGATCGCGACCAGCAGCCCGGCGCCCAGCAGCGACAGATGCGCCCCCGCGCCGACACCGGCGCGTACCGCGTCGGCGGCACCGGCGCCGAAGATCAGCACCGGCGCATACAGCGGCAGAATCAGCAGCGCGAGCAGGCTGCCGCCACCGCGTGCACCGAGCGTCAGCGCCGCGCCGATCGCGCCCAACAGCGACAGGATCGGCGTGCCGAGCGCGAGTCCCGCGGCCAGCACGACGATCGCTTCGCCGTCGAGCCCGTACGGGAGCGCGAACAACGGCGTCAGCACGACCAGCGGCAGCCCGGTCGTCAGCCAGTGTGCCGCTATTTTACCGGACACCAGTGCTGCGAGCGGGTACGGCGAAAGCGCGATCTGCTCGAGCGTGCCGTCGTGGTAATCGGCGGCCAACAGCCGGGGCAGCGCCAGTAGCGACGCAAGCAACGCCGCGACCCACAGCACGCCGGGACCGACGGCCGCGAGCAAGGCACCGTCCGGCGGCAGCGACAACGGGAACAGCACGACCACCAGCGCATAGAACAACAGCTGGACGGCGAGTTCCATCCGCGAGCGAAACGCCAGCGTGACGTCCCGGGCGAGCGCCCAGCGAAAGGCCGGCCACACGGCACCGGCGACCGGGGACGCGCTCATCCGAGCGCCAATTCCGCGACCCGCGCCGCCGGGAGATCGAGCGTAACGTGCGTCGCCGCGACGACGAGCCCACCCCCGTCGAGATGGCGGCGGACAAGATCGGTCAAGGCGCCGATGCCCGCTGCGTCGAGCGCGGTCACGGGCTCGTCGAGCAGCCACAACGGCCGCGACGACAGGACGAGACGGGCCAGGCCGATCCGACGCCGCTGGCCCTGCGACAGCACGCGTGCCGGCAGGTTGCGCTGGGCGGCAAGTGCCACGGTGTCGAGGGCTGCGCGCAACTGATCGTCGGACGCCGGCGTGCCGCCGAGCGCAGCGAGCGATGCGAGGTTCTCGCCGGCAGTCAGGTTGTCGTTGAGCGCGGGCGCGTGTCCGGCGTACGCGACCGCAGCGCGTAACGATGGATCGAAGGGCGCGACGAGTGCGCCGTTCCAGTGGACGGCGCCGGCGGTCGGGGCGGTCAGGCCGGCGAGAATTCGCAGCAGTGTCGTCTTGCCGGTGCCGTTGGCGCCGGTGACCAGCAGCGCGCTGCCGGGGTCGACCCTGAAGGCGAGTCCGGCGAACAATTGCGCGAAACCGCGGCGCGCGGCCAGGTCGTGCGCTGCAAGCATTGGGGGACCAGGGAGTTCGCCGCGAATTGACGGGCGAAGCGATGCGCCATTATAGCGAAGCACCGAGCGCCGCCGGTGGTCCGGCCAGGGTTCCCAACACCGGGCACGCGCGGTACAGTGCTTCATGCGCGATCGCTCTTCGCTCGGCCGTCGCATCGTCGCCAGCCTGGCGTGCGGGTTCGCCGCGCTCGTGGCGACGCCCGTGTTCGCGAGTCAGATCACGATTACCACGCCGTCGCCACTGCCGGACGCGACTGACGGCGTCAGCTACAGCGTGCAGCTGGAAGCGATCCCCAACAACAACAAGTACCCGTTGCGGTGGTCCGAAAGGATTCCCGGCTGTTTCGCCGAGGCGGGCCTGTTCCTGACCGCGAGAGGGAATTTAAGAGGCACGGCCGGGCCGCCCGGCATCTACCGGTGCGTCGTGCTCGTCGAGCAGAACAACGGCGATGGCGACGACAATGGCAACAAGGGTTACGTCCTCGAGGTCAAGGGCGGTGTCATTCCGCCCCCGGACGTTCCACCCGCGATCACCAGCACCTGTCCCGAATCCGCTGCGGTGGGCATTTCGTACTCGAAACCGATCACCGTTACCGGCACCGAGCCGATCGCCGTCGTCGTCACCGGCCTGCCGGCCGGATTGACGTTCGATCCGCTGCAGCGGCTGATCGCCGGAACACCGCTGCAAAGCGGCGCGTTCCCGCTGGTCATTGGCGCCACCAACAATGCGCCTCCCGCTGCCACGCAGACCTGCACGCTTACGGTCTCGCGCGCCAAGGCGCAATTCGCGCTCGACGTGAAGCCGAATCCGGCCATCGAAGGTCAGGATGTGATTGCCACCGGCACCCTGTCGGGCGGTCCGCCGGCACCGGGCGGGACCGTGCAGTTCTGGGTGGCCGCATCGACCGAGCGCTGCCCGGCGCCCTACGAACTGGGCACGTTGCCGGTAACCACGAATACGCAGACGATTCCCGTGGCCGGCGGACAGGCCAAGGCGACCTTCGCCGCATTGATCGTCGACAACTACCACGTGTGCGCGCAATACAGTGGTGACGGCGTCTACGACGTTGCCGGTGCCGGTCCTGTCGATCTGTTCGTCATCAAGGGCGCGTTGCTGGGCGCCTCGAAGGTCGCGATCGATGCGCCGACGCGCGTGGGGCCCGGCGAGCCGCTGTCGGCGAGGGTCAGCGTGACGGCCGTCGGCGGCGCCGCGTTGCGCGCGCCGGAAGGCCGCGTGCAGCTGCGTGCCGGCGGGCAGGACATCGGCACTGCATCGCTCGCGGGCGGCAGCACCGTCATCGCGCTGACGGCACCGATGCTGCCCGGCTCGCTGGCGCTGACGGCGACCTATTTCGGCGACGAGGCGTTCGCGCCCGCGGTGTCCGACGTCGTCAACGTCGCGGTGCTGAAGGCGGACCCCGATCCGAATTCGATTCCCACGCTGTCGGACGCGGCGCTCGTGCTGACCGCGCTCATAATCGCGCTCGCAGCGTTGCGCGTCGGCCGGCGCCGCGCGCGCTGACGGTTACGTGCGCTTTTCCCCCGGGGTGCTGCTGGCGTGGCTCGCCGGCGCGCCGCGCTGGCTGGTCGGTGGCGCGCTGATCGCGCTGTTCGCCGTCGACGCCTACCAGGGCGGCGACCGGCTGCCGCTGGTCGCCAAGCTCGAAGCGATCGCGTACGACGCGCGACTCGCGCTGACGCGCGCCGGCACCGGCGATCCGCAGGTCGTGATCGTCGACATCGACGAGGCGAGCCTGGCGCGCGAAGGACGCTGGCCGTGGCCGCGCGATCGCGTCGCAAAGCTCGTCGCGCAATTGTTCGAGCGATATCAGGTGCGGGCAGTCGGCTTCGACGTGCTGTTCGCCGAGCGCGACACGTCGGGCGGCGTTCACGTGCTCGAGGATCTCGCGCTGTCGAAGTTCAAGGATTCACCGCTGTTCACGGCCGCGCTCACCGAGTTGCGGCCGCGACTCGACTACGATGCGCGATTCGCCGAGGCGATGCGCGGGCGACCCGTGGTACTGGGTATTGCATTCACCGACACGACGAATACCGCGGGCCGGCTGCCGGTGCCGGCATTTACGCAAGCCGATCTCGGCACCCACGAGATCAGGATTGCCCCCGAACGCGGGTACACGGGCAACATTCCGGAGCTTGCACGCGCGGCCGCCGGCGGCGGCCACATCGACCCGGTATTCGACGTCGACAACGTGATCCGCCGGGTCCCGTTGGTCAAGCGCTACAACGATGCGTTCTACCCGGCGCTGGCGCTGGCCACCGCGCGCATCGTTGTCGAGGCGAAGGGCATCGTGCCGCGCTTCGACGACAACGGCGACCTCGACGCGTTCGATCTCGGCGGGCTGGTCGTGCCGGCTTCGCGCGAGGGCCTGGCGCTGGTGCCGTACCGTGGCGGGCCGAAAACGTTTCGCTATATTCGCGCCGCGGACGTGCTCGACGGCACGACGCCCCCCGACTTCGCAGGCGCGGTCGTTCTGGTCGGCACGACGGCGAAAGGGCTGCAGGACATCCGCTCGACGCCCTTCGCGCCGGATTTTCCCGGCGTCGAGATCCACGCCAACCTGCTGTCGGGCATGCTCAATGACGAACTGAAGGCGGTGCCGGCCGGCGCGCGCGCCGTCGAAACGCTGGTGATGCTGGTGGCGGGATTGCTCGCGGTGTTCGTGATCCCGTGGCGGCGGCCGCTGTTCACGGTGGCAGGCATCTTCGTCGTGGCGGCACTGGTGACTGCGGTGAACCTGTGGTTCTGGACGCAGCAGAAGTCGGTCGTTCCGCTGGCCGCGACACTGGCGCTGCTGCTGACGCTGATGCTCTACAACCTGTTGACCGGTTTCGTGCGCGAGGCGCGCGCGACGCGCACGCTGTCCGACCTGTTCGGCGAATACGTGCCGCCCGAGCGCGTCCGCCAGATGCGCGAAAGCGGCGAGAGCTTCTCGATGGAAGGCGAGAGCCGCGAGCTGACCGTGCTGTTTTCCGACGTGCGCGAGTTCACCGCCGTGTCCGAGTCGCTGGCCCCGCGCGAGCTGTCGGCGTTGATGAACGCGTACCTGACGCCGATGACCGAGGTGATTCACCGCTCGCGCGGGACGATCGACAAGTACATCGGCGACGCGATCATGGCGTTCTGGGGCGCGCCGCTGGCCAACCCGCGCCACGCACACGACGCGGTCGCCGCGGCGCTGGCGATGCGCGACCGCGTCGCAACGCTGCGCGTCGAGTTCGCGCAACGCGGATGGCCACCACTGGCCATCGGCATCGGCCTCAACAGCGGCACGATGAACGTCGGTGACATGGGCTCGCGCTTCCGCAAGGCTTATACGGTGCTCGGCGACGCGGTGAACCTGGGCTCGAGGCTCGAAGGCCTGACCAAGCTCTACGGCGTCACGATCCTGTGCGGCGAGGACACGCGGATCGCGGCGCCTGAATTCGTCTGGCGCGAGGTCGACCGCGTGCGGGTCAAGGGCCGTGCTAAGCCGCTGGCGATCTACGAGCCGCTGGGCGAGAAAGTCGATGCCGAAACGGCGCGGCAACTCGACGCGTGGCACGCCGCGCTGGCGCGATACCGGGCGCGCGATTTCGCGGGTGCCGCGCCGATGTTCTCGGCGTTGGCCGCGACAGCGTCGGGCACCGCATTACCCAAACTGTTCGGCGAGCGCTGCGCGACGCTGGCAAGCGCGCCGCCGCCGGCCGATTGGGACGGCGCCACCAGCTTTACCGTGAAGTGATCAGCAGCCGGGCGTTCCCGGGCACCGGCGATAGGCAGCTGCGCCTTCGATCACGCCGCCGCTCCGTGTATTGAAGTAATAGTCGAGTCCCACGCCGGTGGCGCCGGGACCGGCGAGGAAGCCTGCGAAATTGCCCTGCACCAGCGGCTGGCAACCTTGCCCGGTGCAGCCCGCGCCCGCGCCAACGCCGGCGGTCGAGAACAGCGGACCGACCAGGCTCGTCGCGCCGCTCATCGTGTACGTGGCGCTGCCGAAACCGATGGCCAGTCCGGACAGCGCGAGACGCGCCGCGGTGAAGTCGACACTGACGCTGCCGGCGGAGATCAGCGTTCCGGTTGCCCCCGTGCCCGAGTCGGTCGGCCGCGTGCCGCCGAGCGGCGCGAACGTCACGGTGCCGGACGTCGGCAGCGACGTCGCCAGCGTCCCGTAGACGTAGTGGAGGTTGCCGCCGTCGTTGCGGATGACTTCGCCACCCGGCACCGTCTGCGCGATCGTCGAGCCGGCGCCCGCCCAGCGGCCCCAGTTCAATCCGGTCGCCGTTGCGTCGCGACCGGTGTCGACGATGTTCGCGGTGCCGACATTCGCCGTGAGCGACGGGGTCCGCACGCTGCGCAGCTGGCCGTCGCCGTCGACACCCAGTCGCGAATCCCCGGACGTCGTCGTGCCGAGCTCGAGCGTGTAGCGGTCGGAGCCGATTGCGTAGCCACGATTGGCCGGCGTGATCGGCCCGGTCTCGAGGACGGGCCCGTTGTCGAGGTCCTCGGTCGCCTGATACACGAACGGCGCATCGGGTTTTGCATACGCGAGCGGGAATTCGGGAACCTTGGGGAACGTCAGGTCGGCCGGCGCCTTGCGCTCGGTGGGCGCGCGGCGTTCGGCATACACCGGACGGCCTTGCAGCCGGTCGGCGAGGAAACCCGGCGGCGCGATCAGGCGCAGCGGCGCCGCGCCGTCGGGAACGTACAGGTACTCGCGCTCGCCGTACTCGACTTCACCCGAGGGCGTGGTCACGGCGATGCGCCCTTCGAGCACGCCGCCGTACAGGCCGGCCGGTGCGAACGGGTCGGTGGGGCTGTCGCGGCACTCGTCCTGTGCGCACACCTGCAACAGGTAATGCGTACCGCGAATGCCGATCGTCGCCTGCGTCGTCAGCACGCGATACGTTTCGCGATCGACCTGACCGATCTGGCCGGTCAGCGTGCGAAAGCCGCCGCGGACTAGGCGGAACACGGCGCGTTCGCTGCCGTCGTTGCGGCCGCTGAACGCAAACTGCTCGATACGGAACTCGGTGTCCGGCTTCAGTGCGACGAGCGCGTTGTCCGCGAAACGGATCTGCGCGTGGCTCTGTGCGCCGGTGAACACGGTGTCGCCACTGGTGACGTCGACGCCCGCGCTGATCCGCAGCCGCTCGGCGCCGCGCTGCACGGCGACCTCGCCGACGGCCAGCACCACGCGACCTGCCTGCGCCGCCGCGCCGCCCGCCGCAGCGAGCAGCACCGCCGCCGCGAACAGGCGGGCGGCGAGCAGGGCGGGACGCGCACGCATGGGCTGGCTCCTCACTTGAACTCGTAGCGCACTTTCAGCGCCACGAGATTCCGCTGGTATTCGTACAACTCGAGGTTCGATGCATTCTTCGCGTACTGGTATTCGGCGCGCGCACTCCAGTTTCGGGAAAACAGGTACAACGCCGCGAGGTTGACGACGTAGTTGTTGTCCCGGCGCGTGACGTCGAGCAGGGGAATCGGGGCATCGTAGTCGCTCTTCAGGTACGCGAAGCCGGCGTTGAGCGCCCAGAACGGAGACGGCGACAGCGTCACATCGGCGGCGACGCCGAATACGTCGCGGCCGAGGTCGGGACGACCCTGGGTATCGCGCTCGCGCCCGCCGTACGCCGACACGTTGAGCACGGGCTGCCACGTCGTCAGCCAGATCTTCCGCGCGCCGATGCCGATCGCGTAGAAATCGGCGTCGCTCACGTCGTTGGCGCCGCTGTACGAGATGCGCGCGGCCTGCGGGATGATGCTCACCGTCATCGTTTCCGACACCTGGCGGCGCCACTCCAGCGCAGCCCCATCCGACCAGCGGTAGCGGTCGCCGTCGAGATACAGCTCGCCGTGTGCATAGGTGAGCGCGAACGTATTGGCACCGGCCTGATAACTTCCGCCGGCGTTGATTGTCGCCTGCGCGAGATTGAATTCCTGGTCCTGGAAGTAGAAGTTGCCATTGCCGGCGACGCCGGCGAACAACGTCCATCCCGGCGCCACCGGGCGGCTGTATTGGACGCTTCCGGCGAGATAGCCGAACCCCGCGCTTTTCTTGACGCCGAAATCCGCGACAGTGACCGGTCCCAGCACCGGCAGTGCGATATTGGCCTGCGCGACGCCGGCATTGAGGTTGCTGTCGTAGCCGACGCCGGCCTCGACAAACGCGAGCAGCTGCGGACGGTACTGCGATTCTCGGCTGGTCAGCGCGTCAAGGTAACGCTGGATGCCGATGCGCACGGCCGACGGCGGGTCGAGCGCCAGCACCGCTTCGAATTCGCGCCGTGAGCGAGGATCGTCGCCGGCGTAGAAGTAGGCGCGCGCGAGCTCGAGTCGTCCGCGGACGTCGTCGGGCTTCTGCAGCGTGTAGCGTTCGAGGGCGAAGACGCCTTCGCCGGCGCGGCCGACGTCGACGGCAGCGACACCGCACCACAGATCGGCTTCGGGTTGTGCGCTGCGATCGAGTTGCGCGCACAGCGGCCACGCTTCGGCGGATCGTCCAGCTTCGACGAGCGCGCGAACGTCGTCGATCGGAGCGGCGCGTGCGGCCATCGCCGCCAGCAGGCAACACGCGGCGAGCGGGAGCGAACGCAAGCGAGGCAGGCGCGGCATTCGAGGGTACCGGGGAGCGCGACCGATCATAGCACGCGCACTACTGTGCGATCGCGGCCGCGCCGTGTCGCTCAGGGCACGACCTGGTCGATCACGATCCGGACGCCGGCAGCGCCGGGCTTCACGGCAGCGCTTTTTCCCGACAAGTCGCCGCTGGACGGTGTCGCGTTGCCCGATTTCGAGATCCGCGCCTCGACGATCACCTGCGGCGCGGCCGACAGCTTGACGCCGGGCGCCATGCCCATCGAATCATCGAGCGTGAACTCGCGCGGCAGATCGCGGGCGCGAAGCCTGAGCACGGCGAGCGGCATCCGCGAGCCGTCGACCGGTCGCGCGAACACGAACACCGCGTCGTCGGGAGCTGCCTTCGACGCGAGCGCCGGCGCGACCTCGACGCGTCCGCGGAGCGTAACCGCTGCACCGCTTGCGGCGCCGTCCGGCGCCGCCGCCACCGCGGGTGCCGCGCGCTTCGCCTTGCCGCCCGCACCGGTCCTTGCCGCCTCGACCTCGGCAATCACCGACGCGATCTCCCGGGCCTCGTCGCTGCCGGCAGGCAAATCGGCGGCGAGCGTTTTCCAATAGCGGAGTGCGCCGTCGAAATCGCGGCGCTCCATGGCCGCGGTCGCTGCCAGCGCGAGCGATTTCCGGTGCTTGGGATCGATTGCGAGTGCTCGCTGCGCGATCTCCGCCGGCTTGCCTTGCAACGTTCGACCCTGCGCCATCGCCAGTGCGTCTGCCCAGTCGGCGAGGAGATCGGGATTGCCGGGGAGCCTTTTCGCCGCTTCCGCGTAGGCGTCGGCGGATTCCTGGAACCGTTGCAGCGCAGCGTATGAGCGGGCGAGCAGCGCCCAGCCGTTCGCGTCGTCGGGGTTCGCCTTCAGTTTCTGCGCCAGCGATTCGACCATCGCGACGACCTGCGACTGCGTCAGCGCGTGACTGGCATCGGGGGCGCGTGCCGTGCGCAGCGCGTCCGGATTGCCGAGTGCTACGTACGTGAGCACCGCCGCGGCCGGGACCACGGCGACGACGACCAGCGCCGCGATCCATGGTGCGCGCGACGTGGACGTGTCCCCGGCGCCGCCGGGCAGTGCCAGCTCACTGCCGAATCGCGCTGCCAGCTCGTCGATCGCCGCGTCGCGCTCCGCGGCAGAAAGGGCGCCTGCCGCGTACTCGTCGTCGAGTTGCCGCTTCTGATCGCGAAAAACCGCTGCTGCGGCGTCATCGCCCGCCGGCGCGTCCGCCGCGCGTCGCGCGCGCACCAGCGGCCACAGCAGGGTGACGACGGTCGCCGCCACCAGCGCAAGCGCGAGGATCCAGAACACCGGAACGGGATTCATTCGGAAAATGGGAGCGTGCCGGGCCGGCCCGCAAGGAAGAGCGATCGCCATTATAGCGGCGCACTATGCGTCCGGCTTCCAACACGGCATCCGCACCGCGTACACTCGCGGCATAAAGCGTGGGAGAGCGCGAGAAAAGTGGCACGGCACCAGTCCATCCTGGGGTACGCGGGCTTCCGCTGGCTCAAGATATCGGGCGCGCTGGTCACGGTGGCGATCGCCGCCTACGTCTGGCATTCGCCGTCCAACGGTCCCGGCGGCGGCACGTGGCTCGGTTACACGCTCGGGACGATCGCCGCGCTGCTGATCCTGTGGCTGACGTGGTTTGGCGTGCGCAAGCGCCGCTATCGCGCCGATGCCGGCCTGCTGCTCGGATGGCTGTCGGCGCACATCTACCTGGGCGCGTCGCTGATCGTCCTCGCGACGCTGCACGCGGCGTTCCAGGTCGGCTGGAACATCCACACGCTCGCATACGCACTGATGCTGGGTGTGATCGCGTCGGGGTTCTACGGCGTGTATGCGTATTTCCGCTATCCGCGCGCGATGACCGAGAACCTCGGTGAGGATACGCAGGAAACGCTGCTGTTGAAGATCGGCGATTTCGACCGCGAATCGCGGCAGCTCGCGCTCGGGCTTCCCGACGCCGTGAATCGGCTGGTGCTTGCCGCGGCGCAGGACACGCGGATCGGCGGCTCCTGGCGGCGCCAGTTGTCGGGACGCGATGCCGATTGCCCGACCGCGACCGCGATCACCGGCCTGCAGGCGATCGGACGCACGCTCCGCGGCGAACAGGCGCGCGCCAACCAGCAGCTGTACGCTCTGATGCTGCGCAAGCAGGAACTGCTGACCCGCGCGCGCCGCGACGTGGCGATGAAAGCGCGGCTCGACCTGTGGCTGTACTTCCATGTGCCGCTGACGATCGCGCTGCTGGCGGCGCTGGTCACGCACGTGATCAGCGTGTTCTTCTATTGGTGAGCCTGCGATGAAGATCCTGCTCGCCATCATCACGCGCAACCGCAAGGGCCAGGCGCTGCGCGCGGAGCGCACGATCGACGTCGACGTGCCGGCGGTGGGCCGCGGCGCGCAATGCTCGATCCATCTGCCGGACCCGCGCGTGTCGCTCGAGCACGCGACAATCTATATGGCCGAAGGCGCGCGGCGCATTGCCGGCGTCGGCGGCGCGGTGCTGGTGGTCGACGGGCGGCTGGAAGGCGAGATCGTGCTGGCGCCGCGTTCGCGCTTCGAGATCGGGCCGTACCTGTTCACCGTCGAAAACCCGCCGGCCGGCTACGACCTGGCGCTGATGTACGAACTGGTCAAGCCGCTGCCCGACGGCCCGACGGAGATCAAGGCCAAGTCCCGATTCACGCTGGCCGCCGAAGGTGTGTCGAAGCGCGCGGTCGCCTGGGGCCTGTTCGGTACGATCGCCGTGCTGTTCCTGCTGATTCCGATCCTGAACGCAGTGACGCCGCTGCGCGAGGCGACGAAGGAAATGCGGCTGACACCCGATCAGTCGTGGAATCCGGGACCACTGTCGAGCGGCCACGCCAAGCTGACGCACGATTGCGGTGCGTGTCACCAGACGCCGTTCCTCCGCGTCCGCGACCGGGCCTGCGATGCCTGCCACAAGAACGTCGCCAATCACGTGCACGACCGGACGCTGCAGCAGAAGCTGTTCGGCGGCGTGCGCTGCGCCGAATGCCATGCCGATCACCAAGGGGCAGAGGCGCCGTTGCGGACCGATGCCGCGCTCTGCTCGACGTGTCATGCCGACATCAAGCAGTTCGACGCGAAGACGACGCTGCGCAACGCGAGCGATTTCGCGCTCGCGCATCCGGAATTCAAGCTGGCGTTGTGGCGCGGCCCCGGCCCCGACGACGTGACCCGTGTAGTACAAACGGACAAATCCGCGCTGGTCGAGCGTTCGGGCCTCAAATTCCCGCACGATGCCCACCTGAAGCCGAACATGCGCACGCCGAAGGGACGGGTTACGCTCGATTGCGGCGCGTGCCACGTGCCGGACGCGAGCGGCAAGGCGTTCCTCCCGATCGAGATGAAAAAGCACTGCATCGACTGCCATTCGCTCGAATTCGAACCGGCAATGACACAGCGTCAGGTTCCGCATGGATCGGTCGAGGAAGCTTTGTTGACCATGCAGGAGTTCTATGCAAACATCGTTTTACGCGATGTGGCGGTCGACCAGGCCGAATCGGGCCCGATTAGGCAGGGAATTCCGCGGCCGTCGGCGGGCATCGTCACCGAAGAGCAACGCAAGCGGGCACTCGAATTCGCGC